>Ga0194127_10000132_pt1 | contig 113636 bp, 105 predicted proteins | sample TA2KigC100mmetaG_FD_148624 | JGI IMG/M metagenome (GOLD analysis project Ga0194127, IMG submission 148624) | Freshwater microbial communities from Lake Tanganyika, Tanzania - TA2015036 Kigoma Deep Cast 100m | ecosystem: Environmental > Aquatic > Freshwater > Lake | place: Tanzania: Lake...
TTTGTCAACTTCATTCGCATTCCTGAAAATGCAAAGAAATTTGGATTGTTGAAATTATTTTGTGAGACTGTAGTTTCAGCGGGCTCAATCCAAAACTGTAAAAGCTGTTTTAGGTGAAGATTAATAAGCGGTTGTATCTCTCCGTTATTTACCATAATTGAGAACTCTTCTGTTTTAAAGTAAGGATACCTTGCTTGAAACGTATAATTACCATTTTGAAGTGTATCAAATTGAAAATATCCTTGCGAATCGGTTGTTGTCCATCTGTTCAACTCTAATATCTTTACCATTATGCCAGAGTGTTCTGTTTGATTCTCAAGCCTCACGAACATTCTGGGTGTTTCATTTGGCTTTGTCGCTTCTTCTTGGCACCCAGTTAATAGAACCACCGTCACTAACATCAAAAGAAAACGTGAAAGTAAAGAGAATGTTTTCATTTTAACAATTCCCTTTTAGCGGGTTAAAAATAATTTGTATGTTTTAAATAGCAAAAAATATTCAGGATTAATTGTAGCAAGTTATTCCTAAAATTTTACATTAAAAGTGTCCAAAAAAAAATTGAAAGTCAAGACACAATAGTTCAGCTGACTTTGTCTTGTAAGCCAGACAGACTAAAATCTTTCGGTCAAGCTTGAGAATAAAGCGACCGACTCAATTCTGACAGAGTCGGTACCAACCGGCGGTGCCAATTCGCAGTAGTGGACAAGTCCGCTGGGACGGATAAAAAGCAGAAAAAGAATTTTGTTGTGTCATAATGCTTTTCTTCTTACTGTCACGATCCGTCAACTGACGGAGGTCCGTGACGGCACTAAACCGCGCCATTTTTTAGTTGATCATAAGAGAAGTTTGTCATATTCAGAGTGGGTACCGATCCAGAACCACAGTATTCCTTTTTCGATTTCTATTCCAATGGTGCGATATTTTTTTCCAACCCTTGCCGAATAATAGCTTTTAGCCTTCTTAAAGTATAGTGAGGGATGTTCGGGGTTTGATTTAAGTAGCTCAAAATTTTTGTCCGCCAATTCTTGCACTTCTTTTGGTAATTTTTCGTAACACGCCCAGAACGATGGACCGGCAAAGTGTTTTATATCTCTTTGCATTTACCCGTTCTGTAATCATCGAGAGCTGCATTGGCAAGAACATCTAATTTCCCCGAAGATACATCTTCCTCGAACTGTTTATCCCATAGCTTAGCGTCAAATTCTTCATACCATTCTCTAAATGCCGCCAATTCATCTTTTGCGAGTTTTTCAATAGCTGATTCAATTTCTTTAACAGAAGTCATTTGCTAATCTCCTCAGTTATGATTTTTTGTTTATTGACTTTCTTTTCTGTAGATAGTCCGTAGATGTTTGAAACACGAATAATCTAATCAAAATTATTTTTAGTTAAAAGAGAAGGCAATTATTTCTAACTCTCTGAGTATTCATCATCCAATTCCCATTTTAATGGATTGTTGATTATATATTGGCGGATGTTGTAAAGACTTTTTTTGCTACGGATTATATGTTCGTAGTAATTGCGCTGCCATCTGAAATATTTAAGTTCGTTTTTATTGCACCATTGTGTTACCGAGGATTTGAAAGCGCGTATGATCGAACCCAACGATTTTGGTATAATATGTTGAAATTTATTTTGTTGGGGTTCAAAATTTTGAACCCCAACATTATTAATTATAATAATCCCATGTAAATGATTCGGCATTACAACGTACTCGTCTAATTCAACATGGCAAAAATGTTTTGGGATTTCTTCCCAATGTTTTTTAACAATAGTTCCAATTTTATTCAATATCGTTTTCCCATTAACAACTCTACCGAATAAGCACATTTTATCTTTTGTGCAGATTGTAATATAGTACCAGCCTGCCTGTGAGTAATCATATTCTTTTAACCTAATAGATTTACATTTGTGAATCTGTTCCATCACAGCATTAAAATGCCTTCGTGTTTCAGCAGCCATTCCTTTCTCCACAAACCGCCGGCATATCCGGTGAGGTTTCCATTACTTCCGATTACACGGTGACACGGAATGATTATCGCGATTTTGTTCTTACTGTTTGCTTTACCAACTGCACGAATTGCTTTCACATCACCAAGTGATTTTGCAAGTTCCAAATAACTGACCGTTTTGCCGAATGAAATTTTCAGCAGTTCATTCCAGACTTTTTTCTGGAACTCTGTTCCATCGTGATTTAGCTTTACGGTGAACTCTTTTCGTTTACCTTTGAAGTATTCATCGAGTTGAGTGACGCACTCATCTAAAATTGGATGAGTTCGCAACCCCTTTTCAGCTTGTTCTTCGATAAAATCTACTGAGTTGATTCCATTTTCGCTGGCTGTGATTTTGGTCAGTCCAATTGGAGAATTGTAGTAGGTTTCGTGTTTATCTATATGGTTTGTTATTATCATTTGTTGCATTTCAATATCATTTGCTGTAGGACAGATTAATCACAAGGATATTTCGCATAATCTGTCCTACCATATTCAGGCTGTCACGATCTGTCAACAGACGGAAGTTCGTGACAGCCTGCAAATTACCGATTTTACGCTGTTGCTTTCTGCATTCCTGCTGGTTTTTCCTTAAATAAAATTGATGTGATTAATTCTGTAAGGAAACCATATACAATTCCCATAACTAAAGTTGCTATCATTATAGCTGGTCTGTCCATTACAGGAAACGCCATAGGAATACTACCGATGAAGCCGATAACAATTCCGTGAAGCCACCATTGCAATCTTATGGCGCTTACACCGATTGTAAAGCCCATCAGTGTTCGGCTAAAAATTATTGTCCACTTTGTTGCTGTGGATATTGGCTCGTCTGGATTTGAGCTTGCTAAAAGCATGCAAACGATTCCAAAGATGAACCCGCAGATTGTTGCGATTAGTACTCGTTTTGTTGTAAGCATTGTTGTGCCTCCGATTTTTTTAAAGGTGTTGTTTAAAGTTTAGTCAATAAGCAATTGACAATTCCGAATTCTACAATCCACTCCGTCGGTTGACGGACGAATTCCGCACTCCGCGTTTGACATTATCTTTTCTTTCTTAATTGAGAGCTATGACTTATTATTTTTTTAACTTAAAATTTTATGTGTTCATTTAGCTCACAATAGTAATTTTATAATTAAGCCTCAACCCTTTCCTTCCTCTAATGCTCTTTCTAACAAATCAGAAATATCTAATTCTTTTGCCCAATGTTTGAGGTATTCTACATCGAGTAAATTTCCTTGAACTTTTATAACGCCTAACACATCCAACCATTGGCGTTCAGATACTTTTTCGCCTAACTTATACCACTCAAGTTTGTTTAGAATAATATCTTCTGCAGAGCAAAGGTAAATTTGAAGCGAATTGTTTTCAACATCAATTGTATCTTTTCGTTTTCTTTCGAATGCTTTTTGAGAGTATAGTTTTTCTTTTAATATAAATACATCGACCTTCAGCATTGTTTCAAGATGTATCAAATTAAAAGAAGAAGTTGTTTGGATTGCATCTTGAATCATATTTTCATCGATGAAATAATCCGGTTTAAGTTTTTTTACAAGCGAGTTAACTTGATATGGCTTTAGATTTGAAATTAAATCAACGTCTAATGTTGCTCTTGCAATACCATAAGCAGAACTTGCTATTGAACCACCGATGTAATACGATATTCCTAACTCTTCAAAAGCTTTTATAACGGGCTCTATTGCAGATAAAATTTCCATTTTTCACATGTGATTTTCTTCAATAGATGCACGATATTTGTTAGCTAATTCGTCGCCGTAGTGATATTTAATAAAAAGCATGTCCAATTCATTTGGGGATAATTTGGGATTAGCTCTTGATATTGCTCTTCGAGAAAGTTGTAACATTGTCTTGGTTAAATGTTGTACTTGCAAAATTCTTTTTGTCACGCTTGAATTTCTTATGAGAGAGATGAGAAATTTTTCTACTTCTGGATTAGTATCTATCGATTGAGTAATCATAAGTTTTAGTATCTTGTTTTTAATTTCCTTATTTAACACTTGGTGGTATATTTTTTAGGTTTCTAATAAAATTCCTTTTTTCTCTATTTCGTTTTTAGTAAAAGGGGAATTTTCAAAATCTGCAGGAGTAAACGGATGAGTCTCTATTCTTGGTTCAACTTTAACGACTAGTGGAATAAGCATTTTATTGTCTTCCAATCTAAATCCCATAAAGCTTTCGGAGACGATGGCAATATCTATATCAGACCATTCTAAATTAGCTTCGTCATCATTTGCAAAAGAACCAAACAAATACATGGCTTGGATTTTTATATTATTGTCTCTTAAAACCTTAGCAAGCTCTTTTGCTTTTCTTATTGCATATTGTTTATCGTATTTAATACCCATTGTCTTAGTTTGTTAATTCTATTTAATTCGTTGCTTACAAAATCAAATGTGTACTTTTTATAAAAACTTTCTTTGTATTCAGGATATCTTGTCTGAAGATTGTACTCATTAGTGATTTTTAATTCAGCAATAATGTCTTCATTTAAATCCATTTCACATTTTAAAGCAAGCATATATAAATCGTGCTTAAAAGGCGGAATCTCACCAAATTTTTCAACATACAATGCTTTAAAGAGTTTTTCGAGACTTAAATGAGCAATGAATAAAGCAAAATGTTTCCGTTCATTTTTTTTGACAGATTTCATTTGCTGAAATCCAATCCTCTTCAGAACTATCAAGCCAGTATTTAACGTGTTGTTCTTTATTCATCATAACTTTGTTCAAATATGATTATTAAACTCAACACTTGCAATTATGTTTTACTTAACTTCACACTTCGCATTTAACATTATCCTTTCTTCCTCATACTTCTATAAACGCCAACTACCGCACCAATTATTTTAAATTTATCGTAGTTGTGTTTTATCTCGATTGGTTTGTAAGCTTTGTTTTCGGGTTACTACTTATAACACGGAGATTCGATTTGTAGACTAAGTTTTATGTATTTTTGAATTGATTAATAATAATCCTTATGCCAAAAGCTATACATCCTAGCGATAGAAATAAAGAGATTATAGTTTCTGGTTTGTATGGTGGGGCAAAGAATAATATCAAATGAACTATTGGAATAGCAATACTCAATATGAATATTTGAAGGGAAAACTTTTTCGTTATAAAAAGAGAAATCATTATTAAAAGATTAAAGCTCAAAACTAAAATTCTAAGCCATGGGGCAGCTCCATATAACCATTCCATTATGAATTAATTCGCTTTTTTTTTCTACTGTACCAAATTATTATTGATATCAATCCCCCAGCTATTATTGTTGTTTCGAATGCAATAAAGAAAACACTTTGCCATATAGAGTTAGAGTTTTGTAAGGTAAACCAATAAAAATACCATAATGTTGAAAAACCAAATATAATATATATGTCTTCCTTTTGAGCTTTCCTTATATCAATTATAAAAACTAGTATTGGAAAGAAAATTACAGCAATGTAGATGAAAACATTCATAAAATTTTTAGATAAAACAACCCGCTAAGCCGGCAGTAGCAAGAGCATAAGCTGCGGCAGCTACTACGCATCCCACTAATCCGGCGCAAGTAATAAGTCCTATAAATGCTACAATAAAGGAAAGAATGGCAATAATACACATCACAATATTTTTTTGTGTTTCATTAAAAACATCGCCATCCAAAATTACTTTGTAAGAATTAATAAAATTTTTTCTTGTTAAATTCTCTTTAAGTCGTTCGCAAATTTTTACAAACTCCGCATTCTCAGATGATCTTTTAATAGTTTCCATTATGGATGCAAAATTTCCTAATTCCTTAGCTGAGATAAGATTGTTAATATCGTTACTGTTTAGATTTACCTCTACCTCCTCTTCGTTGAATTTTGCTCTGATTACTTGCTCATTTAGCGGTTCTGATAGATCTGACAGAATTACCTCAGTATTTACAATTATTCCTTCGCCCATTCTAATTTCGCCGATGGCTTCTCTTTCAGTGAGATTTGTGCTAAAATTAATCTCGCCGGTTTCCGCAATATAAGTTCCAGAAAATTCTGCTGTACCATTTATAAAGTTGTTAAAGTTAATTTTTAACGTATCTGCGATTTGCATTTCGGAAATATTGTCGCCCAAGTTTCTAAATACTGACGTATTAAGCCTCTTTTTAGTTTAATAAAAAGTAAAATAAGATGGTAATAAATGCAAGGTAATATTTAAGATCCGCCAATTTCGAATTGATAATGTAGAAAAGACAATTTCATAATCCAAATTCCACACTATCCTTTCTTCCTCATACTTCTATAAACTCCAACAACAGCACCGATGATTTTGAATTTATCGTAGTTGTGCTTTATCTCGATCGGTTTAAATGCTTTGTTCTCGGATTTCAGCATTATTGTTCCGTTCTGACGGAAATATCTTTTTACAACAGCAGAATCATCGAGCACGGCAACGACGATTTGTCCATCTGTAATCTGTGCATTTGGATTTACTATCACAACATCTCCGCTGAAAATGTATGCATCCTTCAAACTGTCGCCTTTTACTTTTAGAAGAAAAGAATCTTTTGGCATACGGACGATTGTAGGCAGTTCTACTGTATCGATTGCGTCGGGATAAATCACGAGCGGATTTCCTGCGGCAACTTCTCCAAGCACCGGACGAGGAACAAAAAACTTATCCGAAAGCGTTAGTTCAATTCCTCTCGCAAGCAATGGATTTCGTTTGATGAATCCTTTTTGCTCAAGTGCTTTCAAGTGTTGCTGAACTGTTGAACGATTTTTGTAATTGAATTTTTTTGCAATCTCTGCCAATGTAGGCGGAATTTGTCTAAGCGACATCATATCAATTATGAAGTCAAGAATTCGTTTTTGTATTTCAGTTATTTGTTTGGACATGGAAACCTCTTAGGAATGTACAATTTATAATGTATAATTAATAATTACGGTGAATACAAATTTAGTTAGATAGGTAGAGATTTTAGTAAGGTATAAAATGTTTCAGTTTAGGAGTTGAAATTTTTATAAAATTATAGAGATGTCATCCCGACCATAAAGTGATAGGAAAGTTACAAGTCGGAATGACATCTCTTGTATAATTATTTTGTTAGTAAAAGCTTCTTAGTTGAAATAAACAATCCTGAGGTAAGTTGGTTCACTCCGTTCACCACAAGCTGATAGAAATAAACCCCGGAACTTAATTCGTATTTACTCGCATTGAACTCAACTTCATATTCACCGGGTTGCTTTGGTTCGTTAACAAGTACAGCCACTTCACGACCGAGTAAATCAAAGACCTTTAAATTCGTAAGTCCAAAATCTGAAATCGAAAATCTTATTTTGGTTGTGGGATTAAACGGATTCGGATTGTTCTGATACAATTGATAAGACAATACTTTGTTTTGACTTAATGCTTTTTCCATTGGTGGCCCATATACTCTTGTAGAAGCCGCATCAGACGGTACAGATTCTTTACTGGTATTATCTACAGCAGTTACTCTATACGAAGCAACACGCTCATTCGCAATTAGAGGACCTGTAATGCACTGCTCAGTATTATCTACAAAAAAAGTATCTGTTGTTTCAGCTAAGTATTGAAATCCCCATTCCTCAGTTACTTTTTTATAGACTTTATATTTGTGCATATCAGGTTCTTGGTTTCTGAACCATTTTAATAAAGGTTTGTTATTAGCATTGCAACTTATGGTTAAATGCTGTGGTTTGGATGGGGGTGCAGCCAATGGATTATTAATGAATATATTCACATGAATGTTATTGTATTGATCTTTTTGCAGTAGTTCTGCACATAGATTCTGAATATCCGGATATGTACTTGGATTGCTCCAAGGTGAAAATATCTGATTATATCCAATATTAAAATAATCTACAGTAGAACCCAAAAAGTCAGTATGATTTTTGGTCGAATAATAATTGAGTGGGTCTATTCTTTTCCCCCTTAAATTCAGTTTGTCTTCACCGAAAGGTTTATTCGGATCTAACCTCTTAAACGGAAAAGTATATAACCAATCGGGATATGGATAATTCGGAAAAGTATGCCAAACTCTTTCCCAGTTCCATCTACCAAAGGCACTTTCGATATCAACAGAATTATTAGTGCAGTGAGAAATTAAAAGCCCTGTTCCAGGACTCCTAATTGGACCACCATTATATATTAGCCAGGAGCTTTCATAAAAATTTACACGTTGGTGGTTTTCAATTAGAAAATATTCTGAAGTACCTGGAATACTAATTTTATAAACCTTGTGTGTGGTTAATGCATCTGTTAGGATAGAATCCACAGCATTTGAAGTTATAAGAATAGGAGTAATCCATCCCATTTTTATTCTCTCAAATGAGCTCATTACACCTGTTCCACTACCATCCATTAAACCATGATAACCAATACCCTCATAATGAGCATCAAACAAATAGTGCCCAAATTCATGTAGCATTACTGGAAGTCCACCGTGAAGATCAGTAACTCCATTTTGAAATGTGCCCGAACCCCACAAGTTGGCGCTTATAGTTACACCATCCCTAGTTAGTGAAGTACCACTGCCAAATGTTTGTCGAAATCCTGTAAGTCCAGCTATACCCTGATAAGGGCTCCCATCAAGCATTAGAGTGTTTGCAAATCTAAAACAAATTTTTATCATATCAACTTTGCCATCATTATTACTATCATAATTTGCAAAGTTTATAACTGGATCTATAGAAGTTAAAATTTCCTCAGTTAAATAACCTATATGTCTGCCGCTTGATATAAAATAATGACTCTGATTGTGTTGTGGCTGATAAAAAACAACATCACCAATAACATCATAAAGCCCATTAGACATTGTCTTAAAATAACCGCTCATGCTTGGATTAGAATAAGATTGTTGAACAGTGCTTGAAACTAAATTAGGGCCCCAGCTTGGCATTTGATTTAGTGTATCAGGCCATAAATCAGTGTGGGGCGATTGGTTAAAGTTATCATCAGAAAATTTACACAAGACAATTAGTATTCTAAAAGTTCCTGTGTTAGGAATAGCTGAACTTGTACTCGTACTATTCACCATGCAAAAATCTTCCTGACTATAAGAATAGTTAAAGGACAAACAAAAGAGCAGTAAAATGGAAAAATACTTTTTCATATTGTTACCTCGTTATTTTAATAAAGTTAATTTTTTAATCCTTGACTGCTGATTATTGACTGTCAGCCGACAGAAGTATATACCACTTGGCAATTCTTTATTCTCATCATTACGTCCATTCCAAAATACCATATGCATTCCTTCATTCATATTTTTAGAAAGAATTGTTTTTAATAACTGCCCCTGTAAGTTGTAAACTTGTAGGCTTATATCAGCAGATTTAGGTAAATAGAATTTAATTGTTGTAAGCGAATTGAATGGATTAGGGTAATTCTGAAAAAGCTCAAAACTTTTCAAAGGATTATAAATAATGTTTTCTACAGAAGTAATAGTAGTGTCTCCAAATGCAACTCCATTAATAATTGCACCTACCAATCCAATCATATATAAATCTCCTGTAGTTTCTGATAGTCCTATATCCCGAACGAAACTCCTTGTTTGAAAATTTATATCTGGAAACAATTTGATATGTAGGGCATTTCTCCATTTTTCATTCATTCTCCATACGAAGCTAGTTACAAATGAAGCTAATGTATCGCCGATACAAGAAGATAGACTATATATAAGCTCCTTCTTAGATTCTCTTAAATTCCATCTGCAAATTTGTCCTTGACTATCTACCATATCATACGTGTAATATGTGTATCCGAACGTATGATCAATTTCTCTTATCTTAAAATACTTGTCTCCATCACTTGTAATTGTGTCAGCTAAAACTCTTCTAGATATTGTCAAGGGAATAGCTCCTACATATCCCATATATTTCCAGAAATTTCCAATACGTAATGGATAAAACTCTCTCCAGTCAATTTCTTGTTTCAATACAATCATATCTCCGTAAACAGCTCCATCTATTACAGCACCCCAAAAACTTCCTTCTGGATTGAGGTAATCGTCTCTTAAATTTCCTTGATAAAAAACTACACCAAAGTTTTCAATAATTGTTTCGCTGTATTTCCTAATATTGGTTGAGTCAAATAGAGCTATATCGATTGCAAGCAATGTATCGCTAAACCCAACGACATAATATTTCTCTAAAACTTTCCAGAAAAAGTTTTCAAAGGGTGAAGGGTAAGTCTCATTTTTATTCTTAGTTAAATCATATAAAAGTTTATCTGAATTGTTTAAATAAGTATAGATTTTTCCCAAGCTGTCGGCTCTCTGGAAAGAATATTTAATCTCTCGATTTACACTATTGGCACAGTTCCACATCTTTATTTTCTTATATACTATTCCGTTCGGCATCAGTGTATCTGCGATAATTTCTTTAGCTATAGAAAAGTTTAGTCTTCGTGTAATACCAAACAATGTTGTCGTATCTTTCTCAATGAATTCCCAAAAGTCCCCAATGTTTAATGGATAAAATTTGTTCCAATCACCTTTAGTCTTTGGGTTAATTTCTCCGACTACCCTTGTAAATTTTCCACCGTATAAATCTTCTTTTTTATTATCTGCAAATACTGTGGAAAGAAATAAAAATAAAACAATTGAAATAAGTTTTAATTTTTTCATTTTTACCCTTTGAAACTTGTTTATTACTTGAAATGAATTAATCCTTATATAAACCCTGTCGTAAACTCACCGCAGTGTAAGAGACAGGCAACCACCTCCGCTTTTAATTTAAAAACTACCTGAACATTTTGAATGAGTTGAACACGCGCAAACTCTACACGGTATATATATAGAAGTAAGTAGTAAGTAGTAAGTAGTAAGTAAAACTCTCCCCTTAGAAAACTTTTTTAAACCGCCCCAGTTAACCCAGCCATATTTATGTACTGATGTTGTTTTCATTACTAAGTTATTCTTGTAATAAATATCAAGAAAGAAAAATTAAAACACAAGAAGGGATTAGATAAGACCAATAGTTGCCTTACTGTCATCATCTCGATTATGAAGTCGAGAATTCTTTTTTGTATTTCGGTTATTTGTTTGGACATGGGAATTATTCTCAATTAAAAGATTAAAAGATTTGTTGACCGAAGGTTGATTGAAAAATTGAAAGACGGAAATATTAAAAGATAGTTAATGTGAATTTCATAATTTAAAATGTGCGCTGGGAATTCTGATTTTAAAATTTTGTAGTAAGATGATCTTAGAGCTAATTTGCTTTAAGTCTATTTATTTCTTTTTTGATTTCATCAATGATTTCAGTATTAACTATTTCTTTTTTACCATTGATTTTCGTAGAGAAAATGTAAAATACTTTTCCACCAAATACTTCTGTAAATTTTAAATGAGTTTCTTCTTGAATAGCCCTTTCTTTATAGCTCTCCGGAAGTTGTATCCCTTCGTTAACCGGCTTAATCTGAAGCCCAATATATTTTTCATTTATTTTAATAAAGAAATCAACATTAAATAATCTATCCCAATCGTCCGGCGCTGGTTCAATTTTAATATCGAGATTTTTTTCTAGTTGCCCGTAAATTGTTTCAATCTCTGTCATGTAACCATCGAAAGTGCAATTGATGACAAGATTAATCATATAATCAATACAATCTTGTTCTGTGATATCATCAAGCTCAGCTTGTACAACCTCGGTGATTTTTACATAGAGTTTTTTACCAAGTTCTGTAATATGCTTTTTGCTTTTTACATTTTTGAAATAGTATTTTTTCCATTCTTCAATTGTCTTCGGTGAACACTTACGAATTGATTCAGAAGTCGGACCAACATTACGTTTGAAATTAAGTTGGAATCGATTCATTACACTATTAAGGATCCATTCTTTAGGCATTATCTGTTCCAAGTAAGTGCAGAAATTTATTTTTGTATTTAAAGTTGAGATCTGTATCAACTAAAACTAATTTTTCTTTAATAAGATGTGCATTTATAAAAGTTTTATTTTGTAAATATAGATAACAAAGTAATCGATCATAATCATCGTATTTTTGCTCATCGAATTTCAAATATACTTTTTGTCCCTTCGTTTTATTAAGAAGGAATTCCTTTGCTTTTCCGGTTACTTCTGGTTTTTCTTTTACTCCGATTAATCTAACAATCAAGTCATTATTTAGCTTTAATAATTCTGGGCTAATTATTTCGTTAACAGAATAATAATCTTCTCTTTTACTACCATTATTATCTAGTTTGGAGCCAAATTGAAGTTTTTTCAGGTCTATTTTTTTATCAAGCTTATGAGGGTCGTTAAATATGTAAGATTGTTTTTCAATTTCTTTTTGGAAGTCTATTTGAAGTGTTTTCTGAGTTAGAAACTCATACGAATATTCTTCAAAAAATTTATTTTCTTTAACAGATAGTTTATCTTTAATAACCGGAATAAACTTGTGATTAATTTCATAGCCAACAGAATTTCGGTTTAGATTTTTCGCGGCTAAAGAAGTTGTTCCGCTTCCAAGAAATGGATCAAGAATCGTATCTCCTACAAATGAAAACATTCTTATTAATCGCTTTGGAAGTTCTTCAGGAAACATTGCTATATGATTATCTTGTTTTGCCCCACCAAAATTCCAATGACCATGAAAATATGTATTCCATTCTTCTGTTGTTAATTTTGAAAGTTCTTTATTTTCCTTTGGAACTTTAGGTGGAAATCCACTTTTTTTGAATATCAAAATAAACTCATAGTCTAATTTTAATATTCCATTGCGAGGATAAGGAAACGAGCCCATTATAGTTGCGCCGCCAGTTGTGTTTGTAGTTGTCACTTTCTGCCAAATAATTGCTCCCATATAATCAAAGCCAATCGTTTCGCAAAACTTTATTATTTCGGTTCTAATTGGTATTACTTTATATCTTCCATAATAAACAGAACGGGCAAACTGATCGCCAATATTAATACATAACCTGCAGCCATCATGAAGAACACGATGACATTCTTTCCAAACGAGATTCAAGTTGTTTATATAATTTTCATAACTATCGTTGAATCCGATTTGATCACCGCTTCCATAATCTTTTAGCTGCCAATAAGGCGGAGATGTGATTATCAGATGAACGGATTCATCTTTCAACTCGTTCATCTTTCGTGAATCGCCGTTTATTATTAAGTGTTTCGTGTTCATTTTAGATTTTCATAAATATCAAAGAAAAATTTAAGCCTCTTTTTAATTTTTTCATTCATTTTTTCTACGTCAATATTTGTCATAACTTTTAGCCTTTAATTATGTTGATATTTCCACTTCTCTCTTGGATAATGTCTAAATATTCAGATTGAAGTTCTATTAATATTGATTTTCGATTTAATTCTTTTGCTACTTTTCCGGTTGTACCTGAGCCAGCAAACGGATCTAAAACAATTCCGTCTGAAGGGCAACAACATTTTATAGCAATTTCTGGAATCCGCGAAGGGAACACAGCAAAATGACGATATTGACTTTTTGCAGTGTTAATTTTGAAAAAATCTGGAATCATATCGACATCAATTATATCCCCTGGATTTTTACCATTTGGATGATAATTAATTTGCTGCAGCACTTCTTCAGTTTCTGTCATTTCAAAATCATGTTTGGAATCAAACTTTAATAATTCCTTAAGCTTTAGCCAATCTTCTATAGAAGGATAAGAGCCGCCAGCATCTTTGCGGAACCAATGTCCAACAGTATGCCGGTAAGAGTTACCAAAAAATTTGACAATATCTATATTTGTGAATCCTCTCTTATCTCTCCAAAAAGCTAAGTAATCACAAATTGTCTCTTGCGAGGAAGTTATTTTTCTTTTGGTTATGTATTTGATCCCATTTACTGAGATTCTTCCGCCAGGAGATGCCCCAATGTTAGATTCGTTTCCTTTAAATTTTCCATTGTAATTAGTTTTAGCCAGTTTTAATTCGAGCTGTTCTGTTTTGTGGGGAATTCTAATTGCATCAATATTGAAATAAACTTTTTTTTCCCAGTCATTTTTTGTAAAGAAATAAATTGGTTCGTAAGTATTCTTAAATCTTGATTTGACCGGAGAGGGCATATGATCAGGTTTATACCAAATTATTTGATTCCGCAATAACCATCCCCTTTCTTGCATTCCAATTGCAACTCGTTGAGGTATCATTTGTAAATTTTGATCAACGTAAGTATCTCCAATATTTAGAAAATATGCACCGTCATCTTTCAAAATGCGTAGGAATTCCTTACTTAATTGTACAATTTTTTCAACGTAATCTTTTGGATTTTTTTCTCTTCCAATTTGTTCTTCAGCGTTATAATCACGGAGATTCCAATAAGGAGGCGAAGTAACAATAACGGAAATTGATTTATCGGGAATCATCTTAATGCACTCAAATACATCACCATTGAGTATTAACGGAGTTGTATTTTTGGGTAAGTTTACGAAGTCTTTAACTCTGGCGTAGCTTGTTTTTTCATTTGTTCTTTTTAAAAGTACATTATAACTGTTAGCGGCTCTTTCTTTCACTAATGGAGGTTTTTGCTTTGTGCCTTTATAGCTTACTTCTTTTTTGGGGGAACTTGTTTTAGCTTTCTTTTTAACAGCCATACAATTATTCGTCTTTGTGTTCTATTAACAATAACTTCATGATTTTCAATTTATATAAATATAGATAAATATTCTTAAAGTAAAAGTTCGATTTTGAAAAATCGTTCTTATTAATTTGATACAACTCCGTCACGTAAGTCACATTTTTTCTGCTTATTGAATCAGATTACAGTGTAAAAATAATACCATACATCTGTATGGTAGTTTATAAAATCGAAGGGAATTTGTCAAGAGCTTTTTTTGATTACACTGATTTAATTTGATTGAAGCATGGTTATGGAAATTATTCCTCAAAAAAAATAAAAACCTAAGATTTTAAGCTTTGAAATACATCCCCGCGATTGAGGATTGTAAATTTATTTTTCGGGACTTAGTGTAAGAAGCTTATATTTTTGATAAACTTTAGCCGAAGTATTGAATTGGATATATTTTCCTTTCAGCCACATTCTGGTTTGGTCTGAATAGTTATCGTGTGTAATGTGACCGGATTGCCCGCTTGTAAGAATTATAAGTGAACTGTCAATCTTGCTTAAATCAACTATCTGCCGCATTGAAGGTCCGAGATAATTATCGTAAGGTTCAGAGAATTTGAAGCTTGTATTATTAAGAGTGGTTTGATCGCCGCCGATTTCAAACGGACCGATATCGACAAGATAATCTATTATCGAACTCTGTCCGCTAAAAGGATGTTTGAACTTAACTTTATGAATTTTTCCCCACTGCCAGGATCTTGGATCATCTCCAAATTCATTTTCTAGTTTGGTAATCGCTTCGACTAAACTTTTGCGAATGATTTCTTCTTTGGTTTCTGTCTGATCTGTGTTGATGTTGTCGAACCAGGAAATGGAGACTGGATTTTGATGAATTATCGTTGAATCTGCAGTCCTGCTTTGCTTGTTATACTGTTTTGATAGTAATTGAAGAATGACTCTATGCGGAACATTACCAATAAATATGAATTGTTTGAAAAGTTCTTCACCCATTTCATCGACAAATGTATTTTTCAAAAGTTCGGAATAAAAATAATTGTAAATACCCGAAGTCTGATCATACTGATTCATTTCTGCGTTCCAATTTTTGAAGTAAGTCAGTGCAGTTTCGAGGTTCTTATCTTTTACTTCAACGTTTTCAAATGCATCTAAAATGTGGCGAGTGATTTTTCTGGCGTGTGGTGAAACTACATCATTTTGAAATTTAATGAAGTCATCCTTATTGAATTTTTCCTTTGAAGTTAAAAGTTCGTGAATCCGTTCAGTGCGCGATGCCGGCTCCCACAAATTGCCTATATAATAAGATAGGTTGTGAGAGGGTAAATTGTTGTTGGTCGCAATAAATCCATCTGCAGGATTTAAGACTTCAGGCAGATCTTCAAAATGTACAAAATCCTTCCAATCAAACTCAGAAGTCTCACCATTTTTTGGAATAAGTGGAAAAGGATTATTCCGTAGCGAAATTTTACCGGCGGCTTTATAAAAAATATTTCCGTCGGAATCAGCACAGAGAAAATTTTGGGCAGGTGCATTGAAGTGTTTAAGAGCATTTTTGAAATCACGATAATTTCTTGCTTTGCTGATCTTATAGAATGTTAAAACCTCATCGCTTAATTCGTATCCAGTCCAAGACATTGAGAGTGTATTATCGATTTTTGCTTCATTTGAAAATTCATTTGCTTGATCAATTATCGGTCCGCGGTGAGCCTTTTTTATTTTGAAGATCACATCGGCGGAATCTTTTACTCTAATGGTATCTGACTTTATTACAAGATTTTTATATTCACTATTGAAGAAGTATTTTGTTTGTGTAGAATCAAGTGATTCGATAAACAAATCGCAATCATCCAACATTAAATTTGTAAGTCCCCATGCAAGTTCTTTGTTTTTTCCGATAACTACTCCAGGTGAACCGGGAATTGTAACTCCCGAAACTGAAAGAGTTGGTGAACTTAAAGAGACAATATACCATTTCGAAGGGAGTGAATAAATCAAATGCGGATCGTTAGCTAAAATTGGTTTTCCGCTCTCAGAACGTTTTGATGATACAACCCATGAATTACTTCCCGATTGCGAATCATACCAACCCATGAACTCACGAAATGAAACATTCAGTTCGTAAAAATCAGAAAGGTGGTTGTGAATAGATTTCACTGAATTAAATCTGGGTAATGATAATTTTTTTAATTCCGCATCTCTCGACAGGGCTCGAGATAAATTCCGGACTCCGAATTCCGCACTTTTAATAATTGTTGGTGCATCGACTGGATATTCTGGAATAATTTGGATGAGCTTTTCAGACGGAATTTTCTCTGCAAGCTGTGCATAAACAACATCTGTCCACCAGCCCATATTCAATTCCCAAGCCATCAATCGAGCCATTATGAAAGTCTGCCAAGGTTCCCATTTATCAGGTTTATATGCAAGCAGATCGAATTCAAGTTGATAATTTTCTTTATTAATTCGTAAAAATTCATTTATTCCCTTTGCATAAGAAGAGCAAATTCGTTTTGTTTCTTGGGAAGATTCTGCAAAAAGTTTCTTTGCAAGCTCTTCGATCCCGATTGTTCTGAACATCTTATCAAATTTGATTGTCTTAGTTCCAAAGATTTCCGAGAGTCTTCCCATTCCTGCACGTCTCAGAAGATCCATTTGCCACATTCTATCTTGAGCATGTACAAAACCAAGACCGATGAATAAATCGTCTTCATTCATTGCTTCGATGTATGGAATCCCAAAATCATCACGGCATATTTTTACTGTTTGATTCACTGAAGGAAGAGTAATTTCTCCATCCATCTGTGGAAAAGATTTTGTGATCATCCGATTGACAAAAAACCATGCAGCAATTGAAATAAGAACAAAAACAATCCCTAACCCGATTAATACTTTTTTATAAGGTTTCATTACAAAACTTTTTATGAAATATCTAATTCTTTTGTAATAAAAATCCAAATCCAATCGTAATAACTGGCATTAGCAAATAAGTAATACCGATATCCGATAAATATTCACCAAATGTCATTTTCATTGGACCCCACATAAACATTGATAGGTCAATGATAAAACTTACAAGGAAAAATATAAGTCCGAGAAGAATCCCTTCTTTAAGAGAATTCGTTTCAACTTTTTTGAAATATAGAATTGAAAAAATTACGACTGCTGCACAAACAGCTACAGGCATAATTGATTCAAACAGAGGGCGGTTAGATTCTCGAATAGGAAAGATGAACATTGCTACAACAAATGGAATTACCCAAACTGCAAGTGCATAAAGAAGCGCTGATTTGATTGATCTCATTTTAACTCCTACTGACTTTTGGAAATTTTTTCTTTATATCATCTTAAACTCTATGGATACTGTGGGAGAACATCGCCAAGCTTGCCAATCAAAATTATTTTTCAAAAGATTTTAACTGGTAGAATAACTTTACTTATTAAAATTACTTCAATCTTTGATATTTTCTAAATATACTCACTAATTTTTTCAACGAACCTAACTGCATTCTCATAGTTTATTCTAATTTCTTTGGCATCAAGAAGTGAATGAATAGTATAGTCACTTTCCTGTCTGTTCTCGAAAGCTTCTTTATAGGCATCATATAGAGTTTGGTCAAAAATTTTCTCTTCGTGAATAAATTTTTTATTGAACCATCCCATGAGTTGTTTATGCTTTGAAGTAATATAATTCTCAAGGTAAGCGAGAGCTACCACAGAGTAAAAAATTGAATAGTAAATTCTATTAAGAGCATTTGCCAATCTTACGTTTTCGAGATTGATCCTCGCATCTTCCAGAGCTTCTTTTGATTTATTTAGGAAGCTTGATATGAACAGTTTTTTCTCCTCAACCATAGTATAATCCATACTTTGTTACTTCTTCATAGAAAAATGGATTGAACCTGAATTGTTGAGGAGTTAAAATTTTTATATCAAGAAAAATATTTTGCTCGTACTCTAATTCACTAACGAATCTATAAATTTTGTACTTCTTGTTTCTATTAACGTTGTCAAATAAAGCAACGTAATCGTAATCACTGAACTCAGTGAAATCTCCTTTAGTATGTGAGCCAAAAAAATATAATCCTTTAAAATCAGTAAAATTCTGTTGAAAGAACTCTTTTATCTTTAGAGTAATTAAATTGTCGCGAGAACTTAATTTGTTCATCTTATTTATTTAAGCGTTTACTATCAAAATAATTTAATTTTTCAATAATTGCTGGCAATATCTCGCCGGACTTACCAATCAAAGTTACATTCGCATAGTGTGACAGATCGGTATAATCAACATTTACTTCAACAATGAAAGCACCAGATTGTTTAGCATAAATTATCATGTAAGCGGCGGGATAAACTACAGCAGAAGTACCAACAGAAAAAAACACATCGCAATTTTCTGCTGCTGATGCTGCACTTGCATATTGATCTTGGGGTAATATCTCGCCGAACCAAACTACGTCTGGACGAATTAAACCGCCGCAATCACACTTAATCGCGTGTTCAGAATAGTTGCCGGTTAAGTCGTGATTTTTTTTACACTTGATGCAATAATTTCTCTCGATGTTACCGTGCAGTTCAAATATTTTCTTAGAGCCGGCACGCCGATGAAGATTATCAACGTTTTGGGTAATTACGCAAAAATCAGCGAACAGTTTTTCAAACTCTGCAATTGCATAATGTCCGGGATTCGGTTTTACTTCGCTCATTATTTTTCTTCTGTGAGAATACCAGCTGGTAACTAAATCGGGGTTTTTCATAAATGCATCGAAGTTAGCAAGCTCTTCTGGTTTGAATTTAGTCCATAGTCCGCCTTTATCACGAAATGTAGGAACACCGCTTTCGGCCGAGACACCTGCACCGGTGAAAACAACTACAGATTTTGCCGTAGAAAGTTTTTCAATTACTGTTTCAATTTGAGCATTAAAAGAGGGATTGCTCATCTTTAATCTGAGTTTTTTTAGATGGGGATTTTTTCCGATCAGAATCAATTGGGTTGTTTAATTGTCCCTCATCCATTGACAATTGTCCATTATCATTTGTCCTTTTCGAAATGTAAAGCGAGCTGCCTATTAATGAGTGGAATCTAGTCCATGTTGCATCGCTTGATTCTTGCTGGACTAATGTTTTATATGCGTTAGTTTTTGCGCTTAACTCATCAGCATGATAGAGGGCAATCGCTTCAATTGTTTTTGGTTCAACCGGAGAAGCATTTTCAAGTTTACCTTGATGACTCAATATCAAATGAAGAAGAAGCGTTTTCAGTTCATCGGAAAAGTTTGGGATTTGCTGACAAGCATTTTCAATCCAGCTTACCGCCATCACAATATGCCCGATCAATCTTCCTTTATCGGTATAGTCAAATGCAGTTTCGTACGAGAGTTCCTCAATTTTACCGATATCGTGAAGAAGAGCACCGGTAATTAATAAGTCACGATTCAAATCAGAATGAATATCGCACATCAGGTCACAGATCTTTACAATTTCAAGTGTGTGTTCTAGCAGACCGCCAATGTAACTATGATGCCAGGATTTTCCAGCTGGTGCATAAGAAAATTTTTGAAATTTTTCCTCATTGAAAATCAGTTCGAGTAACTTATTTAATGGTTCATTTTTTATCTTTTTAACTCGCTCCCAAAATTCATTTTGCATTTCGGTAATGTCGCGATCGGATGTTTGAAGAAAATCACTTATGCTGACTTGATCTTTTTGAGTCGAGACATGCGCACGCTCAATTTTAAGTTGAAGCCGGTCATTGTATGACTCAACAAAACCTTTGATTTTTACTATCGAGCCTTGGACTGCAGAAGACTGAAACTCCTCAAATCCATCCCAATAATTTGCAGTGATTGAACCGGATTTATCACCGAATTCAAGACTTAGATAGTCTCTTCCAGTTTTAGTTTGCTTAACTTCAATTTTTTTGAGTAGAAAGAAATGGTTAACAATTTCTTTGTTTTGCAGTTCTTTAATCGGTTTTTGCTGAAGCATCTTAAATAAACTTACAAAAGGAAGGGGTGAGAAACAACTGGTGATTGAGCTTAGCAAACATCGAACTGAATGTAGAATGTATAATGTAAAATGGAAGATGGAAAATGGTTGATGGTGAATGAAAGATGTGAAATAGTTGGTTGAAAATCGAATGTGTTTATAAGTTGACCTATTATTTTAACTATACTAATTGAGAGTATAGAACAACTGAGTTTATTCCCTTTGCGCTAATTGTATGAAATACTGCGATGGAGTCTTCGAATTCTTTAAAAAATAGACCAATCAATTTATTCCCTTTCATTCAATCTCTTCTTATATTTCATTATGAAACAGATTAAAAAGGTATTGGAACCAAAGATGAAATGGGGAATTGCCGGCTTAGGTTACATTGCCGAAAATTCCGTTATTCCTGCAATTAAACTTTTAAGAAGAAATCGAATTACCGCTGTATTTAGTAATTCATTTGACAGAGCGAGAACTATCTCGCAGAAATATTCTGTAAAAGATTACACAAGCGATTATCAAAAATTTTTGGAGTATGACTTTAATGCACTTTATGTGGCGAGCGCGAATAAAGATCATTACTATCAAGTCATTCAAGCCGCACGAGCGGGCAAACATATCATCTGCGAAAAACCTTTAGCGATGAACTCTGCCCAAGCTAAAGAAATGGTTGAAGCGTGCAAGGAGAATAATGTTAAGTTATCGGTTGGATACATTCAGCGGTTTCATCCGTTAACAATAAAAGCCAAAGAGATTCTTGAAAACGGAATGATAGGGAAACTCGTGCTCATAAATGTTTCGCAATCTTTGAACTATCCGCCCGGAGACAACTACCGCTTCAAAAAAGAATTTTCTGGCGGGGGAGCTTTAAGAGACGTCGGAACTCATTGTATCGATTTGCTAAAGTACTTCGGGGACGAAATTACATCAATAAAAGGATTTTTAGACAATGTAATCTATCAAAGTGAAGTCGAAGATTTTTCCTGTGCTAATGTCAAGTTTAGAAGAGGAGGTTATGGAAATTTTTATGCTTCATATTGTATTTCGAAGCCAATTAATCGGATTGAGTTAATTGGATACAAAGGAACATTGATAATCGAAAATCTTATCGGCAAAAGATTTGATTATGCCAAGCTGATAATTTCCATTGACGGGCAAACTAAAAAAGCATTTCGCAAGCGTGGAAATAAAATTGTGAATTTACTTAAAAACTTCCAATCATCTGTTTTGAAAGGAACCCCGCTTTTAGTAACCGGTGAAGATGGTCTTTTCAATCTGCAACTTATGGAGGAGCTTGAAAAAAGTTGTGGGTAAAAGCTGAGCTTGTTGAAATCTGTAAATTGATTTATGAGAAGGGCTTCGTTGCCGCAACTGATGGAAATATTTCTGTACGGCTTGATGATCAAAAAATTCTTTGCACACCGAGTGCTGTTTCGAAGGGAAAAGTCAAACAAGATCAACTTGTCACAGTTGATTTTGATGGGAATGTTGTTTTTGGAAACAGAAAACCTTCGACTGAGCTTGCTCTGCATCTTGAAATTTATAAAACTCGAGACGATGTAAATGCAGTGATCCATGCTCATCCGATTTATGCAACCGGATTTGCAAGCTCGAAATTAGCACTGAGCAGTTGTGTTTTTCCTGAAGTTATTTTAGGGCTTGGAGTTGTGCCAGTTTGCACATATGGAACACCAGCTACAAATGAAGTTGTTGATTCGATCAAACCATTTTTAAATCAGACAAATATTTTACTTCTTCAAAATCATGGAGCGGTAAGTTTCGGGACGAACCTTTGGGATGCATATTATAAGATGGAAAAACTTGAACATGCAGCCAATACTTTATTTGTGGCGCGAATGCTCGGCGGTGAAAATGTTTTGACACAAGATCAAATGAATAAGTTGTACGAAGTGAATGAAAATATTTATAAGATTTCGCAAAAAATGAAAATTCCTTGCGAACCTTTGAAATAAAACTGCTTCTCACTATTACGTGTAAATGAAGATTGTTATATATAGAAGAATTGAATTCCGGGAGATAATTTGAAGATAATTGTACTAACGGGTGGTACTTCACCCGAAAGAGAAATTTCTTTAAGAAGCGGCAGAGCAATCGCAAATGGACTAAGAGCAAAAGGGCATGAAGTGATTGCGATTGATCCAGCATTTGGAACAAAACAACTAAAATCTGAAGAACAACTCTTTACTTACGATCCATTGGAGAAAAGAATTTCAAATGAGAACTATATAAAATGTATAGATTCAAATTTATTCGATGGTTGTGAGCTGATTTTCATTGCTTTGCACGGCAAATGGGGGGAAGATGGGACGGTGCAATCTTTACTGGATCTTAAAGGATTGAAATATACGGGTTCAGGAGTTCTCTCAAGTGCAATGGCGATTGATAAAACTCTAACAAAAATTCTTTTTCAGCATTATCATGTAAATACACCAAAGTGGCTGACAATAAATGGAACCGGTTATGAGATTATTTCAATTCAAGAGCACGTCATAAAACTTATCGGTCTTCCTTGTATAGTTAAACCAAATGATCAAGGTTCAACTGTTGGATTTACTTTGGTAAAAACAATTGATGAACTCGAAGCCGCAATTGAATTAGCTTTAAAATATTCAAACCGTGCATTAATTGAAGAATATATTCATGGAAGAGAATTGACAGCTTCAATTTTAGGAAAACAAGTTTTACCAATTGTTGAAGTTCGTCCTAAACACGAACTGTATGATTACGAATGTAAATACACAAAAGGAATGACCGAATATTTTTGTCCGGCATCACTCGATGAAAAAATCGTGAAACAAATCGAGCATCAGTCTCTTTTGGCTTTTGAATCGTGTGAGTGTGAAGCATTTGCTCGCGTTGATTTTATTTTGAACGATAAGAATGAATTATTCTGTCTTGAAATTAATACAATTCCCGGAATGACAGATTTGAGCTTAGTACCAATGGCTGCAAAAGCTATTGGTATAGAATTTCCTGATCTCGTGGAAAAAATTGTTGAGCTTTCGCTTTGACTTCAACACAAAAAAAAATTTTAATTTTGTTTGGAATCGTCTCGCTTTTACTCCTCATTGCATTCACTTTGATTTTTACCGAAAAAGGATTTTATACTTATTATAAAATGAAAAATGAAAAAGAGCGGCTTCAATTCGAAATCGATAGTCTAAAAAGAGTAAACGATAGCCTTCGAACTGAAATTGAATTATTGCAAACCAGTGACGAGAAAATTGAACAAGTTGCCCGCGAAAAGTATGGTTTAGTTAAGCCTGGGGAAAAAATATACAAATTTGAAAAATGACAAAATTAATTCCGCTTGCCGAACGTGCCCGCCCGAAAAAACTTTCTGAATTTGTAGGACAGGAACATTTACTTGGAGAGGGTAAATCTCTCAGTATTTTAATTGAAAATCAAAAAATCGGATCGATGATTTTTTGGGGACCGCCTGGCTCTGGAAAAACTACTCTTGCAAGAATAATTGCACAATCATTGAACTCTGAATTTTTTCAAATTAGTGCAGTGACTTCAGGTGTACGTGATATTCGTACAATCATTCAGCATGCTGAGAAAAATTTTCAAATTGACCGAAAGACAATTTTATTTATAGATGAAATTCACCGTTTTAATAAAGCACAACAGGATTCTTTACTTCACTCAGTTGAGTCTGGCGTTCTAATTCTAATGGGTGCAACAACCGAGAATCCATCATTTGAAGTTATATCTCCCTTATTATCTCGCTGCAGAGTTTATGTCTTGAAACCTTTATCTGAGGAAAATTTAAAGACGATTTTAACCAACATTATTCATTCAGATGAATATCTTAAAAAGTTAAATATTGAAATTATTGATATCGATTATCTAATCTTAATGTCGAATGGCGATGCTAGAATTTTATTAAATGGATTAGAAACTTCGATTGAAATCGCTGATAAGTCAACGACAGAAAAAATTATAATAACAAGAGAAATCATCAGCGAAGCATTTCAGAAGAGAAAAGTTGATTACGATAAAGCCGGCGAAGAACATTACAATCTAATCTCAGCATTCATAAAAAGTGTTCGCGGCAGTGATCCAGATGCCGCTGTTTATTGGCTCGCTCGTATGCTTGAAGGCGGAGAAGATCCTTTATTCATAGCTCGTCGAATGATAGTTTTGGCATCAGAAGATATTGGAAATGCATCTCCGACTGCGCTCGTTTTAGCGACGAATACTTTCACAGCGTGTCACTATATTGGGATGCCTGAGGCTAGGATAATTTTAAGTCAATGTGCTACTTATCTGGCATCTGTTCCAAAGAGTAATTCCTCATACAAAGCTATTAATGCGGCTATGAACGACGTCGAAAAGCTCCCAAATTATCCTGTCCCGCTCCATTTAAGAAATGCACCGACTCAATTAATGAAAGACCTTAACTACGGAAAAGATTACAAGTATGCACACAGTTTCGATGAGCATTTTGTTAAAGACGATTACCTGCCAATAGAAATAAGAGGCAAGCAATACTATGAACCAACTGATCTTGGGCAGGAAAAAAATCTTAAAGAAAGATTAAAATCTCTTTGGGGAAAAAGAAAAAAGTACTAACCGGCATTACTCTCGTATAAAATATTTACCTGGCAGCTGTTTTATCAAACCTTTGAATTCGAGTGTGAGTAAGTGTACCAAACATTCTGAAGTCTGACTTTCGGCTCTTTCAGCTAATGAATCTATGTGTATCGGATTAGTATCTATTAATTCAAATAGCTTACTTTCGAAAATATTTAACTGCGAAGTATCAATCCTCTTTTCTTCTTTCGACTGAATTCTAAACTTATTTCCGAATTCAGAGATAACATCATCAACCGAAGTGATTAATTTTGCATGCCCACGCTGAATGAGTTGATTCGTTCCGCGGCTTTGCTTTGTTTCAACGGGTCCTGGTAAAGCAAAAACTTCTCTATTTTGGTCTAATGCAAATTGAGCGGTAAGTCTGGCACCACCATTAAAATCAGTCTCAATAACAATTGTGCCCAGGGATAATCCACTAATAATTCTATTCCGTCTGGGAAAATTCATTGCGTCAGGTTTTGTACCGAACGAATATTCAGAAATCACACAACCGCTCTCAGTGATTTTATCAAAAAGCTTTTTATTTTCTGGCGGATAAATTATATCGAGTCCTGATCCAAGTACAGAAATGGTTCGTCCGCCATGTTTCAAAGCTGAATAATGAGCAGTCGTATCTATCCCTCTTGCCAGTCCACTTACGATTGTGATATTGTAACTTACTAAGTCCGAGACCAATTTCTCTGTCGACTTATTCCCATAACTAGTCGGTGTACGAGTTCCAACAACAGCAATAGCATTTTCATCAGATTTTTCAAAGTTACCTTTAGCAAAAATTATTACGGGAGGATCATAAATTTTTCGAAGTAAATATGGATAATCTTCATCCCAGAAAGAAATGATTTGAGTTTTATTTTTTTCGGATAGTAAAATTTGACGCTCGGCAAATGGAAGAAAATTATTCTCTTCAGCTTCTCGTAAAATTCTTTTGCTAATTGTAGAATTGATACCTTCTATTGAATTAAGTTCGGTGAAATCAGCATCAAAGACATCATGAAGAGAGGAAAAATTAGAAACTAGTGTTCTGAGTTTGTTTACTCCAATCCCCTCGATTTTTGATAATTGAAGGATTTTTAAGTAATCGTTTGAGGTAAAAGCAGTCATGACCTCTTAATAAAAAATTATTTTTTAATTTCTAATTGATCAACAACTGCCACAATAACACTGTGGACAGGTGCGTTTTTATGCCCTAAAATTTGTTGCGCCGCATCTCCTTCTTGAGTTACAAGTACGATATCGTTCACTCCAGCATCCACAAAATCTAAAGCAATTAAATCTTTTTCCCCTTTTAAATTTAAATTAAGATCAACTGGATGAACAATCAAATGCTTATGAGAAATAAGATGCTTATTTTTTTGAGTCGAGACTAAGGTTCCGGTTACCCTACCAAGAATCATTTATTATCTGAACTTGAAACTAATTTTGCAGATTTCTTTTTTGCAAATATCCCGAATGGAAAAATTAAGAAATATGCAACTCCTAAAATAATAGGAGATATATACAGTGCCGCCGTGCTATCCCAAGGCTGGGTGGTCATTACGACGAATCCAACAAAAATTAATGCGAAACCAATTGCAAATATCAAAAAGCTTTTCTTGCCAAGTGGGATATTAAATAAATCAGCTCTCTTCTTTTGCAGAACTGTTTTTTTTATTTTTTTGACCATATTAAATCCTGCATCATATATTAAATAAATAGCCCAGTGTTGGGGGAACCACTGGGCCGACCATCTTACTGTATAATGAACAGTAACCACAAAGGTCTACCGTAAATTTATAAATAGATATTATCTAATTCAAGAGTAATTATTCTTTGAGATTTGATAGACAATCTTTCTTATGGTATCGAATTGTAAATATGGATACTCCTCACGAATATTATCTATTGCATCTCCTGCACTAATTCTATTTGCTCGTAACTCTTTGAATTTTTTTCTGATTTGATAATCTCTGACGGCTTTTTCATCGACCAAGTTATGCTCTTTTAACAAAGCATAAATATCATCCGAAATTAAATCGGAAAGTGGATTGTTAAATTTATCTTTCATAGTTAACCTCATCATCTAATTTATCGCCATATAAACAAACAATTTTGCATAATAAATAATTCCTTAGTCATTATATTTCAAAACATTAAAATTACTTTGGTATTTAACGTAATAAAATATACAAAGTTCGATTTCAAAAAGCGATAAAATTGTTTCAAAAAAAAATATTTAAAATCACTTGACAAACCACATTCCATCAGGTATATTTGTGTCCCATTTGAACATATAAAGTTCGTTTGAAAAATTGAAAAAAGAGTGCGTCTTGCGAGACGCATTTTTTGTTCTTTGAAAGAATGAGTGTGTTGAACCAGTCAGTTCAACAGTTTCAAACCTCAAAATTTTATACAGAATCAAACTTTACTACGGAGAGTTTGATCCTGGCTCAGGACGAACGCTGGCGGCGTGCTTAACACATGCAAGTCAACGAGAAAAGTGTAGCAATATGCTGAGTAAAGTGGCGCACGGGTGAGTAACGCGTAGGTAATTTGCCTTAGGGTTGGGAATAACCCCGCGAAAGCGGGGCTAATACCGAATAATGCAGCGGGCCCGCATGGGTATGTTGTTAAAGAGGCAGCAATGTCTCGCCTTAAGATAAGCCTGCGTCTGATTAGCTAGTTGGTAGAGTAAAAGCCTACCAAGGCAACGATCAGTAGCTGGTCTGAGAGGATGATCAGCCACACTGGAACTGAGACACGGTCCAGACTCCTACGGGAGGCAGCAGTGAGGAATATTGGGCAATGCCCGAAAGGGTGACCCAGCAACGCCGCGTGGAGGATGAAGTCCTTCTGGATGTAAACTCCTGTTGGAAGGGACGAACAACTAATGCCCGTAAGAGCATTAGTCTGACGGTACCTTCAAAGAAAGCACCGGCTAACTACGTGCCAGCAGCCGCGGTAATACGTAGGGTGCTAGCGTTGTCCGGATTTACTGGGTGTAAAGGGCGCGCAGGCGGACCTTTAAGTCATGGGTGAAATCTTTCCGCTTAACGGAAAAACCGCCCCTGATACTATTGGTCTTGAGTACGGTAGAGGGAGATGGAATTCCAGGTGTAGCGGTGAAATGCGTAGATATCTGGAAGAACACCAGTGGCGAAGGCGATCTCCTGGCCCGTAACTGACGCTCAGGCGCGAAAGCGTGGGTAGCAAACAGGATTAGATACCCTGGTAGTCCACGCTGTAAACGATGGATACTAGATGTTGGCTCGCAAGAGTCAGTGTCGCAGCTAACGCATTAAGTATCCCACCTGGGAAGTACGATCGCAAGGTTGAAACTCAAAGGAATTGACGGGGGCCCGCACAAGCAGTGGAGCATGTGGTTTAATTCGATGCAACGCGAAGAACCTTACCTAGGCTCGAAAGACTAGATTATCCATCGGTGAAAGCCGGTGGCGCTTCGGCAATCTAGACAGGTGCTGCATGGCTGTCGTCAGCTCGTGTCGTGAGATGTTGGGTTAAGTCCCGCAACGAGCGCAACCCTTGTCCTTAGTTGCCATCAGGTAAAGCTGGGCACTCTAAGGAGACTGCCTACGCAAGTAGTGAGGAAGGTGGGGATGACGTCAAGTCCTCATGGCCCTTACGCCTAGGGCTACACACGTGCTACAATGGGTGCTACAAAGGGCTGCGAGACCGCAAGGTGGAGCCAATCCCAGAAAAGCATCCTCAGTTCAGATTGGAGTCTGCAACTCGACTCCATGAAGCTGGAATTGCTAGTAATCGCGCATCAGCACGGCGCGGTGAATACGTTCCCGGGCCTTGTACACACCGCCCGTCAAGCCATGGAAGCTGGGGGTACCCGAAGTCGCTGTACTAACCGCAAGGAAGTAGGCGCCTAAGGTAAAACCAGTGACTGGGGCTAAGTCGTAACAAGGTAGCCGTACCGGAAGGTGTGGCTGGATCACCTCCTTTCTAAAGAGTAATAAACTGTTACTGATTGACTCGCACTCATTCTTTTATTTGTTCTTTAATAATGTGATTATCCCTAACGGGCCTGTAGCTCAGATGGTTAGAGCGCACGCCTGATAAGCGTGAGGTCAGTGGTTCAACTCCACTCAGGCCCACAAACGGGTGTTCGCTCCAACCTTCTGGTATCAGAAGATGTTGGGGCTATAGCTCAATTGGGAGAGCGCCTGCCTTGCACGCAGGAGGTTAGCGGTTCGAGCCCGCTTAGCTCCACAAGTCTTTTTGAGTGTTCTTTGAAATTTTGGATGAGTGAATTTCTAATTGCTATTTTATAACAATTAGAATGAAACTTTGAGCCTAACTAAGTTTACCTGTGAAAAAATTTTTATAGTAATTTTTGGTTAAGTTACTAAGAGCATACGGCGGATGCCTTGGCACAAGAAGTCGATGAAGGACGCGGTTACCTGCGATAAACCACGGCGAGGTGGAAACAACCTAAGATCCGTGGGTCTCCGAATGGGGAAACCCTCCTCGAGTAATATTGAGGAACTGCCATTTGAATAGATAGAATGGCTAGAGACAACCCAGCGAAGTGAAACATCTCAGTAGCTGGTGGAAAAGAAAACAAATGTGATTTCCTTAGTAGTGGCGAGCGAAAAGGAAACAGCCTAAACTATCCAACATGTTAAAGCCTGCAAGCCTTGTGTTGGTAGTGTTGTGGGAATTAGTTTGATCTAATTGCAGTATGATCGAAGAGTCAAAAATTAAAGAGATAATCGAATCACTTGGAAAGGTGAACCACAGAAAGTGAAAGTCTTGTAGGTGAAATCTTTTTAACTCTTTGAACTAGTCTCCCAAGTACCACGGAGTAAGTGGAAGTCTGTGGGAATCTGCCAGAACCATCTGGTAAGGCTAAATACTCTCTTGTGACCGATAGTGAACCAGTACCGTGAGGGAAAGGTGAAAAGCACCCTTAAGAAGGGGGTGAAATAGTACCTGAAACCGTATGCTTACAAACGGTTGGAGTCCCGATTTATCGGGATGACAGCGTGCCTTTTGGATAATGAGCCAACGAGTTACTCGTACGTTGCAAGGTTAATCCCTTAAGGGGAGTAGCCGAAGCGAAAGCAAGTTCGAAATGAGCGATTTAAGTAACGTGCGGTAGACGCGAAACCGTGTGATCTACCGTTGACCAGGATGAAGCCCCGGTAAAACGGGGTGGAGGTCCGAACTGATGTGGGTTGAAAACCGCTCGGATGAGTTGACGGTAGGAGCGAAAGACCAATCAAACTCGGTTATAGCTCGTACTCCTCGAAATAGCTTTAGGGCTAGCCTCGTATATAGTGTTATGGAGGTAGAGCACTGATTGGGCTAGGGCCGTCACAACGGTACCAAACCCAGACAAACTCCGAATTCCATTAACATGTTTTGCGGGAGTCAGGCAGTGGGGGATAAGCTTCATTGCCAAGAGGGGAACAACCCAGACCGTCGGCTAAGGTCCCCAAATTCCAGTTAACAGAGAAAGGATGTTAAGTTGCTCAGACAACTAGGATGTTGGCTTAGAAGCAGCCATTCATTTAAAGAGTGCGTAATAGCTCACTAGTCTAGCGACTTGGCGTCGACAATACTCGGGACTAAAACTGGATACCGAAGCTGCGGATTCTCCGTTTATCGGAGAGTGGTAGAGGAGCATTCTATATGGGAATCTGGAACAGATATCCCGCCTTCGGCGGGATGAAGGTGTGGTGCGAGCCATGCTGAACCGTATAGAAAAGCAAATGTTGGCATAAGTAACGATAAAACAGATGAAAAATCTGTTCACCGAAAGTCTAAGGTTTCCTGAGCAACGTTAATCGTCTCAGGGTTAGTCGGACCCTAAGCCGAGGCCGAAAGGCGTAGGTGATGGGAAACAGGTCAATATTCCTGTACCTGGTAAGTTTTGTTTAACTTTAAGGGGTGACGCAGGAGTGAAAGGTCAGCCACCTGTTGGATTAGGTGGTCTAAGTGTGTAGGCGGGGAATGCAGGCAAATCCGCATTCTCTTAACGCTGAGGCACGAACGGGAGTCCGCAAGGACACAAACTGACACTAAACATGCTGCCAAGAAAAACCTCGTAAAGGAGAAATTTATCAGACCGTACCGCAAACCGACACAGGTAGACGAGATGAGTATTCTAAGGTGCTCGAGTGAGCCGTGGTTAAGGAACTCGGCAAATTAACCCCGTAACTTCGGAATAAGGGGTGTCCTGATTGGTATAAGATTTACGCGAAAGCTAATCGGGATCGCAGTGAAATGGGCCAAGCGACTGTTTAACAAAAACACAGGTCTCTGCGAAGTCAATCAAGACGATGTATAGGGACTGACACCTGCCCGGTGCTGGAAGGTTAAGGGAAGAGGTTATGCCGACTTGTCGGCAGAAGCTTTGAACCGAAGCCCCAGTAAACGGCGGCCGTAACTATAACGGTCCTAAGGTAGCGAAATTCCTTGTCGGGTAAGTTCCGACCTGCACGAATGGTGTAACGATTTGGTCACTGTCTCAACCACGGGCTCGGTGAAATTGTGGTACCGGTGAAGACGCCGGTTACCCGCATATGGACGGAAAGACCCCGTGCACCTTTACTGCACCCTAACATTGGGTTTGAGTAAAGCATGTGTAGGATAGGTGGGAGACTTTGAAGTGGCGCCGCTAGGCGTCATGGAGTCAACGGTGAAATACCACCCTTGTTTTATTTGAATTCTAACCTCGGTCCTTGAATCAGGATCAGGAACAGTGTTAGGCGGGTAGTTTGACTGGGGCGGTCGCCTCCTAAAATGTAACGGAGGCTCCCAAAGGTACCCTCAGCATGGTCGGTAATCATGCGTCGAGTGTAAAGACATAAGGGTGCTTAACTGCGAGACCTACAAGTCGAGCAGGTGCGAAAGCAGGGCTTAGTGATCCGACGGTAGCGAGTGGAAGTGCCGTCGCTCAAAGGATAAAAGGTACGCCGGGGATAACAGGCTGATCTTACCCAAGAGTTCATATCGACGGTAAGGTTTGGCACCTCGATGTCGGCTCATCGCATCCTGGGGCTGAAGAAGGTCCCAAGGGTTTGGCTGTTCGCCAATTAAAGCGGTACGTGAGCTGGGTTCAGAACGTCGTGAGACAGTTCGGTCCCTATCCTATGCGGGCGCAGGATATTTGAGAAGAGTCGCTCTTAGTACGAGAGGACCGGAGTGAACGAACCTCTAGTGCACCAGTTGTCGCGCCAGCGGCATCGCTGGGTAGCTATGTTCGGTTGTGATAAGCGCTGAAAGCATCTAAGCGCGAAACACACTTCAAGATTAGATATCCCCTTCCCCGATTTTTCGGGGAACTAAAGACTCCAAGGAGATTACTTGGTCGATAGGCTGCAGGTGTAAGTATAGTAATATATTTAGCCGAGCAGTACTAATAAGTCGTGCGACTTAACCTATATTTTTATTTTATCACAGAAAATTTAGTTGTGTTTGAAGTTTCCACTCTCCAAAATTTTTTATTATGATTTTCGCTTAAAGCGAATGAGTTTTCTTGGTGACCATAGCCAGAGTGGTACACCTCTTCCCATTTCGAACAGAGAAGTTAAGACTCTGAACGCCGATGGTACTGCATGGGCAACTGTGCGGGAGAGTAGGTAGTCGCCAAGTTTATTTTTTAATCCCGACTAATTTCTAGTCGGGATTTTTTATTTTAAAGGTGTGCTGGAGTTATGATAAACATTGAGAGTGAACACCAGAGGTGGGCCTGCACAATAATCTAGTTTCCAAATATTTAGATGTCGATTATTTCATCAAAGGGATTCTTGATTCGTTATAAAATCTATGTGATTATTTAGAATTGAGTGTAAATCTATTCGGTGTTTCAATCAGAAATTTTCTCACCACTTAATTCATTTATTATGAAATCGTAAATTTCATTCTGATCAGAATTAGATACAGAAGACGAAGGAGTATTTTGCTGTTCGCTTGTTTGCTTGACGGGAGTTTTGGAAGGTTCTTTTTTCACGCTGAATCTGATCGGAGCGCCAAAATACTTTTTTGATTCTTGTGAGAGATAATCTTTGAAGCTTTCTATTACTGTTATCTGTTCAGGCTGGTTGCAAATTAAATTTATTTGATTTTTTTCTATTGAGTGTAATGTAGATTTTTCCAATGAGCTGCCAATTAAACTGCGGTCGTTTTTTACTATCTCTATAAATGATTTCCACCTTTGCTGAATTTCTTCCATTGAATTCGAGGTGTATGATGGAATAATTTTATCAGCGATAATTTTTGGCTTTTCGGATTTTTCCAAAGTGTTATATAGTTCAAGGGCAGGTTCTTTCTGATTCGAGCTTGTTTTGGCCGTTTCAGATATTGTTTTATCGATAGGGTGAGCAATCTTAGTGGTTAAATTGGATGAAATAGTTCTTGAAACTGATTTTCCCTTCAATGACTTTATTTCTTTGATCAAAGATTCAATGTCCACAGCACTTGGGAGTTCAACCAACTGAGCAAGTGCAATTTCCAGAGTTAATTTTTGATTTGAGCTTTGTTTTAAGTCTGTCTGACACTTTGTTAAAAGTGAGAGAATTCTCAATATATCATTATTGCTAAATTGGCTTGAGAACGATTTGTATTTTTCTTTTGCTGTTTCACTTGCTTCAACTAAAGAAGTGTCGTTTGTAATATTGACTGATAAAATATTTCTAAAGTGTTCGATGAGTCCATTAACGAACGTTATCAAATCCCAGCCATTGTAGTAAACTTCATTTGAAACCTTGAAAGCGTCCAAGTGATTTTTGGAAATTACAGCATCTGATATTCGAAAATAAATATCTTCGTTTATTGCATTTAAAATATTTGAGACTTCGTCAAATGTTACCTTCCCGCCGGAATAAGCAACTATTTGATCAAAAATGCTTTGAGCATCGCGCATCGCACCATCGGCTTTTTTCGCGATTATACTGAGGGCATCATCTTCGAATTCCACATTTTCCGCTTTAGCTATGTTCGCAAGATGAGTTTTGATCTCGTCCATTGTGAGCCTGCGAAAATCGTACCGCTGACAACGAGATAAAATCGTCGACGGGACTTTGTGAATGTCTGTAGTGGCAAAAATGAAAATCACATGTGCGGGGGGCTCTTCAAGTGTTTTGAGAAGTGCATTGAACGATTCATTTGTTAGCATATGCACTTCATCGATAATATAAATCTTATATTTTACGGTTGAAGGTGCGTATTTAACTGACTCTCGCAGAGTTCTAATCTCATCGATTCTACGATTTGAAGCTCCATCAATTTCGATTACGTCAATATTTGCTCCGCTCGTGATTGTTTTACAAGTTTCACATACGTTACATGGATTGAAATTCTTCTGATTGGGACAGTTCAGAGATTTTGCGAGAATTCTTGCAGTCGAAGTTTTTCCAATTCCGCGAGGTCCGGCAAAAATGAAAGCATGAGCAACTTTACCGGCTTTGATAGAATTCTTTAATGTTTGGGTGACATGTTCCTGCCCAATTACATCATCATAAATTTGTGGACGCCATTTTCGTGCGGTTACTTGATAGATTTGCTCGCTCATATTTTACTGTATTCTAAATTGGAAATTCTCTCAGCAAGAATATAACATAATTTTTCAAGATTATCTTTATCGATTAAGTTGAAATTCGATTGATTATAACTATCGATGTCAAGAACTCCAAAGATATTCCCTCTTAAAATAATTGGAATGACGATTTCAGATCTTGAACCGGAATCGCACGCAATATGTCCGGGAAATTTTTCTACATCGTCAACAATTATTGTTTCCCGCGTTTGAACAGTCGTACCGCAGACTCCTTTTCCGATTTCTATCTGCGAACAAGCAACTCTACCTTGAAATGGACCGAGTATTAGTTTCTCGTTTTTCAAAAGATAAAATCCAACCCACGAAAACGAACTGAAAGCTTGTTTAAGAATGGCTGTAAAATTTGAGAGCAGCGATATTAATTCATTCTCACCTTTAATGAGTGATTCGCATTGCGGGAGAATTTCGGAATATATCTCTTGTTTATTGCCCGATGAGATTTTTATTTCTTTCACTTCTTAGTTTTCTTCAACGATGATGTTGAGAGGACTTTATTTCCAAATACGAATGGAATCGCATCAAGAATTGTATTGATAGGAATAATCTTTAATCCTTTTTTGACTGTTTCGGGAATATCTACTAAATCTTTCATGTTCTCATTCGGGATTAAAACTTTTTTAATTCCGCTTCTTTGTGCGGCGAGAAGCTTCTCAGTTAATCCACCAATTGCAAGAACATTCCCACGCAAAGTTATTTCACCAGTCATTGCGACGTCATGATTCGCTGGTTTTGTTTTAATCGCAGAAAGCATTGCCATCGTCATTGTGATGCCGGCAGATGGTCCATCCTTTGGGATCGCTCCTTCGGGAAGATGGATATGAATCTCCTTTCCTTTATAGAAGTTTGAATTGATACCAAGTTTTTTTGCGTTGGACCGAATGTAACTTAGTGCTGCTTGAGCTGACTCTTTCATCACATCGCCAAGCTGACCTGTAAGAGTTAGTTTTTCAGGTCCGTTCATGATAGTAACTTCGACATCGAGAATTTCGCCCCCGACACTCGTCCACGATAATCCAGTAATGCTTCCGATTTTCTTCTCTCTTACAACGGTTTTACTTCTGAATTTCGGGACGCTGAGATATTTTTCAAGATTATCAGCAGTGATTTTTCTTTTAATGTTGGATATATCTTTTCCATTCGATGATTTCTCGAATACGATTTCCTTCGCGACTTTTCTGAAAACAGTTGCGATTTCCCGCTCAAGATTTCTTACGCCTGCTTCTTTCGTGTATTCTCGAACAATTTTCTGAATTGCATCATCTTGAATCAAAATATTTTTTGGATTCAATCCATGCTCGGTTAATTGCTTTGGTATAATATGAAGTTTTGCAATTTCAAGTTTGTCATGTTCTAGATAACCTGGCAGCTCAATTATTTCCATCCTATCCTGTAATGGAAGTGGAATATTATAACGAATATTTGCTGTAGTAATGAATAAAACTTTTGAAAGATCGTAATCGCAATCGAGATAATGATCGTTAAAAGTATGATTCTGTTCAGGATCGAGAACTTCAAGCATTGCGGCTGATGGATCGCCCCTAAAGTCCATACTCATTTTATCAATTTCATCAAGAAGAATTACTGGATTTATGACGCCAGCTTTTTTCATCGATTGAATAATTTTACCGGGCATTGAACCGATGTAAGTTCTGCGGTGTCCTCTTATTTCTGCTTCGTCTCGTACACCGCCAAGAGAGATGCGAACAAAATTTCTGTTGAGTGCACGAGCAATTGATTTTGCTAAAGATGTTTTTCCAACGCCTGGAGGACCGGAAAAGCAAAGAATTTGTCCTTTCATTTCTTTTACTAAGTTTAAGACAGCTATGTGTTCTAAAATTCTTTGCTTCGGTTTTTCGAGTCCAAAGTGATCTTCTTCAAGAATTTTTTCAACATGCTTCAAATTCAGATTATCTTTTGTTTTTTTACTCCAGGGTAAATCGGTGAGCCAATCCAAATAATTTCTAAGAACTGTCGATTCAGGAGACATTGGTGGAGTTTTTTTCAATTTATTAAGTTCTTCGAGAGCTTTTTCTTCCACCTCTTTCGGCATTTTTGCTTTTTTAATTTTATCACGTAATTTTTGATTTTCCGGTGATGAATCTTCCTCCTCCCCAAGCTCATCTTGAAGAATTCTGATCTGCTCTTGAATTAGAAACTTTCTCTGAGTTTTTTGAATGTTCTCTTGGACTTTGAGATCTATCTCTTTCTCAATTTTGAGTACATCAATTTCGGATTTTAAAATTTTTATCAATTCATAAAATTTATCTTTTAAGGTGTATTGTTGAAGAATCGCCTGCTTAACTTCTACGGTTTGAATTACATTGGCTGCAGAATAAAAAAGCTTTCGGATTGGATCGGAAATATTATCAAAGGCAGTTAAAGTCTCGCTTGGTATATTTCTGTTGAGTTTAACGTACTCGCTAAAAAGATTCGAAAGATGGCGGACTAAAGCATCGTGCTCTACGTTTTCTTCAATTTCGTGTGAGATAACTTCTATTTCAGCTTCGATATAATTTGAATTATCTATGAATGATTTTATAAATCCATGTGCAACACCATCGACTAAAATTTTCATTAATCCATTCGGCAAGCGGAGTATTTGCACTATTTTTGCAATAGTACCTTCCGTAAATAAGTCTTCTTGCTTCGGATCATCAATGTTTGGCTTTTTCTGTGCGACAAGAAAAATATATTTATCCGATTCAGTAGCAGAAGTTGCAGCTCGAATTGATTGCTCTCTTCCGACTAAAACCGGGAAGATCATATATGGATAAATTACAACGTCTCTAAGCGGAAGGACAGGCAGTCTGTTAGGGAAATTAAATATTTCAGTAAAAGATCTTTCCTCTTCATTGTTCACGATATTACTCAAATCGGGTTCTCCTCATTTGTCATATTAGTAATACAAATTTACAAAAAAAACCAACTTCAATTCATTGCATTTTTTTGGTGCTAAAAAGGAATAAGGTTGATAACTTCTAATTGTTTGTAACCATTCAATCAGTTAATTTTAAATTGAAGCAATAATTAAATGATTTATAATCTTAAAATAAAAATTAAGCAAAAATTTGGGGAAGGAAGTCTTCCAATCAAAATTATTGACGGTATTTACGGAGAGATCAAAAAGACTATTCCTTTACGATTCCGGTATGGTAAGGAATATAGGTTGATGCTTAATTTTTTGAATGAGTCTCAATATTGGACAAAAGAAAAGCTTGAAGAGTATCAATACGATAAAATGAGTCAGTTGTTAAATCATGCAGAGAACTATGTATTATGGTACAAGAAAAAGTTTGCCGAGTGGGGTGTCAATGTAAAAGATTTTGTGAATCTGGGAGATATTAGAAAATTTCCAGTCGTCACAAAAGAAGAAATTCGAGACAATCTAGATCAATTTCTTGATATTAGAATTAATAAAAATTCACTCATGTATGTTACAACAGGGGGCTCGACAGGTATCCCTTTCGCATTTTATCAACCCTCAAGCCTTGAAAAAATAGATTATGCATTCTTCTCGCATCATTGGGGATGGTTGGATTGTAAACTTTCTGATCTTTCAGTCGTACTGCGAGGGGAATATGTCGGAAGTGAGAAAAAATTATTTTACTTCAAACCAAGTAAAAACGAATGGCATTTTTCGACATATTTTTTAACTGAAGAAAACGTTAGAATTTATATTAATAAACTCAATGAAATTAAACCCAAATTTCTTCAGGCTTATCCCTCGGCTGTCGAGATACTAGCAAAATATTTGCTTGATCAAAATCTTAAAATGGATTTTAAATTAGCCGCTATAATGTGTGGTTCTGAAAATGTTTATAGTGATCAGGTTGAAATTATTGAAAAAGCATTTCATACACATGTACATTGCTGGTATGGTCAAGCAGAGAGAGTTTGTTTGGCCCCATGGACAAAAAATTCGAGATATTATCATGTTTATCCTCAATATGGATTAACAGAACTATTAAGTGATAAAGGGGAAGAAGTTACATCTGAAGATGAGATTGGTGAAATTATCGCGACCGGATTTCATAATCTTGTCATGCCACTGATTAGATACAAAACGCGTGATCTAGCATTGCATACAAATAAAAAAAGTCCAGATGGAATCAATTTTCGACTTTTTTCTAGAATTGAAGGAAGATTGCAAGAGCTCATTGTCACCTCTTCTGGGAGATTAATATCGATGACTGCAATTAACATGCATGACAACACATTTGATAATGTTAAACAATTTCAATTCTTTCAAAATGAACCGGGAATATTAATCTTGCGAGTAATCCCTAACAGTAATTTCGGTGAAACGGATAAAAATAGAATAATCGATCATATAAAAAACAAAATTGGTAAGGATACTGAGTTGATTTTGGAATTAGTTCAGAGTATTGAAAAAACTAAAAGTGGGAAACTGCGTTTTTTAATTCAACACCTCCCAATAAATAGGTGGGAAAGTTTAGAAAGAATAACATAATGGCAAAATCAATTTACCCAATTATTGATAGCAGATCGAAAAACGAAGTGGCTGTTTTTATTGATGATAAGTGTAAATATTCGTCAAATACACCTTACCATCCAAATGAACTTTATCCTGAATATCCTTTTAGAGAGAATAATATTGAAAAAACATCAGTTTTAGAAAAAGATTCCTACTATGCTGTACGCCAAATCTTTCATCTCCTCGAATATGATATAAATAACTTTGGAACAAAGAATTGGAATCCATTAGGACATATTATTAAACCAGGCCAGAATGTTGTTTTGAAACCAAATTTCATTTTACATTACAACGAAGCAGGATATGATATATATGCAAGCTTAACCCATCCTTCAGTAATTAGAGCAATGGCCGATTATTGTTATATCGCAATGAAGGGGAAAGGAAATCTTTGCATCGCTGAAGCTCCTCAAATGAATTGTGAATTTGATAAGATTGAAGAATTAATGAAACTTCAATCAATCAAAGAATTCTATAAAAAAGAAGCTAATTTTGATTTTAACATTATTGATATTCGACGCCTTAAATGTAAATTTGATTATGACAAAGGCTATTTCCCTTCAGATTCGTTTGTAACGAATGAAAATGCAGATCCTTTGGGCTACACTATTATTGATCTTGGAAATGAAAGTTATCTGCATGGAATAATTGGATTGGAAAATTTATATGGCGCAGATTATGATAGGAAGTTCACGGTTGCCAATCATTCGAGAGGTGTACATAAATACTGCATTTCGAATACAATACTTAACGCTGATACTGTGATATGTCTTCCTAAGTTAAAAACTCATAAAAAGGTTGGTGTTACTTTAAATATTAAGCTTCTTGTCGGTATTAACGGCGATAAAAACTACTTGGCTCATTATCGTATAGGAACGGCAGATCAGAATGGAGATGAATATCCAACTACAAGTAAAACAAATGTCAGAATCTCAAGAAAAGTTGCAAGATTCATTAATGATAATCTTTTTGCAAAACGATCAAAGTTTACGGATCAAATTTTTCTGCTTATAAAAACCATTGGACAACCAGTACTTAATTTTTTGAGAAACAAAAATATTGTTCTCCTGCCCGACGAGAAGGATAGAGTCTATGGAGGTAATTGGTATGGGAATGATACAGCATGGAGAATGGCATGCGACCTTGCTCGCATCTTGTTCTACTCAGATAAAAATGGAAAAATAAAATCTGTTCCACAGAGGAATATTTTATCAGTAGTTGATGGAATCATTGCCGGTGAAGGTGACGGACCTATGTCCCCTGAACCTAAAAATATTGGAACTTTAATCTCTGGGGAGAACATTCTCGCGGTTGATACTGCATGTGCAACATTGATGGGCTTTGATTACCGAAAAATTAAAATGCTTTCCAATTCTTGGAAGAAAAACAAATTTTCGATAGTAGATTTCTCACCTGTAAAGTCCAAGATTAAGTCAAATATACCTTCAATTAATGAGTCGTCAGTTGAGAATTGTATGTTTTTCAATTTTAAACCACATCCTCAATGGGAAGGACACATTGAATTAGATGAGTAATCAAAATGAATCATCCCCCGAGTCTTGACTTTGATGAGAAAAGAATATACGTTTGCCATAGAATACAAAAGGGATCAGAAGTAAATTTTCAAGTTTTAGGGGTTACATGATTCCTGATCACATTCAGTTAAATAAATTGAGGTGTAAAATGAAGAAAATATTTTTTTTCTTGTCATGTGCATCGTTCATCTTTTTATTTAGTTGTTCTAAAATCTCCGAAGAAATAGTTAATCCTTCTGAAAACGCAAAAGGAGGCGTGACATTCACCCTACTGAAAAGTGCTATCCCACCGGAAGTGAAAGTCGTCTCCATTAAACTTGAACGAAGTGGATATCCTATTGTAAAAGACTCAGTTGTACTTTCGACAGCAACAGATACAGTGAGGATGCAAGTAAATAATTTGATTATCGGATATTGGAATCTAACAGTTACTGCTCAAGATGAATTCGGCATTGTCAAATATACAGGTTTTGCTTATGTACAAGTTTTAGAAGGGATTACAACATCGGTTTATATCGCTATGTCTCCGGTTGGTAGTGGAACGGGAAATCTTGAAATTTTTATCTATTGGGGACTTGCTAAATCAAAATGGACGATGTATTTAAATAATCCTGTTCTTAATCAGTCACCTGGTGGTTGGGACGCTGAACATTTTTATGTAGTTGATCCAACAATAGTAAAAGTTGGAAGTCAGTATAAAATGTGGTACACATCTGGAAATAACTCAAGACAATCAATAGCATATGCAACTTCGTCGAATGGTATTAATTGGACAAAACACGGAATTGTTATAGAGAAGGGTCCGATTGAATCATGGTTTAATAACGGTGTTTCAGACCCTACAGTTATTTATGAAGATGGAATATATAAGATGTGGTTTGTTGGTAAACATTATGAAAATATTCATAATGGAATTGGGTATGCAACTTCAATTGATGGCGTGAATTGGACATTACCTGCTTCACCCGTAATATCACCAAGTGGAACAAAACCACATCTATTCGGCCCATGTATCCTCAAGAAGGAGGGGATATATTTTCTTTATTACACAGTTGGCTACTCAATTTATAATCGCGAAATCTTCCTTATGAAGTCTGTAAATGGTACAAGTTGGGAGGATTATGGAATGGTGCTCAAACGGAGAGAAGGACTAAAATGGGAAGAAGATGGTGTATTTGTACCTATGGTTTTTTATGATGAAGGGAAGTTTAAAATGTATTACTCTTCAATGAGCGATACTCGGAATTCACGAATTACTTTGTATTGCGGTTACACTGAATCAAATGACGGATTGACATGGATAAACCGTCCATTATATCCGGAACTCGAAGCCCCTCATACCAAACCCTGGTTGACGATGTCTGCAACATATCCATACATAATTCGTGAAGGGAGTAAATTGCGAATGTGGTTTTCAGGTCTGTCTACAATCCCAAATCAATGGCAAATCGGCTACGCTGAACAATAGAAATTTTATAGTCCACTTAAACGAACCCGATTCATTAACGAGTCGGGTTTTTTTGTGCTTTCTCTGAAAATTGTTTCTATCCTATTATTCATTTAACTTTGAATAAAATGGAAGGAATTGATGAAATTCATTGAAACTGCTGGTAAGGCAGCTCATGAAGCAGGCAAGTTGATTTTAGATAGTATTGGCAAGGTAAAAGATATCACATTTAAAACCATGCCGACAAATCTTGTTACTGAAGTCGATAAAAAAGCTGAAGAAATAATAATCGATATATTATTGAAGGAGTTTCCCGATTTTGATGTTCTTGCTGAGGAAAGCGGATCGTCTTCCACAAAAAATTCTGAATATATGTGGGTAATTGATCCACTTGACGGAACAACGAATTTCACGCATTCGCTTCCAATTTTTTCAATTTCAATTGGACTCATTAAAGGAAACGATGTGATTGCAGGTGTTGTGTATGACCCGACTCGTGAACAACTATTTCATGCTGAACTTGGAAAAGGAGCGTATTTAAATAATAAAAAACTACACGTTTCAAAAGTTAAGGATGTAAAGAAAGCTTTACTCGTTACCGGATTCCCATACAATGTTGAACAAAATCCCGATCATTGTTTCGAAAGATTTATCAAAATGACAAGCGAGAGCCGTGCTGTCCGCCGGCTTGGTTCAGCCGCGATTGATTTCGCTTATGTAGCCGCTGGAATCTTTGATGGATTCTGGGAAGTGAAACTCAATCCATGGGATATTGCCGCTGGTTATCTGCTTGTAAAAGAGGCAGGGGGGAAAGTGACTAATTTTGCCGGAGAGGAAAGCGATATTTACAACAAACAAATTCTTGCCTCTAATGGGCATATTCACAATAAAATGGTGGAACTTCTCGCCGAAGCAGAGCATATCAAAATATCTTTATGATAGATTTCTTTTATTCGATCGACGTTTCCATTTTTTACTTTATTAATGGAACACTCGCCAATCCAGTATTTGACAAATTGATGCCTTTCATAACGGAAGTGAAGAATTGGTACCTCGTCTACGTTTTATTGTGGTTTATAATTCTATTTAAAGGAGGAAAGTATAGATTCGCGATGGCAATCTCTATGATTCTTCTTATTACAATAACCGATCAGGTCAGCAGTTCGCTTCTGAAAAATTTGTTTGAACGTGTGAGACCATGTAATGCCTTGCCAGATGTCCATCTACTTGCAGGATGCACAGGCTCGTATTCTTTTCCTTCGTCGCATGCGGTAAATAACTTCGCCGCGGCGACGTTCTTTTCATTCTATTATAAACATTTAAAATGGCTTTTGTTTTCGGTTGCTGTGATAATTGCTTTGTCCAGAATTTTCGTGGGAGTTCATTATCCGTCGGATGTTCTTGGCGGAGCCGTTATCGGTACCATACTCGGATACCTATGTGTTAAGCTGACCGAGAGAATTTTAAGGATTATTTATGAATAAGAATATCAAAAATCAAATTGTAAAAAGTAAAATTATAAATTCAAATGAAAAATGGAGTAATTTAAATTTTGATTTTATAATGTCATTTTACTTTTTAATTTTTACACTTTAATATTATTTAATTTATGTGCGGAATTTGCGGAATACTTTCATTCGATAAAAAACCAATAGAAGAACATGTGCTTCAGAAAATGACGGATGTTCTAATTCATCGTGGACCCGACGATGAGGGGACTTACGTCAATCCGAATAAAAGTGTTGGATTCGGTTTTAGAAGACTCTCAATAGTTGATCTTTCTCATGCTGGGCATCAGCCAATGTCGAATCATGATGAAACGATATGGATCGTCTTCAATGGGGAAATCTATAATCATCTTGAAGTTAGAAAAGAATTAGAGAAACTTGGTTACAAGTACAAATCACGAAGCGATACCGAAACTTTGATTTATGCTTACGAGCATTACGGGATAGATTTTGTTCATAAAATCCATGGAATGTATGCGATAGCGATTTGGGATGAGCGAAAAAAAATATTAATTGCCTATCGCGATCGAATCGGTAAAAAACCTTTTTATTATACTTTTCAAAATGGAAGATTTGTTTTTGCGTCAGAGATTAAGTCAATCCTGCTTCATCCGAAAGTTGTAAAAGAACTTGATGAAGATTCGCTTAATCAATATTTAACTTTTCTAATTCCGCCGGCTCCAAACACAATGTTCAAAAAAATCAAGAAGCTTCCCCCTGCACATCGAATGATCATTAACGATTCTGGTGATGTAAAAATCGAAAAGTACTGGGAAATCCTCGGCGAAGATCCCGATGTTTTAGAAAATGATGAAGAGAATGTTTCTCAGAAAATCATAGATATGCTTCGCCAATCAATTAAGGATAGAATGATGAGCGATGTGCCATTTGGAGTTTTTCTCAGCGGAGGAATAGATTCGAGTACGAATGTTGCTCTAATGGCAGAGCTGATGGATAGACCTGTTGATACTTTTTCGGTTGGATTCAAAGATTTAGAAAAGTACAACGAGATGTATTATGCACGCAAAGTCGCAAAGCTTTTTAATACAAATCATAAAGAAATTTTGATCGGTTCAGAAGATGCGTTGGAGTTCTTTCCCAAATTAGTATATCATCAAGATGAACCGCTTGCGGATCCCGTATGTATTCCACTCTACTTTGTTTCAAAACTTGCGCGAGATAATGGTACAATAGTTGTCCAAGTGGGAGAGGGAAGCGATGAGCAATTCGCCGGCTACGAATGGATGAAACGCGATTTGAATTACGCTAATAGAGAGTACAAATTGCTTCAAAAATGTCCTTCACCGATACAAAGCGTAATTTATTCTCTATTCTCAAATTATTGGAAATCGAAAGGGAAAATATTAGAACTTGAGTACTTGAGACGAACAATCGGCGGTGAAGAATTATATTGGGGCGGAGCAGTTAATTTTACAAATGAGCATAAAAAAATATTATTTAATAAAGAATTTAATAGTTCAATTTCATACGATTACATTGAAAGTATATATAGTCAGTATGGAAATCTCTCAAGTATCAATGATACATTGAGGAAAATGATTTTTGTTGAATTTAGAAATCGTCTCCCCGAATTATTGCTAATGAGAGTTGATAAAATGGCAATGGCAACTTCGGTCGAAGCAAGGGTGCCTTTTCTTGATTATCGCATTGTGGAATATTCATTCAGGATTAATTCAAAGCTTAAAATAAAACAGGGAATAACTAAATATATCTTAAAAAAATCCGTCGAGAATATATTGCCAAGCGAAATTATCTATCGTAAAAAGCAGGGATTTGCTGCGCCGATGAATGAATGGTTAAGAGGGGATCTATCGTTATTTACTAAAAACGTTTTAAGTAATTCAAGCATTCATAAACTCGGATTTTTCAACAAGGATTATATCCTTAGTTTACTTTCGTCACAGCTGTCAAATCGATATGACTATGTACAAAACACTTGGAATTTGTTAAATCTTTTTATGTGGTATGATTACTGGTTCGAGGGAAAAAGCATTTCATAAATGAGCTACGTTGATAAAATCTCCATCGCAGGTCTTACTCGGACTGCAAAACAAACAATTGCACTATATGTCTCGCAAATTGGTGCGATGCTGTTCGGAGTTCTGTTCACAATTATTAATTCAAGATATTTGAGTCAAACTGAGTTTGGAACGCTTAATTTTTATATTCAAGTAATTACTTTTCTCGCACTCATTTTTGAATTCGGATATTTTGCCGCCGGTTCGCGACTTATTGCAATACAAAAAGAGTATCAAGAAGAACGAAAATTAATCGGTGCACTTATTGTAATTGGAGTTTTTATTTCAATGGGATTTGTGCTTTTGTTATCTGCAATTTCCTTTTTTATTGACGGATTATTCGAATCTAATATTCAATTTTTACTTTTAATTGGACTCGTACCAGCCGCTGCATTTCCTTTTCAATATCTAATGCAATTAGTGTTTCAAGGGAGCAATGAGGTTATTAAACTATCTTTATATAATGTTCTTCCTCGGATATTTTACTTTGCTTTGATCGGCATTGCTGTGCTGACCGAAACTTTCAGTCTTACATATACCGCATTCACTTATGTTCTCTCGATGTTTCTTATTACAATTTTGATTTTATTTTTCAGCAGACCAAAATTTGAAGAACTGAAAAAATATTTTACGCTGATAAAAAAAGAAACTCGTGAATATGGATTCCAAGTTTATACCGGCAGAGTTGCAGGAATGATGGGGTACCAATCGAACATACTATTAATTCAATATTTTGTAAAAGAGATTCAAGTAGCAAACTACGCTCTTGTGAATTTTTTCGCCTCGCCAATTTCGATGTTCTCGCGTTCTCTATGTACTTCTCTATTCAAAGGATTCGCGGATCAAAATGCAATTCCGCCAAGAGTTTTTAGAGTGAATTATATTTGGTTGGTGGGTGTGAGCTTTATTTACTTGTTAATTGGTGGGATTGTACTTGAATTTCTTTTTTCGGATAAGTATGTGGAGGCAATTCCAATAATTGTACCGATGGTTGCTGCAAATTTTTTTATGGGCGCTTTTCAGCCGTACAATTTTTTCTTGAGTGCAAAAGGAAAAGGTAAGTATCTAAGAAACACAGCAATTGTCCTAACAGTATCAACTCTATTCTTTAATTTATTGCTGATACCAAGTTATGGTGCGATCGGAGCAGCTTATGCAACTTTGATCTCACTTTTTTTAGATTATTTAGTTCATGTTTACTATTACAAAAAGTCGTTAAAGGAATTATAATGATAAGTGAAAAACAAAAAGATGTTATTACAAGTTTTACAAAGCATTTAAATCCCGATGATGTTTTTGATGTGCGTGAAGATTGGGATTACATGTTTAAATCAAAATTCAAAGTTGACTATAGATTGGTTTCTCAAATTCCTGGTGGATTAAAAAATAAAACTGTTCTGAATATCGGTACGTTCTTTCCAATAGATGAAATATATTTCGCATCGCATGTGAAGGAAATGCATTCTGTCGATATTGGTGAAAAAATCATCAACGTTGCAAGTAAGATTGCAAATCAAGAGATTCATCCCGCTTTTCGTGAAAAGATTAAAATAAAAGTCTCTGATGCAGCACAACTTCCATTTGAAAATAATTACTTCGATGTTGCATTTTCATTTTCCACACTTGAGCATATTCCCGAAAAAGAAAAACGCGAAAAAGCCTTTTCAGAGATTGCAAGAGTCACGAAGAAAAGTGGTTTTGTTATCCTTACTGTACCGAATAAACTGAACGTCGGCAAATATTTTAAAAGCGTTACAATGCAAAAAAAAGGAACAAGCCCATTTGGCTACGAGCATCATTACACTCCAGGGGAATTAAAACGAATTATGGTAAAAAATGGTTTGCAGCCGATTCATTTTGCTTCGAGCGCAGGTGATTACTCAGGCATTTTCACTACAGTGCATGACATTTTCTTCAGAAAATTTGGACATCGAATGGGATGGCTGGGGCAGAAAAAGTAATTGATAATTGGAAATTGAGATTTGATAATTGAGTCCGATGAAAACTTTTTTCAAAAAAGTTAAAATATTTTTCATCCACTTTATTCGGAAACCCATATTTATTTTTTGGGTGAAATGGATAAAGAGAAAGTCTATGAAAGATTTCATCCCCAATTACTTTCTTTCAAGTCTGGATTATCACACTCCGGGATTCAAAGAAAAATTAATTGAGATTGAATCGAAAGAAAAAATTCTTTCGGATGCAGAAACTATAATTCAAAACAAATTCAAAACACTCGGTTCTGAGCTTACATGCCTTGGAGAAAAAATTAATTGGCAGAAAGATTTCAAATCTGGCAGAATTTGGGAAAAGAAATTTTATACGGAAATAGATTCTAAACATTCTGTAAATGAAAGTGACATTAAAGTTCCTTGGGAGTTGAGCAGATTTCACCAAGCAATTTGGCTGGGGAAAGCATATTTAATCACAAATGATGAAAAGTATTCTGAAAGATATTTTGATCTGATTTCCGACTGGGTGGATGAAAATCCATTTTGCTTTGGTGTAAATTGGAATTGTGCAATGGAAGTTGCAATTCGTGCAGTCAATTGGATAATTTCACTCCATATCTTCAAATCATCGAGACTTTTCACAAAAGAAATGGAATTGAAAATTGTTAATTCACTTTACGAGCATGGGCGATTCATTCGGAATAATCTAGAATATGGAAGACGAAATGGAAATCATTATTTAAGCGATTTGATGGGATTAGTTTGGATTGGAGGATTTTTCAAAAACTATTCGTTCGGAAAGAGGTGGATTAATTTTGCAAGAAGAGAAGTGGATAAAGAAATCAAAATCCAAGTTTATAAGGATGGAGTTAATTATGAAAAGTCTACATACTATCAACGACTAGTTACTGAGATCTTGTACAACTCGCAGGCAGCATTACAATTAAATGATCAATCGTTGTCGGAAAAATCGCTGACTAAACTGGGAAAGATGTTTCAATTTATTTCCAGTTACTCTCTTGGCGAGGCAATTCCAAACGTCGGTGATAATGATAATGGAAGAGTCACACAATATTCCTTTAACGAAAAAATTGACGACTTTCGTTATTTGATTTCCATAGGAAAGATCCTAATGCCGAATGCGGAAGGCGGAATGCAGAATGGAAAGATAGCATCCGATGCTTTATTTTTATTCGGCTTGAAGAAAGTTACTGAATTCAAATCCTTTTACTCCGCACTTCGAACTCCGCACTCCGAATTTAATAACACTCCGCAATCCGCATTAACATCAATCAGTTTTCCTCGAGGTGGTTTTTATATAATGCGAAATGAAAAAACGTTTGTGTTTATCGATGCAGGCGATATTGGTATGAACGGATGGGGAGGACATGGTCACAACGACGTATTCAGTTTTGAATTTGCTTACAAAGGCAAACGCTTCATAGTTGATCCAGGAACGTATTGTTATACTTCAAATCCGGAACTGAGACAAAAATTCAGATCGACTTCTTCTCACAATACAATTATGATTGACGATATTGAGCAAGCCGAATTTCTAAATCTCTTTAGAATAAAAGAGGATTTAACTAAACCGAAAATAATTTTATGGGAATCGGATTCAGAACGTGATATTCTGATCGCTGAGCATTATGGCTATACTCGATTAGAATCTCCAGTTGTGCATAGAAGAAAATTTGAATTTGAAAAGAAGATAAATGGACTGACCATAATTGATTCACTCCAAGGTGAATCTGAACATAAAGTTGATTTATTTATTCATTTCCATCCTGATGTGGAAGTCTCGCAGACCAATGCTGCAGAATTTAAATTGTCGCATTCAGACACAATTCTTAGTCTTAAAATTCAAACAAGAATGAAGGACTATGATATAAAGATTGAGGAATGCAATTACTCGAAAAGCTATGGTAAAATTACAAAAAGCTTGAAGCTGCATCTCTCGTTTATGACTCAATTACCTTGTGAGATTGAAACAGTTATCAAAACAATGAATTGAAGTTAATATCGAGTTGATTTTTGCATCGCTTGAGGACTGATTAAGAGAGGTTTAATCGACCAAATTTCCAAAAAGAACCTAAAAAACATCACTTCAAATATATTTACAAAATCATTATAATTGTACTAAGGTATGGACGAAGGAAATGATATGACGACTCGATATATAATAAGTGATTATTTGGAACAAGCCATGAATCTCGCCGAATATGATAAACTTGAAGATAGTTCTTTCGCCGGAAAAATTCCTGGTTGCAAGGGTGTAATAGCTTTCGGCAATTCACTAAGAGAATGTGAAGCTGAATTGCGTTCAACACTTGAAGATTGGATTTTAATCGGTTTGAAGCTTAAGCATCCGCTTCCGGTGATTAAAGGTATTGATTTAAATAAAGAACCCAAACGTGAGCAAGTGGAGTCCGTGTAAACGGAGAGACTTTGTACGCAAACTGCATCATCTTAATTTCGACGGGCCATTTTCTGGCGCTAAACATCAATTTATGGTATATAATAAATACCGCTTGACGATTCCCTCAAATGATGAATATTCAGTCCCTCAACTCCGTATTATGATTCGTGAAATTGAAGTGATAATTGGACGTGAAATAACCATCGAAGAGTGGTATAAATTGTAACAATCAACAGTAATTAAGTCGGTTTTTTATCTTCATGGTCATCTCCACTAAAAATATTAAGCTCTCCTAGAGTATAATTTTAGTATGTAATAATCTTAATGGAGAAAAATTCTTCAGAGCATTGAAATATGTTGATCTAATTTTGATGCTTCCCTAATCCAGTTACAAATATGAAAATTATAGTAATCGGACACACCTGTAAAGATATCATTCATAAAGATGATCAAGTAACTGAATCATTCGGCGGTATCATTTATAGTCTTCTCGGATTCGCTTTGGTTATGAAAAAAGAAGATAACGTTCTGCCGTTTTTCAATATCAACCTGAATGATTATGAAAAATATTTTGATGTTTTATTAGGGACTCCGATTAATGATTTTTCATTAATTCAAAAAACAGATCGCCATACAAACCTCGTTCATCTTATTTTTGACGGAAGCGATTTGAAATTTGAATGTTATCAAGAGAAAGCCGAAAAGATTGATCTGACGGCAGCGTTATCCAAAATTGCTACCGACTCGAATTTCTATATTAATATGATCTCCGGATTTGAAATTGAACTCGATGACTTAAGAGAGATTAAAAAACATACAACCGGGAAAATTTATTTTGATTTCCACACTATGACACGAGGAATGGATGAGAACGGAAAACGTTTCTATCGACCAATTGAAAATTGGAGAGAATGGACTCGATACTGCGATGTCATTCAGTTTAATGAAATTGAAATGCAGAATCTCACTCCAGAAAAATTAAATGAAGGAAATTTTGTGACCGAAGCGATTAAAACCGGCACGAAGATAATTAACATAACAAAAGGAAACGCAGGAGCAATTTCATATTTTATTGATAATGAATTGATCAGAAGTCAATTTGTTTCAGTTGATAAAAATTTAATTCATAAAAATTCGATTGGCTGCGGCGACATATTCGGCTCCGTTTTTGCTTACAAGTATTTTAATAATTATAATGTAAAAGATTCGCTTGAAGAAGCGGTTCGAATCTCTTCAAAGAAAATCGAAATTGAAAATATTGAAGAGATAATTTCACTAAGAAAGTAATTTTGTTTGTATAGGTAAATGATCAAAAGAAGAATACTAATAGTCGGATGCAACGGTTTGTTAGGGCAAGCTTTGGTAGAAAGTCTCTCGCGCGCAAATAATGATGAACTTTTACTCGCTTCTGTTGAAGATAATTTTGTTGGAAATTCAAATTTCCCTTATGTTCAGCTCGATATTTCAAAACGGAATGAAGCCAAAAAAGTCGTACTAGATTTTTTCCCGGATATTGTAATTAATGCTGCAGCATACACTAATGTTGATGGATGCGAAGATAACAAAGAATTAGCCTGGAATATAAACGTCAATGGGGCGAAATATTTAGTCGAGGGTTGTCGAGTCGTAGATGCAAAACTTATTCATCTTTCTACAGATTTTATTTTTGATGGCATCAATGGTCCTTACAGCGAACTCGATAAGCCGAATCCTATTTCTTACTATGGCAGGACAAAATTAGGGAGCGAGAACGAAATAAAAATCGGAGGCATTCCATTTACTATTGTTCGTACTAATGTTATTTACGGAATCCAAAAAGGGATTAAAAAAGATTTTGTCCAGTGGGTTGTGGAGAATTTGAGAGAAGAAAAAAAAATAAATGTTGTCACCGATCAAATGAATAATCCTGCATTTGTCAATGACCTGGCAGATGGGATCATTTTAACTATTGATAAGAAAAAACCCGGAATTTTTAACATTGGCGGAATTGAACTAATAAGCAGATATGATTTTGCCGGTAAAATCGCTGAGGTTTTTGATCTTGACAAAAATTTAATTAATCCAATTTTGACTTCTCAATTAAATCAAAAAGCAAAGCGACCTTTGAAAGGTGGGCTGATTATTCTCAAAGCACAATCAGAACTTAACTTCAAGCCTCACACTTTGAAAGAAAATTTGAAATTCATTAAAAGAAAATTACAATTATAAATGGATCTTGTTTCAAACTATAACGGCTTTATCTTCGATTTAGATGGAACTATTTATCGTGAAAATCAATTGATCCATAAAGCAAACGAAGTAGTAAATCGAGTCATATCCAATGGGAAGAAATTTGTTTTCCTGTCGAATCGAACTACAAGCGAAATAGAAATTTATTCTGAAAAACTTAACCGATTTGATATTAGGTGCACTCCAAATGATATCATTACATCTGCCGAAATTACAAGCGATTATTTAGCTGAGAATCATTCAAACGAAAAAGTTTTTGTTATCGGAGAAAATCCTTTGATCAAATGTCTGAATAATTCTGGGATTGAAACTACGGATGTGATTTCTAAAATCGATATAGTTCTGATTTCTCTCGATAGAACTTTGACGTTCGAAAAATTTCATATTGCGCAGAATGCATTAAAACGCGGAGCGAGATTTTTTGCTGCGAATACTGATTTGACTTGCCCGATCGAAGAAGACGAAATCCCCGATGCAGGCGCAACTATCGCTGCACTTGAACGTCTTACGAACAGAAAACTTGAAATGAATTTTGGAAAGCCATCACGCTTGATGATCGAACGTGCACTTAGAAAACTTGGAATTCCTCCGAATGAATGTTTAATCGTCGGTGATAGGCTCGATACCGATATTGCAATGGGAAATTATTTTGGGATTGATACTGCGCTGGTTTTAAGCGGAGTCACCCCTTCTTACGAAAAAGACGGGAGAGAAATCGAACCAACATTTATCATTCATGATATTTCGAAATTAATCGATACAAAGAAAATCATTTAGAAAATATTGAGGTTAGTCTAATGAAAGTCAAAAATATATTGTTACTCTTTTTAATTATTGTTTCTGTATCCTTTGCACAAAACGGAACGAAGAAATTTACAATCGAAGAAATTTACGGCAGTATGAAATTTATGGGAAAATCTATTCGAGGTGTGCAGTGGATCGAAAAAGGTGAAAAGTTTACCTATCTCGAAACTGATATGGCAACCCGCTCGACTGATATTTGGGTTTACGATATAAAAAACAAAAAACGAGAAGTGTTTCTGAAATCATCAGAATTAAAGCTTGAAGATTCGGATAAACCATTTTCGATAATGAATTACAGTTTTTCCCCGAATGAAAGATATATTCTTTTCACTGGAGTTTTGCCCGCACGGACATTGAAAAGCGGGGGCGCGATCTACATTTATGACCTTAAAGAGAAAAGATTTTCGGAGATTGAAACTTCCGGAAGCACGATGAACGTTAAGTTCTCCGAGGACGGGACAAAATTGGGTTATGTGATAAAAGATAATATTTATGTTTATGATCTCGCATCGAATGTCGAACGGCAACTAACCTTTGATGGAAACGGCGTTATTCTCAACGGTCATTTCGATTGGGTTTATGAAGAAGAATTCTCAATCATCGACGGATGGCAGTTCTCACCTGATGGAAAAGAAATCGCTTTTTGGCAGTTGGATCAATCGCCTGTTCCGGAAATTGAAATTCAGCAATTTGATTCTCTTTACTTTAATTCTATTATAATGCGTTACCCAAAAGCTGGCGATAAAAATTCAATTGTCAAAATTGGTGTGATAGATATCGCATCTGGAAAAACAAATTGGATGAATATTGGTACAGAGATTGACATTTACATTCCACGAATTCGTTGGACGGAAAATTCCGGAGTGCTCGCAATCACGCGAATGAACAGACTCCAAAATAAACTCGAATTACTTTTAGCCGATTCGAAAAGTGGAAAATCGAAAGTTATTTACATTGATACCGATTCCTGTTGGGTGGATGTGGAAGATGCCAATTTAGTTTTTCTGAAAGATAAGAAACATTTTCTCATCACTTCTGAGCGAAGCGGATTCAAACATTTTTATCTGTATGATTTGAACGGAAAGATGATACGACAAATTACAAAAGGAAATTGGGAAGTAACATCACTCAGCTCACTCGATGAGAAAAATCAAATTATTTATTTTATCTCCGGAATGAATGATCCAACTTTGCGGCATCTGTATAAGATAAATCTGAATGGTAAAGGTTTTACACAAATCACCAAAGATGATGGGAACAATTCTATCAATTTCTCGCCTAACTCAAAATATTTTATCAGATCGTATTCAAACATCAGCTCAGTATCAAAAACTCAACTAGAAACTTCTGACGGCAAAGTAATCGAAGTTCTTGAAAATAACGAGAAGCTTGCAAATACCTTAGAAGAATACTCATTCGCACCGGCTGAGTTTTTAAGTTTCACAACTTCTGATGGAATTCAATTAAATGCAATGATGATCAAGCCAAAAGATTTTGATGCGTCAAAAAAATATCCTGTTCTTGTTTACAATTATTCCGGTCCAGGAAGTCAGATCGTCCGCAATGCTTGGCAGGGTGGACAATATCTTTGGTATCAAATGCTTGCTCAAGAAGGATATATAATTTTTATGCTCGATAATCGCGGAACCGGTGGAAGAGGGAAATCCTTTAAAAATATTGTCTACAAAAAACTTGGGTACTGGGAAGTGAACGATCAAATCGAAGGTACAAAATATCTGATGACGCTTCCTTATGTTGACGGTGAACGGATCGGAATTTGGGGATGGAGTTACGGAGGATATATGTCTGCTTTGACAATTATGGAAGGAAATGAATATTTCAAAGCGGCTGTTGCAGTCGCACCACTTGCCGACTGGAAATTTTACGATACGATTTACACCGAGCGATATATGTCCACTCCGCAGCTGAATCCGGAAGGATACGAAGCAGGTTCGGTTTTAAATAAAGTAGATAAACTCAAAGGAAAACTTTTGCTTGTTCATGGCACTGCAGACGATAATGTTCATTTCCAAAATACTGTTGTACTGGTTGATGAACTTGTAAAAGCGAATAAACAATTTCAAGTGATGTTTTATCCTGGGAAGAATCATGGAATCTACGGAGGGAAAACTCGTGAACAGTTGTTCACAATGATCACAAATTTTATTAGAGAGAATCTTTAATTAAATCAACCTTAAAGGTGACAAATCGTTTTTAATTTTGGCACCTTCAAGGTTGAAGTTATTCAAAAAGTTTGGCTTTTGAAAAAGGCTTTTAAATTTTAAGAATTTTTATTACTGCAGAGGAAATAAGAATTATTATGATTGTAGCAATAAAAAATATTAAATACCTTTTCTTCGAAGTTTTAATAAGCGGGGAAAAATTTATTGCGACTAATGAGCCAAAAAAAAATTGAATAATACATCAAACTTTCAACTCCAAAAAAATGAAATAAAATGACAGGAGTAAATATTACTGCCAGTATCAATAAGCTCAATTTTAATAACTGGGAGGTCACATTCTTGTCCATTTTTCACCTCTAACGAGTTTATTGATCAAATAGTAATTATTTAAGATATAATCTTTTCATTTCCATAATAATAAATGAAATCCAAAAATGCTAAATAAAATCGCAAGGTACCTGTTTTCCTCATCCATAACGGCATAGATTATTAAATAGGATGTTGCCAATAAAAGCAATATGAAGAAAATGGTTCCCATTGGTTTATTCTGATGGCTTCTTGAAAAGAAACTTGCGATCCCAAATAGCAAAACTAGACTGAACATTAATATAGTTTCCATATTTCCCTCGGTTCTTGGGCAAATTTCGAAATAGATAAATCAAAATGCAATCTGAATCCATAACGTTACTATAAACTCTTATTGAAGTCATCCAAACATTGCAGAAAAAAAGAATTGGAATCACATTTTGTCGGTTCGGACATTTGCATTGGTTAGTCTTTTTTAATTTTTTAAGGAAGCCGGACAACCTTCAAGGCGATGAAGTTTTTCAAATGATTGCACCCTCAAGGTTAAGCGTGATAAATTTCCCCCTTGATTTGATATTTAAGCACGCTTAAATTTTAGTTAAAAGCATGCTGAAAAATGCCTAACATATCGAAAGAAGATTATCTTCGAGTCATTTATAAAAATTATACTGAAGGCTCGCTCGTGACGGCGACTGTTATCGCAGAAAAGCTGAAAGTTTCAAATGCTGCAGTAACAGATATGCTGAAAAAGTTATCGAGGGCGAAGTTTGTCAATTACATTCCTTATAAAGGCGTGGAGTTGCTGCCGAAAGGAATGGAAACGGCAGTGAATCTTGTCCGCAGGCACAGAATCTGGGAGACTTACTTGTATAAAATCGTAGGTCTGCCTCTTTCGCTGGTCGATTCGGAAGCCGAAAATCTCGAGCATAGTTCGTCCGACGAATTGATAGATCGCTTAGAGGAAATCCTTGGATTCCCTGAATTCGATCCGCACGGCGACCCAATTCCGAGCAAGAAGGGCAAAATTCCAAAACTCAAAAAGAATGTAGCTCTATCCGAATTGCAAATTGACGAATGCGGCTCAATAGCCCGCGTAAGCGATGACAGCACCGAACTTCTCGATCACTTCAGCAAGCTTGGAATTGAGTTGGCGATGGAAGTAAAGGTGATAGAAAAAAGAAGTTTCGATAACTCAATGCTGATACGAGTTAAAAGAAAGAATCACAACATAAGCGAAAAGTTTGCCCAAAATATATTTATAGAGTTAAAACAATGAGCAGTATTTTTAGTCTAACAGATTTACGGAATGGACAAAAAGCAATTATAAGATCAATTGAAGTCAACGGATTGAACCGCCGCAGATTCTTCGACCTCGGCTTTATTCCCGGGACAGAAGTGAGCTTGGCGTTCAAGAGTCCTCTTGCCGATCCGATAGCATACAATATTCGCGGGACGGTGATTGCAATTCGGAATGAAGAAGCAAAAAACATTAAGGTTGAAATTATCTCGGAGATTAATAAATGAGCGAGAGCTGTTCAAAATTCGAAAGAAGTAAAGATATAAAACAAAACGTATATCAAATCGGATTAAACCTTAATCGAAACGAAAAGATAATTGCATTAGCAGGAAATCCGAACACGGGAAAAAGCACTGTCTTCAATCAATTAACAGGTTTGAAACAATACACAGGCAATTGGCCGGGAAAGACAGTAACCCGCGCCGAAGGTAAGTTTTCTTATAATAATGAAAACTATCTTCTAATTGATCTACCCGGGACTTACTCTCTGCTTTCAACGTCGGACGATGAAGAGATCGCCCGAAACTTCATTCTTTTTGGCAAGCCGGATGTTGTTATAGTGGTTGTAGATTCAACCTCTCTCGAAAGAAATTTGAACCTCGCGATTCAAATTATGCAAATCAAAAAAAAAGTAGTTGTTTGCTGCAACTTAATCGACGAGGCGGAGAGGAAAGGAATTAAGATTGATAGAGAAATGCTCGAACAGGATTTAGGTGTGCCTGTCGTATTGTCAAATGCAAGAGGCGGTGAAGGAATTGATGAGCTTCTCTCCAAGGTAGATTTAATGGTGAATGATAAGCTAATTACAAATCCACGAAAGGTTGAGTTCAATAACGAGCTGAAAGACAAATTGAGTGAGATCGTACCTTTGATACAATCGACTTTTCTCGGAGTTCAAAATGCAGAGTGGATCGCATTAAGATTAATCGAAGGCGATCAGAAGATCCGTGAAGCATTACTGAATGGTGAATTCGATTCATTAGTCGCAGAACCAGAAAACGGTAATTCTCTTTCTCCAGTTTTAGAAGGATTGTAAATGAGCACAAAAGAAAATCGCATTCAGAAAATTTTAGAATTAGCCGATAGCACAGGAGCACCGGTAAAAGAATCAATCAGCGATGATTTAGTCGAGTCGATTTATTCAGACGCGGCGAAAATTTCACGACGCGCTGTAGCGAGAACAGATTCATCAATTCAAAATTTTGATATTACGCTCGATAAAGTTCTCACGTCAAAGCTGTTTGGATTCCCTGCGATGCTGCTTTTGCTTGCCGGAGTTTTTTACTTGACGATAACCGGCGCAAATGTGCCTTCTGCAATGTTAGCAGATGGTTTATTTTGGATTGAAGATCAAATAAAAATTCTTTTCAACTTTTTGGGAAGTCCATTGTGGCTGACCGGATTTTTAGTCGATGGAATTTACCGCGGTTCGGCTTGGGTGATTTCCGTAATGCTTCCGCCGATGGCAATCTTTTTTCCGATTTTTACTTTTCTTGAAGATGCAGGCTATCTGCCGCGTGTCGCTTTTAATTTAGATAGACTTTTCAAATGGTCGGGTGCACATGGAAAGCAGGCACTGACAATGGGAATGGGATTCGGATGTAATGCGGCTGGTGTTGTGTCGACACGAATTATCGATTCGCCGCGTGAAAGATTAATTGCAATAATCACGAACAATTTTGTCCCTTGCAATGGCCGCTGGCCTACAATCATCATGCTTGCATCGGTTTTTGTTGCGGCTTCTTTTCAAGAAAAGATTTCTGCCGTTGTTGCGGCATCAACAGTTGTTGGCGTAACTTTATTTGGTGTACTTGTAACTCTTCTTGTTTCAAAATTTTTAAGTTCAACAGTATTGAAAGGAGAAGCGTCTACATTCAAGTTGGAACTTCCACCTTATCGCAAGCCGAAGATTTTAAGAATCCTTTATAGATCGTTGATCGATAGAACAATTTTTGTACTCGGCAGAGCTGTAGTGATGGCGGCACCGGCTGGAGGTTTGATTTGGCTCCTTGGAAATATTCAAATAGATGGAATCTCTCTGATGGCTTATGCAGTTGACATACTTCAGCCAATTGGAAAAGCGATCGGTTTGGATGGCGTTATTTTGCTTGCATACATAATTGCAATTCCCGCAAACGAAATTATAATCCCGACAATTATTATGGCATACTCTGCCGGCTCAAGAATGATGGAACTCGAAATCGATCAATTGAAAGAATTGTTCTTGCAAAATGAGTGGACGGTTCTTACAGCAATTTGCCTGATGTTCTTTTCGCTTCTCCACTATCCTTGCTCAACAACAACATGGACGATCTGGAAAGAAACTAAAAGCATCAAGTGGACAGTCATCTCAAATCTTCTTCCTCTTGCGATTGCGTTCATTGTTTGCTTTTTGATTTATAGAATTGGATTATTTTTTTTGTAGTTACTCGAAAGATGCCATCTTTCCACAATCAATTGCAGCGTAAAAAGATGGCATCTTTTAGAATGTAATTATACACCGCGGCGAGTTGGTTCCCAAATGTATTTATGAAGCTGAATCTGGAATCTAACATTAAGTTTATCTTCAAGAATCCACTTTACAAGTTCGATTGGTTTTAGTTTGTTAAATACACATCCCATCAGCACAGTGCATTTATCGTTCAAATTATGTTGGGATATTATTTCTTTTGCCCAGTCATAATCTTCACGATTACTAAGGACAAACTTGATCTCATCTGAAGGTTTAAGTAGGGTCACATTCTCATACAAATTTTTATTCATCATTCCGCTTGATGGTGTTTTTAAGTCCATTATGATTTTTACTCGCTTGTCGACATCTTGAATTGAAATGCTTCCGCTTGTTTCTAAAAGGACTTCATATTGTTCATTACACAATCGTTTCAATAAATCAAATGATTCGTTTTGGGTAAGCGGCTCACCGCCGGTAACTTCAAGCAATTTGCAGTCATACTTTTTTATTTCGGTCAATATCTCTTCGATCGTCATATCTTTACCTTCGTAAAAAGCATATTCAGTATCGCAGTAGGTGCATCGCAGGTTGCAAAAAGTTAGTCGTATAAATACGCATGGCAAACCAGCATAGCTCGACTCTCCCTGAATGGAATAAAATATTTCGTTTACTTTGAGCATGAAATTCTGGTTCAAAATAGAATAACAAATATTTTAATTCAACATCTGCTTTTTAGTACTTATAGAAATGAATTAGTAACTTATAACAACTTTGTAAATTGAGAGTAAAATATGACTGCGTTATTTGACAAAACAGAAAAACAAAATTCCGAATTCCCAAATGGTTATTCGATCAGTGGAAAACATGTAACCTGTTCTCACTGCGGTGGAGAGCAATTTCAAAAAAAAGATATTTTGCTCAATACGCCCGGATTAACTTTTCTCGGACTCGATTGGGCCAATAGAACTGCAATTACTCTTATCTGCAGCAGCTGCAGAAAGATTGAATGGTTTGCGAAAGAGCCTGAGAGAATAGAATAAGAAGCAAAATCACCGTAAATACCCAGTTACTAATGAAATGTTCTCTTTTTCCTCTCATTCAATTTGGAATTCGTGATTAACAAAAGTGAAGTTCTCGTTCTCATGATGAAAAGTTCTTTCTGTAAACTTTACGTAATTGGTTCTATCTATTGTGATTATTGTGGATGATCTCGTACCGTAGATTGGTGATTTGATAAAAATAGAAGAGAGCACTCTCTCATATTCTATTCCCACACCAGTATCGGGCAGAAGTGCATCATCGAATTGTTTATCATCCGACAATAAATTAAATATCTCCTCAATGGAAAAGCTGTTTTTTGAAATTATCTCTCCAAACCTAAGCTTGCCCCAATGAACTTTTGGCCACGCAGTGTTCAGCAGATGATTGCTTATCCCGTGTATCCCATTTTCAATTCGAGTGAGACTCTTTGAAATATTTGAATAATGAATAAGCTCGTCAAAATTCCCGAATATCATATTGAATGAATTGTACTCGTATCCATGTTGAGAAATGCAGGAAGAAAACTCCGTTAGAGATAATTTTTCTGATAGAAACTTTAATACCAGCTTTCCCCTCGATTTGAATTCTGATTTTTCTCTTTGTGAATAAAAATCTCTGTAATTGGTAATGGCGGCAATTTTTCCTTTTCGAATAACTCCGAGCCAAGTCCCGTTTGCTTTCAAGTCTTTTCCGGCAAGGAGATTCGGGTGGTCATTCCAGAACTTTGCACCTTCAGTTGGTCGTTCATAAAACTCATCACGATTGGCAGCAATTATCAGCTTAAAATCAGGATGAAAGTTTTTTGCTAGGAGAATTAGACACATTCGGTTTATATCTCACTATTTATCAAACGTATTATCGAAGTAACAATTTTTCTGGGTACGAATTTAACGCTCAGTACTCCGATGTGATTCATTAGTCCTGGAATTACAATTCTTTTTCCTTTCATCATCCCTTTATAACCAATGCGAGCGGCTTTCTCGGCAGTCATTGGAGCAATTATTTTATTTTTTACTAAGGTAATATTTTCCATTTCAGCCCGAGTAAAAAATTTCGTTTTCGTTGGACCTGGACAAAAAGCCGTAGATGTTACACCTGTTCCTTTTAATTCGCTGTCGAGTGATTCCGAAAACGAAAGGACAAAAGCTTTTGAAGCATAATAAATGCTCATAAATGGTCCCGATTGAAACGCTGCTGTTGATGCCACGTTCATGATTTTACCCCCTTTATTTTCAATCATTTTTGGGAGAAACAGTTTTGTTAATTGTACGAGAGAAGTGATGTTCAATTGAATCATCTCTAATTCAGTTTTCAAATCGTTTTCACAGAATTTCCCACGAAGACCGAAGCCGGCATTGTTGACTAAGAATTCAACTGGAAGATTCTTTTGATTAATCTGTTCAAACACTTCTTTCGCTGAATCAAGAATAGATAAATCTTTTTCTATCGTAATTATTTCGATTTTGTATTTTTCATTTAGCTCAATGGATAATTCGTTGAGCCTAGTTTTGTCTCTGGCAATTAAAATCAAATTGTGTCTATCGCTTGCAAAAAGTTTTACGAGTTCGTATCCGATACCGAAAGTTGCACCTGTGATTAGAGCGTATTTACTTGTCATATTTATCCTATCAATATTTGGAAATAAAAATACTCAATTAATAATAATGTTCACAGAGCGAAACTTTTTTGTGCATTGTAATTGTTGAGTTAATAAATTCAAATGAAAAAGGAGAACTTAAATTTATATGACGTTGAGCCATACCACAAAGAATGAATTACACGAATTGATCTCAAAAAGATTCAGCCCAAAGAATTTCTCACCAAAAGAAATTAACTATGACATTATGAAAACGATTTTAGAAGCTGGAAGATCAGCTCCATCAAGTTTTAATCAGCAGCCATGGAGATTCATTATTACCCAAAGAAATGACGAATCATTTGAGAAACTGCTTCGATGCCTGTCACCGAAAAATGCCGAATGGGCAAAAAATGCGGGTGCTTTAATTTTATCCGTGGCGAAGAAAAAATTTGATCATAATGGTTCAGAAAATCGCCATGCTGTTCACGATGTTGGACTCGCAGTTGCAGCAATGGTTTTTCAGGCATTGACATTTGATATTTTCTCGCATCAAATGGGCGGATTCTCAAGCGAAAAAGCAAAAACAACTTTTAATATTCCCGATGATCACGAACCAGTCGCTGTAATTGCTTTTGGCTATCTTGATAAAGATTATTTCACAGATGAAAAGTTGAAACAGAAATTCTCTGAAACAAGAAATCGAATCGCTTTGGAAAATTTGGCTTTTAAAGATTCATGGGGGAATAGTTTTTTACACTAATCTTATCTATGTCTCTGCTAGATTCATATAAAAAGCTCAATAAGATATTATAAACAAAACAAATATTTCCTTTTAGAATTTAAAGGAACTTTGATTTATAACTTAATTTTCTCTTCTCTATTTTTTCTCTCTTCGGAATAAAATATTATTCCTCAATCGCTCCAAACACTCAGGTCAAAATTTAATACCAGCAATTATGTTTTGCTCTTAATTTTTGACGTCAAATTCGCACCTTTGATAATTCTCTTCTCTGAAATTCTTAAATCTGAGAGTAAAAGGACAACAAAACTTTATTTATTCTTCTTTTTTAGCGTTTTTTCTCTGGCAAGAAAGTTGACATTTATAAATATCAACTTTTATAATGATGACACCAGAAACAAAATACTCAGATGAGCCAAAGTACAAAATCAGTGCAGCAGCAGAAAAACTCGGAATATCAGTCCATACTTTGAGGATGTACGAAAGGGAAGGTTTGGTTATTCCATTTAAAAAAGAAACTTACCAGCGACTTTATTCTGATAAAGATTTGGAGCGGATCGGTTGTATTCGCAATGCCATCAACGAGGATAAAATAAGCATCCAAGGAATAAAAAGGATTTTTTCACTCGTCCCTTGCTGGGCGATTGTTAAGTGTTCTGAAGAAGACAAAGCAACTTGTGAAGCCTTGAATGGACATGCAAAACCATGCTGGATGTTTAAACACGAAAATAATTTTTGCACCGGCAGAGAATGCCGCGAATGTACTGTATACAATGATTATGGAAACTGCGGAGTAATAAAAGAAAAACTTAAAGAGTTGTTATTGTGATTCGGTTTTGAATCGCAACAAGTAGAGTCCGCATCTAATTAGAAAAAAATTTTAAAGGTTTCAAAATTTATGAAAAAACTCGTGATTCTTGGTGCAGGAACCGCCGGCACCATGATGCTTAATAAACTAAATGGCACATTAGATAAGAATGAATGGCAGATTACGATAGTCGATCAATTCGAGACTCATTATTATCAACCTGGATTTCTTTTCATCCCATTTGGGATTTATAACCGAAAAGATGTGATAAAACCCAAGAGAGATTTTTTCCCTCCTGGTACAAACGTGATAATGTCTGAAATCGAAAAGATAGAACCGAAAGAAAATCGTGTTCTGCTAAAGAATAATCAGGTCCTAAGCTATGATTATTTGATTATCGCCACTGGTGCGAAGATTGCACCCGAAGAAACAGAAGGACTAAAAGACGGTCTGTGGCATAAAAACGTTTTTGACTTTTATACGATTGAAGGTGCGTGCGCACTCGCTGATTTTTTCAAACACTGGGAAGGTGGAAAACTTGTCATCAGCATTACGGAGATGCCGATTAAATGTCCCGTTGCTCCGCTCGAGTTCGCTTTTTTGGCAGATTGGTACTTCACGGAAAAAGGGATTCGCGATAAAGTTGAAATTCATTTCGTAACTCCATTAGACGGAGCTTTTACAAAACCAAAAGCTTCTGCGATCCTCGGCGATTTCCTTCAAAAGAAAAATATTAAGCTCACATCTGAATTCAATATTGCACGGGTGGATAACGAAGCAAAGAAGATTGTTTCATGGGATGAGATTGAAATTCCTTTTGATGTTCTTGTTACAATTCCAACTAATAAGGGGGATGAACTGATTGAACGCAGCGAAATTGGTGACGAGTTAAATTTCATTCCAACAGATAAGCATACTCTCTTAGCAGAAGGTTATGAAAATATTTTTGTTATAGGTGATGCGACAAATCTACCAAGTTCTAAAGCAGGTTCGGTTGCTCACTTTCAAGCTGATATTTTATTTGAAAATTTACTTAGTGTGATTGAAGGTCGCAAACCCCACGCAAAATTCGATGGACACGCTAACTGCTTTATTGAATCAGGATTTGGCAAGGGGATTTTAATTGATTTCAATTATGATACGGAACCGTTGCCGGGAAAATTTCCTCTGCCGGGAGTGGGACCTTTTTCACTACTCGAAGAAACAAAAATGAATCACTATGGAAAGATCATGTTCCGATGGATGTACTGGAATTTTCTGCTTAAAGGTGTCGAACTACCGATTGAAGCAAACATGTCGATGGCAGGCAAGAGGATGTAATGGGACAAGAAAAATTACAAATCCAGATGAACGAGTTAAATGCAAAGCTCGATATCATTCTCGAAGAGATCGAGCTTCAGAAACGGCATCGAAGAGAAATGGAAGATCTTAAAGATGATTTGATGAGGGTTGGAAAAGATGTTTATCAAACTGCTGTTGAAGAGTTAGATCAAATTCACGATTACGTCAATTCACGGGATATTCTTCATTTTGGCAAGTACATGCTGAGAAATGTAAACACGATCAGCAAAGTTATCCAGCAGTTAGAGAGTGCAAAAGATTTCTTGACAGATGCATCACCATTGATAAGGGAATCGATAATTGACTTCATGGCAAAACTAGATGAATTCGATAGAAAAGGATATTTCGAATTCATGAAAGAATTGGGTAAAGTTTCTGACAGAGTAGTGACTTCATTTAATGTAGAAGATATAAAGAGTCTTGGAGATAACGTCGTTACAATTCTGAATACTGTAAAAAATCTTACCCAACCCGATATGCTTCATACGATCAACAATGCAATCAACGTTTATAAAAAACTCGATATAGAAGTCACAGAAAAAGTAACTTTTTTATCATTATTAAAAGAACTTAACGATCCTGAGACTAAAAAAGGATTAACATTTGCGATTAGATTTTTAAAGAATCTTGCAAACGAACAAGCTGTATCGAATAACAAAGAGACAAAAATTGTAAAAACAAATTAAAGGAAAAACTTTTATGCCTACAAAAGAAATACACGGCAAATCGTTTGAGATTGATGCCGACGGCAATCTGAAGAACTTATCAGATTGGAACGAAAACATAGCGAAAGCACTCGCTAAGGAAGAAGAAGTCAATGATCTAACCGACCGCCATTGGGTTGTAATAAATTACATGCGCAAAGAGTTTCAAGAAAAAGGAGACGCGCCTTCAATTCGTAAATTAACGAAAGAAAGCGGCGTTGATACAAAAGAACTTTATGCATTATTTCCAAAAGGTCCGGCAAAAAAAGCTGCTAAAATTGCAGGTCTGCCGAAACCAAAAGGCTGCATATAATTTCTAATAAAAATTTTTTGAATAACATTTAATAGGAGAAAAAAATGTCAAACGGAACTTATGAACCAATCAAAAAAGTTTCGATAGTTGTTTCGCGAGGTTCACTCGAAGGCGTTTATCCAGGATTAATCATGGCAAACGGTGCAAGAATGGAAGGAATTGAAGCAACACTTTTCTTTACATTCTTTGGACTGCACGCAGTAATTGAAAAGAAAATGGATAAAATCAAAGTTGCCACGGTTGGGAATCCTGCAATGTGTGTACCATCTGCAATGGGTCCTGGCTTACCAACATGGATGGGCGCAATTCCCGGAATGTCCTGGTTTGCTACTGGAATGATGAAAAAAGAAATGGAAAAACTCGATATTCCACCAATTCGTGAATTCATCGAGATGATCCACGATGCAGGCTGTGAGATTTATGGATGCAAAGCAACTGTCGATATGTTTCATTTAACGAAGAAAGATTTCTGCCCGCAAGTTGATGGAATTATTTCCGTCGGTGAGTTTTATGAGAAATCAGCTGGTGCTCAAATAATATTTACTTAAGAGTTAATTAGAAACTTCTAGCATTTCGATTCATTCAGGTGGATCGATAATTTAACTAAATCAAAAACATAGTAGAGAGGAATTTATGCGTCTAAGGATGTTAACTATCTTATTTTTGATCTCGTACGTCATTCTGCCTGCCACAGATCACGGCATATATTTGCATGTTGTTTCCAATATTAAGGATGATTTCAATAAAGTCGGCGAGGAGGTAAAGTCGAAATTAAAATCTGCTGGATACGATATTTTATATTTCGACGATGTATCTACTCCAGATATTGTCAGAACAAAAAATGACGAGCATTGCGGATTTAGAGCGCAACTAATCGTTGTAAGTTCGGATGAGTATTCTAAAATGCTGACTTCAAAAGGGAACCAGTATTTAATTGGAGCTTTTTTGAGAGTCGGTATTTTTGAGACTCCCGACGGAGTGCAAATTTCTATTGCAGATCCCGAAACTATTAATAGGATAATTTTTAATAATCTTTGGGAAAATAATAAAAGAAATGAGTATGAGCAGATCATTTCTAAGACAAAGGAATTTAAATCAGGATTCATTAAAACAATCCATTCCATAAGCAGCGGCAATAAAATAGAAAAAGCGATGGAGCCAATTCGAAGTGCGAAAGATTTACGTGAATCATCCAGAGATATGTTTATGATGGTTGGCAAGATGACTTTCTTCAACGATGAAGATCAATTCCCGCTCGTTTATTCGCGAAAAAATAATGATGGAAAAGAAGGGATTGAAAAGCTGTTAAGTGAAATGCAAATCAATCTTAAAAACTTCAAACCGACTAAAGATGACGTAGAATATAGATATGTTGCTTCACCGGAAGTCTTAAAATGGAATATTATTAGTAAAGTTTATTCTCCTGATTCATTCGCTGTTGTTCTTGGTGTTACAAGACCTCAGACTGAAGGTTTATCTTTTCACATTTGTGGAACAAGCCGAGAGACAAAACAAAATAAATGTCCGGGGATAGATCACGTAACAGCATATCCGATAGAAGTTCTGATAATTCAAAATCGAGGTGAGCTTCAAGTTTATACTGCTCGCGAAATGTTTAGAATGGATATGTACTTTTGGGATGCCGGAAAAATGGCTTTCATGAATCATATGAGCATGCCATCGATTTTGGATGAATCGATTCGTATGGCGCTGCTTGGTAAATATTATAAACCAGATTAATTCAGTACAAGTCAATGAACTTTGGTTTAAATCAAAAACTAACTGTCCTTATAACAAACAAACAAAAACAATTAAGTAACAGGAGTAAATCTATGAAGTTAATCTTAAAGACTTCGTTTTTACTTGTTTTATTTACATCGTTGACTTTTGCCCAGACGGGAACGCGGCTGGTTGACTTTAATGCAAAGTCGATTGGGAGAGGTGGAACAAGTATCGGTACATTCGATAGCCCTGCTTTAATGATGAACAATCCTGCAGGTATTTCTTTTTTATCAAATTCTATGTTGGATGCAAATATTTCGCTTATGTTTCCAAAAATTCACTTCACAAATACTTTAAATGATGCGGATGGCGACAAAAATATGTTTCCATTACCTGCACTTGGTTATGTGAACAAATATCCCGAAAGTGATTTCACCTGGGGAGTTGGCTTCTTCACAGCTGGTGGTATGGGTGCAGATTTAAAACTAATGCATGCACTTTACCGCGATCAAACTGGAAACTCTGTATTGCAAGAGTACCATTCTCAACTTGCTTCAATGCAAGGAGGAATATCTGCTGCATATAAATTCACAGAGAATTTATCTTTGGGTGTAAGTTTGCATGGTGTATACAGTATGCTCGAATTCTGGATGCCATACTCACTTGATCCATCGATTATGAAAGGTATAGCAATGCCTGGAATGACCTTTGGACAATTATTCGCTGCACCTCCAACTGCAGGTGGTTTTGGATATGATGAAGTAACTGCATCTGCAAAAATGAGCGATCTTACAGCAATTGGTTTCAACGGAAAAGTTGGTTTAGCATATCAATGCAATGATCTATTTTCATTGGGATTGAGCTACACAATGCCCACACCATTGACTTATAAAAATGGCAAAGCAAAGATGGATATGACATATCAATTCAATGACGCCTTTGCAAAGGCAATTCAAGGATATAAAATGCTAAATCCAAGTGCAACTGATGCACAGGCACAAGCTGCGGTGATGGCGCAATTTGATGGAATGAGAATTGACCTCACAAAAGGTGTTGCCGCGGATTACGATTTGAATCTCGATTTGACTTTTCCACAATCAGTTGGATTTGGTATTTCTTATAAACCATCTGCAAGTCTTAATTTGGCACTAGACGTAGAATGGATTAATTGGAAATCTGCTTTCGATAATATGACAATTAAATTATCGAACGGCGCTAATCCAAATATAAATAAAATGCTTGGAAACACGGGTACATTTGATTTAGAATTTCCATTGAACTGGAAGAATTCATTTGTTGTTAAGGTCGGGGGTGAATATATGGTCAATCACGATCTAACATTCCGATTGGGATTTGCACATGGAACTAATCCGGTTCCGGAAGAAACAGTCTTTCCAGTATTTCCAGCCATTGTAGAAAACCATTTAATGGTCGGTGGTAGTTACAAAATAGCAAAACCACTTACTCTTCATTTTGCATACGAAATGGCATTAAATAATTCTTTAACTGCATCTAAACCAAGTTTGATTGCAAATGAATATGATGGAAGCACAAGTAAACTTGGAACAAGTATCGGTCATTTAGCGATTTCATATAATTTCTAGTTTAGAGATTGTATTCTCTCCTCACAGAACCAATCGTTCGATAATTAGAATGGTTGGTTCTTTTATTTTAAAGAAGTTTAAATCTCAATCGTAATATTTCATTCTCAAAACTTGTAGAGATGATCTTGAACTGACCGATTTCTGATGTATTGCTTACGTGCAGCCCGCTGCAGGGACATGCATCGTAATCGCCGATTTTTATGATTCGTAAAGTTTCTCCAGCATCGTCAGGAAGTTTCTCCAGATTAAAAAGTTCTTCTGCTTCGTTTCTCGAGATGAATTCTTCAAACACGTTGGAGTTTGAGCTGATTACATTATTCACCCGAGTTTCGATCTCTAAAGTTTCTTCTTGGGTAATTTCTCGGCTGAATCTGTAATCACATTTAGATTTTTTCTTTTCGATGTGTGCGCTGAATGCTCTGCCGCAATTGAACATTCTTACCATGGTTTGATTAAGAATATGCTCAGCTGAGTGCATTCTTGGGTCATAATCTTTTTTCATATTTGCATTTTCTCTGTTATACAGTTAGTACAACTTTCCCAATTGTTTCCCCGGATTTTAATCGTGCGACCGCATTTGGAAGCTGCTCAAATGGAAATCGTTCGTTAATAATTGGTTTGGGTAAATTTAATTCTAGAATTTCTGGAAGCATTCCTTTCAACATGTCGACTCTATCATAAATCCAAATCAAGTTGAATCCGCTGACAGTTCTATTTTGTTCGATGATATTCAAAGTGTCAATCTTTGGTCTTTTCATGTAATTATAAATGAGTTTTAGATAATTTGAACCAAATTTGCCCGTTGAGAAACTTGCACTTCCGTAGATAATCATCCTTCCGGTTGGGGCGAGTAAATTAAATTTGTCTGTCAAACCTTTTCCGCCTACAGCTTCCAAAACGAGATCAAGAGTACGATCTTTCAATGCAGTTCGGATATTATTTTTAAGATTCTTATCTCTCAATAATACTTCATCATATCCTTCTGATTTTGCGAATTTTACTTTCTCTTCTCTTCCTACAATTCCAATCGTAAAAGCAGAAAACTTTTTCGCAATTCGATTCGCATAAATTCCGACTCCACCGGCTGCACTTTCAATTAAAACAGTCCCACCAGAATGTAGATTTCCCAACTTAGTTAGTGCGTAAAAGGCAGTTAGAGCATTAACTATAAAACTTGCCCCTTCATCGAATGTCCATTCATCGGGCAGCTTAAGCGTATAACGTTGGTCAATATTTAAATGTGTTGCATAACTTCCAAATTTGATTACTCCCATCACACTATCACCGATTTGGAAATCATTAACAGCTGATCCTTTCTGTATAATCACTCCAGAAAATTCTAAACCAGGAATAAAGTTTCGTTTCGGTGCCGCTTTATAAAAACCAAGGATGGTAAAGATATCTGCAAAATTCAATCCGATTGCTTTAACTTCGACAGTAACTTCGTTTTTGAGTGGAGCGTCTAAAGGTTCTGAAACGAACTTCAATTTCCTAATTGAACCAGGTCGGTCAATTCTATAAACTTGTCTAATCATTGAAAATCTTATAACTCTTGCGACAAGCTAAAAAGTTTAGGAAATAATGGCAATGATAAATTAAATAATTTGCTGTCACCGACCGGTCGGTGACAGCAGCAAGCTAACCAATTCAAAACTAATTCAAGTTTGAATCAATAGGGGAAAATTTTAACTTGCTGAAAAATATATGCGAGAACTGAAAAAAGCGAGGAATAAAAATGAGAAGTTTTCTTTATTTAATCACCACAATTCTTTTTTTACAAAACCTATGTATAGCACAAAATAATATGATGAAAACCGCTAATCCCTTTTTTGAAGAATACAAAACTCCCTTCCAAGTTCCACCATTCGATAAGATTAAAGAAGTGCATTATATGCCTGCATTCAAAGCTGGGATGGAAGAACAACAAAAAGAAGTAGATGATATTATTAACAACAATGCAGCCCCAACTTTTTCAAACACAATTGAAGCACTTGAATACAGCGGAAATCTTCTTAATAAAGTCAGCTATGTTTTTTACAATTTGAATTCAGCTGACACAAATGAATCACTTCAGAAAATTGCGAAAGATGTTTCACCGCTTCTATCAAAGCATCGTGATGATATTAACTTAAGCGAAAAACTTTTTCAAAGAGTTAAGTCAGTTTACGAAAATCGAAGTAATTTTAATTTAACTCCAGAGCAAATCAGATTACTCGATGAATACTACAAAGATTTTGTTCGAGGCGGAGCTAATTTAGATGAAAAGCAAAAAGAAAGAATGCGAGAAATTAATAAAGAGCTTTCTCTTCTCACATTAAAATTTGGCGAGAACAACTTAAAGGAAACCAATTCATTTAAAATGATTTTGGAAAATGAAGAAGATCTTATCGGATTGCCTCAGTCAAATAAAGAAAGCTCGAGCAAAGCTGCGAAAGAAGCTGGTTTAGATGGTAAATGGTTATTCACATTAGACAAGCCAAGTCTCATTCCATTTCTTCAGTACTCAAATCGACGTGATTTGCGTGAAAAAATGTTCAAAGCTTACATTAACCGCGGAAATAATAACAACGAGTATGACAATAAAGAAATTTTATCGAAAATTGTTTCGCTTCGCATAGAAAAGGCTAAACTGCTTGGATACAACAACCATGCTGAATTTATACTTGAAGAAAATATGGCAAAGACTCCGGATAAAGTTTATGAATTCATGAAACAGTTATGGGAGCCAGCTTTGGGTGTAGCTAAAAATGAAGCAGCCGAGCTTCAGGAAATGATTAAAAAAGATGGAGGTGATTTTCAGTTAGCACCGTGGGATTGGTGGTACTATTCCGAAAGAATTAAAAAAGAGAAATATGAACTAGATGAAGAAGAAATGCGGCCGTATTTCAAGTTAGAAAACGTCAGAAACGGCGTATTTGATGTTGCCAACAAACTGTATGGAATTACTTTTTACGAAAGAAAAGATATTCCAATTTATCATCCCGACGTTCAAGTATTTGAAGTTAAAGAATCTGATGGTAAACATATCGGAATCCTATTCATGGATTTTCACCCACGGCAAGGTAAAAGAGTCGGTGCCTGGATGAATTCCTTCCGCAAGCAGTATCGTGAGAAAGGGAAAAACATCACTCCATTAATTGCAAACGTTTGCAATTTCTCCAAACCAACAGCAAACAAACCTGCACTTCTTAGCTTTGAAGAGGTAGAAACATTATTTCATGAATTTGGTCATGCTCTTCATGGGTTGCTTTCAAACAGTACATATCCAAGTTTAACAGGGACTTCGGTACCGCGTGATTTTGTTGAACTCTGTTCTCAAATCATGGAAAATTGGGCGAATGAACCTGAAGTTCTAAAAACTTATGCACGACATTATTTAACTAACGAACCGATTCCCGATGAACTTATCGAACGAATGAAAAAAGCAGAACACTTCAATCAAGGATTTGCAACTGTAGAATATCTTGCTGCTGCATTTCTCGATATGGACTTGCACACTTTGAATGAGCCAATTTCAATTGATCCAATGGAATTTGAAGAGAAGTCTCTCATAAATATTCAATTAATTCCAGAAATAGTTGTGCGCTATAGAAGTCCATATTTCAATCATATTTTTTCCGGCGGATACTCATCGGGGTACTACAGTTATGTTTGGGCAGAAGTCCTCGATGCTGATGCTTTTGAAGCATTTAAAGAAACAAGTTTGTTTGATAAAAAAACTGCACAGAGTTTTCGAGATAATATTCTCTCAAAAGGGGGAACCGAAGATCCAATGGAACTCTATCTAAAATTTAGAGGGAGAGAACCAAAAGTTGATCCTTTGTTGAAAAGAAAAGGCCTCAATTAGGATTAAGTAAGGCTAAGGTTTAGACTAAGGCTGAGGTATATTGATTGCGTAAATAAATGACGAGAAACTTGAAATCAGAAAAATCAAAATTCGATTATGATTATTTGGTTATTGGCAGCGGATTTGGTGGTTCGGTCGCTGCGCTTCGGTTATCCGAAAAAGGTTATAAAGTCCTTGTCGTTGAAAAAGGAAAGTGGTTTTCATCTAAAGATTTTCCTGAAACTAATTGGAATCTAAAACGCTGGCTCTGGCTTCCCATTTTTAGATTTTTTGGTTTCTTTAAAATAACATTCTATCAGCATGTTGGAATATTATCTGGAGTTGGGATCGGCGGCGGCTCTTTAGTTTATGCAAACACTTTACCGATTCCCAAAAAAGAATTCTTCCAAGCTAAATCGTGGGTACATCTTGCAGACTGGGAAACGGAATTAACTCCTCATTATGAAACAAGCAAACGAATGATGGGAGTTGTGCAAAATCCGAGATTAGAAAATGGAGATAAAGCACTTCAGCAGCTTGCGAAAGAAATTGGTAAAGATAAATTCTTTGAACCAACACAAGTGGCTGTTTTCTTTGGTGAGCCAACTAAAACAGTGAAAGATCCATATTTCAACGGGGAAGGTCCAGATCGATCTGGCTGTACTTTTTGTGGTGGGTGTATGATAGGCTGCCGTGAGAATGCAAAAAACTCACTTGACAAGAACTATCTCTTCCTTGCGCAAAAAAAAGGGGCAGAAATATTATCTGAATCGAAAGTTTATGACATAATCCCAATCGATAATAAAGATGGAAGCGATGGTTATATTATTAAATGGAAATCATCAACAAATTTTTTCAAAACAAAATCTGAAGCAAGAGTTCAAGGAATTGTTTTCGCTGGAGGCGTTCTTGGGACAATTCCGCTAATGCTGAAATTGAAAAAAACATCTTTACCTAATCTTTCTAATAAAATTGGTTACAACGTAAGAACGAATTGTGAAAGTCTGATGGGTGTTGTTGCTCCGAATAAAGCAACAGTATTCTCAGATGGAATTGCTATTAGTTCAATCCTTCACACCGATGAACACAGCCATCTCGAGCCAGTAAGGTATCCATCTGGTTCAGGATTTTGGCGGCTGCAGTTGGCTCCATTAACTTCTGGAAGAAATGTGATCGTTAGATTATTGAAAGCAATTGCAGAAATTCTAAAGCATCCAATTACTTATTCGAAAATATATTTTGTGAGAGATTGGGCAAAAAAAACACAGATACTTCTCTACATGCGGACAATTAGCGGAACGATTAGATTTACACGCGGCTGGTTTGGAATGAAATCTAAAATTGGAGAAGGAACATTACCAACCGCATTTATGCCTGAAGCAGCAAAATTAGCAAAGCAATTTGGCAGAATAGTAAATGGAACGCCTGGTGCCTTGCTCTCGGAAATTATTCTCGGAATTCCCACAACAGCTCATATTCTCGGCGGTGCTACGATGGGAATAAATTCTGAGGAAGGTGTAATTGATAAAGAGAACCGAGTCTTTGGTTATAAAAATATGTATATATGTGATGGTTCAATGATATCTGCAAATCCAGGAGTGAATCCATCACTTACAATTCTTGCATTAAGCGAAAGAGCGATGAGTAAGATTGAAATGAAAAAATCTGTGAAGAACTGATTTTATTAAAAAAGTAAATTCGATATGCGGAGAGGGAGGGATTCGAACCCCCGGTAGCCAGAGACTACAACGGTTTTCAAGACCGCCGCTTTCAACCACTCAGCCACCTCTCCATAAAAAACATTTTATCAGAGGTCAAATTGATTTTATCGGTTGCAAAATTAAGAATTATGAAATGATTAACCAAGTCATTTTAATTGCCAGAAAAACAAATTTCATTCAACCTTCAAAATACTTAATTTTGATTAAATGCCCCGGTAGCTCATCCGTCTCCGTCAGCTGACGGATGACGGAGGAAAGAGCAGTCTGCCTCCAGCGGATTGGTCGGAGGTATGCAAAGGGGAAAGAAAGATGAAAAAGAGATATTTCATAAAAGTAAATATCAATATTTAATTTTAAACAGTAGAAAATAAAACAAGCCCCGGTAGCTCAGTAGGATAGAGCAGCAGTTTCCTAAACTGTTGGTCGGAGGTTCGAATCCTCTCCGGGGTACAAAACCAATGCAAAATGTTGATTGTAAATTGTAAAATTATTGTTTAGGGAACAAACCCAATTTCAATTTCGTCTAAGTTCACAAAAAAGGAGAAAATCGTGAAACAACACACAAATATTTATAAGCTATTTTTTTCAGCTTTACTTTTCGTAATTGCTGTTTCATTCAATGTGAATGTTCTAGCTCAGGAAAAAGAGAAGGCACCGTTGAATAAAAAAATCAAAAATATTAAAGGTGACGTTACAAAGATTGTTGTTACTGCAGATGGAAAAGAGACAGTTTTCCAAGGTGAAGAAGCTCAAAAGCTGTTCAAGAAACTAAAACCAGAAGCAAAGAAAAGAGTTAAAGTAATTATGCTCGATGATGACGATGACATCTCTTGCATAGATGACGATAAGGTATTTTTCTTCAAAGGGGATGATAATAAAGATGTTAAGATCTTTATGAAAAAACTTGATGAAGACTTTGACTGGACCGATAAAGGTGATAAAAAAGTAAAAAAAGAAATTAATGTTGAAGTCAAGGATGGCAAGAAGAAAGTGACTATAACTACAACCGAGGACGGAGAAAAAAAAGTTGATGTCTTAGAAGGAGAAGCAGCGGAAAAATTTCTGAAAGAACATGAAGCTAAAGGTGAACATAAAATGATGTTTAAAAATAAAGAAGGAAAAGAGATTAAAATATTTAAAAAGAAGATAGAAAAAGAGTAAACATTTATTTAAGAATTAAAAGCTTCTTGGGTGCTAAAAAAATATTGTACTCGAGAAGCTTTTTTTATGTACTAAAAACCTCCCTAAAATTTATTATTTTTGTTTGAATTTGCCTCCGTAGCTCAGTTGGATAGAGCATCGGCCTCCGGAGCCGAGTGCACAGGTTCGAGTCCTGTCGGGGGTACAAAATTAATTTAAAATGTAAAATGGAAATTGCAGAATGAAAGTCGCTAAAGAGTATAAATGGGAAATGGGTCATCGATTACATTTCCACGATGGTAGATGCAAAAACCTACACGGTCATTCTTATAAAGCAATTTTTGAGTTCGAAGGAGGACTAAATGAAAATGGGATGGTGATCGACTTCTATGAAATCGACAAAATTGTGAATCCCATTGTTGATGAACTTGATCATGCTTTTTTATGTCATGAAGAAGACATAGAGCTGCTCGAAGTTTTAACAAAATTGAAAAGCAAAACTGTCATCGTCAAGTTCCCCACTACAGCAGAAAATATTTCTAAATATTTGTGCGATAGAGCTGCAAATTCTCGGCTTCCAAAGAATTTAAACTTCCTTTCAGTTAAAGTGTTTGAGACAACAGATTCATATTCGGAGTCAACAATAACATTAAACTGAGTAGTTAGAGTTTCTTTTTCATTTCATTTTTTATAATTTGTTAAAGAAAAATGAGTTTCGATTCAACTAAAAATCTTGCTGTAGTACTTACAAGTGGTGGGATGGATAGCTGCGTGACTGCAGCGATCGCATCTCAGGAATTTGAACTTGCAATGCTTCACCTCAATTATGGACAGCGGACCGAAAACCGCGAGTTGAAAGCTTTCAATGATTTATCAGAATATTTTAAAGCAAAAGTAAAATTAATCCTTGATACAGATTTATTCAGAAGAATTGGGAATTCATCTCTCACAGATTATTCGATTCACGTTTCAGAAGCGAATTTAAAATCAAAAGAAATTCCGACTTCATATGTTTCGTTCCGGAATGCGAATATTTTATCAATGGCAGTTAGTTGGGCTGAGACTCTTGGTGCAAAAAAAATTTTTATCGGAGCTGTTGAAGAAGACTCTTCTGGTTATCCCGATTGTCGGAAAGTTTTTTATAAACAGTTTAATGCACTGATTGAAGTTGGAACGAAACCAGAGACAAAAATTGAAATTATTACACCTCTTATTTCAATGAAAAAAAACGAAATAATAAAAAAAGGAATCGAGCTTAATGCACCCTTTCACTTGACGTGGTCATGTTATCAAAGTGAGGAAATTGCCTGTGGAGTTTGTGATAGCTGCGCACTTCGACTGCGTGGATTTCAACAAGCTGGTGTTGACGATCCAATCCCCTATAAATCAAAACCGAATTATTTATGAAAAATAAAGTTACTATACTTGAAACATTTGACAACCAGTATCCCCAAAGAGATTATGTAGTTACTCACTTCGCACCTGAATTTACCTCTGTTTGTCCAAAAACAGGACAGCCGGATTTTGCTGAGATAATCATCGAATATATTCCCGATAAAAAGTGTGTGGAACTCAAGTCTTTAAAGCTTTATTTAAATTCTTTTCGCAATGACGGAATTTTTTATGAGAGTGTTGTCAATTTTATTTGCGATGATTTGATTAAGTTGATGAAGCCCCGTTACATAAAAGTTATCGGAGAGTTTAAGACTCGCGGCGGGATTGAAAGCATTATAACTGTTGAACACAATTCAAAAAAGAAAAAGTAAAACAAAATGTTTCGAAACAGCGTTTATTATTTAGGCGGAATAGTAATTTTTGTTTTCGGAATGTTTATTTATGGAATCGTTTCTAACTGGCGAGAGGTTGAACTGAATGATGTTCTCAAGGAAAAAAAATTACCAACTGGTTTCCAGCCAAAGTTAGTTATTAATAAAATTGATTATAAGCTCCATCTTTATGCCGATACAATATTGGTTAAAACCTATGATGTAGTTTTTGGTGGAAATCCAAAATATGATAAACGTGACAGCGAAGATAGATATACGCCTAAAGGAAGTTATTTTATCTGCGATAAAAAAATTACAACTGGACTTGGAAAAACATTAGTTCTGAATTATCCAACAATTCATGATGCTGAGTACGGATTAAAGCAGAACATAATTTCAAATAAAGAGTATTTATTAATTGAAAGTGCATTTCAAAACCAATCCATTCCACCAATGAATTCTAAACTTGGTGGAAATATTAAAATTCATGGGAATGGAAAATTTGATCTCATCCTTCGAAATTTACCATTCATATTAAATTGGACAAACGGCAGTATCGCCGTCAATAACCGAGAAATTGAGGAACTCTATGATGCATGTCCGGTCGGGACTGAAGTTATTATTTATTAGCTTCGCAATCGTTTTTCTTTTCGGTTGCAAGTCTGAAAAAGAAGACCCTGCCAAAATGATTTCCGGAGGGAAATTAGAATCCAAGTTTGAAAAGCTTGAAGGTCAAGATCTTTTGGAAGAAGCGTCTTTACTTCTTGGCGAGGATGTATTCTTTGCCTCGTTGGATTTTTATATTGAATCTAAGGAAAAATCTCTTGCCGTAATTTCAACTGAAGTGAAAAACCGAACCACCTACGGAGTGAAATTTACACTTGTAGAATTTACTGACGATCTTGCAGAAGTAAAATTTTGCACCGATTTTATCGATGGCATAAAAGAAACTTCGGATTTTGGAATTAGAGAATTTCCCGACATAAACAGAACTTTTTTATTTTATAACAGTCGTTCTTCGTTCATTGGTTCAAGCGGCGGAGAGCTGTTCTTGTATTTGTTTGAGATTAAAACCGGTGAATTATTCACTTTCTATTTTTTTGAAGAGAATCAAAAGATAAAGCTAGAACTCTCAAAGAATTTAAAAGAGACTCAAAATTTCTTGTTAAGAGATTGGTTCTTATTAGAAGGGCAAAAAGTAATTCCAGAAATAAGTATGCATAAGGGGAGTGAATTATATGTCACAAAATAATGTGAATTCATTCTTCATTGGAGAAATGAGTTTTGATTTATTTGAAAAGATTTAACCTATCTGTCATTCCATTTATTGCACTTTTTATTTTCCCCCTGTTATCCTTTTCTCAGGAGAGTGAAAAAAAATTTGAACTTAAAGAAATTCAATTCGAAGGAAATGAGTTTGCTTCCTCAAGTTTATTAAAAAGTATTATCCTTTCGAAAGAAACACCAAACTGGGTATGGAAATTTTTAAACTCATTTACCAACTTAGGAAAAGAACCTGTCTATTTCGATTCGACTTTAATTCAAACCGATTTAAGAATATTAAAATCATTTTACACAGACAATGGTTTCTTTCGTACAGAAATTCAGTCGAGTTTCTCTATCGATTCCATTGATCAGATTGCATTTTTAAAATACTATATATATGAAAATATCCGAAACAGAATTTCGTTATACGAATACTATGGTTTAAAAAAAGAAGTCATCGGTGAGTGGCTGTTTAATAAAATAATCGAAGAAAGAACTATTGGCACTAATTTTTCATTCTCCAGAGAGATGATTGAAGCTGATGTTTTTAGAGTATTAAATGAGTTGAAAAGTTATGGTTTCATGCTTGCGGAGAGAGGAAGTACAGTTGTAACCATTGATACCGCAGCAAATACTGTCTCCATAGAAACCTATTTCAATCCTGGCAAACACTTCAAGATTTCAAATGTAACAGTTGAAAAGCAAGGCGTCGGAAAAGATTTTGTTGATGATGAACTTCTGATAGACTTAGTTGACATTAATCGCGGCGAGAGATACAACAATACTCAAATAGGCGAGGCACAATTACGTTTATATAGAACAGGACTTTTTTCGTCGGCATTAATTAATAGCGTTATTTCCGATACAGTTAATGGGACAGTCCCATTAAATATTAGTGTCGATATCGGGAAAATAAATGAATTAGGTCCTGAAGTTTTGTTAAATAATCAGTCAAGCACATTTAATGTTGGATTAGGATTAAACTATACAAGAAAAAATCTTTTTGGCGGTGCAAGAAAATTCACAATTCGAACCGAAGTTTTATCTCAAGATATTTTAAATGTGAATTTCAAAAATGTTTTCAGTGGGAATGGATTAAAAGATAGTTCCGTACTCGGAAATGCTTTAGTAGTTGCTGGTATTGAGCAGCCATATCTTCTTAGTAAATCGATTTCTGGAAAATTGGAATTCTTTGGAGCAGTAGAGCAGCAAAAGTTTTATAGATATTATACGCTCGGTTCTAAACTTGGACTGACATTTGAATCGCCGCAGTATGTGTTCTTTAATAATTACAAAACTTATTTGACTTATGAATCGATCGATGTTGATCTCAGAGCATCGCTGGTTAGAGAAGTTATAATTGGATTGCTAACCTATTTAAATTATCCAATACCTAATGATTATTTGATAGATGAATTAGTTGAAGAATTCCAATCTGCTCTGCATCAGTCTAATATCATTCTTGGAGTTGATTTATTTTCGAATCATGCAAACGATCTTTTTTCACCTACAAAAGGGTATAATCTTCAGCTTTCACTTGAATATGCCGGATTGCTTCCTTTCATGAAAAATTTATTCGGAAGTGTTAAAGACGAAAATGTTCAATATTATAAGATAAACTTTATTACTTCGTTTTATACAAATCCTTGGAAACCCAGTCTTGGGGGATTAGCTTACAAACTTCGACTTGGCTATATGCATAAATTCGATGGAGCAAAATCGATTTCACAAAATAAATTATTCCATTCAGGCGGAAGTAACAGCGTGCGCGGTTGGAGAGCAAGAGGACTTGGTCCATCAGTAACTTATGTAAATACATCAGGCAATGTAGCCACAATTGATGAACTCGGAGGACAATTTATTTTTGAAGGTTCGATTGAATCGCGGAATAGAATAATCGGTGACTTTGGCTCTGCCGCATTCGTTGATTTTGGTAATACTTGGGATAACATTAAGGTTCCACGATTAAATGAATTTGCTGTTACTGTTGGAGCCGGGATCCGGTATTACAGCTCATTTGCTCCGTTCCGGCTGGACTTTGGGATTCAATTGTATGATCCTTACAGCCGTAAATTCATTTTTGATAGAGCTTTCTTCAAAGGATTTCAAATACATTTTGGTATTGGAGAAGCGTTTTAATTCATTATTTCACCATTTATTTGATATTTTACCTGGAATTTTGGCATTGGTTAAAATCGTTGAAAATTAACCTTTGAATCAAAATAAATAACCTTGAATTCGGTGAGTAATTTCCGTATGATTGTACGTTGAATTTGCCCGTAAAGGGCAATTTTTTTTATGTATGTAAGTTTAGATAAGATTAAAGAGATTTCAACTCCTCTTTTAGAAGAGAATAATGCCTTTCTAATTGAACTAAAGCATCTCAAAGAAAAAGGATTTGATAAATATCTATTTTTTATTGATAAGGAAACCAATTTAACAATTGAAGATTGCTCAACAATCAGTCGATTGCTCGAAAAGTCACTTGTAGAAGAAAACGCAATTGCTGAAAATGATCAAATCGAGGTTTCTTCACCTGGAATTGATAAACCTTTGAAATTCTTGAAACAATTTTCAAAACATCTCAATAAGAAATTTTCTATAACATATATTGATGGTGAAGTCAAAAAGACGCAGGAGATGAAGCTGATTGGTGTGAATGATGACACACTGACTTTCGAGCTAAATCAGAACGTCAAAGAAATTAAATTTAATAATATTGTTTTTGCTAAGACTTTAATAAGTTTTAAATAGAAGGAAAATCACTTTATGAATTACGATATCGTTGAATCGTTTGCTCATATGGTTAGAGAAAAGAGCATGGATAAAGACGTGCTTGCCGGAATCATTGAGGAAATTTTTTCCACATTGATGAAAAAGAAGTATGGATTAGATGCTCAGTTTGAGATCGTTGTTAATCTTGATAAAGGTGAAATCGAAATATTTTTAGAAAGAGAAATCGTTGAAGAGGTTACTGATCCCAATCTTCAAGTTTCACTAGAGGAAGCTGTAAATAAAAGCGGTGAAGTTTTTGAAATCGGTGATATTTTCCCGGAAGAAATAAAATTAAGTGATTTTGGACGAAGATTAGTCAACCTTGCTAAACAAACTCTCAGTCAAAGATTAAGAGAAGTAGAAAAAGATATTGTTTACAATGAATATTCTCAGTTGGTTAATGAAATTGTGATCGGTGACATTTATCAAATTAGACGTGAAGATATTCTTGTAAATCATAATAAGAATGAACTTGTAATGCCAAGAGTTGATCAAATACCAAAGGAACGATATCGTAAAGGTGATACAGTCCGAGCAATTATAAAAGAGGTCAGCAAAGATCAACGCGGACCAAAAATAGTTATTTCACGGAGCGATGATAAATTTTTATCAAAACTATTTGAGTTGGAAATACCAGAAATATATGATGGAATCGTCGAGATAAAATCAATTGCAAGAGAACCAGGCGAACGAGCAAAAGTTGCTGTGATTTCAAATGATGATCGAATAGATGCCGTTGGCGCATGCGTTGGTATGAAAGGGGTGAGAATTCATTCGATCGTCCGTGAATTAAGCAATGAAAACATTGACGTTGTCCATTATTCCGATAATTTGGAAACATTCATCCGTCGGGCGCTATCACCAGCCAAAATTAAAAACGTTGAAATAAACGAAGCCGAAAAGAAAGCTACGATCTGGGCTGATGCAGACCAAGTTTCTCTGATTGTTGGCAGGAATGGACAAAATATAAGACTTGCAATGAAGTTAGTCGGTGTCCACATCGATGTTATCCGTGAAGAAAAACCGATAGAAGAATATGAAGTTGATATCGAATTAATCGACTTCAAACAGGAACTCGGTGAAGAAGTCTATGATAAACTTATAAATGCTGGGTATGATACTGCTATCGATGTACTTAAAGCTGGAATGGAAGCAGTAAAAGAGATCGAAGGTTTTGACGAGGATAAAGTAGCTGAAATATTCAGTATCTTAAAAGAAGGTTTTGAAGAGTAATTCAAATTAGGAATTATAATGTCCAAAGAAGGCAAAAAAACTAAATATGCAATTTATAAGATAGCTTCCGAGCTTAATATCTCGAAAGAACATCTTCTCGAATATCTTAACAGTAAGGGTATCGAAGTAAAAAGCCACGTTTCAAAAGTGGATGAAGGTGTTTATGAAGACATTATAAGTCATTTTAAAAAAGATAAAGATCTTGCCGATAAGCATCAGAGAAAATGGGATGCTTTTAAAAAGAAACATGAAGAAGTTGATGATAAAGGAAAGAAGGAGAAGAAAAAAGAGGAAGAGTCGAAGGAAGAAATAGTTGAACTGACATATACGGTTACCGAGAAAGCTGATCTAGCAGAATCTGAAATTCAAGAGGGTATAGAAATAACAGCGCCATCGGAAATTCCTCCAACTGAGGAAAAAGTCACCGAAGAAGATTCTTTGCCTGGGGAGATTGCTGAAGTGATTGCTGGAGAAATCTTTGCGCCAGTTAGTGAAGAGAAAATTGAAGTGACAGCCGAAGAGACGGCAATTGAAAAATTAGTTGAGACCGAGGTTAAGGAAGTTGTGAAAGAGGAAAAAGAAGCTGTTGAAACGAAAGCTAAACCTGAGATCGCCACGACCTCTATATCAGCACTAAAACGAAATAAAAAAAGTCTGAAAATTGTCGGAAAGATCTCACTTGACGGAAAAGACAAAAAAGAAGAAACCAGCGGAAAAGAAACTCCTGCAGAAAAAGAAGAGAAAAAAGTCAAACGTCATAAGAAAAAACGACTGCGTGAAGATCTGAAAAAGACGAAAATTGAGGAAGAGCCTGTTAAAGCGAAACGAGTAAAGAAAATCAAAGGCCGAGAAATAGATGAAAAAGCTGTCGATGATGCCATTCGAAGAACCAAAGAATCAATGGATGTATCTGCTTCTTCAGCAAGGGCTTCATTGAAGAAAAAAAAGAAAAAAGAAAAGTTAGAAGAGATAAAACAACAGCATGAAAAAGAATTATCGGAGAAGAGTATACTTCGTGTCTCGGAATTTGTTAGCGTCTCTGAACTAGCAAATTTGATGAATGTATCAGTCGCAGAAGTTATTACGAAATGTATGTCATTCGGTTTAATGGTTTCAATCAATCAAAGGCTGAATAAAGACACAATAATTCTTGTTGCTGATGATTTTGGTTTTGAAGTAGATTTTCAAGAGGAATATGTTACGGCTAAAATTGAGGATCAGGAAGATTCTGCAGAATCTTTAGAAACTAGACCCCCTGTTGTCACAATTATGGGTCACGTAGATCATGGTAAGACCTCGCTGCTTGATTATATAAGAAATTCACAAGTAGTTGCCGGTGAAGCAGGCGGAATCACTCAGCACATTGGTGCGTATAAAGTCGCTCTCGAAAGCGGAAAAGAAATAGCATTTTTAGATACTCCTGGTCACGAAGCATTTACCGCAATGCGTGCCCGCGGTGCAATGATCACTGACATAGTAATTCTTGTAGTTGCAGCTGATGACAGCGTTATGCCGCAGACAATCGAAGCAATAAATCACGCTCAAGCCGCAGGTGTGCCAATCATTATTGCAATCAACAAAATTGATAAACAATCCGCCAACACAGAACGTATTCGTCAACAACTGGCTGATAAAAATGTTCTCGTTGAGGAGTGGGGTGGAAAATATCAATCTGTTGAAATTTCTGCTAAGCAGGGAAAAAATATAGAGCTTCTTCTTGAAAAAGTCTTACTCGAGGCAGAAGTTCTTGATATGAAAGCAAATCCAAATCGGTATGCTCGCGGTCACATAATTGAGGTAGAATTAGATAGAGGTAAAGGCGTTGTGGCAACCGTATTAGTTCAAAAAGGAACTTTGAACATTGGCGATCCATTTGTTGCAGGAGCTTCGTCAGGAAGAGTTCGAGCGATGTTCGACGAAAGAGGGCATAAAATGGAATCAGCTCCGCCATCAACCCCGGTGCAAATTCTTGGTTTCGATGAAATGCCTCAAGCAGGTGATGAATTTGTCGCTGTTGAAACAGACCGAATCGCGCGCAGCATAAGCACCGAAAGAATGCTAATAAAACGCGAACAAGAACATAGACTTGTTAAACATTTAACTCTGGATGAAATCTCTAAACAAATAAAAATTGGCGGTGTCAAAGATTTACGAATAATTGTAAAAGGTGATGTCGATGGTTCCGTTGAAGCACTCGCTGATTCTCTACTGAAAATTTCAACCGAAGAAGTTAAAGTAAGCGTAATTCATAAAGGCGTCGGTGCAATTGTAGAATCCGATGTATTGCTTGCTGCGGCTTCTCAAGCTGTTATTGTTGGATTTCATGTCAGACCTAACTTAAATGCTCGTAAGCTTGCCGAAACCGAAAAAATTGAAATTAGACTCTACAATATTATTTACAATGCGATAAATGAAATTAAAAGCGCCGTTGAAGGAATGCTCTCACCCGAGGTTTCTGAAGAAATTACTTCGACTGTTGAAGTCCGAGATGTCTTCAAAATTTCACGAGTTGGAACTATTGCAGGATGTTATGTTCAAGACGGGAAAATTCAGAGGAACAATAAAATTCGTTTGGTTCGTGAGGGAATCGTAATTTACGATGGAAACATCGATACGCTCAAACGATTCAAAGATGATATTAGAGAAGTTGAAAATGGTAAAGAGTGTGGAATTAAAATTGAGAATTTTAACGATGTTAAAGTTGGTGATATAATTGAATCATACAAATTTGTTGAAAAGAAGAGAAAATTAGAAAATGTCAGTAAGAACTGATAAAGTCAGCGAGCTAATTAAAAAAGAGATCAGTATGATCCTTCTGAAGGAGGTTAGCGATCCTGGTTTAGGATTTGTTACAATTACTTCAGTCAAAATGTCCCCCGATCTTAGAAATGCAAAAATTTACATAAGTGTATTTAATAAAGAACTTCGAGAAAATGCTCTCAATCATTTAAATAGTGCAAAAGGACATGTGAGAACAAAACTTGCTTCGCGATTGCACCTCAAGCATACCCCCGAGTTACATTTTTTTATCGATGATACGCTCGACTATGTGGAAAACATTGAAAACCTGATTAAGGAAATTCATAAGAATGATAACCAATCAGACGAGTGATTTCAATAATATAGATTTTAACAAAGGAGAAGTTATTCTGGTTGATAAACCATTGGATTGGACTTCATTTAATGTGGTTGATAAAATTAGAAAAACCATAAAAGTAAAAAAGGTCGGTCATACCGGTACTCTCGATCCTAAGGCAACCGGACTTTTGATTATTTGCACTGGCGCAAAAACAAAAACTATCTCATCTTATCTTGATCTAACAAAGGAATATGCCGGAAAAATTTTTCTTGGGAAAACTACTCCGACAATGGATACTGAGTCTATCAATGAAGCTACTGAGCAGCAGGATACTTCTAGTATAGATAGGAAAATGATTGAAAAAGTTTCAGAGAGATTTATGGGTGTGATTGAACAAGTGCCACCAAGTTATTCAGCAATATGGGTTGATGGCAGGCGGGCATATAAACTCGCACGGAAAGGGAGAGAAATTAAGCTCGAACCAAGAAAAGTCATTATCGACAAATTTAAAATTACAGATTATGATGAGCCGCTTATCTCATTTGAAATAAGCTGTTCAAAGGGGACTTATGTTAGAAAAATTGCTTCGGATCTCGGTACTGAACTCGGATGCGGTGCGTTTTTATATGAATTAAGACGTACGAAAATCGGACAGTATGATCTTAACGATGCAATAAATATTGATAAGTTCCAGGACTTGTTCGCAAATAGAGTGAATTGATGAATATATTTTATGACATATCTGAAGTAAAAAAAGATGCAAAAACGGTTGTTACCGTTGGTACTTTTGACGGTTTTCATCTAGGTCATCAAAAAATTATTAATGAATTAATATTCAGATCAGTAGACGCAGCAAGCAGAAATTTCATCGTAACTTTTGAACCACATCCCAGACTTGTAATTGGAATCGTTCATGATGTTCAGATACTGACCACACTTGACGAAAAGTTTAAATATCTTCAGGCACACTCAGTTCAAAACGTTTTAGTGCTCAAGTTTACTAAAGAGTTCTCACAGTTAAATTTCAGAGATTTCATTGTGAAATATCTTGTTGATGGAATTGGCATGTCGGAAATCGTAATAGGATACGATCATCAATTCGGAAAAAACCGAGAAGGGAATGCAAAAGCTCTTAATGAAATTGGAAAAGAGTACAATTTCAAAGTAACGCAAGTGTCACCATTTTCCATTGAGGAGACATCGGTAAGCAGTACAAAGATTAGACGCGCACTTCAGGATGGGAATATCCAACTTGCAAATTCGTTTCTAGGAAAGCAGTATGAATTTAGCGGGAAAGTAGTACGAGGAATAAAACGAGGAACCGAAATCGGATTCCCAACTGCAAATATAGGTTTAATGAACAGATCAAAAATTACTCCGAAGAGAGGTGTTTATTTTGTTGAAGTTGTTACTTGCGGTAAAAAATATTTTGGAATGATGAATATTGGATATCGGCCGACTTTTAACAGTGCGAGCGAGATGACCTTGGAGGTTCACATTTTCTATTTTAATGAAGATATTTATGATGAAGAAATCAACATAAAATTTATTGATAGAATTAGAGAAGAAAAAAAATTCTCTTCTGTACGGGAGTTAGTTGAACAATTATCTGCTGACAGGCAGCTTTGTTTTGAAAGAGTTAATAATTATAAAGTTGAAAGTTTTTAATAATTAATTAACACCGGTTGATTCTGGTGTTACATTTACAAATCAAATAATGGAGTTAAAATGTTAACAAAAGAGTTAAAAAAGGAATTGATCCAGAAATACGGAGGCGGTGAAAAAAATTCTGGTAAAGCAGAAGTGCAAATTGCAATTCTCACAACCAGAATTAATGAATTGACCTCACATTTTGAGAAGCATAAAAAAGACAACCACTCTCGTGTCGGTTTGTTGAAAATGGTAGGAAAAAGAAGACGTCTCTTAGACTACCTTACAAATAAAGATATCACTCGATATCGAAAAATTATAGAAGAATTAAATATCAGAAAATAAATTTTTTAGGATTACGGAAATGATTTTGATTAAAGAATATGAATTGAACGGAAAAGTCCTTTCGTTAGAGGTTGGCAAATTCGCCAAGCAGGCAAATGGTGCAGTTATGGTGAGTTATGGCGATACAAAAGTTTTAGCAGTTGCAGTTGCGGCTGATGAGCCCGTTTCAGGGCAGGATTTTTTCCCACTCTCCGTCGAATATCGTGAAAAATATTCTGCAGTTGGTAAAATACCTGGCGGATTTTTTAAACGCGAAGGAAAACCAACTGAAAAAGAAGTTCTTTCTGCTCGTTTAATTGATAGGCCTATAAGACCACTCTTTCCTAAAGGATATATGAATGAAACCCAGGTAATCGTTCAAGTGTATTCTTCAGATCAAGAGCATGATCCAGATGTTTTCGGAGCCGTCGGAGCTTCTGCGGCGCTCGCAATTTCGAATATTCCTTTCGAAGGTCCAATTGGTGAAGTCCGTGTTTGTTTGGTTGGGGATGAATTCATAGTCAATCCATCATACAAAGAAGTTGAGAGCAGTCTGCTTGAAATCGTTGTTGCCGGAACCGAGGATTCCATTTTAATGGTTGAAGGCGATGCAAGAGAAGTTTCCGAAGAAACAATGCTTGAAGCTATAAAAGTTGGACACAGAGAGATAAAGAAAATTGTTGCACTCCAAAATGAATTAGTGAACGAGATTGGTGTTGAAAAGATTTCACTTGTCTTTGATGAATCAGAAAATGAAATCGTTAAAGCAGTTGATGAGCTTTGCCGCGAAAGGATCAAATCATTAATTCACACTGCTGCCCCTAAAGAAGAGCGCCGGAAAAATATTAAACTAGTCTATACACAAACTCAAGAAACATTGAAGGAAAAATTTCCAGAAAAAGAATCTCTTATTGCAGAAGCCATTCATGAGATTGAAAGTGAATTAATGCGAGCAATGATTCTTGAAGAAGAAGTAAGATTGGATGGACGTTCAACAAAAGATATTCGTCCGATCACTTGTGAAGCAGGTCTTCTCCCGCGCACCCATGGTTCAGCATTGTTTACACGGGGCGAAACACAAAGTTTAACCACTCTTACACTCGGAACTAAATTTGATGAACAAACCATCGAAGGTTTAGTCCCTGAATTCAGTAAAAAATTCATGCTTCATTATAACTTCCCGCCATTTAGTGTGGGTGAAGTTGGGCGTTATACGGGAGTTGGAAGAAGGGAAATTGGTCATGGTAATCTTGCAGAACGGTCGCTAAAAAATTTATTACCAAAGGATAATCAATTCCCATATACGATCAGATTAGTTTCTGATATTTTAGAATCGAACGGTTCTTCCTCAATGGCAACGGTTTGTGCAGGTTCATTATCACTGATGGACGGTGGTGTTCCATTGAAAAAACCTGTTGCAGGAATTGCGATGGGACTAATTAAAGAGGAAAATAAGTACAAAATTCTCAGTGATATTTTAGGTGATGAAGACCATCTTGGAGATATGGATTTTAAAGTCGCTGGCACCGAAGATGGAATTTCCGGATTTCAAATGGATATTAAGATCAAAGGTATATCCTATGAGATAATGCAGGAAGCTTTAGAGCAAGCAAAAGCTGGGAGATTGCACATTTTAAAGAAAATGAACGAAACTCTTTCTGCAACCAGATCTCAGATTTCAAAATATGCTCCACATCTGATTCAGATTAAAATTCCCATAGATATGATTGGATCAGTTATTGGACCAGGTGGAAAGAACATTCAGGCAATTCAACGTGATACACAGACTGAAATATCGATAGAAGAAGATGGAACTGTAGCAATTGCCGCTGTTTCTCAAGAAGGTGGAGAAGAAGCCAAAACAAGAATTAGATTAATTACAGAACCGCCCGAAGTTGGCAAAATTTACAAAGCCACAGTAAAGAGAATTTTAGATTTCGGTGCAGTTGTTGAGATTTCTCCGAATAATGACGGATTATTGCATATCTCTCAAATTGAAAACAGAAAAATCGGTAAAGTTGAAGATGTGCTGAAAGTTGGAGAAAAAGTAGAAGTTAAGCTAATGAAAATTGAAGACAATGGAAGATTGAGCTTTAGCAGAAAAGTACTTCTCCAATCACCGAAGCAAGAAAAAAAATCTGATGAAGTTTCACAAAAAGACGACAATTAATTGTCGATCGGAAAAATAACATGTTAAAGAATTATGCAGGTGAATGAATTCAGGTTTTTAATTCATACAATTCTTTTAAGGTTTTTGTTTACTCGAATAGAAGTAATAAAGTTTTACTCATGGGTCAACCGAATTAAACCCATGCAGCTTATAAACAGAGAGGATTTTTTAGTTCATTATGAACAAAGAAATTATAATAAATGTAAGTACAAATCTTACACGCATTGCAATTACAGAAGATGGACTTTTAACCGAATACTTTGGCGAACACGAAGAGTCAAAAAAGTCTGTTGGTGATATTTACCTAGGCAGAATTGCCAAGGTCATTCCTGGAATAAAAGCAGCATTTATTGATGTGGGACAGAAACAAGATGCTTTTCTTCACTTCTCTGATATTGGAGATCAATTTGATGAATACAATTCATTGATCGATGACGAAGATTCTGATGTAGAAACTTCCGAAGAAGATGAGGAAGATGAAAATGGAGAGTCGGCAGGTACTTCTCAAAATGGGTCGGCTCAATCAGAAGAGTTTCAATTTCCAAAATTAGAAAGAGGAAAAGACATACTTGTACAGGTAACGAAAGAACCTATTGGAAACAAAGGATTTCGAGTTACGACACGTGTTTCATTGCCAGGGAGATTTTTAGTTCTTCTTCCATTTGATAGAAAGGTTGGAGTCTCAAGAAAGATTTATGATCCGAGAAAAAGGCGTTGGTTAAGAAAAATAGTGAAATCTGTAATGCCCAAAGGATTCGGTGCAATTATCCGTACAGTTGCAGCCACTGCGGATGAAAAAGTAATAGTTCATGACTTGAAGAGTTTGCTTGAAACTTGGCAGGAAGTAGAACAGACAATAAAAACTGAAGACTCTCCATCTTTAGTTTATAAGGATTTAAGCACTACGTCGAGTGTGATTCGTGATGTATTTAATCGTGATGTTTCGAAGATCGTTGTCGATTCCAAGAAAATGTTCAAGCAGTTGAAGAATTATTTAAACGTCGTTCAGCCTGAAGTCGCATCAAGAATAGAATTATTTAAAGGCTCGCAGCCAATTTTTGATGTATTTAGAATCGAGAGTCAGCTAAAAATTGCTATGTCTCGGAAAGTTTCACTTCCAAGTGGTGGACATATTGTTATAGACACCACCGAAGCTATGACAGTAGTTGATGTAAACAGCGGAAAATATGCTGCTTCTATGAATCAAGAGATGAATTCATTAAAAACTGACCTTGAGGCATCTCGCGAAATTTGCAGACAGATACGACTCAGAGATATTGGCGGCATAATTGTAATTGATTTTATCGATCTCGAAGATGAAAAGAACAAGAAAAAAGTTTACGATGAACTTCGAAAAGAATTCCGAAAAGATAAGGCAAAAGCAACGATACTCCCCATGACGGAGTTTGGGCTAGTTCAAATTACTAGGCAGAGAATGAAAAGGAGTATGTTTCAAGCCACCCGAGAAAAATGCTTTGCTTGTGATGGAACCGGGTATTACATATCAAAGACAAATTTGGTCGAGTCAATCGATCGGTGGCTGAAAAGATTTCGTGCTGGAAAAATTTACTCAACAGTGACTTTGAAAGTTAGTGCCTTTCTTTATCGTGAACTTACTAAAGGAATTATCCCTAAACGGTGGAAGTACTTCTTCAAGTTTGGAGTGATGGTAGAAATTCTAGAAGATGTAAATCTAAAAGCGGATGAATTCAGATTCATTTCAACAAAAACAGAAAAAGACATAACTTTAGAGTTTTTATAATTTTCAAGTTTTCGTAGAAAGTCTAAAAGTGTCTAGTTTGGATACTATACTAGGCGCACAACTACTTAAGTTCTCGGCTTAAAACCGTCCAGCTCAATATTTCAAAAAAGTTAAAAAAATTTAATTTCCTACTTGCGTGTATTTAAGAAATTACTTAATATAATCCTGGTAACCTACTAAAATACAATAGGTTATTTTTGATATTTTTCTCTAACTCCTCAAATGCATGAGAGCTAAGGCGTGGTCAAGACGCTGAAGGAGAAAACACGTAAGTGATTTTCTCCTTCTTGCTCTAATAATGTAAGGAAACAAATTTGAAGTTCACAACTTTCAATTCTGTCCATAAAAAACTAAATGCCAAAATGGTTGAGTTTGCTGGCTTTCATATGCCTGTTTATTATTCTTCTATTGTTGAAGAACATCTCACCGTTCGGAATTCTATCGGTGTGTTTGATGTATCCCACATGGGAGAAATTTTTATAAAAGGAAAGAATTCGCTCGACTTTGTTCAAAAAATTACAACCAATGACGCGTCAAAGTTAGAATTTGGTAGGGTTCAGTATTCAGCAATGTGTTATGAGAATGGCGGTATAGTCGATGATCTTCTTGTGTATAAATTGGAAGACGGCTTTATGTTCGTTGTAAATGCTTCAAACTTGATTAAAGATTTCGAATGGATGAAATTGAATCAACTCTCTGATGTTGAAATTAATGATTTAAGCGATGACTATTCACTTTTAGCAGTTCAAGGACCAAAATCAGCAGAAGTTTTGTCGTCGCTTGTAGATTTCAATATAAACGAATTGAAGTATTACACTTTTCGTATCGGAAAAATAATTGGAATCGAAGTAATAATTTCGAGAACTGGATACACAGGCGAATTGGGATTTGAAATTTATTTTAAGGGGGATGACAAAACTGCGGAAAAGATCTGGAATGCAATTTTTGATTCAGGAAAAACATTTGATATAAAGCCTGCTGGACTTGGCTCTAGAGATAGTCTAAGATTGGAAATGGGATTTTGTTTATATGGCCACGACATTGACCAATTGACCAATCCTCTTGAAGCAGGTCTTGGATGGATAACTAAATTGAATAAAAAATCATTCATCGGAAAAGAAGAATTAACTAAAATAAAAGCTAAAGGATTAAATAGATCTCTATTTGGATTTGAACTTATTGAAAAAGGTATTCCGCGTCATGGTTCAGAGATATATTTAAAAAACGAAAGAATTGGACGTGTAACTAGTGGAGTTCATTCACCTTCCTTGAATAAACCAATTGGTCTAGGATATTTCGATATGAATAAAGTAAATAGTGACACGCTATTCGATATCGATATTCGTGGAAGAAAACTGAAAGCCAAATTAACCGAAGTGCCTTTTATAAAGAAATGAAGATTGATGTATTATTTTTCACTGCGGGTGTTCCGGAAAATTATTTCACAGAAAAAAACTGTGTAGTAATCGACCTTCTAAGAGCAACTTCAACAATAATTACTGCACTAAATAACGGCGCAAGAGAAATTATTCCAATCGCTTCAGTTGATGAAGCAATAAGAATCAGTAAAAACTTAGATAAGAACAGCTATTTGCTTTGTGGGGAAAGACAAGCCAAAAAAATTGATGGATTCGATTTAGGAAATTCACCTCTGGAATACACGGAAGATAAGGTAAAAGGAAAAATATTAATTTTATCTACAACCAACGGGACTAAAGTTTTCAATCACTTAAAAAATGCTAAGAAAGTAATTCTGGCGTCAGCATTTAACATTTCGGCAGTTGTGGATGAACTTATGAACTCAAAAGAAGATTGGACAGTCATTTGCTCAGGCAGTGAAAACATGTTCGATGCGTCTGATGCACTATGCGCCGGTTTATTGATTCATCGAATCAGATCATCTGTATCCAATAAAATTGAGTTGAATGATGCAGCGAGTTTGAGTTTACTCTATTTTGAAAAATCATCTAATGAAATAGAGAAAACTCTGAGTCAAACAGAACATGGTAGATATTTAATTGAAAATAATTTTGGTGATGATATTAAATTCATTTCGCAAATCGATTTATTCAACAACGTAGTTCACTATAAGAATAATTTAATCACAACGCACAATTAAAATGAAGCGCAGAAAAAAATCTGTAGATACCGCCGCTCACGATTCTTCTCTTCTAATTCCATATGAAAAGAAAAGGATGGCATTCGGAGTTTTATTAATTGTGTTTTCGTTTTTAGCCGCATTAAGCATTATATCATATAGCTCGTATGATTCGATTTATATTTCTGACCTTAAATTAAGCAGTCTACTTTCATTGACGGATCGAAACTCTGAACTGTCTCAAAGCATAGCCAAAACCAAAAACTGGCTCGGACTGACCGGTGCAGTGATTTCAAATTTTTTAATTAACGGTACGATTGGATATTTCTCGATAATAATACCACTATTGCTGTCATTCTGGGGATTGACCATTGTTCGTAGCGGAGATTATAGAAAAACAGCTTTCTTTACGAATTTATTTCTGATTGGGGGAGTATTGCTTGCAATGCTTTTCAGTATTCTTGCGAAATCAGTTCCTTTCTTTTTAGAAAAGAAAGAGTTTTATGGTACGATTGGATTATTTCTTGGTGAACTCAGTGTTAGAATTCTTGGAAGTGCCGGGAGTATCATTTTAATTTTTTCACTTCTCTTACTTACTTCATTTTTGCTGTTTGATTATAATTTAAAGTCCTTTATTGAAGTCCCAATCCATTTGTTCAAAGGATTACTTGAAAAAATTAAGACAAAAATTAGCAGTAGAGGAAAAATTGAAAAACCTATTACACCATCACGTGCAAAGAAAAACATTGTTGATGAAAATCTGAATGAAATATCACTTCAACCACCGATCACAAAGATAAATCGAGAACCGCTTCCGATTACCGAATCTCATCCAATCCTTAAAAAAATGGACAAGCTTGCTAATGAAGATATCGAAGATGAAGTACTGCCTTTAAAAAGTATTTCACTGAAAAACTTGAAAGAGAGTAAGGAAAAAGCTATTAGTAAAATTGGCGACAAAAAAAATGATGAATCCGTTGAAATAGAATGCTGGGACGAGGAAATAGAGTTCATACCGCCCACGTTGGATTTACTTGACCCTCCGAGACATCATGGCAGCGTGGACGATTCCGAACTAAATTCAAATGCAGAACTTCTCCGAGGGAAACTTGCACTCTTCGATATAACGATAGATGACATTACTGTTACGCCTGGTCCTGTAGTAACTTTGTACGAAATTGTCCCTTCACCAGGAGTTAAGATTAGCAAAATTGTAAGTCTGCAGGATGACATTGCACTTGCACTTGCGGCGAAAGGAATTCGTATCATTGCGCCAATCCCAGGTAAAAGTGCCATCGGTGTTGAAATACCGAATCACAATCCAGAACTGGTTTATTGCAGAAGCATTTTTGGATCGAATAAGTTTAGAGAAAGTTCTTCGGTACTCCCTATCGCATTCGGCAAAACAACTATTGGTGAAATTTTCATTGATGATCTTTCGAAAATGCCGCACATGTTAATTGCTGGAGCTACGGGTTCTGGTAAAAGTGTGGGAATAAATACAATAATCACTTCGTTGTTGTTTAAACTTCATCCATCTGATATAAAGTTTGTAGTTATTGATCCAAAAAAAATCGAATTATCTTTTTATCGGGATTTGAAATATCATTTTCTTGCAACTTGCCCTGATGTCGGCGAAGATATTATTACTAATTCTCAAAATTCAGTGACTGTCTTAAAAGCAGTTGAACTTGAGATGGAACAGCGTTACGACATGCTCGCCAAGGCAGGCGTTAGAAATATCCAGGATTACAATGAAAAATATAATTCCGGGAAAATTCTTGATTCTGAAGAAATGAAATTTCACAAACTGCCATACATTATTGTTGTAATTGACGAACTTGCTGATTTGATGATTACAGCAGCCCGCGAAATTGAGGAGCCGATCGCACGAATTGCGCAATTAGCTCGAGCAGTTGGAATTCATTTGATCCTTGCAACTCAGCGTCCTTCGGTTGATGTTATAACTGGGGTAATAAAAGCTAATTTTAATACACGCATCGCATATCAAGTTGCATCCAAGACAGATTCGAGAACAATTCTTGATGCTAATGGTGCAGAAAAACTTTTGGGTAACGGCGATATGCTTTACCTTCCGAGCAACAGTCCAAAGTCTCAGAGAATTCAAAATGCATTTGTTTCCACTTCAGAAGTAGAGCGAATAGTATCACATATTAGCAAGCAGAAGGGTTTTTCGAAACCATATCAGCTTCCATCAGTACAAGAAAAGAAACGAAATGATAATGCAGGACTTTTGGCAGATCGAGACGAGCTTTTTGAAGAAGCAGCTAGATTAGTGACAAGACACCAGCAAGGATCAGTTTCGCTGCTTCAGCGCAGGTTAAAAGTAGGTTATTCACGTGCTGCTCGAATTATGGATGAACTTGAGGAAGCTGGAATTGTAGGTCCATTCGATGGAAGCAAGGCACGGTTAGTTCTTATTGATACTGATGAGGAGCTAGAAAGAATCTTAGCGCTTCTTGATTGATCGAGAATTTGAAACATCGAAAAGATATTTTAAATTGCATTCGATGAAAATTTAAGTTTTGAGTTATTCGAGAACTGAATTTCTGGCTAAAATATAAAAAGATTACTACCAATTATATTTTGATGACTAAAAAAAATGATTTTTCAATTAATTTTAATTTTACTTTTTAATAATCCGTTTCAAACTAATCCACAGCAAATCATAAGCGAAGTTCAGAAAAAATATTCTGCAATAAATGATTTGAGAGCTGTTCTTACGCAGTCCGTCGAATCTTCAGTAACATCTGAACCGCAGAAAGTTAAAGCCGATCTTTACTTTAAGAAAGAAAACAACTACAGAATAGAATTTAAAAATCAATTAGTAATTTCTAATGGAATAACTTCTTGGAACTATTCAAAACCCGCCAAAAGAGTTGTTATTACTAATTATGAAGAAAATTTTTTTTCACCTCAAACGTTATTATTTAATCTCCCGGCTAAATCGAGCAGCAAATTTGAGGGAATTGAAAAATTAGACGGAGAAGAACATTCAATAATCAGCTTTTCACCAAAGGGATCTGATTTTAGTTTCAAGAATCTCAAAGTATGGATCTCGAAGAATTATTTAATCAAAAAAGTTGAAGCTGAAGATTGGGCACAGAACAAGTATTCGTTCATGTTTTTGGAGATAAAGATTAATACGAATTTAAGCGCCAATCTATTCGAGTTCACTTCACCTAGCGGGGTAAAAGTAATTGATATCAGATAAACAAAACGGAAAAAGATTTTCTTTCCGTGAAATATTTTTTTATTCCATTTCGGTCGTTGTCGGATTAACACTATTAATTTACACTTTTCGCGGTGTCGGATTAGATGAAGTGTTAATTCATTTTAATGATGTAAATATATTCTATTTAGTTTTATTTGTTTTCGTTGTGTTTCTTGGTGCATTCATTCGTGCTTGGCGTTGGAAATATATGATCGAATCATTTAAGTCAGATGTAAAAATTGTGAATTTATTTTCTGCAGTTATCATTGGTTATGGTGTAAATGTCATATTGCCTCGTTTCGGAGAAGTTGCTCGTGCAATGTCGATCGGTTCGCTCGAAGGGATATCGCGAGTTTCGTCTCTTGGAACAGTTGTCATTGAAAGAGTCCTTGATCTAATTTTTTTAATTCTTACCGTTTTAATCGGTTTATCAATGTTTCGAGAAGTTTTAGAATCTGAGTATCCGTGGATTTATAGTTCTATTTATATCGGTATTGCGGCATTTGTAGCATCGATTCTGGTTTTAGGATTGATAATTAAATATCAAAGAAAAGTCCTTGTATTGATAGATAAACTTTTTTTAAAAATGAATTTTAAAATCCTAAACAAGGCAACACTTTTCACATCAAAAATAATAGATGGATTTGACAGCATTAAATCCAGAAAAAATCTTTTATTAGTAATTTTTATGTCACCTATCATCTGGATTACATATGCAGTCGGTGCGTATTTAGGTTTATATATGATGAATATGCAGAAGATAGTTCCGGTCGATTTTTCTTTCGGATGGATAATCATGAGTATCACTACTTTTGGGATTCTCATTCCTACTCCTGGTTCAACAGGAAGTTATCATGCTTTTTGTAAATCGGTTCTAACAATGATCCTTGGATTTGCCGTTGACATCAGTCTTGCCTATGCGTTATTGACTCATTTCCTTTCAACTCTTCCGTTCTTATTAATTTCAATTATTCTCTTTTTTATGCATCAACGAAAAAAGAGAAATTTTTCTCAATCTTAAGTTCATCAACTACTTTTTTTTAGATTTTTTTCCGAAATGGGCTATTTTTATTCTATATAAGTAGTAAAAATATAGAAGCAGTAACTCAGAGGTTGGGCTTTGGCAATAGCTGAGGGGACTTTAATTGTCCCCTCTTTTTTTACTGACCAGTCTATTTTGTTTTGAATAAAAGTCTATTATTTAATAGCTTTACACCTAAAAAATTAAATTATGCTCAAAAATTTTTTGTATTGCGTAATAATTTTATCATGTTGTTTCTCGTCAAATATATTCGGACAAAAAAATTTGAATATTTCTGCTGGGATGGGTTTGAATTATTATTTAATGGAAAATCTAAATGACTACCTAAGCTACAATTGGGGTTTTAATAATCGAAAAGATGATTTCAATGGAGCAGTTGATTTTTTTGGCTCTATTGGGTTTGATCTCTCGCAAAATTATTCGATTGATCTTGATTTAAGTTATTCAATTAATTCATTTAATAAAGCAATTGGTGCAGGTACCTACGAATTTGCATATTCGTTATTAATGCCTGCTTTAGTCATCATACATCATCTTATGCAAAATGGCTATCGAATATCAATTGGAGCTGGAGGTGGCTATTATTTTGCGAATGTCAGTGAAAGGATCCCAAGTTCATTTTCATTAGGAGATTTTTCTTCTGGCGGTTTTGGATTAATTGCAAAAGTTGATGGGATATCTGCAATAAGTACAAGTTTATTCATTCTTATTAATTTAAATGCGCGTTACACAAGTTTATCAGATGTATCAAACGATGCACAATCCTTAGTTATCAATAAAACAAATAAAGAAAATCTAAACCTTAGCTTCACGAGTTTCGGTTTGCGGCTTGGAATGAGGTACGTTTTTTAATTATGGAATATATTAAAGCTGTAGTTCTTGGAATAGTACAGGGGCTTACAGAGTTTTTACCTATCAGCAGCACTGCTCACTTACGAATTATTCCCGCTTTGTTTGGATGGGAAGATCCAGGCGCCGGATTCTCGGCAGTTATTCAAATCGGTACGATGCTCGCTGTAATATTTTATTTTGCAAAAGATTTGTATGAGATATTTACTTCTGTAACGAAAAATTTACTGCAGGGAAAATTAATAACCGATGAGAATTCAAAACTTGGATGGTATATAATATCAGGAACGATTCCAATTTCCGTGTTTGGATTGCTGTTCAAAGACTTTATCGAAAATGAAGCACGATCACTATACATTGTAACATTTTCACTAGTTGGATTTGCTCTTCTATTGGCATTTGCTGAAAAAGTCTCAAAGTTAAACTATGAATTGAAATATCTTACATTTCTAAAATCCCAAGTAGTTGCATTTGCACAAGTTTGTGCATTGATCCCTGGGGCTTCTCGTTCCGGAACAACTATTACCGGCGGATTATTCATCGGACTGACTCGTGAAGCTGCAGCGAGATTCTCGTTTTTGTTAAGTGTTCCAGCTGTTTTGCTAAGCGGATTATATCAGTTATATAAAATCTTCCCCCATCTATCAGGGGAAAATTTTATTGCACTCTTTATAGCGACTTTTTTTTCGTATCTCAGTGGATATTGGGCTATAGGATTTTTACTCAAATATCTGAAATCCAAATCAACATTTATTTTCGTTTATTATCGAATTGCTCTGGGGATTTTAATTCTAATCTTATTATGGGCTGGAGTATTATTGCCTTGAATTTTTTTATTGTAAAGTAAATAACTAAATTAAAAGTAAACAAATTAGAGGATAATTATGATTAAAAGAAACTTATCATTTGCTTTGGCAATTCTGTTAATTTCAACGATAGCATTTGCACAAACAAAAGAATCAAAAGACAAAACAATAAAGAATGAGAGTAAAATAAAAACAATGACAATTGCAGTAATTGAAACGAATATGGGGAAAATTGAAATTGAATTATTTGAAGATAAGACACCAAAAACAGCTAACAATTTTATCGGGCTTGCAAAAAAAGGATATTACGATGGAATAATTTTTCACAGAGTCATCGACAATTTCATGATTCAAGGTGGAGACCCGACCGGGACTGGAATGGGAGGTGAAAGCATTTACGGTGCTAAGTTCGAAGATGAATTTCACAAAGATTTGAAACATGACAAACCGGGAATTCTATCCATGGCTAATGCCGGACCGAACACAAATGGAAGTCAATTCTTCATAACTTTGGTTCCAACACCTTGGCTTGACAATCGGCATTCTGTGTTTGGGCAAGTTATTAAAGGAATGGATGTAGTAAAAGCTGTTGGAAAAGTTGAAACATCTAAACCTGGCGACAGACCGAAAAAAGATGTCGTAATGAATTCTGTGAAAATTGAGATTAAAAAAGTCAAAGAGATTACAAAATAATAGAGAATGAATCCGTCTCTTTCTCCGTGAAATCTGTGGTGAAAGAAGTATTTCCCACAGAAAATCAACTGATTAATTCTTTATGTATTCTGGAATAAATTCTATTAGTTAGTAATGTCAATAAAAGAAACCTTCACGTCGCGGTGGACGCTCATAATTTCAGTTCTCGGCATCGCCGTCGGCACCGGAAACATTTGGCGTTTCTCTCGGATTGTTGCTCAAAATGGTGGAGGTTCTTTTTTAATTCCCTGGATAATTTTTCTTGTAGTTTGGTCTGTACCACTCATCATTGCCGAATTTGCGATTGGGAAATATACTCGCAAAGGACCCATCGGTGCAGTTATTAAAATGGCAGGTGAAAAATTTGCATGGATGGGTGGATTTATCGTTTTAGTTGCTACAGCAATTATGTTTTATTATTCTGTTGTCACAGGATGGTGCATAAAATATTTTACAGCAGTCTTTACCGATGATCTTCTTTCAGTTACAAATTACCCTCAATATTGGACGGATTTCAGCACAGGTTTTCAACCGATTTTCTTTCATGCGGCGGCGATTTTGTTCTCCGCATTCATTGTTTATCGTGGAATTGTTAATGGAATAGAAAAGGCAAGCAAGCTATTAGTTCCATCTCTATTAATTATACTAGTTCTTCTTGGTGTGCGCGCAGTTACTTTGCCAAATGCATTTCTCGGGATCGAATATTTCTTTAAACCCGATTTCCAATTGCTCCTAAATCATAAAATTTGGATTCAAGCTCTCACACAAAATGCTTGGGATACTGGTGCAGGCTGGGGATTAATTCTTACTTACGCAATCTACACGAAGCAAAAAGAGGATCTTTCGTTAAATGGAGCTTTAGTTGGTTTTGGAAATAATTCTATCTCCCTTCTTGCAGGAATAATTATTTTTTCAACAGTCTTTGCATTAACTACTGGCGATGCTTTTAAGGATATTTCCATTTCAGGACCGGCAAATACAGGTTTGACTTTCATCTATCTTCCGGAATTATTTAACCATCTGCCTGGAGGATATTTAATTCGACTCGCGATCACAGCACTCTTTTTTCTTGCACTTTCTTTTGCAGCACTTACATCTCTAATTTCATTAGTTGAGCTGACAACGCGTGCATTGATAGATTTTGGACTTCCGCGCGAACGATCAATTATCTTTGTTGCAGTTGCTGCATTTCTGCTCGGACTTCCTTCGAGCTTGAATTTAGATTTTCTAATTAATCAAGATTGGGTTTGGGGAGTAGGATTAATTTTAAGCGGAGGATTTATTTCATTCACAATAATTAAGTTTGGCGTTAATCGTTTTAGAGAGGAAATCATCAATGGAGAGGGGAGTGATTACAAAATTGGAAAGTGGTATAATTTCATTGTTGCGGTAATCATTCCGGTTTTAGCGGTTGTATTATTATTATGGTGGATTATCTCTTCATACAGCTGGGAAACTGAATGGTGGAATCCTTTTAGAATAGAATCTGCTGGAACTGCGATCTTGCAATGGATGATTGTATTGTTGCTTTTAATTATCTTCAATAAAAAAATTGTTGCCAGAATAGAAAAGTAATTTTATGTCGAATGACGCGATCATATTTGCCGTTATAACAATAGCAATCATTTGGGGTGGATTGGTTTTTTTTCTATTCAAAGCAATCTCAAAAGAAAGTAAAAAGCATACTTCTGAGTGAAAGCTAACCGAAATATCAAAGAATTTTCCACGCAGATAAACAAAGGAACCTTTCCCGAGCTTGCTTTTATTTTCGGAGAGGAAAATTATTATCTCGACAAAACTCTTGGTTTAATCAAAGAGAAATCAAAAGAACAAAATTGCTCAATTGAGAGTTTCTATCAACACGAAAAAACAATCCAAGAAATTATAGACCTTACTTCCGAAATTTCTCTTTTCGGTGGAAGAAAAATTATTGTAATCAAAGATTTCGGTTCGATGAAGCTGAAAGAAAAGCTAATTCCATATTTTGAGAATCCCTCTCCAGAGACTTCATTGATTTTAGTGGAAAACTCAAAAGTTAATTTGAATCAAAATCAAACCTATAAAAAACTTGCGGCACTAAATTGCGCCTATAATTCTCCCAAACTAAAAGAGGATGAAGTTCTTGAATGGATCGAACGGAGAATCAAGAAAGAAAAAATAAAATCCGATTTTGAGATTATTAATTTATTGTATTCGAGCATTGGAAATAATCTTGCTGAGTTGGATGCCGAATTGAGTAAAATATTTCTTGCACTTGGAGACAGTAAAGAGATTGACAAGGAATCAATAAAATCACTGTTAGTTTCAAGCAGGCAATTCACGATTTTTGATCTTTATAATTCATTGGGAGACAAAAAATTCGATTCTGCTCTGAAAATTGGATTTAACCTCCTAAATGGTGAAGCAACAATGGTTTATATCATTGTTATGCTCACGCGATACTTTACCAGCATTTTAACTTATTCAGAACTCAAGAGAAATTCATCCAATCAGAATGTACTTGCATCAAAAATTGGCTGTCATCCTTATTTTCTGAAGGATTATGAGTCAGCATCGAAACGATATACTTTCAATCAAATATCAAAAATATTCAGTATTCTGCTTCAGAAAGATATTGAACTTAAGTCCACAAGTCTTGATGAGAAAACACTTTTCACACAAATGATAGGGGAATTTGCGATTGCATCAAAAAGCTGAGGGGATTTTTTAGTAACTTTGGAACATAAATTTTCTGATATGGTTAAATGAGCGGTTCTGAGAATAAAAAATTAAAGGATCTTAATGACGAAGATTTGATACTTCATTTCCAAAAGACTGACGACATTGAAGCTTATAATATCCTTGTCGCTCGTTACAAAGATCCATTGATGAATTTCATATACAAATTCCTCGGAAGCCGTGACTTATCTGAAGATGTTTTACAAGAAACATTTTTCAGATTGTATAAAAATAAAAATTATTATACAACTATTGCTAAATTTTCAACTTGGATTTACACAATTGCAGCGAATCTGGCAAAAACAGAATTGCGGAAAAAGAACAGGCGAGTTTTTTTCTCAATTCAAGGAACGAATTTACATGGCGATGACGAAGTCACAGAATTCGAGCTGCCGGATGAATCTTATAGGCCCGATGATTATGCTGATGCTGTTTTCAAAAACAAAATAATATTGAATGCATTGAAAAAAGTTAAGCCCTTATATCGTGAACTTATAATTCTAAGAGATGTTCAGGAACTCTCTTACGAAGAAATTGCTGAGATTACAGGGTTAAACATCGGTACGGTCAAGTCCAGAATTAACCGTGGAAGAGCTCGTTTACAAAAATTATTAAAACATATTTATCATGCATAAAAAATGGAATCAAATATTATCGATAATATTTCTACTGATTTAAGAAATTTACCCAAAATAGCTGCTTCGGAAAATTTTGAACAAAATTTAGCCAATCGAATTGCAGAATATGAAATTTCAAAGCAACCTAACTTTAGGCAGACTTCACCTGTCTTTGGGTTTTTCAAAAATCCAATCTTTGCCCCTGCATTATCTTTGGCCATCGTTACAGTTTTAATTCTCTTTGCAGTTAACGCAAATTCAAATCTTAGGGATGAGGGCTTACTAATGCTTCCCAAAGCCGAATCGAAACTGAGCGAAGATAACTCATTGAAAGACATCCCGATACCAAACAAGATTGTACTTCCAAAGAAAAAAGAGATTGTTGTCGCTCGCAATCGAAATCGCGAACCGATTCAATTAGGCCCGGGCGTGAGTCTTGATCAACCTTTATCAACATCAACAACTCACTTAGAAACAATTGAAACAAATGCAGGTTTTTCTTTTCCAAGTGAACCTACCTTGATTAGAATTCCTCCGCCAGCTCAGTATGGACCTCAAAGAACCGTTGGATTTGAATCGACTACTAATCGGACTCGTGATACAGTTATTTCAAATCTAAGACGGAATAAATAGAAAACCTCCATTTTTTAAGAATTATTGATTATTTCGCTAAATCTCTGCAAAAATTTCGTTTTATGAGAGTTATGGATTGTTTTTAGAAGTATGTTTTGCTATTTTTGAACCCAATTTTGATTAGAAACGGAGATATTATGAAAAAAGGAATTCATCCAGGATATAAAAAATCTACGGTAACATGTGTTTGCGGTAATTCGTTTGTTACTAGATCGACTGTTGGTGATCTAAAATTAGAAATTTGTTCAAGTTGTCATCCATTTTTCACTGGAAAGCAAAAATTAGTTGACTCTGCAGGCCGTGTCGAGAAATTCATGAAGAAATATAAGACACAATCTGCTCAGGAAGCTTAGCATATATTAATTTTAGTAATGTTTTTTTTGAGCTTCTCTTGTCTATCAGTCTTTTATGATAGCAGAGAAGCTCATTCATTTTCTGTAACAATTGCACTCCAAATAATATAAGGACTCACGCAATGCACGTCTGCATATTTGAGGGAATATATTTTGAGCGGCTTCTTCCACTAACTTATTTTCGGCCGACATATGAACTTCGCTGCGGTATCACTTCATTAAAAGATAAAATTCTCAGACACTTTCCAAATTCAAAAGTGACACTTCATTGCAGAAGTTATCTCGCTGATTTTCTTGTGGAGAAAAATCCGGAATACGAAATAAATTTCATAAGCAGCAAAGAATGTTTGTTTGTTAACGGAAGAGTACTGGCAGAAGAGGGTTTTCTGCAAAAATTAGATTTGACTAATCCTAATGATGTGCTATTTGTAAATGGTGAGACTATTGTAGCGGCAAAGGTATCTGGAGAAAAGTTAGAGAACTTAAAAAGTAATTTGCATGATTTATTTACACTTTCAGACTTCGATGGATTGATCAAAAAGCAAATTGATGTGAAGATGATTAATTATTATTGGGATTTAGTTAATAATAATCCATCGCAAATTGCGGCTGACTATAATTTTTTCACTAAGGAAAAAAAGAAAAAGCTTTTAGGGAAAATTTATCAAGGGACTTATTTACTGAATGAAAATGAAATTTTCGTTGATGAAGGAGCATCTGTAAAACCTGGTGTTGTTTTGGATGCAGAATTAGGTCCAATTTTCATTGGAAAAGGTGCAAAACTGATGCCTAATGCTGTGATCGAAGGTCCTTGTTTTATCGGCGAAAATTCGGTTATTAAAATAGGTGCAAAGATTTATGAAGGGACTTCAATTGGCGAAGTATGTAAAGTAGGCGGGGAAGTCGAAAACTCGATCATTCATTCTCACTCAAATAAACAGCATGAAGGATTTCTTGGACATAGTTATCTTGCAATGTGGGTGAATTTGGGAGCTGATACCAACAACAGCGATTTGAAAAACAACTATGGAAGTGTAAAAGTCTTTATAAATGGAGAACTTGTAGATACAGGTTCGTTGTTTGTCGGTCTATCAATGGGAGATCACTCGAAATGTGCAATCAACACAATGTTTAATACTGGAACAAACGTTGGTGTCTCCTGCAATATTTATGGAGCTGGAGTTCCTCCGAAATATATGCCTTCATTTTCCTGGGGAGGCGGCGAAATGATGACAACTTATGCGCTTGATCGCAGTCTGGATGTTGCAAAAAGAGTCATGGGTAGGAGAAAGATAACTATGAGCCCTGCCGAAGAGAAATTGTTTAGAAAGGTTTTTGATTTAACTCGTGAAGAACGGCGTAAAAGAGGAATGCCGAATTAAATTCTGAGTTACCCTTTCTGACTGAAAAGTTGGTTTTAGGTCTATCGTAACTTCAACTGATTTTTATTATCTTGAGAGTGAGTGAAGCATTCTTCCTCACTTTTTTATTTAAGAACCTTATATATGAATTATAAATTGTATGGAAACTTTCAAAAATCTTTATGTCGGACCGCGTGGGATTGCCGTTAAAATTTTAAACCGTGTTGATAGAACTGATGCCTATCTAGATAAATTAGTTGATGTTGAACTTCGTTTCGGAGAGCTTTCATCGCAGGATAAAGCGTTATTGAATGAACTTGTACATGGAGTAGTGCGATGGGAACGTAAACTCGATTGGATTCTGCGCGGATTTTATCGAGGTGAGTTTTCCAAATGTATTCCAAATTTGAAGAATGCAATGCGCGTAGCTCTTTATCAAATTCTTTTTCTTGATAACATTCCCGATTATGCAGCTGTTAATGAAGCAGTGGAATTTGTAAAAAAACTTCAAGGGGAAAAATCCGCAGATTTAGTGAATGCAGTTTTAAGGAATATTATCCGGGCAAAGCAAGAAATTCGTTATCCTAATCAAGAGGAAGATACTATTAACTATTACGGAACAATTTATTCGCATCCCAACTGGCTTGTTAAGAGATGGATTTCAAGATACGGTGCTGACTTTGCTGAAAAATTGATGTCAGAAAATAATGAACGACCAAGATTAACATTGCGGTTTAACCAAAGCCGTACAAGCAGAGAAGATTTTCTGAAAAAATTAAATAAGGCAGAGTTAAAATTTCGAGAATCGATCTATTCAAATAATTTCATCACCTTACTTCATCTTACTAATATCACAGATTGGGATTATTTCAAGGAGGGATATTTTTCTATTCAAGATGAATCTGCCGGGCTCCCTTGTCTTCTATTAGATCCTCAGCAGGAAGATGCCGTACTTGACCTTTGTGCAGCACCTGGAGGGAAAAGCAGCTTCATCTCCGAACTAATGATGAATAAAGGAAAAATATTCGCTGTTGATAAATATGCAAGCCGAATTGCTCTGATGAAGAAAAATATCGAACGGTTAAAGCTCACTAATATTAATTTTCTCGAAGCGGATAGCGAGAAGCTAGAAATGGAATCAGTTGATAAAGTACTTGTTGATGTTCCATGTTCCGGTTTGGGTGTTCTTATGAAGAAACCAGAAATAAAATGGAAACGTGACGCTGATGATATAAAAAGATTATCTCAAATTCAGAAACGGTTGTTAGAGAGTGCTTCAAGATTAGTTAAAGTAGGCGGTGTAATTGTATACAGCACTTGCACTATAGAGCCTGAAGAGAATTTTGAAATCATAAAAGACTTCTTGATACATAACTCGCATTTTGAATTGGTTACAAATCATCCGAACCTTCATCCGAGTCTAATTGATGAGAATGGATGCATCTCTACCTTCCCAAATATTCACGGGATGGATGGAAGTTTTGCGGCTAAAATTTTAAGGAAATCTTAATGCAATTACTTACTTTAAGTTCGCATGACGTGATGAATGTTTATCTCGAAGACTCAAATGTTGCTTCTGAAAAATCTCTTGAGTAACTTTTTATTGAATTAAGAAATATTCAAATTAAATGACTGAACTAGGGAAGGAAATAAAAGAAAGAAGATTACTTCGCGGAATTTCGTTGAAGGAAATTTCCGAAAGTACACGTATCGATCTAAAGTATCTCGAAAAAATTGAAAACAACGAATTTGATTTTCTTCCACCTCTTTACGTTAAGTCATTTTTAAAAAGCTATCTTTCAATCTTGGACGTGGACTCCAATGATTATCTCAAAAAGCTGGATGAGCTACTTAAGGGAAGAATAATTGAAGAAGAACCCGTTCCAAGCGAACCTGATGCAATCGAATTTGCTCCAGAAAAGATTTTAGATATTAAATCATTTCTGAAATCGAAGACAACAATACTGGTACTTGTTTCCATGATCCTTTTAATTTTTGTAATCATATTAATAATTCCTGGGAAAGAAGTGAACCATGAATTTGTTGATGGAACAGTTGATGACACTATGCCGCGTTTTAATGAAAAAAAACCAGCCCAAGTTATCGATGGAAAAAAAGAGAGCAAGATTCTTTTTTCGAAAGATAGTTTGACATTAATTGGAATCGCTTCTGATTCCGTATGGATGCAAATCAAGGGAGACGGTGCTGTAATCGATGAGATTTTTATGAGAAAGGGAGAACAAAAATTTTGGAGAGCAAAGAAAAATTTTGAAATATTGATTGGGAATGCTGGGGCAATATCGTTTGCATTAAATAAAGAAAATCTTCCATTTGTCGGTATGCCCGGTGCTGTTAAGAGAGTTTATATTGATCCAGAAGGTTTGAAAATATTACGACAGGCAAATGAATCAAAAAGTCAATAATTCTGAAAATGTAAGTTCAGAAATAATTATTCAGCTTGAGAAGCTTCGCGAGCTGATTCATAAATTCGATTATGAATATTATGTGTTGAATGAATCATCAATTCCCGATCGAGAATATGATAAATTGATGGAAGAACTTATATCCTTGGAGAAAAAGTATCCATTTCTGATATCTCCAGACTCACCGACACAGAGAGTCGGAGGTGAACCGACAAAAGAATTTCCAGTAGTTTTTCATGACATTCCAATGCTCAGCTTAGCAAACACTTATTCCGAAGAAGACTTGCACGATTTTCATAAACGCATTAGGGAATTAGTGTCAGCAACTAAACAGATTAATTTCATAGCCGAGTTGAAAATCGATGGAGTTGCAATCAGTTTGCAATACCGCGGAGGACTTTTCGTTCAAGGAGTTACTAGAGGTGACGGGTTAAAAGGTGATGAGATCTCAAATAATCTCAGGACTATCAAATCGATCCCACTGCGCTTGAATTTCAAAGAAGTTGAAGAAAAAATATTTGAAAACATTGAAGTTCGTGGCGAAATTTATATGAATCGTAAAGATTTTGATGCAATGAATTCAGAACGTGAAAAATTGGATGAAAAACTTTTTGCGAATCCACGCAATGCAACTGCGGGTACATTAAAACTCCAAGATCCGCGGCTTGTTGCGGAAAGACCGTTGAACTTCTTTGCTTACAGTCTGAGGTCGTATTCAAAAGAATTGGACCACCAATCGGAAAATCTTATAACTTTAAAAAATCTAGGATTCAAAGTAAATGAGCATCATAGATTCTGTGAATCTATATATGATGTAATCCAATTCTGCCGCGAATGGGAAGAAAAGCGCGAAACTCTTCCATACGAAATTGATGGTGTAGTAATCAAAGTTAATGACTTGAGACAACAATCTTTATTGGGAAACGTTGCAAAAAGCCCGCGGTGGGCAACAGCTTTTAAGTTCGAAGCGAAAAAAGCAAAAACAAAATTGAAAAAGATTACACTTCAAGTTGGGCGCCAAGGAACTATCACACCAGTAGCCGAACTTGAACCAGTATTATTAGCCGGTACAACAGTGAGTCGTGCAACTCTGCATAATTTTGAAGAGATTCAACGCAAAGATATTCGTCAAAATGATTCCGTTATGATCGAAAAAGGGGGAGATGTAATTCCCAAAGTGATTGAAGTCGTTCTTGATGAACGCTCCTCTAGCTCACAACCATTTGAAGTTCCATCAAAATGTCCTGAGTGTGGTGGAAAGCTGTTCAATTCAGAAGGAGAAGTTGCAGTCTATTGTGTTAATTACGAATGTCCCGCGCAAGTTAAAGGTAGAATTGTTCATTTTGCTTCACGCGGAGCAATGGATATCGAAGGGCTTGGTGATGCAATTGTTAATAAATTTGTTGAACTTGGTTTCTTAATAAATTCAGTTGATATCTATCGATTGAAAAATCGTCGCAACGATTTGATTCAACTTGAGGGTTATGGTGAAAAAAGTATCGACAATCTTTTAGAGGCAATTGAGGAAAGCAAATCACAGAATTTCGAAAGAGTAATTTTTGCTCTAGGTATCAAGCACGTTGGTGCTGGCGTTGCTAAAGTTCTCGCTCGTTCGTTTAAGAATATGAATGAAATAATGAAAGCAACGAAAGAAGAACTTCAAAAAATTCATGAGGTTGGAGAAACTATAAGCGATAGTATCATCAACTTTTTTGCGGATAAAAATAATGTAAATCTTGTAAAAGATTTGAAGAATTTCGGATTACAGTTTGAATCAAAACAAAAATCAACCGCCTCAAAATTAAGTAGAAAAAATTTCGTGATTACCGGAACATTGAGTTCAATGACGCGTGATGAAGCTAAAAAGCAAATTGAAGCACTCGGTGGAAGAGTAACCGAGAGGGTAAGCTCTAAAACCAGTTTTTTGATTGCGGGCGAAAATCCAGGTTCGAAATTAGAAAAAGCCGCTAAATTAAAAATAGAAATTCTCAAAGAAGAAGATTTTCTCACCCTTCTAAAAAGTTAATGAAGAAATTTACCCAATCACTGTTTTACTTCTATCTTAGAGCTTTCAACCGAAAAAAACTGAGAAATGTTTCTGTGCCAATCATTAATCCAGATGTAAAATGTGCATTAGTCTTACTGCCTGATGATCCAGTCCTAATTAATCATTTAAAGAAGTTTACTCCTCAATTTAAAAAGCACATCGAGTCAATTACGTTTGTAATTAACGAATCTTACACTCCTCTTTTCAAAGATAAAATTCCCATAACTGCTGTAGTTTACAATTCAGGTCATCGGAGTAAATTTGATACCCCTTCACAGCAGCTTATCAATCAGCTCAGAATGAAGTCATACGATTTAGTGATTGATCTAAATATTTCCGATTCTTATTTCCATTATTATCTTATGCACAAAATTAAATGTGATAGAAAGCTCGGCTTTTTGAAGAAAAATTCTGATTTATTTAATAACTTACAATTGAGGACTTCTGAAAACGCAAACTTTGAGGGGGTCTATGAAAGTTTTTTCAAATTTTTATTCCTGTAGGGAGAGAACATGAATTTTGAAGTCAAACACAATGATGATATAGTCGTATTTAAGTTAAATGAAAAAAAATTAGATACAACAATATCCGGCATCTTAAAAGGCGAGTTCACAATCTTATGTCAAGCAGAAGGCGTTAGAAAGATGATTGTTGATTTGAGTGAAGTCGAATTTTGTGACAGCTCGGGTTTAAGTGCATTACTGCTTTGTCAACGTCAAATTAGAGAACGCGGTGGTGCTATCAGATTGACACATTGTAATGAAAAAGTTGAAACGCTTGTTAGAATTTCTCAACTCGAACGAGTACTTCCACTCATAAGTACTAACGAAGAAGCAATTAGTGAACTCCAGAATTTAGAGTAATATTTTGGTAAATCATCCTCACCTGATTGATTACATAATAATTATAGTCTATTTGGTATTTATAGCTGCTCTTGGCATAATTTCAGGCGGTAAACAGCGAAGTATCAGAGATTATTTTTTGGGATCGGATGTAGTCCCTTGGTGGGCGGTTTGCTTTTCAATTGTTGCCGCAGAAACGAGCACCTTAACTTTTATTTCAATTCCTGGACTCGCATATTTAACTAATTTGAATTTCCTCCAATTAACAATTGGATATTTAATAGGAAGAATATTAGTTGCATATGTTTTTCTGCCTGCATATTTCAAAGGGGAACTTTCGACTGCCTATGCCTTTCTTGAAACACGATTCGGTACTAAAACCAGATCATTCGCATCAATTGTTTTTCTATTCACACGAACAGCAGCCGATGGAGTTAGATTATTTGCCACTGCCATTCCACTGAAGCTAATGCTCGATATAAGTTATCCGGTCGCGATTACAATAATTGCTGCTGTAACATTAGTTTATACATATACTGGAGGCGTGAAAGGAATCATTTGGGTCGATGTTGTACAAATGTTGATTTATCTCGGTGGAGCTTTCATCGCTGGAATATTTATATTAAATATACTTCCGGATGGATGGAATTCAGTACTGAATGCCGCAAGCTCTGAATCAAAACTAAACATTATTAATTTAGGATTCGGTGATGGATTTTCCGGATTCTTTGCTAAACCATACACATTGATTGGGGGTGTGCTTGGTGGTGCATTTTTATCGATGGCATCTCATGGGACAGATCAATTAATTGTTCAAAGATTACTTGCAACAAAAAGTTTGAAGAGCAGTCAGCGAGCGATAATTGGCAGTGGAGTTATAGTTATTATTCAATTTGCAATTTTCTTAATTGTCGGCGTAATGCTTTATGCATATTATGGTCAAATCAATGTTAAATCAGATGAAATATTTCCAATGTTTATCATTAATGTTTTGCCGCCTGGTTTAACTGGATTAATAATTGCAGGATTGTTTGCCGCGGCTATGTCCACACTCGCGGGTTCAATGAGTTCGCTTTCATCTTCGACGATGCTTGACCTTTATATTCCATATTTCGGGAAATTTGAAAATGATAAAAAACAGCTTTCAATTTCACGGTTGTTTACAATTCTATGGGCTGTCTTGTTAGTAGGGGCGGCAATATTTTTCATGGAATCTCCGCAGGCGGTTGTAGAACTTGCATTAAGTATCGCATCTTTTACCTATGGAGGTTTGTTAGGAACTTTTCTATTGGGTTTATTAAATAAACGCTCTTCGCAAGAAGATGCGCTCGCTGGATTTACTGCAGGAATATTTATTATGATCACAGTAATCTCACTTAAACTTGTTGCTTGGACATGGTTCACATTCATTGGTGTAATTGCAACACTATTAATTGGCTCGTTCTTAACTTCGCTCTCTTCAAAAAAGATTGAATAATTTCATCTCGATCTTTATTGTGAAAGTGAAAAAAAACAAACTCAATTAATATTAGCTCAGTTAAGTGATAAACTAATTTGCATTTGTTTATTTTGGCATAAATGCTTTTCCAAATACAGTTAGAAACATGACAAACAATAACTCCAAATCTCTTGAATCGTGGATATGGGACGCTGCGTGCGCAATTAGAGGAGCGCAGGATGCCCCGAAGTACAAAGATTTTATTTTGCCGTTAATCTTTGTCAAGCGCTTATGTGATGTTTTCGATGATGAAGTTAGCAGAATAGCCGACAACGTTGGTACGAAAGAAAAAGCACTCAAGCTAATATCAAAAGATCGAAAGCTTACGAGGTTTTACATCCCACTTCGACCCGAGAATCTAGATGATTCTACTTGGTCAGTTATACGAAAACTATCTACAAAAATAGGCGAGCAGCTTACCGAGTTAATCCGTTCTATAGCTCGTGAAAATCCAAGATTGCAAGGAATAAT
>Ga0194127_10000136_pt1 | contig 110893 bp, 95 predicted proteins | sample TA2KigC100mmetaG_FD_148624 | JGI IMG/M metagenome (GOLD analysis project Ga0194127, IMG submission 148624) | Freshwater microbial communities from Lake Tanganyika, Tanzania - TA2015036 Kigoma Deep Cast 100m | ecosystem: Environmental > Aquatic > Freshwater > Lake | place: Tanzania: Lake...
CCTGGCAGATTGTTATCATCACCACCCGGGTGATTGTTATCATCACTGTCCGTCTCACCTGCTCCTCCGTCTTCATCGCCATCTCCGTCACTTTCGCCCGGATTGCCACCCGATTCATCGAGGTCATCGGGATTTGAAGGACCGCCTTCGAGCTGCCAGCGCAAGATCGGGTAACTTTCTCCTTCCTCAATAAACCAGGTGTTGGCAAAATCCCAATTCTCATAGGTTGCCTCGTTTTTCATCTCTTCTGTAGATTTTCCTATACCGATTATCGAAAGTTCTTGTCCCGATGCTTCCTTGTCCCAATAGCATCGATTAATAATCGTATGAGGATGATTGCTACCACTAAATCCTCCCACATTCAACCCATTACTATCTACAATTGCTGCAGTAAAACAATTAGTTATAGTGTTTTTTAGGGATTCACTGTTTGTTACTCCTGAAACTCGACCAAATAAACCCCCGATATGATCTTTGCCACTTACTGAGCCCAATGAATAGCAATTATTAATTTTACTCTCTTGCCTGACTGTCCCTATCAAACCACCGTTATAAGTTGAATTTGATAAGCCAATAATATCGCAATCAGCAAAACAATTATTAATAATGCTTTCCTTAGCATACCCGACTAACCCACCCATGCTATTCCCTTTTCCAGTGATAATCCCTTGCACTGAGCAATTCTCAAAAAAACAAACATCATCAGCCCAACCAGCAATACCACCAACATAGCTTCCACTTCCGGCGTTGATATCTATATCTCTGAGATGCAAATCAATAATTTCAGCATTTTTTACATAACCGAAAAACCCAGCATATGGTAAGTCTTTATCAATCACTAAACCGCTGATCGCAAATCCTGAACCATCAAAGGTGCCAGAAAATGGATTGTTATGATATTGACCAATCGGATTCCAATTTGTATTTTCGGGAATCTCTATGTCATTTAACAGCCGGTATTTGTCACTTAAAGCTTCGCGGACTTCGTTAAGTTGGGCGAAGGTTTCGATAATCCAATAGTCATCGATCTTTTGCATCGTCGGTGATAACTCTGCCAGTGAAATGATTAATGGTTGCTGTTCACCGGTAAAAGGGACCGGATCATCTTTCTCAGGTTGATGATCTGTTTTCACAGGATCAGCCTCTAACTCTTCGCTACGCGGCGATTCATACTCAACGTTTTCTGAGTAATTACCGTCTGTGTTGCCTATAGATTCGATGGGTTCGGATCTCTCAGAAGAATGATTGTGCTCTTCTTCATGATCAGCCTCAACCGGGACTGCTACAGAAAAAATGAGGATTAAACAGAGGAGTAGGGAAAACTGAATCGAGTAAAAGCAACTGATCTTATTCATGACTTCATCCTTTAGTATAATGATTGTTATATACAAGCTTTGTCTGGGAATGCAAATAGGACAGTTAATATGATATTACTTCATTTAGTTCTTTCTATTCTTCGATGATCACCTCGCGGGTGGCACGGATTTGATCGCCAACAATGGCTACAATACGGTAAAGTCCGGGGTTGCTGAAGAATACCAGGCTGTAAAGATCATGATCATCTGTTTCAACATCATATTGCTCCTGGGCCAGAATCTGATCATTTTTAGTATCTACCAAGTGAAAAGTAACCTTTTCATTTTCAAATGGCCCATTGTTTTCAAAGTGAATGTAGAAGTCCTGATTGATTTTAAAGGTATCGCTGAAAGCTACGATTAGATTGGTTTCATCCAACTCAAGCCCGGTTTCGATGGTTGCACCATCGACAGAAGTACTTTCAGGAGTTCTTAACTCCGTTTCGTCATTAGATCCGGTAAATACTACTGCAGCAATAACGACAATGACAAAAATGATTAAAGCAAATCGCATTAGCATTGTTATTTGCCCCTCAGTTTAAAGTACTTTCTCCTATTCTACTTTATTTTGAACATTCTTCAATAGCAATTTTGCTATTCTGAAGGATATAGTAACTGCTCTGTAGAATGTAACCCTGGTTTATAGCAATCATTTGAGCAGGACAACAGGAGGTTATCGTTAGATGAGTTTATCGGTTCGTAAGATAGTTATCTCCGGGATACTCGGAGCAATTTCCATATTACTGGGTGTTACCCGCTTAGGGTTTATTCCGGTTCCTACTCCAGCTGGCCATGCAACAATAATGCACATCCCCGCAATCCTGGGCGGAGTGCTTGAAGGTCCTGTAGTCGGCCTAATAACGGGCGCTATTTTCGGCCTCTTCAGCTTTTTACAACCGGGCGCACCTTTTTTTGCCGATCCTCTGGTTTCGATTTTTCCCCGTCTATTTATCGGGGTAGTGGCCTACCTGGTTTACTTTGCGACTAAAAGGATTAATACTGTTTTAGCTTGTGTCCTGGCCGGAGCTGTCGGCTCGGCAACCAATACCATACTGGTCCTCGGGATGGCTACTATAAGAGGTTATCTACCCTCAGAAGTATCTGTGTCAATCGGGGTTCTGCATGGAGTACCGGAACTGATTGTAGCTGCTATTCTGACTGTAATATTGGTAAAAGGAATTCGGCGCATCAGGCCTGAAGAAGAAAATGAGCCCCAGCCTTAGATCATTGGAGTTGTCTGCTTTTGCAACCAATAATTGAGGTCACTGACCTCACCTATATGTACCGCTCCGGTAGCGGCAAAAACGTTCTTGCATTAAACGGAGTAACCATGCAGGTTTACCGGGGTGAAATACTGGCTATTACCGGCCAAAACGGGTCGGGTAAATCTACCCTGGCCCGTCATTTTAATGCCCTGCTGACGCCTAAAAGTGGCACAGTAATCGTGGACGGGCTTTCAGTTGCCGACAAAAAGAACACCGCCATCATTCGTAGATCTGTCGGCATGGTTTTTCAAAATCCTGATAACCAGCTTGTCAGCAGTGTCGTTGAAGAAGATATCGCTTTCGGCCCGGAAAACTTAGGCTTACCCCAAGCCGAAATAGTAGACCGGGTTGACTGGGCGCTTGAAAGCCTTAACCTCGGAGCATACCGCCACCGTTCACCAAACAGCCTATCGGAAGGACAAAAACAGCTGGTAGCGATCGCCGGTGTATTAGCGATGAAACCACAGTGCATTATTCTAGATGAGCCCACCGCTCATCTCGACCCAAAAGGTAGATGTGAAGTCCTTGAAAATGTGCTGCGGTTAAATAGGGATGAGGGGATCACTACCATTTTGTTAACTCATTTTATGAACGAGGTAGTGCACTGTGATCGGATGATTGTTATGGATCAGGGTCAAATAAAAATGACTGGAACGCCAAGGGATCTTTTTAAGCTGGCCGATCAGATCAAAGCTTTGGGCCTTGATTTACCACCTGCCTCACAGCTCGCTCACGGTTTAAAGCTTAAGGGCTTGGCTTTACCCGGTAATATTTTAACCCTCGAGGAGCTAGTAAACAGCTTATGCCAATTACCGTAAAAGATCTCTGCTTTAGTTATCAAAAGGGAACTCCTTTTGAAAAAAAAGTCCTGCACAATATCTCGCTCACGATCGACGATGGTGAGTTTGTGGGGATAATCGGCCCTACACAGTCGGGAAAGACAACCCTGGCCCAGCATTTTAATGCACTGCTTATGCCGCACGGCGGTTCAGTCACCGTAAACGGTTATTTAACTTCCGACCCACAGGCTGATCTGGTGGACTTACGGCTTAAGGTCGGCTACGTTTTTCAAAACCCCGATTACCAGCTTTTTGCCCAGACAGTCGGAGAAGATATTGCATTCGGACCACAAAACCAGAAGCTGAACAAAGAAGAAATCAAAGAACGTGTAGCCGCGGTAATGGCGCAGGTGGGATTGGATTATGATACTTTCAACCAGCGGGACATCTATGCTTTGAGCGGCGGACAAAAAAGAAGAGCCGCAATTGCCGGCGTTTTAGCCTGCAAGCCCGAAATATTAATATTGGATGACGTTACCGCCGGCCTCGATCCCCGCGGCCGGGAAGAAATTATGACCGTAATTCGCGATCTGCATCAAAAACAAAAGATTACCATTATCTTTATCTCTAATAGCATGGACGAAGCAGCTGAGCTGGCTGAACGAGTGATTGTCATTGACCAGGGTCGAATCTTTTTAGATGGAGCAGTCCGGGAAATATTTAAACAATCGGCTCAGCTTCGTTCCATTGGACTGGAGATTCCGGAAGTGATCAGCGTCATTGAAATGCTGCAGAAAAGAGGCTGCGTTTTACCAACTATCCCGCTGAACCTGGCAGAAGCAATTGATTGTATCGCAACCGCCTACAGGGAAAGGGAGGAGAACCGCTGATGGAATTAACGAAAAATATTACCCTTGGCGTTTACCTGCCCGGAAAATCGTTCATCCATCGCCTCGACCCACGGACCAAAATTATCGCATCCGGCATTATTATCAGTCTGTTGCTCATTATCAGATCTTATCCTGCTTATGGAGTGGTCTTCCTTTTTGTAGCAGCTGCGGTACTAATAGCGGGCATCCCGGCCGGTTATGCTTTTAGCGGTTTTAAACCGATGCTGCCTGTCCTGATATTTATGTGGATCTTCCAGCTTTTTCTATATTCGAGCTCTGACGCCAAAACGCTCTTTTCCTGGTGGATTTTTTCCGCCACCGATGCCGGTTTTCACATGGGAGCTCTGGTTACATTAAGAGTAATCTTTTTGTTTGGCGTTACTACTTTATTAACCCTGACTACATCGATGGTCAGCCTCACCGATGGTCTGGAAAGCCTACTCAGCCCGCTTAAGGCTATCGGCCTGCCTACCCAAGAGCTGGTAATGACCATGGTCATTGCCCTGCGTTTTGTGTTAATCCTGGCTGAAGAACTGGACAAAATTATCAAAGCCCAGATGGCCCGTGGGGTTGCCTTTGATCGGGGCAACTTTATTCAGAAAACGAAAAAGATCTTCCCTGTTTTTCTGCCCTTATTCATCAGTGCCTTTAAGAGAGCAGAAGAACTGATCATCGCCATGGAAGCCCGCAGCTATACCGGGGGTAGACACCGGACAAAAATGAAAACCCTGCATTTAGGCAGGGTCGATCTTGAAGCAGGTTTAATCATGATTGCCTTTACAGCACTGATCATCTATTTGATCTTAATTACTGTGCCGCCGATTTAAAGCCTGGGCTTCCTCCCGGTTGAGCAAACCTCCGTGGTTTGCTTACTCCAGCCATATATAAGTGCACTAAAACCTGCAGCCAAATGATGTGCCGACAGCAACCGCGGAGCGCACCTGTTCACTGTCCGGATCAACCCGCTTGGTACCGGCTACAGCTTCCTCCAAAGTTACAGATTGGATATTGTTTCCTTTAAGACAAACCATTCTGTTGAAATTCTTATCATCAACCAGCTCAACCGCTTTGACCCCAAAACGGGTGGCCAAAACCCGATCATATGAGGTGGGGCTGCCACCCCGCTGCAGGTGACCCAGCACGGTAGCACGGCTTTCCATGCCGGTCATTTTTTCGATCTCTCTGGAGACCAAAGGGCCGATGCCACCCAGCCTCTTAACACCACCACGGTCCTCATAAAGGGGCTCTCCCCCGGCCAGGTAAGCACCTTCAGCAACAACAATAATGCTGAATTTTTTACCGAGGCTGCGCCGCTCATTGATCTTTGCGGCAATACAGCTAAATTCAAAAGGCAGTTCCGGAATGAGAATAATATCGCCTCCGCCGGCCATCCCGGCCTGCAGGGCAATCCACCCCACATGCCTGCCCATCACCTCAACCACCATGATCCGGTGATGTGACTCAGCTGTAGTGTGAATTTTATCAATAGCCTCGGTAGCCGTTGTCACAGCCGAGTCGAAACCGAAGGTTATATCGGTGGCCGGCAGATCATTATCAATCGTTTTCGGAATGCCGATAATCGGCACCCCCAGTTCGCTGAAACGGTGGGCCAACAGTAAACTGCCGTCACCACCGATTACCACCAGGCAGCTGATACCCCAACGTTCGAGATTAGCCAGGGCATCAGCCGAGCGATCCTCACCGGTCTTGGTATAGTCAGACCCTGATGGTTTATAGTCAAAGGGATTATCGCGGTTGGAAGTGCCCAATATTGTTCCCCCGCGGTTGAGGATACCCGATACTGCAAGGTCGTTAATAACCTGAGCATCATTTTCAACCAGCCCTTTAAACCCGTTATTAAAGCCAACCACTTCCAAGCCATAATTATGGGCAGCCCCTTTAACTACCGCCCTGATAACCGCATTTAAGCCGGGGCAATCGCCACCGCCGGTCAGAACACCAATCCGTTTACCGGTCTTATTAAGCTTTAGAGTTGGCCATTGATCGTTTTGGCAGGAGCGAGCTGTCTCATCCACACCAAGGTGATCCTGATTAATTGCTTCACGTGCCATCTGGTCCACCCTATTGTTAAGCTGGTCGTCTCCATGTCCTTTTACCTTATGCCACTTAACGTTTAGTTTTCCTGTCAGCTCAAGCAGTTTCAGCCACAGGTCACGGTTTTCAACCGGATCTCCTTTGCTGTTACGCCAACCATTTTTTTGCCAGCGGTCCATCCAGCTCTGCTGGAAACAGTTGACCAGGTAGGCGCTGTCGCTGAAAACCATGACCGCGCTGCCTGACGGTATCTGGGACAAGGCCTCGACTGCTGCTGTCAGCTCCATCCTCTGGTTTGTTGTAGCCGCTGTGCTTCCGGATAGCTCCTCTTCTTCTTCGCCAAACCGAATTATCGCCGCCCAGCCACCGGGACCAGGGTTCCCGGAACAAGATCCATCAGTGTAGACAATGTATTCATTACTGCTCATGCCGGTCATCCTTCTTCCGAATTATTGCGTGAGGCTGGATAGATCATTTAAAATCTGTTCCAGTTCACCAATCTTTTCACCATATCCGGCCCAGTCGCCTTCCTGCTGACGCATTAAAGCTTCTTCGTAAACGCTTTGCGCCCTGCGAATCAGTTCAATTAATAGTGTACCCTCAACGGCAGGAAGATCATCGGCTGGCGGTTGGTCTTCTTCAGGCAGCTCGAAGGGTAGTTCATCTGGATCCAAGTCAGAAGGAAGGGCATCAATTTCACCGAAAACACGGATTAAACCCTTCTCCAAAGTATCTTCCATAATAACGGTTTCCCCGAACACCACAATTACCCGAGCCAGTTCAGGCAAGCCGCCTCCTTCAGCTTCAAGAAAGATTGGTTCGACATAAAGCAGGGCATTATTGATTGGTAGCACCAGCAAGTTTCCACGAATAACCCTTGAACCAGCCTGACCCCAGAGGGTAAACTGCTCGGAGATCTCGGTACTCTGGTCTATCCGGTTCTCAATCTGATTTGGGCCGAGAATTACCCGTTCCTTGGGAAAGAGAAAGATCTCAACATCGCCGTAGTTTGGTTGATCACAACGGGCAACCATCCAGGCGATCATATTGTTGCGTTGATCCGGGGTGAAAGGCAAAATCAAGACGTATTCCGGCTCACTATAACCAGGCAGCTGCAGGATAGTATAGTAAGGCTCCATATTCTGTTCCTGTCCGAATGACTGCTCCAACGGTATCGCCCAAAGGTCCTCACGGGTATAGAAAACATTCGGATCAGTAATATGATAAAGAGTAAGAATTTGCGCCTGAATATTAAAAAGATCCTCAGGATAGCGCAGATGGGCCATTAAACCAATAGGCATCTCCTCCATAGGACTGAACAGTTCGGGGAAAATACCGGCATAGGTTTGAACCAGGGGATCTGAAGGGTCAACGATATAGTAGCGAACACTTCCGTTGTAAGCATCGATCACCACTTTCACCGAGTTCCTGATGTAGTTGATGTTACCGTAAGGTGCTGCATAGGGATAACTGCTGGTTGCGGTATAGGCATCCTGGATCCAGAAAAGACGACCATCATCAACAACAATGTAGGGGTCACCGTCGTAACTCAAGAAAGGCGCCAGTTTGCGAACCCGTTCATGAATGTTACGATCAAATAAGACTTTGCTTTCGTTACTGAGTTCATTGGATACGAGAATCCGGTACTCCCCGAATTTTAAAGCAAAGAGCGCCCGGCGTAAAAATGAGTGAATCTCGACACCGGCTTCACCATCGTAAAATGTAAATTCATTAACATCACCAGCAGTGGCATAATGGAATTCCGGTGTATCAGTATTAACAATAACGTAATCATTGGTCAGTTCACCAAAATAGATAGCCGGGTTATCAAGGTTAACGTTGCCGATCGGTGGAATATCCCCCAGGAAATAGCGAGGTAAACCTTCATTGGTCACCTCGTTCACCGGGCTTATCGTCACACCATAACCATGAGTCCACTGCAGCTGCAGGTTAACCCAGGTTTGAGCCTGTGCGGCAAGGCGACTCTTATCAAGCTCACGCGCGGCTATCATTACCTGACGATAACTGTCATCGATCACGTAGCGATCAACATCAACATCGGTAAAACGGTAGTAAAGCCTGATGGCCTGCAGTTCATTAAAAGTGGTTAAAAGCGGACGGTAATCCCAAAGCCTGACGTTGTTTATAGTACCTGAGTTTTCACGTAAGTCATCCCAAGTCAATTGAGCGCTCGGATCATAGCGCCTGGTGGCAAATTCCTCAACTCCATAAGCCATCCGGGTAAAAGCAATGTTGTGTTCTAAATACTCACGTTCAAAATTAAATTCGCTCGGCTCAACGACAAAGCTCTGGATCGCTGCCGGGTAAGCACCACCGCCAAGCATGGAAACACCGGTTAAGACAAGGATCCCATAAATAAAAAGCCTGTACCGACGCAGGAAAATATTAGCCACAAAAACAAGGGCAATAACTAGCGCCAGGTACATCAGGATCATTAATACCGGATAGTTGGCGTGAATATCGGTATAACCAGCCCCATAGACGACTCCACGCTCAGACAATACCAGTTCGAACTGTTTTAGACGGTAATCCCATGCTTTAAGGCCAAAGATTAGGGCCAGTAAAACCGCGAGGTGACTGACACTGCTGTTCGGCGGCAACATCCAATTTTTCTTACCCTGGGTAGACGGGTTAAGCATCAGATAGATAGCGCCAACAATGATTAGCGAGACAACCAGGGTCATCATTAAAAAACTGTAAACAAAGCGGTAAAATGGAAGCTTGAAAACATAAAAGGAAACGTCAGTTCCAAAAATTGGATCACTGATATTGAAGGGTACGTGATTCAGGTAGCGTAATAGTTCCATCCAATAACTGCCGGCATAGCCGGATAAAACATAGGCGAGGAAAGCCGCAGCAGCAAGAAAATAAAAAATGAGGCGCCGCGGAGTCAGAAACCGCATCATCCCTGAAGCCATTAATCTTTCCCGTAAAGCAAGGTTAGGAAAACTTAAAATATAGCGGCGGGTAAAGAGCAGGTTGATAAAAAGCACTGCAAGAATAAATATAAAAGCCCCGATCCTCATCCCCCACTGGGTCAGATACTGGATCCAGAAAACCTGACCTGCATCAAGATCGCGGAACCAGAGCAGGTCAAGATAAAAATTAGTACTTGTTAACAAAATCGAACCGATAATTGCCAAAATCACTATAATCAATATAAAACGGCTGCGCATTAGTGATCCCCTCCGTAAAAATAAATACCGGTGCACTCACCGGTTAGTACTCATCCACCATCAATTGTAGCCTAACCGGTGTTTGCTTGTCAAAAAGCGCCGGCTTCGAGACCGCGTCAAGGGGCAAATTAGCTTCTGTTTTACGACCTTACCGCTTGACGATCGATACCCCGGAACTGGTTCCAATCCTGGTTGCTCCGGCCTTAATCATCTGCAAAGCGGCATCAAGATCACGGACTCCACCTGATGCTTTTACTCCAATATTTGGCCCTACCGTTTCACGCATCAGCATAACATCGGCGACGGTTGCTCCACCCGGCCCAAATCCGGTCGAAGTTTTAACATAGCTGGCTCCTGCGTTTTTCGCCAGCACGCAGGCCGACACTTTTTCTTCTTCAGTGAGTAGCCCGGTTTCAATGATCACCTTCACCGGGCAACCTGCTGCCGCTTTCACTACGGCAGCGATGTCTGCTGCTATGTAATCTTCTCTTTTATCCTTCAGAGCGCCAACATGGATCACCATATCAATTTCTGCAGCACCGTTTTCAACAGCCTCAGCCGCTTCAAAAGATTTTACTGCTGTCGTCGTCGCCCCCAGGGGAAAACCGACCACACAGCAAACCCTGACTTTGCTGCCCTGCAGGGCCTGGACAGCAGTTTTTACATAAGAGGGATTGATACAGACTGAATAGAAATTGAATTTGACGGCCTCACGGCACAGTTCCCCAATCTGCGCTTCAGTTGCTTCCGGCTTTAGCAGGGTATGATCGATATAACCGGCCATATTCTCTGACATTTTTACAATCACTCCAGTTACTGTTTACTCAACAACACCTAAGATCAGCTCTTCTTTTTCAACCATTACATCCTGCAATTCATAGGCTTCGATAACCATTTTCTGAACGCTATTAAGCAGTTCGGCCTGCGCGTCAACGCTGGCATGAATTGTTGCCAAACTCTCTCCGACTTGAACCGGATCGCCAATTTTTTTATTGAGCATAATTCCGACTGCCGGATCGATCACCGAATCTTTATTTTCCCTTCCGGCGCCCAGGCTCATAGCCGCGAGGCCAATCGCTTCCGCCTCCAAACGCTGGACGTAACCACCGGAAGGCGCTTTTACTGCCACCACTTTTCCGGCTTGCGGCAGCAGGGATAAATCCTCGGCCACGGCATCATTGCCGTGCTGCTGACGCACCATCTCTTTAAACTTCTCCAGGGCTGAACCGCTGGCAATCGTTTTCATCAGTAAGTCCCTGCCCTGATCGGGATGAGCACACTTGCCGGCCAGGGTCAGCATCCAACCCCCGAGTGTAAGGCACAGTTCTTCCAAATCCGGTGGTCCTTCGCCTTTAAGGGTTTCAATTGCTTCCTTCACCTCGAGAGCATTACCAACAGCAGCTCCGAGCGGCTGATCCATGTTAGTTACCACAGCCACTGTTTTACGACCGGCCCTGTTACCGATTGCTACCATCATTCGAGCTAGCTCAAAAGCAGCTTCCCGATCTTTTAAAAAAGCGCCATCGCCTGTTTTTACATCCAGGACCAGGGCATCAGCCCCGGAAGCCAGTTTTTTACTCATAATACTGCCGGCAATCAGCGGCATACTATCCACGGTAGCCGTAACATCTCTTAAGGCGTAGAGCAGCTTATCAGCGGGCACCAGGTTACCGGTTTGACCGGCCACTGCCACACCAATTTGACTGACGGCGGCAACCAGATCGTCCAGGGACATTTCTGTTTTGAAGCCTGGTATGGATTCAAGTTTATCAAGAGTGCCTCCGGTGTGGCCAAGACCCCTTCCGGACAGTTTAGCCACTGGTGCCCCCGCCGCGGCTACGAGTGGGGCAAGCACTATGGTTGTAGTATCACCTACCCCGCCGGTGCTGTGCTTATCAACCTTCACGCCTGGAATGGCGCTCAGATCGATAGTATCACCCGAGTTGACCATTGCCCCGGTCAGGTTGAGGGTTTCTTCTTCATTCATGTCCTTAAAATAGATAGCCATCATTAAAGCCGACATCTGGTAATCGGGGATCTTTCCCTGAACGTAGCCGTTGATTAAAAAGTCTATTTCCGCTTTATTCAGAGCAGAACCGTTACGTTTCTTTAAGATCAGATCGTAGACTCGCAAGAATAAGCCTCCAAATTAATTATAGATCAGCGTTTCCCCTTATCATAAGGCTCCCCGATTGCTTTTGGCGCCTGAGAAGATTTTGAGGACAAAATCAGGGCCAGCAGGGTAATAACGTAGGGAAAAGTCTTGAGATAAATACCCGGTATCTGGGCCAAAACCGGAATAACCTGCGACACGTTGGCCACCGTGCTGGCAAAGCCGAAGAAAAAGGTCGCGCCGAGTATGCCCCATGGTTTCCACTGACCGAAGATCAAGGCGGCCAGGGCCAAAAAACCAAGACCGGCTGCTGTGCCGTTAAATTCCCCGGAAAGAGTGACAATAAAAGTTGCTCCCCCCAGCCCGGCACAGGCACCGGAAATCATTACAGCCATGTAGCGCATCAAATATACGTTGACCCCGGCCGAATCGGCAGCATGGGGATGTTCGCCACAGGCCCGCAAGCGTAAACCAAAACGGGTTTTATATAATAAAAAAGTAGCCAGGACCAGGACCAGCAAGATCAGCCAGGTTGTGGCATAAGTCTGGGTAAAAAACAGCCGTCCAAGGACCGGAATATCCGAGAGAAATGGAATCGTAATCCGTGGCATACCCCTGATAATCTGCAGATTGCCGCTGCCGGTAAAAAAGCGGGCCAGGTATACAGTTATCGCGCTGGCAATCATATTGATGGCTATACCGCTGATCACCTGGTTGGCATTTAAAGTAACACAGGCAAAAGCATGAAGCAGGGCAAAAAGGGCTCCGAAAAAAGCTGCAGCCAACAGGCCAATCCAGACTGCTGTTCCGGGGTAAGTTGATTCGATGCTTGAAATAACATAGGCGCCGACAAACATGCCCATCAACATCAACCCTTCAAGACCGATGTTGATCACGCCACTTCTTTCGCTGAAGAGCCCGCCAAGTGAAGTGATCAGCAGTGGGATAGTGAAAGCAATGGCATAAGGAAATAGTTGGTAGATAAGATCAACCATCACTGATCACCTCCTGCTTCAACTTCCAGGCTTTCTTTCTTTTTGCGCCTCAGGAGGTTATCCCGGTTAAATTTTAACAATTTGTCCCAATTTCGCTCGATTAAAACACTGGTGGCGGCAAAATAAATGATCGTAGCGATGATCGTATCGGCTATTTCAGGAGGAATGGCGGTCATTGCATTCATGAAACCTTTACCCGTGTGAAGAATGCCAAAAAAGATCGCGGCGGCAAATACGCCCCAGGGAGAATTGGCGCCGAGAAGCGCCACGGCAATCCCATCAAAGCCCTGGGCAGGCAAAACACCGATCTGCATATTCGAGGCAAAACCAACATAAAAAGTGGCCCCGCCAAGACCGGCCAGGGCACCGGCGATAGCCATTGAGAGGATTACGTTGCGGTTGACATTAATCCCGGCTGCGCCGGCAGCATCGCGGTTATAACCAACCGCTTTCAGTTCGTAACCCAGGGTAGTACGCTCCAGGATAAAAGCGCTGATCACAACAACGATTATAGCCAGAAAAAAGCCTAAGTTAATAAAAGAGCCGCTGAAGAGGCTGGTCAGCCAGGGTACTTTCAGTGACGCAGCCGCCGGTATTCGCTGCGACTCCGTTTCGAGAAAAGGGCCTTTAAAATACTGCGGCACGATATAAAAAATTATCCAGTAGGCGATCCAGTTCATCATAATAGTGGAGACAACCTCGTGAACATTGAACTTAGCTTTCAGCAATCCGGGCAGTGAAGCCCAAAGGGCGCCGCCAATCAGTGCGGCTATGATGATTACCGCGAGCAGGATCGGCTTTGGCCAGTCAAAAGTCAGGCCAATTGCCGTCGCACAAAGACCGCCGATTAACATCTGGCCAGCGCCACCGATGTTGAAAAGACCAGTTTTAAAGGCAAAAGCAACTGAAAGACCGGCAAAGATTAACGGTGTAGCGGTTGCCAGGGTGTTACCTACCCGCTCGATATTCATTAACCCGCCTCTGAATAAAAAGTAGAAACCGTCCAACGGGTTATTACCGGTGGCAATCATCAGGATCGCTCCGGCAATCAAACCTAAGATAACGGCAAACACCGACATCAGGAAGTCCTTTTTCATTCTACCCTTGGTCTTCAAGCGACAGCACCCCGCTTTCCTCCGGCCATCATCAGACCAATTTCGTTTTCATTTGTCTCCGATGCATTGACCACACCGACAAGCTCACCGTTGTAGATTACAGCGATGCGGTCCGATAAGTCGAGGATCTCATCTAGTTCAAGGGAAATCATGAATACCGCTTTACCCTGATCACGCTGTTCAAGAAGGCGCTGATGGATATATTCAATCGCACCGACATCGAGTCCGCGGGTAGGCTGCACGGCAACAAGCAAGTTGGGGTTGCCATCAATCTCCCGGCCAACAATGGCTTTCTGCTGGTTTCCACCTGACAGTGAGCGAGCGGAAGCTTCAACGCCCTGACCGCTGCGCACATCAAAATCGTTGATTACTTTCTCTGCGTGGGCGTAAACGTAATCCCAGTCAATTAGGCCATTGCGGGAAAAGGGCTCAAAATAATAATTCTTTAGAATCAGGTTTTCCTGCACCGTGTAGTCAAGGATCAGGCCGTGTTTGTGACGATCTTCCGGAATATGAGCCATGCCGGTTTCGATCCGCTTCCTGGTTGAAAGACTGCTGATATCCTGACCTTTAAGAAAAATACGTCCGTTTTCCGGTTTGCGTAAGCCAATGATCGTTTCGACCAGTTCGGTCTGCCCGTTGCCATCGACCCCGGCCAGACCGACAATTTCTCCGCATCTGACTCCGAGGCTAAAATTCTTCAGGCCGAGCATCCCATTGCTGTTTCTAACTGAAAGATTTTCTATCTTTAAAATTTCTTCTGCAGGATGGGCTTCTATTTTATTTAGATCGAAAAGAACTTTACGCCCAACCATCATTTCCGCTAATTTTTCTTCACTGGTATCCGAAACATTAACCGTTCCAACTACTTTACCCCAGCGGATGACTGTACAGCGATCGGCAACGGCCATGATTTCCCGTAACTTATGAGTAATGAGGATGATCGTTTTACCTTCTTCAATCAGGTTATGCATGATCTTGATCAGATCCTGGACTTCCTGGGGTGTTAAGACTGCGGTTGGTTCATCAAAGATCAGGATTTCAGCATCACGGTAGAGCATTTTTAAGATCTCCACCCGCTGCTGCATCCCTACTGAAACATCCTCAATTTTTGCTTCTGGGTCAACATTCAGTCCGTATCTTTCCGAAAGATCTTCGATACGGGCTGAAGCAGAGCGGGTATCGACCATCAGGGCCCTGATTGGCTCAATGCCCAAAATTATATTTTCAGTAACCGTGAAATTATGGACAAGTTTGAAGTGCTGGTGGACCATACCAATGCCTAAGTTATTGGCAACATTTGGGTTGGCAATATTTACCTTTTTGCCGCGCAAGAGGATATCTCCCTGATCCTGCTGGTAAAGTCCGAAAAGAATATTCATCAGGGTGGACTTACCAGCCCCGTTTTCACCGAGTAGAGCGTGAATTTCACCTTTGCGCACCTTGAATGTTATATCATCACAGGCAACCACACCGGGAAAACTTTTACGAATATTGTTCATCTCGACAATAAGTTCCAAAAGCATCAGCTCCCAAGGGTTTTTCGAGGAATGTAGCAGAAAATGATTAGTAAAAAAGGGCGGGTTAACCGCCCTTTTTGAAATAACATCCTGGAAACATTACTTGATCAGGTCACCCTGAACATCAGATACGGCTAAAGTGCCGGCTTGCATTTCAGCAAATGCAGCGGCAACTTTTTCTACTACTTCTGGATCGAGATTCGGGTTTTCTTTCGGAATACCGATTCCGTAATTCGAAGCATCAAAAGTAAGGATCTGACCGCCGGGGAATGCCCCGTTCAATTCAGCTTCGATCATATCATAAGCGGCAACATCAATGTACTTCATCGCTGAGGTCAAGATGATTGAACTCGCTCCATCATAAATACCTTCAGCATACTGATCGACATCAACGCCTATAATCCAGACATTCTCACCGGCAGAAGCTCTGGTTTTTGCCTCATTGATCGCTCCGACACCGACACCGCCGGCAGCGGCAAAGATAGCATCCACACCTTTGTCATACATTGCAGCGGCTAGAACCTGACCGGCTGCGACGTCGTCAAAAGTGCCCTGATAAATAAAGTTTTCGGCGTTCATTACAATGTTGGTGTCATAGTTTTCATTGGCATAAAGCACACCCTGCTGGAAGCCCCAGTTGAATTTTTGAACCGGTGGTATTTCCATCCCGCCGATGAAACCAACTTCACCTTCACCAAGTTGCAGGGCAGTTGCCAGGCCGGCTAAGAAACCTGATTCATGCTCGGTAAAGAAGATTGAGACTACATTATCGTTAACCACCGGTGTCCAGTCTCCGGCATGGGGAAAGCCGTCAATTAAGACGAACTTGGCATCGGGATAACGAGTCTGAACGTCAAATATGGCAGTTTCGAATTTAAATCCCGGGCAGACAACAAACATGAATTCTGCATCAACCAGGTTGCCGATTTCGGTAATATAATCTGCTTCAGTAGTCCCACCGGGCTGCAGGTAACGGGTTTCCAGACCAAAATCGGTGGCCGCAAGTAGGATTCCTTCCCAGGTGCCCTGGTTAAAGGATTTGTCGTCAATGGTCCCGGCGTCAGTTACCATCCCAACCTTCAGTGCTGCTGGTGCATCACCAGCGTCATCACCGGTGTCATCAGCAGGTGGTGTGGGAGTGCCACAACCGCTTACAGCAAAGACAAACACCACTACCAGAAGTAAAGCTAACCACTTTTTCACGTTAAAACCTCCTCTTTATTTATAACCCTTCTGTACACTAAACAAAGTTTTCAGGCTTGTCAAGCAAGAAAACTGCTCCTGCACAGCAGGGTTACTGAAGTTATATATTCTTCAAAACAAGCAAATATCCTTCTGAAAAGAATACTTTTTTTGAGGAAGGAATTCAATGCCCGACTACGAAATAAAAGCAGTTGTTAAGTTAACCTGTTTTAATCTAAAGAAACAACTACCAGATCCATTATCTACAGCCAAAGGAGAGGTTAAAATGAGTCAAATCAGAGATATCAAACTGGCGCCGGAAGGGCATCGCCGCATAAACTGGGTCAGCCGCCACATGCCGGTTTTGAACCACCTGATCGGGGAACACCGGGCCGAACAGCCTTTTAAGGGGCTTAAGATGACAGTCTGTATCCATCTTGAGGCAAAGTCAGCCTACATGGCAAAAGCTTTTCAGGCCTGTGGTGCTGCTGTAACAATCACCGGCAGCAACCCCCTTTCGACCCAGGATGCGATCGCCGCAGCCCTGGTTGAAGACGGAATCGAGGTCTTCGGCTGGCACGGAGCAACTGCTGAAGAATACAGCGCCCATATTCGCGGGTCCTTAGAACATGGGCCACAGCTGGTCATCGATGACGGCGGTGATCTGGTTACCATGCTGCACACGGAGCGCCGCGACCTCCTTGATCAGGTGATTGGCGGCGCTGAAGAAACTACTACCGGCCTGATTCGGCTGCGGGCTATGGCAGAGGACGGAGCCTTAACCTTTCCGGTAATCGCCGTTAACGATGCCATGTGTAAATATATGTTTGATAACCGTTACGGCACCGGCCAGTCAGTCTGGGATGGCATCATGAGAACAACCAACCTATTGATTGCCGGAAAAACTGTGGTTGTATCCGGTTTTGGCTGGTGTGGCCGTGGAGTGGCGATGCGGGCGGCAGGCCTGGGCGCTAATGTGGTAATCACCGAGGTTGAACCAATCCATGCTTTGGAAGCGGTAGTGGAAGGTTTCCGCGTTATGCCAATGAGCGAAGCCGCCAAGATTGGGGACATTTTTGTCACGACCACCGGCTGCCGCAATATCATTGCCGAAGAACATATTCCTCTGCTTAAAGATGGCGCTATTTTAAGCAATGCCGGCCATTTTGATGTAGAAATCAACAAGCAGGCCTTAGCTGCTTTAGGCAAGTTAAGCGGCCAACCGCGACTAAATATTGATGAGTATGAAATGAAAGACGGCAGACGCATCTATCTTCTGGGGGAAGGAAGACTGGTCAACCTGGCTGCAGGCGATGGCCACCCGGCTGAAATCATGGATCTCTCCTTTGCTTTGCAGTTTGGGGCGATGCTCTACCTGCTGCGGGAAGACAAGAAACTGCCAAAAGCTGTGATAAAATTACCGCATGAATATGATCAGCAAACAGCCTCCATTAAACTCGCATCGATGGGGATTAGGATTGACAGTTTAAGTTGTGAACAGGAAGCATACCTTAATTGCTGGCAGGTTGACTAGCGCTCAGTAGATTGTAATTAACTCGGCTATACTGCTATAGGTTTTTTCACCGATTCCGCTTACATCCATCAGCTCACGGGGATCAGTGAAAAAACCGTTTTTATCCCGGTATTCAATAATCTGCTTAGCCCTGACTTCGCCAATACCTGGTAAGGCCATCAATTCGGCTGTGGTAGCCAGGTTTATATTGATTTTACCCTCCTGCGACAAACCAGACCTTGGCGATTCTCCGGCTTCAGCCCTGGTCCCGACAAAAACCTGCTCTCCGTCCAGAAGCGGCCGGGCCTGATTTAGGCCTTCAGAATCGGCTTCCTCCATCAGCCCCCCTCCCATTTCAAGGAGCTCATAGACCCGTGATCCTACCGGCAGATGGTAAACTCCGGGGCTGGCTACAGCACCAACCAGGTGGACTGTGATCTGATCCGGCCCCTGATCACCCAGTACGCCTGTGTCGCCAGTCTGCCTGATAAAACCGGCCTGCATGGCGCCAAACTCAGTCGCTTTATGCTGAACAGCCCGCCAGAGCCCTCCGCCAATCAGCAGTAAAACCAGCAGCCCGAGGATTATTTTTTCCTGCAACCCTTTATTCAATAACAACAGCCTTTCCCTTGCCAAGTTGTCTAAGTGATCATAAAACAGCCAATTAATTCGCTTAAGCGGGCAATTTTCCCTGCAAGAATAAAAAAAGCCGCCGTCTTTTTTTGACGTCGGCTTTTCCTCGTTAGTTAAAAGGAAGTAACTCTTTTACTCTTCCTTTACCTTATCGAATTCTTCTGCCGCTTCTTCCCCGATCTTTGGCACATTAATACCCTGGACATTAATGTTGATCGCTTCTACTGTTAGGCCGGTCGTTTTTTCAACATTGGTGCGGATCTCTTTTTTCAGTTTAGTAGTTGCTTCAACAATCGATATACCATACTCGGCAATTACGTTCAGATCGATAACGACCTTGTCTTCGTTAACCTGAACTTTAATGCCCCTGGTTAGATCACGACGTCCAAGTTTCTCGGCAATTCCGCCGACCAGTCCACCGCTCATGCCGGCGATACCGGGCACTTCACTGGACACGAGGCTAACTATTACCGCGATCACTTCAGAAGAAATACGAATGCTGTCGCCCTCTTTTGCCGGATCGGGTTTTAAAACAGCTTCTACTGGCCCCACTACGTTTTCCTTATCTTTTTTACTCATGAACTTACCTCCTTGTTTAGACGATAAAAACCGGGTTCACATCCGGCTGTCACACAAATGACGATTAGTGCGATTTAATTATAATATTGCTTATATTATATATATATAATATAAAAGTGTCAAGGAAACCCCCGGGTTTTTAAAAGCTAGAATATTCTATTTTGCCTCCGGTTCAGAATAATGCTATACTGAGTCAGGCTATTGTCAAAACTGACAATAGAAGATTTATTATCGTCGAAAGGAATGATCTTTTGACCAGACTAAGCATAATCAAAGATACAGTACAGCAGGTTGCCGAAGCGGTAACCGCTGCCCTGGAGCTTGAAACTGAAATAATCGACAGCAGTCTGACTATTATCGCCGGTACTGGCCGCTACAAGAAAAAAGTCGGATTACTGGAAGAAGATGGGGATCTTGAATCTGGTTACATCTATGGGCAATTATTAAAAAGCGGGGAAACTTATATCAATGAAAATCCCAGCCCCGATCCTCCTTACGGAGCAAGGGAGAATGAGCAGGCGGAAATCTGCTGTCCTATCTCACTTGAAGATGAAATTATCGGCCTCATTGCTCTTGTAGCATTCAGCCAGAAACAGAAAAGAAAATTACTCGCAAATTGTGAAAACAATCTTAAATTCTTATCGCGTATGGCCTTCCTGATTGGCGCGAAAGTAGCGCAGGTTGAAATAGCCAACGAACTGAGTATAATTGTCGAAAACATTCGCGAAGGGATTTTGGTTACCAGCACCCGCGGCCTGATTACCAATTGCAATTCTGCGGCAACGAAAATCCTTCAGACTGAAAAAAACAACCTGATCGGCACTGCTATTAAAGATTTATGGGGTGATATCCCGATAAAAGAAGTTATCTTAAGAAAGATTCGCTACGAAGACCTCGAAAAAATCTACAAAGACAATAATCAGATCCAAAAGCATCTTTTAATCAGCATCGATCCGATCCTGATCGACGATCCCAAACTAGAAAGCGGTGGCAAAATCTGCACTGGGACTCTCGTGACTTTCCGCGAATTTCAGGAGATGAAGAAAAAAATCTACAATATGACTGATAAACTACAGGCGGTAAGATTTGCCGATATACTGGGCAATAGCCACCAAATTCGTGATAGTATCGAGCACTCGATGATGATCGCTGAAACAAATTCAACAGTTTTGATTACCGGTGAAAGCGGTACCGGTAAAGAACTTTTTGCCAGAGCCATTCATTTTAACAGCCAGCGCAAAACAGAGCCTTTCATCACCGTCAATTGCGGCGCTATTCCGGAAACCCTTTTGGAAACTGAATTATTCGGCTACGACAGTGGCGCTTTTACCGGCGCTCATAAGGGGGGCAAGGCCGGCAAGTTTGAGATCGCCCATAAAGGCACGATCTTCCTCGATGAAATCGGAGATCTGCCACTCCATCTCCAGGTTAAGCTGTTGCACGTTTTGCAGCGACGTGAAGTTGTAAGGGTCGGCAGTAACCACATCATTTCAGTTAATGTCCGGGTCCTTGCCGCCACTAATCACAATTTAGCTCAAATGGTGGAGGACGGCGAATTTCGCGAAGATTTATACTATAGATTATGTGTCATTCCTCTGCACATCCCCTCGCTAAGAGAGCGAAAAGAAGATCTCGAAACCCTGCTATTTTACTTTCTTGATAAATTTAACCTCATCCTGAATAAGAATATTAAAGGTTTCGAAACAGATGCCCTCGCATTATTAAAAGTTTATGATTGGCCGGGAAATGTCCGTGAGCTTGAAAATGCAATGGAGTATGCAACCAGCTTTGAAAAAGGGGTAAGGATCAGTTTAGTCAGCATTCAACCGCGGATCAGGCAAAGCTGCAGCCCGGATTCAGCCGCAAGCAACTCCCACTTTACCGAGCTGGATCAGCTGGAAAGAAAGATCATCATCAAACAGCTGAAACAATCCGGTTACAACACCAAGGGGAAACGAGCTGCCGCCAAAAACCTGGGCATCAGCGAATCAACACTTTACCGGCGTATCAGAAACCTTGGCATAAAACCTTAAGCGAAAAACCAGATTTCCATATTCTACTAATAATGCGGCCGTTCTGCTCAACAAATACAGTAACGGCCGCATATAATCGTTTTTATGCTACCAGATTTCGAACTATCTCCCTGAAAACTTCAGTATGCCTGTCAATATCTTCAGTACTGGTTTGTGGAGATATCAGGGCCATATTATGGAATGGAGTCATCAGGATTCCCCTGTTTAAAGCCGCAAGATGCATATAGCGATCTAATTCAGTATCGATCGCCTCTGCTGCCTCCTGGCCATTGCGAGCCGGCTCGCGCCGGAACCAGTATTCGGTTCGGCATCCCAAGCTGGTCACATTCCAGGGCAAATCAAATTCATGAATTACCTCATTTACACCATCAACAAATCGAGCAGCAAGCGGAATGGTTACTTTATAGGCAGCTTCGGTTAGCACTTTGTCAAGAGTAACCCGCATCGCGGCAGCGGAAAGAGCATTGCCGGCAAGAGTTCCACCTATGCCACCGGTATCACAATCCTCTATGTCAATCGATTTCTGGACTAAATCAGCCACTATTTCTGAAAAACCGTAAACTGCCGCCGGAATCCCTGAAGCAATCGGTTTTCCAATGGTCAGGATATCCGGCTCCAAACCGTGGAGCGCAGTGTAACCGCCAGGGCCGGCACAAATGGTGTGGGTTTCATCAATAATCAACAGGGTTCCTGTTTTCTTAGTCAACTCGCGTAAAGCCAGGTGATATCCAGGATCGGGGTGAATAATGCCGATATTGGTCATCACCGGCTCTGCCAGGACACAGGCAACATCCTTGTCAGCAAGGGCCTTCTCCAAAGCTGTCAGATCATTAAACTCAACTACTTTAGTGGTGATTGACGGATCCACAGGCGGGCCAAGGTTGCCCTGCCTGGCTTTCGCCTGCCCGTTCGGATAAAGGGTTATAAAGCTTTCATCAACCGAGCCGTGGTAACAATAATTGTAAACTAATATTTTGCTGCGACCGGTTATATGCCTGGCCAGCCTGATCGAAAAGCGGTTGGCATCGGTAGCGGTTAAAGCAAACTGCCAATAGGGGAGCCCAAAGCGACGCTGCAATTCGGCACCAACGTAGATCGAGTCTTCTGTTGGCAACATAAGCGTTGTTCCGTTTTTAATTCGCCCGACGATCGCCTCAATTACGGCATCCGGCGCATGACCGGTCATTGCTCCTGTGTCACCGAGGCACAGGTCAAGATAGCGATGGCCATCAACATCCATAAAGTGCGCGCCCTTTGCCCAATCAACAAACAGCGGGAAATCCCCGGCCCATTTTTCCATCCAGTTCATCGGCACTCCACCAAGCAAGTTAACTTTAGCTTTTTCGAATAGCTCCCCTGAACGGGGATGATTATCAATAAACATTTGTCTTTCACGGTTTAATAACTCCGGAAGATTCTTTGCATACATAATTTCAGAAGTCACATCCCTTCAGCTCTAGTTTGATCCTATCCCTCATTAACGCAATATTTATGCCAATATTAAACAGTCCGTTACCTCTTAAAAAGCAATGATTAGAGCTAAATACCTCGTCCATGTTGTCAATTTTGACAAAATATCTTTCAAAAATGAAATATTTAGTGTCTTAACTAGTCCCTTTAGGCTAAGCGCTGGTTGCTGCTTTTGTGGGGAATAGTCCCAAATAGCTTTTTATTGCTACATTTTTTACGATGAATCATCTACTACTAGTTTCCCGATGACCTTCTGCAGCATATTTTATAAAAACGGCACGATAATTGCGTAAGTAGATAACATTAAAATAAAAGGAGGTTTTCAAATGCAAGAAACGAAACTTCAAGCCGAATCTCCAGGCCGGGAAAACTACAGCACTTACTTCAAAACTTACGCCATTTTAATTTTATTATTCCTGGTCGCTATCTTCCTGATCCCGAAAGAGAGTGATTCTTACCAGTTACTGAGCCTGATACCTGCGGCTTTTCTCCTGATTTTTATCTTTTATACCAAACGCATCCTTGAGGCTCTGACTCTCGGCGCTTTACTTGGTTATGTCATGAAATATGGCACTGGCTTTTTTGAGCCTTTTAGCGGTGAACTGCTTAATATTATGATGAACGAGAGTATCGCCTGGCTGATTATTGTTTGCGGTCTGATGGGCAGCATTATCGCCCTGATTGAAAAAAGCGGTGGTGCGTACGCTTTTGGTGAATGGGTCTCAAAAAGGGCAAAAACCAGAAAAAGTACACTGCTTTGGACCTGGGTTCTCGGCATGGTTATTTTCATCGATGATTACCTGAACTGCCTGACTATCGGTTCATCGATGACCCGGGTTACAGATAAACATAAAGTTTCGCGTGAATATCTGGCCTATATCGTGGACTCGACAGCCGCCCCCACCTGTGTCATAGTGCCGGTTTCAACCTGGGCCGTATTTATCGCCATCCTGATGGTCGAGAATGGTCTGGGCACAAGTGAGACAATGATCGCCGAATTTATCAAAACTATTCCCTTTAACTTCTATGCCTGGTTTGCTGTGATCATCGTTCCCCTGGTGATCCTCGGGATTATCCCAATCTTCGGGCCAATGAAAGCTGCAGAGAAAAGAGCTCAGGAAACCGGTGTTTTAGCGCCTCCGGGCTCAGAAAAGATCGACATGAAAGCCGGGGAATTAATCGAAGCTCCGGCGAATCCGAATGTCTGGTTCTTCTTTCTGCCGATTATCATCCTGATTGGCGCGACCATCTACTTTGATCTCAGTTTACAAATGGGCGTCCTGGCCACCCTGGCGTTTATCTTTGTCTACTATTTAATCCGCAAGGTTATCACCCCTCTGGATTATGCAGATATGGTAGTGCTGGGCGTAAAAAATATGTTATTTCCTATTTCCCTGGTTATCCTCGCCTACTGGTTTGCTGCGGGCAGCGAGGAGATCGGCTTTGTCAGTTACATGATCGAAATTGGTGAACGTTTTATGACACCACAGTTTTTACCGCTTGTTATATTTATCATTTTTGGAATCACTGAATTTATCATGGGCATCAGCTGGGGTATGTATATTGTCGCCCTGCCGATCGTCATCCCGGTAGCCATCAGCCTTGGCGTCAATCCCTACCTGGCAGTTGGCGCCGTCTGTTCAGCCGGAGTCTGGGGCAGCCATATCTGCTTCTACTCCGATGCCACAATTCTAACCTCTGCGGCAACAGGATGTGAAAACTTCCGGCACGCTATCACGCAGATTCCGTATGGTTTTATCAGCTTCATTTTGGCGGCAATTGCCTTTGTGATCGCCGGTCATGTATTAGCTTAAATACTTGAATTGTCGACTTCCATCTTAAAAGAGCCGGGCTGAGAGTAAATATTCCAGCCCGGCTCCCTTCCATACAAGTGCCTGGCACCCTTAAATCATAAACCAACAGGTATCGTTAAAGTGAGGCAATGTTTCTGATTACGTTTACCGGCAAAGAAAGACCTCAGTAGAAAAAAACGCGAGGCTGCAGAGTGCAGTCTTTACTGAATTAGTTTTAACGGCAGCCCACCGTCGGCGAGGGCCAGATAATGCTGACCGGTGAGGTCGAAGCCACCCCGGTCAAACGAGATCCCCGGCACCAGGATACAATTATAGCCCTGAATATTGGCCACCCCGGCCAGGGCCGCCCGGTAATCATTAACGGTCAACAAACCTGCACAGTTGATCGTTCCACCGAACCAGGTAGAGGGCACCGTTAGTAGATCAAGTTTATTAATGGCCCCCACCCGCAAAGAAACCTGCCAGCGAACTAGGGCGGGGGCCGATAACAGCATCAGGTTTTTGCCAGCGGGATTAATGCTCGTTTTAACCCGGTCAACCTGATCCGGGTCTAAGTCGTACGAAACTGCAATTCCCGGGCTGGTTTGGGCTGCTTTAGTCATTTTAAAATCGGAATATTGTCCTGCGCGCCAAATTATTAAAGCAGGATCACTGCTTTCGGTTAGCAACCTAAATGCTTCAACCCTGCTGAAAGGCTGCGTGCCATTAATCTTAAAAATCAAGTCTCCATTGCGCAGACCGGCCTTATCCGCCGGGCTGTCTTTGAACACTCCGGCTAGCACAGGATTTAAATCGTTGATCAGAGGCGGCTCAAGCAGCAGCGGAGCAGAAAGCTGATGCTGCAGCTCATAAACCAAATGGTAAAGCCGGCTGATCTGGTCTTCACCGGGAATTAGCTCGGGATCGGTCAGCCTCGTAAAGCCGGGCAGCAGCAGACGAACCGATTTAGCACCGCTCTGATCCAGGAATATTTGGGTCTGCTTTAGATCCTCAAATCCCACTAAGTGGGGCATGGCTACTACACTGCCCTGAAAATTGATTTTTCTCACTGCGAGCAACTCGATCAGTTGCCGGATCTGACCGGGGTTGGGATCGCCCATCAATATCCTTCTGCCTTTGGAGGATATACTGTTAAGGGAAATGATCAGTTCAAGCGGCTGTAGCATTGAAAACTCTTCGATGATCTGAGGGGTAAGCAGGGATCCGTTCGTAGTAACCTGAATCATAGTCTCAGGGAAAAGGGCCCGCAGAGCTTTTAACAAATCCATGAACCGGGGATGAGTCAGTGGCTCACCCTCGCGCAGGCGGGTAGCCGACTCGCCAATAATTATTTTCTGCTGCGAATCGAGGTAGGCAGAAAGCTCACCTAAAAGTATTAGAGAGAGCGGACCAAAGCTATAAGCGTTTGTGCCTGGAGGGTTAAAGCGGTGGCTGCAAAAGCAGCAGGATAAATTACAGCGGCCGGTGAGCGGTAAAACGTTGTGATCGCGCACCGCTTCAACCAACAGCCGCTGTAGTAGTTCAGAGCCTTCTTTTAACTCTGTCAAACTGTTCCCTCCGTTTAGCGGACCACAATATTAACCAATCGGCCGGGAACAGCAATAACCTTGATTATCATTTTGCCTGCTAACAGCTCGCCAACCCTTTCACTGCTCTTGGCAAATTGAGCGAGTTCTTCTTCAGTACATTCAGCGGGAACAGTCACCCGACCACGCACCTTGCCATTAATCTGGACTACTATTTCCACTTCATCCAATATTAGTTTTTGCGGATCAAACTCCGGCCAGGTCTGCCTGTGGACTGATCCCTTTTGCTCCAGCAGATGCCAGGATTCCTCGGCCAGATGCGGCGCGAAAGGAGCTATCAGCAGGATGATTTTTTGCAGGGCATCCTTTAAGAGAGATTGGTTTTGCTCTTCCTTGGCCGCTACCTGGCGGTACGCGTAAGCAGCGTTAACCAGCTCCATGATCGCGCTGATCGCCGTATTGAAATTATAACGTTCCTGGATATCTAAGGTAACCTTTTTTATTGCCGCATGAACACTGCGCTCCAGGGTTTCTTCATTTGTGCTGTAGATAGAACCGCCCTGGCCGGTTGCAAACTGCTCGCGGCAATCAATGACCAGACGCCAGATTCGCCTTAAGAAACGATGGCAGCCTTCCACTCCCTGATCGCTCCAGTCCAAATCTTTTTCAGGCGGGGCAGCGAAGAGGATAAAAAGCCTGCCGGTATCGGCACCGTATTTTTCAACAATTTCATCGGGAGTGACTACGTTACCCTTGGATTTAGACATCTTGGCTCCATCCTTGTAAACCATTCCCTGCGCCAGCAGACGGCTGAAAGGCTCATCAGCTTTGCTCAAACCGGCATCATAAAGAACCTTGGTGAAAAAGCGGGCATAAAGCAAGTGTAATACCGCATGCTCAATGCCCCCGATATACTGATCAACGGGCATCCAGTAATCAACCGCTTCTTTTTCAAAAGGAGCATCCTGACACTGAGGGCTGGTATAGCGCATAAAGTACCAGGAAGAACAGATGAAAGTATCCATGGTATCGGTTTCCCGGTGAGCTTCCCTGCCACAGGTGGGACATTTAACCCGGGTAAAGCTCTCATAGTGGGCCAGGCCGGAAACCCGGTTGCCGGAAAGCTCGACTTCAAGAGGCAGTTCAACCGGTAAATCCTCTTCAGGCACGGGGACAATACCGCAGCCGTCACAGTAAATGATCGGGATCGGCGCACCCCAGTAACGCTGGCGCGAAATAAGCCAGTCACGCAGCCGGTAGGTGACCTGAAAGCGGCCCTGACCCTGCTGCTCTAAGTAGGCGGTCACTTTTTCCATCCCCGCATGATTGGGCAGGTCATTAAACTCACCGGAATTAACCATTTCCCCGGCACCGGTGTAGGCTTCATTCATCGTATCACCGTTTAACACTTCACCTGCAGGCTGAATAACCACTTTAACCGGCAGGTTATACTTGCGCGCAAAATCAAAATCTCTCTGGTCGTGGGCCGGCACACCCATAACTGCTCCTGTTCCATAGGCCATCAAGACATAATTACCAATTAGGATTGGCACCTCTTCACCGTTTACCGGATTAATCACGTGGCGTCCGGTAAAAAGGCCGATTTTCGGAGCCTCGTCGGCGGTACGCTCAATTTCGCTGACGCGGCGCATCTGAGAGACAAAATCCAGCACCTCTTTTTCCTGTTCTGTGCCTTCAACCAGTTTTTTGACCAGGGGATGCTCGGGAGCCAGCACCATTGATGTAACCCCGAAAAGAGTATCCGGGCGGGTAGTGAAGGTGCGAATCTCCTCACCGGGGAATTCTTTAAGCTGGAAAACTATTTCTGCCCCTTCGCTGCGCCCGATCCAATTATGCTGCATTACCTTTACCCGTTCCGGCCAGTCTTCCAGCTTGTTCAAATCGTTTAAGAGGCGCTCGGCATATTCAGTGATCCGCAAAAACCACTGCTCTAAGTCTCTCGTTTCAACGACCGATGAACAGCGCCAGCAGAGGCCCTTTTCAACTTGTTCATTGGCCAGAACTGTATTACAACTTTCACACCAGTTAACGCTGGCTTTCTTTTTATAGGCCAGCCCTCTCTTGTACATCATCAAAAACAGCCATTGCGACCAGCGATAGTAATCCGGGGCCGAGGTATTAACCTCTCTGCGCCAGTCATAACTGACGCCAAGTCGGTTCTGTTGCTTTTTCATGTGTTTAATATTTTCAACTGTCCAGATAGCCGGGTTAACCCGGTGCTCAATGGCGGCATTTTCAGCCGGCAGGCCAAAAGCATCCCAACCCATCGGATGGATTACATTGTAGCCGCGCATTCTTAAAAAACGGGCCAAAACGTCTCCGATTGAGTAGACCCGCATGTGACCCATATGCAATTTGCCGGAGGGATAGGGAAACATCTCCAGCACATAATATTTTGTTTGCTGATGATCAATTTCCGAGCGGTAAAAATCTTCTTTTTCCCACTGTAGTTGCCAGCGTTCTTCAATTTCTGCCGGGTTGTAGTTAACCAAATTATTTAGGCCTCCATCCTGAAGCATAAAAAGAAAATAAAAAATCCGCCCGGTCAAGGGACGGATTTATACCCGCGGTACCACCCTTATTGGTCACACTTATGGTGGAGCTGGCGGGAGTCGAACCCGCGACCTCTTCCATGCCAAGGAAGCGCGCTCCCACTGCGCCACAGCCCCCCGATCAGTTGCCCTCTTTCAACCGTTAACGCCGGTTCTACGACAGCGGCTATTCTTTTCACCGCCGTTTCTCCGGGATGAGTTCAGCAGTTCTGCCTGCCGGTTTTCACCACTCCCCGGCTCTCTGAAAAACATACCTGCCTACTGCTTCCCATCATTAAAAACCTTTTGGCACCCCGAGTACACCTAACATTATATGCAGGGTCAAATACCTTGTCAATAGCATTAATGACTTTCGCCGATTCAGGAGGTCACTTCAACCTGATATGATTCGGCACTTTGCATGTCGATGATTAACAGTTTATTGCCGGCAAGAACGCCTTCAAGACCAGCCAGGATCTTTACCGCCTCACATGCCTGCCAGGATGCCAGCATGGCCGGAGTTGCAGCTGGATTGCCCAGCTGAACCTCAACCCCTTTGGTTATTCCGCTCTCAGATAGAGGCCCATAGATGGCTTCCAATAAAGGCTGGTCAGGGCGGATTACCGCAACCTGGCCTAAAAAACCGGCGATCGCACCATGAATTAAAATTAACCCCAGCTGACCACACACTTTTTCCAGGGCAAAACGGGAAGGCAGGTTATCAAGGCAGTCAATAACCAGGTCACAGCCCTGCAGCAGCGCGGGTAGATTAGCGGCATCGCCAATCAGATGGTGAGCCTCAACTTCTGTTGCTGAATTGACAGCAGCAATCCGACCGGCAGCAGTCTCGGCCTTTGAACAACCCAGTGTTGCTTCGCTGGAGAATAGTTGCCGGTTTAAATTGCTGTCTGTAAAGCTGTCGCCATCTACGACTACCAGCTTACCAATGCCCATGCGGGCCAGCAGTTCGAGGACAAAGCCGCCAAGTCCCCCGGCTCCGACCACGCCGACAGCGCTCTTTAGTAACTTGCCTTGGCCTTCAAGGCCAAGAGTGCCAATACTGCGTTGGTAACGATCGGGAATGATCCCCTGATTAAGAGCAGCAAGCTCAATCTCGCGATGGGTCATGTTGTGTTCTTCAGCAAGCTGACTGGTCCAGGTCAGGGTCAGGTAGCGGTAATCATTGCCGGCAGGGTCTTTCCCGGTAACTGCCGCCTCTTCTAATTCGCTGGTTAATAATCTCAGTTCGCTCATCGTCTTACCTCTTTTATCAAACATTACTTGGTTGAAAGCGGCAGGCCTTCGCCACCCCCGTCAAGAAAAAGCTGCGGCGCTTCATACCACAGCCGTTCAAGATCATAGAAAGCCCTTGCCTCAGGCTGAAATACGTGAATCACCAGAAAACCGTAATCCAATACAACCCACCAGGCCTCTTTTAGCCCCTCAACTCTCTGGGGGTAAAAATCTTGTTGCTTTAAGCTTTCAAGCAGGTGATCACAAATCGCTTTAACCTGGATTGCTGTATTGCCGGTACAGATCAGAAAGTAATCGGCAATAATCGATACCCTGCCCACTTCCATCAATTTCAACTCATGCCCCTTTTTTTCTGAAGCCAGTTGCGCGGCATTAAGAGCCAGCTCTCTTGAGCCGGTGGCCGGTTCCTGTGCCAAATAAAACCACCTCCGTTATCTTAATCTGGTAGGTTAATCACTTTTTCATTTGATCAAGAAGACTGTTGCGAAAAGCAACTGACCGTGGGTGAAGCTTGAGTCCCCTGGCCACTACAGAACAGATCGTCTTATCCACTGCGGCCAGCAAAGCCTGCTCCAGATCGATCGCAGCGAGTTCACGGATTTTATCAACACCATCAAACGTGCGACCGGGCTCAATGCAATCCGCCAGATAAAGCACCCTAGCCAACAAAGTCATCCCACTAGAACCGGTTGTATGGAAGGAAACCGCATTGAGCAACTCACGGTTATTAATCTTTAGCTCTTCGGTTAGTAAGGCCGCTCCCACCGGGGCATGCAACAGTTTTGCTTCACCCATGGTTATTCTGTCCAGCTTTAGATTATAACTTTCAGCGACCTCCAGCAGCTGCCGCCTCTTTAAACGTTTACCGTAATCGTGCACTAACCCAGCTAGGTAAGCCTTTTCACGCTTTGATCCATAACGTACTGCCAACTCTGCTGCCGTTTCTGCCGTTGCGAGACTGTGCTCGTAAAGTTCTGCATCTAATCGTTTTCGCATTAACTCCCGGTACTGTTCTGCTGTCATCTGCCAACCTCGTTAACCAAAACTAACTTTCTTTTAAAGCAGATCATCAATACATTCACAGGCTTCACAAACCGAAAGTGCCAGGCGCTATTGCTCGCGGGGTTTAGCTTCGTTAACAACAATTTTTCGCCCTTCCAGTTCCTCACCGTTAGCCTTTTCGACGATTTCTGCAGCCTGTTCATCGTTTACTTCGACGAAACCATAACCGCGCGAACGCCCGGTTGAACGCTCGGTAATAATCCGGCATTCTTCAATTTCGCCAAACTGGCTGAAAAATTGTAGCAGATCTTCCTCCTTAGTGCTCCAGGGAATATTCCCCACATATAAAGTTTTTGCCATTTAGTTTCCACCTCCGGATAGTATAAACCCTGCTGCCAGGGTGACAAGCCCTCTTTTAATTCTGAATCCTGTAAAGCTCCATTTTTTTGATATATTGTTCAACCGGCTCGGGAGTTAAGTACTTGATGGTTTTGCCAAGCGCAACCCGATCACGGATATGGGTAGAAGAAACAGCAAGCGCCGGAATTTCAAGCAGGTGCACTTTCTGTTTCATTTGAGGACAATTCCGTTCAAGGGTTTCATGGAAATGATCCAGAGAATAACCCGGTCTGGTTACAGCAATAAAAGTGCTCAGGCGCAACAGCTCCTCATAATCTTTCCAGGTAAATATCTCTAATATGGCATCGGCTCCGGTTATAAAAAAGATATTAGGTTCCGGGCTCTGATCTTTCGCAAAATGCCTGACTGTATCAATTGTGTAAGTGGGTTCATGCTGATCTATCTCAAACCGCGACACAATAAAGGCGGGGTTGGACATAACGGCCAGGGTGGTCATCAGATAGCGGTGCTCAGGATGTGAAATTGTTTCGTGATCTTTATGCGGGGGAATTCCGGCGGGTACAAAAATTACACTGTTAAGATCAAATTGCTGCCTCGCTTCTTCAGCGGTCACCAAGTGGCCCACATGTATCGGGTCAAAAGTACCGCCCATCAAGCCGATATTGGGGCTGCCATTTCTGTGGCCGGGCAAATGAGAAACCAAGGGATCCCTTACTCCTTCAGATAATTATTCGTAATAGGTAAACTCTTCTTTACCAATTCTCACTGTATCGCCATCCTTGATGCCGGCTTTTTTTAGCGCCCGTTCGAGACCGCTGCGCCGGCAGTAGTTTTGAAACCGGAGCAATGCATCCTCATTGTCAAAATCGGTCCTGGCCGCAGCTCTTTCAACAGCGCTACCGCTGACCTGAAAAACTTCATCAATCTCATTTATGGCCAGAGGTTCCTCTTCCACCTCCGGAGGTCTGATTACTTCTTCCTCATCAGATGCTGTTTTTCCTTTATTTAATTCTGTTATCCTCTGATACAGGAAGTGGATTAACTCCCGGGTGCCCTCCCCTGTTGCTGCTGATATGCCGAAGACCGGAGTATTATTGCCATCAATCTGCAAAACATTGTCCTGTAAAGCACTTAAACGTTTTTCCGCATCGCTTAAGTCCAGTTTATTACCAACTACCACTCGCGGGTATTCTGATAACTTCGGGTTATAAGCTGCAAGTTCTTCCAGCAGCTGACGGTAAGCAATATCAGGAACCGGATGTGCTTCCGGAGAAAGATCAATCAGGAACAGCAAAAGCAAATTACGCTCAACATGCCTTAAAAACTGATGTCCCAAACCTGCGCCGTGGTGGGCTCCTTCGATCAAACCCGGCATGTCAGCCATAATAAAACTGCCCTGATCGCCAACCTTTATAACACCTAAATTCGGGGTAAGAGTAGTAAATGGATAGGACGCTGTTTTTGGCTTCGCTTCACTGATCCGCCCCAAAAGTGTCGATTTGCCGGCATTGGGGAATCCAACCAAACCAACCTGCGCCATTAATTTAAGCTCTAAATTAATGACCTGTTCTACTCCTGACAAACCTTTTTCGGCCAGGCGGGGAACTCGTCTTCGCGAGGATGCAAAACGGGCATTGCCCTTGCCACCTTTTCCGCCCTGCGCAACAAGTGCTTCCTGACCGGGCCTGATTAAATCGGCCACAAGACGTTTTCGCTCGTCATAAACGATGGTGCCCAGGGGTACGGGTACAAATAAATCGGCGCCGGTTGCTCCATGTCGGTTTTTTGTCTTACCGCCACCGCCATTTTGAGCTCGTAACCGACGCTTGTAGCGAAGATCAAGAAAGCTGTGTTTTGAAGGATCGGCCAGCAGGTAAACATTTCCGCCGTCGCCGCCGTCACCGCCGTCCGGACCTCCCTTGGGTACGTACTTTTCGCGGCGGAAGGAAACCATTCCATCACCGCCACGCCCACCAATCACCTCAAGCTCCAACTCATCAACAAACATAACTTACGAATCACCTGCAAAAAACTGAAGTAGGATAAAAAAATAAAAGTCCGGGCATTGCCCGGACCCTTTAAACACTATTTAGTTTACTGCCACAATTTCTTCGGGATAGACACTAACCTGTTTTTTTGCGCGGCCATTAAACTCAAACACTACCCGACCATCAACAGTGGCAAAAAGTGTGTCATCCCCACCTCTGCCAACATTTAACCCCGGATGAAAACGAGTTCCACGTTGTTTCACCAGAATGCTGCCGGCCTTGACCAGCTGTCCTCCGAAACGCTTAACCCCAAGACGCTTAGCCTTGCTGTCCCGGCCGTTCCTTGAACTTCCCACACCTTTTTTATGAGCCATTCACAAACACCTCTCTTTCCTACCGGATCCAGATCAGCTGGCTGATCATGAATTTTTCCTTAAATACTGATGCTGTTAATTAAAACTTCGGTATAAGGCTGACGATGACCCTGCTTGCGACTGTAATTCTTCTTCCGCTTAAACTTGAAAACTATGATTTTCTTTTCCTTTCCCTGGCTGACCACTTTACCTTCCACATTGCATCCTTCCAGGTAAGGGTTGCCGATTTTGACTACGGCATTATCGTTAAGCATTAATATCTTATCAAACGTTACCGATTCACCCTTTTCCGCCGGAAGCTTTTCCACGCGGATTATCTTGCCTTGCTCTGCGCGGTACTGTTTACCGCCTGTCTCAATGATAGCGTACATAAATATACCCCCGATAAGGACTCGCCGAAGCTGGTAGCCCTTTGTTTGCGGGGCATTTTGACCTTCTCCGTGCGGTTGTCAGTCTACACGAGATTTTATCACGCACGGAAGACCTTTGTCAAACAGAAAATCCCGACAAATAAGTAAATATTTTAGAGATACTGGGCACCTTGTCACAGAAAGTGCTCATCCCCTGAGTAAATGATCCAGGGCATGATCACCTATCCATGTTCCTTTGTCTTAATGAGTAATCTGTGCTCATTGCTTATGAGGCCAAACATTTTCTTTGATAAGATCTTTCCAGCATAATAGCGACGACCAGAGGGACAACCGTTAATAATAACCCTCCGGAGATTATCTCGAGCGTTTCCTGTGTAGTACCTGCCTCGTCGGCCAGGCCGATGAAGAGCAGAACCCAGAGAACCGCTGTAGCAATAAAAATAATACGAGCGACCACAGCTCTTAAGAAAAGCCAGGAGCGGTCTTCAGTTAGATTAAGATCAGCTTCCTGAGCAACTTGAGTGACAGGCGGTGGATTAAGCCCAGCTTCGGGCACCGGCTGATAAACTCCTTCCGCCCAGCGACGAGCCGATGCCGCACTGCCTTCTTTTAAGATTCTGGTTCCGATTACAAAATAAAAGATTACCAGAGGCACCATTAAAAGTGCTGCTGCGGTATCGGATAAAACCAGGGTATTGTAAAGAGCATGAAGACTGTAAGCGATCAGAAACCCTTTGATCAGGTTTCCGTTTCTGGCCGAGGTTGTATCTGAATATTTAGCTTTACCAACATAATAACCCATCAAGACCCCGGTAAAAGTATGACCGGGAATAGCAGTTACCGCTCTTAGAATCCCCACGGTCAGGCCAAGGTCAAGCACATAAAAGATATTCTCGGCCAGGGCAAAGCCGATTGCTGCTGCACCGGTATAAACGATACCATCAAATTTTTCATTAAAGTTGCGGTTGCTCCAGGCAAAAATCAAAACCACTGCCAGCTTAACCAGTTCTTCACTGGCCGCTACGACCAGGAAGGATTCAAGAGCGGCCCCGAGAATTCCTCCGCCCTGAAAAAAAGGCTGGTCAAGTACGGCCAGCTGAATGATCGCCGCTGGGATAATCGAAAGGGCACCAAGCAGCATAATTTTCAAAACCATCCGGATCGGCTCCGGTTCGGTCTGGTCATGACGGAGGATAAAGATCAAAAATGCAATTGGCGGGGCGATGGCCACCAGCACCAAGATTATTAACATCTTGCGTTACCTGCCTTTACTTATTCTTGCTCAAAACTGCCCGGGCATAGGTCCGGTTGACTTCGCTAATCTCTATTTTTACTGTTTGCCCTGCTTTATCCCCTGCACCTTCAACATTGATCACAAAACCCTGTAGACGGGCGATGCCATGCACGGGGTTAGTAGAGTGGGGTTCTTCAATGGTTAGCTCAAATTTATCTCCCGTTTTTACCGGCAGGGCAATGGCCTTAATCTCTTTTTGACTGCCCCGGGCAATAATCCGATACTGCTCAAGATGGATATCTTCAGTTCCCCTGATAAATATGTGCCGATCAAGTTCGTCTTCAAGCTTTTTAAGGTTACCACCACCGCTGCCGATGATGATCGCCGCCACTTCATGATGCATCTCAACCAAAACCGCCCTGCTGCGTTCTTCCTGCAACTCTCTCTTTAAGTTGCTTTCAATGCGGGTACTGATTACCAGTGGGGTTAGAACCCGCCCGGAACCGCTGCAGTAGGGACATGGCTGTTGCAAATACTCTGAAAGATCCTGCCTTACTTTTTTACGGGTCATTTCGACCAACCCAAGATTGGTTAGACCAAGCACATAGGTTTTGGTTCGATCATTTCTAATAGCGCTGTTCAGTTTTTCAACAACTTTACGACGGTGATCTTCAATGCTCATATCGATAAAATCAATGATGATGATCCCGCCAATATCTCGTAATCTTACCTGGCGGGCTATTTCTTCGGCTGCTTCAAGGTTGGTTTTTAAGATCGTTTCAGCCAGGTTGCGACGGCCAATATAACGCCCCGTATTGACATCAATAACCGTCAAGGCCTCTGTTTCATCAAAAACCAGATAACCGCCACTTTTTAGCCATACCTGGCGAGCCAGTGCTTTTTCAATTTCTATTTCGATACCATAGCGCTCAAAAATCGGTTCATCTTCCTGGTAATATTTAACTTTATTTTGCAGGTGAGGTGAAATATATTCCACAATTTCACGCACTTTGTCATACTCGTGTTGATCATCAATCAGAAAGCTGCTGAATTCTTCAACGAAAAGATCCCGGGCGATGCGACAGGTAAGTGACAGGTCCTGGTAGAGAATAGCGGGGGCCGGCTTCTGCTTAAAGCGAGTTGTAATCCGGTTCCAGAGTTGAACTAAGAATTGCAGATCCTGGGTCATTACGTCAGATTCAACGCCTTCGGCTACGGTGCGGATTATCAATCCAATCTGATCCGGCTTGAGCTTTTCTACTTCGCGACGCAGCCGTTCGCGCTCCGCCTGACTTTCAATCCTCTTTGATACACCAATGTACTCGGCGCCGGGCACCAACACCAGGTAACGACCAGGTATCGTTATCTGGCCGGTAACGCGGGCGCCCTTGCTGCCATAGGGCTCTTTGATTACCTGAACCATAATCTCTTCCCCGACACGCAGCAGTTTTTCGATCGAATTTCGGCTAGGCGGTGGCGATTCTTCATCAACTGCAGGTATTACATCATCGACATAGAGGAAAGCGTTCTTGTCCAGGCCGATATCAATGAAGGCCGCCTGCATCCCCGGTAGGACATTGGCCACCGTTCCCTTGTATAGATTGCCGACCACCCTATACTGCAGCGGTCTCTCAATATCAAGTTCAACCAGTTTACCCTTTTCCAGCAGGGCAACACGTGTTGCCCGGTTATCGCAATTTACTACGATTTTTTTATCCAATAGTTTGTCACGCTCCTTCAGTCAGCGGTATTAAAGCACCGTTACTGATCAGATAAAGTGATTCTCTTTCAACTGACCATTGCCTTGCCTCACTTCCACAGTCAGGCTCACAAGCGTCAAGCAGCTGGAGTAAATAAAAAGGGGACACTCCGCCGTCACTTCCAGCCTTGAGCAGCATAACCACTTCAGGCACAGCCCGTAGACCGGAATCAAGCCGTAGTTCAAAGATATAAGGTCTGATATTTATGTCACTGATCTGCTTCTTTTTCTTACCGCTTCGCGGCATTAATAATTCCTCTGCAGCCATCAATTTACTGACTGCTCTTTCGATTTGAACAACCGCTAAACTCTTTTCTTTAGCATCTACCAGCTTAGCCCTGTAACAGGCAGCCGCAACAAGGGCTGCAAGTGAAGATGATTCTGCAGAAACTTCAAATACTCCCAGAAGCTCGAGACCTGCCGGTAGTTGAGCTGACAGGCTGCTGATCAGCTGAGCGGGGTCAATTTTTTCTGATAAGTAAAGTTCTCCATATTCCCGATTAGCAGTAACCCCAAGCGGTAAAGGCAGCGCCAGGTTGAGTCGCAGACGAGGATTATAACCCTGGCTGTATGCTAAAGGCAACGTGCTGCGGCGAAGCGCGCGCTGCAGAAGACGCATCAGATCAAGATGCGAAAGGTAAGCCAGTGCTTTACCGCGGGCAAAGCTGAAACGGATCTTAATTATCCTTCACTCCCTTGTTCGGCAGGTACGCTGAAAGCGAGACGGTGTTCTTTAACCAGAGCCTCTTTTTCCACCCCGCAGTGCAAATGATCCCAGGGCAGGGGATCAGCATAACTGTAGCTGCGGTTGGCGTAATCTTCCGGATTGATGCCCAGAGCCTCAAAAGCTTTTTGCCAGCGGCTATAAGAGAAATGCTCCGACCAACCATCAAAACGGCAGCCCAATTGCCAGGCTTTTTCAAGCAGCGGGGCAAGGCGGCGGTCTCCGCGGGCAAATACTGCTTCCAGGAAGCTGGTCTCGGCATCGTGCCAGCTAAATTCAACCCAGGGCATCTTCCTGAATTTTTCAATCAGGAGCTGCTGTCTCCGGATCACTGAGGGCATTGATAATTGTGGTTCCCATTGAAAAGGGCTGTGGGCTTTAGGCACAAAGGTAGCTATACTGATCACAAACCTGATATTATGCCTGCCCTGGCGCCGAAAAGTCTGGCGCAGTTCACGGCACAGTTCAACAATAGCCTCAACATCGGCATCTTCCTCTGTCGGCAAACCAATCATGAAATAAAGCTTGAAACCCTGCCAACCCGCTGTCACGGCAGCGGTTAAGGCCTGATAGATTTCAGCCTCGCTGATCCGCTTACCGATTACTTTTCTAAGCCTCTCTGTCGCCGCTTCGGGAGCAAAGGTAAGAGTACTGCGTCGCCCCTGGTGCAGCTTTTCAGCCAGAGTCACTGCATATGAGTCAAGGCGCAGTGAAGGTAGACTACAGCGCACTCCTTTGCCGGCCAGCGCTTCATCCAACCGGTTAATCAACTCATCCACACCCGGATAGTCACTGCTGCTGAGCGAAGAAAGTGATATTTCATCATAACCGGTTAAGGCGATCAGATCCCGGGCCGTTTCGATAATTTTTTCCGAGCTACGGCGGCGCACCGGTTTAAAAATATAACCGGCCTGGCAGAAACGACAGCCCCTGGAGCAACCACGAAAGATTTCAACTACAGCCCGGTCGTGAGCCGTCTGAATGTAGGGAACAACCGGGGCAGTCGGATAGGGTGCGCTATCGAGATCTGCCACATAATTTTTCTCAATCGCATCCGGCGCCTGCTCAATTAGTTTCTCAAAACCGCTGAACCGGCCAGAACTGTAGAGAGGGTTATAGAAAGATGGTACATAAACCCCCTGCCGGCTGGATAGCTGAACTAAGAGTTCCTCTCTGGTAAGACCATTTTGCTTATTTATTATAATTTCTTTTAGCAAAAGGGGCAGTGCTTCTTCAGCTTCACCGAGCAGAAAGAGGTCAAAAAATGGAGCCAGCGGTTCCGGATTAAAAGAGCAGGGGCCCCCGCCGATGATCAGCGGATGGTTATCGCCACGCTGCTTGCTGTAGATAGGAATCCCGGCTAAATCAAGCATATTGAGAACGTTGGTATAGCTTAGCTCATATTGCAGCGAAAAACCGACGATATCGAAAGCGTTGAGCGGCTTTCCACTCTCCAGGGCAAAAAGGGGATAGCCTTCCTGGCGCAACTGTTCTTCCATGTCGGCAGCCGGAGCAAATACTCTTTCTATAAGCAGGTCAACATCTTTGTTGACGCTGTCGTAAAGTATTTTTATCCCCTGGTTGGACATACCCACTTCGTAGAGGTCGGGAAAAGCCAACACCATACGCAGTTGAACCTGATCGTGTTCTTTAAGGCAGCTGTTCCACTCGTTACCAACGTAACGTCCGGGTTTCTGGACTTTATTTAAGATGGTCTCCAACGTTGAATCAACCATCGCGTTATAGCTCCCTGAAATATTTTTAATATAATACCATCTATTTCCTGCTTTGACAAGGCCTGCCTAAATAAGACCCCTTTCCCGAAAGCTGAAGAAACAGCCATCACCGATAATGATGTGATCGCGCACGTTGATCCCGAGAATAGTACCGGCATCAACGAGGCGTCTTGTTACCTCAAGGTCTTCCTGGCTTGGCGATGGGTCGCCACTGGGATGATTATGACAAAGGATCACCGAAGCGGCACTCTTGCGTAGCGGCAAGTTGAAAATCTCGCGGGGATGAACAATAGAAGCGCTGAGGCTGCCTACCGATATTTCTTCCTTAGAAATGATCTGATTTTTAGTATTGAGTAACAGTATTTTAAAATACTCTTTCTTCTTATAGCGAAGTTCTTCCATGAAGAGATCCGCTGCCTGAGAAGGGTTGGTGATACTGCCCGACACCTCTCTGGGTGCAGTAGCCAAACGGCAGCCAAGCTCCAGAGCAGCTTTGATCGTGACCGCCTTGTCAGGGCCAATACCTTTGTTTTCCTGTAGATCCTCGAGCGAAAGATTGGGCAGGCTTTTTAATCCTCCGCCGCAAGCTAAAATCCTGGTGGCTATCTGCACGGCCGATTCGCTGCGGTTGCCGGTGCGAATTAAAATCGCCAGCAGCTCGGCATTTGAAAGCGATCCCACACCAAATAATCTTAATTTTTCACGCGGTCTCTCTTCGAATGGTAAATCTTTAATCAGTACCGGTTCATTTTGCATCGCCTAAGTCATCTCCATTGAGCCATGTTGTAAAGTTCATATTGTTCAGCAATTCCTGCAGTAAACTAAGAGGCAGGCCAACGACATTAAAATAGCAGCCTTCAATCCGACTAATAAAGAGAGCTGCGCGGCCCTGGATTCCGTAAGCTCCCGCTTTATCATATGGCTCACCGGTCGCCAGATAAGCCGCTATTTCCAGCGCAGTGAGTTCTTTCATCCATACCTTTGTTGATGATATACCACTTTCGATCCGTCCGCTTTCCGCATCAACCAAATGAAGCGCTGTAATTACTTCATGGCGAGCTCCGCTAATCAGTTGCAGCATGCGTCCGGCTTCCTCCGCATCACCCGGTTTCCCGAGGATCAGGCCCCGGTAATAAACCAGTGTATCCGCTGCCAGAACCAGCCCCCGGTCAACGGTTGCAACGACTGATTCAGCTTTTTTGCGAGCCAGTGTACTTACCAACTCCTCGGGGGTCAGCTGCTCACTGACCTGCTCGCAAATTTCAGGAATGACTAGGTTAAAAGGGATACCGACCTGCCTGAGCAATTCAGCTCTTCGCGGAGAAGCAGAAGCAAGGATCAGTTTCTTCATAGCGGTGCTGACCCGGCCTGCTTCAGCATCCGACCGGTCACTCCCTCCAGGTAATGCGCCGCCAGGCCGGTAAAAATTCCTGTCGGAACAGAAAGTAACAGTAATAGCGGATAATATCCCTTAAAAAGTGAAAAATTCGCAATGATTAATGCGGCAACTGCCAACTGGGTCAGATTATGAACTGCGGCGCCAATGACGCTTACCGAAATCAGGCTGAACACCTCTCTTTTTTTAAGGATTATCAGCAGTGCCATAACCAGACAACTGGTGATCCCGGCTGAAAAACTGAGCCAGAAACCAAAGCCAAATAGTCCTCCTACAAACAGGCTTCCGAGGACAGTTCTTAAGACAGCAACCAGCAGCCCGCTGCGTAGGCCAAACAATATCAGGGTCAGAAGGGTGATGATGTTAGCCAGACCCAGCCTGACTCCGGGCACCGGCATCGGCACGGGCAGGGCAGCTTCAACTGTATGAATGACAATTGCAAAAGTAATCAGGACCGCCAGGTAGGTTAAATGATTGAGGCGACTTTTAAGCCTTAAAGTGTTTTGTGGCATCCTCCGGCTCCCTTCTAGTGTATTTCAATAATACCATCCAGGCCACTTGAAACGATTAACTCCAGTTCCGGGGTTATTAGCACCCCTTCCACCCCCGGGATCTCTTCAATTAGGGTCAGTCCGTCAAGCGGACCGAGCACAAAAACCGCTGTTGAAAGAGCATCCGCCTCGGCAGCCGTCGCAGCAATAATCGTCACGCTGACCAGCCCCCGGGCAGGGTTTCCGGTTTCAGGATCAAGAATATGATGGTAAGCAACACCGGCCAGGTCAAAATAGCGTTCATAATCCCCAGATGTTACTACGGCACCATCAGAAAGTTTTAAAACAGCCATAATCCTTTTTTGATCGCGGGGATGACGAATGCCCAGTTTCCAGGGCTCGCCATCCGGCCTACTGCCCAGGAGGGCAATATCACCACCGGCATTGATAAAAGCAGAGCTAACCCCGTAACTTTTTAAAAGTGTAACAGCCTGATCAAGAATAAACCCCTTGGCCAGACCACCGAGCTCCAAAACCATTCCCTGCACCGGTAAAAAAAGAGTTGTTTCCATTTGATTAAAGCTGATGTTTTGATAATCGACCAAGAGCAGGCGTTGCTTGATTTCTGTCTCTTCCGGAACTCGGAACTGCTGACCCAGAAAACCCCAGCTGTCGATCAACGGCCCGATCGTGGGATCAAACGCGCCTCCGCTGAGAGTCGCGTATTGATAGGCCAGTTCAACCAACCGATAAGTATCAGGACTGACCACCACTGGTTCGAAACCGGCCAGGCTGTTAAGCCGATTTAGATCGCTTGCCGCCTCTGTGCGGCTGATTATCCGCTCCAATCGTTCTATCTCGTCAAACACAGCGTTTTTAACAGCTTCAGCCTCGACCCCTTCCGGGACGGCAAAATTTAATTCGACCATCGTATCCATGGCGGTCAGGTAAAAGGCTTTCTGATCAACTACAGGGCTTGAGCTGGCCAAGAGAAGCAACACGCAAGCAGCCAGCACGGTAATAATCAGGAGACGGTATTTTTTCAGGAAATTGATGACCGCTTTTCTGCCTGCAACCCGGGAATTTTGGTGGTTATCGATCAAAGAGCAAGCTCCTTAAGAACGACCAAAATAGAAGATTATCAGCAAAACCACTCCTAGAACCAGCATCAGAAGAAGGTTGTCAAAACTAAGGTTTTTAGTTGTCCAGCGCGATTGTTCTTTACTACGATCCTTCACTTGCCTGTTCTCCAGTCTCTTTTCCATCTCTTCCCTTGCTTTTTGACCGGCCTGGTCGTAGACAACGTTTAAGGCCCGGTCGAGATCGTTGGATTGCTTGGCCAGTTTTTGCGCCGCCTGACCAGTTTTAAGATAGGCTTTGTCAAGAGCACTGTCCATATCGGCAGATTTGTCGGCTAGCTTACGTGCCGCCTGACCGGTTTTAAGATAGGCTTTGTCAAGAGCACTGTCCATATCGGCAGATTTGTCGGCTAGCTTACGCGCCGTTGCTCCTGATTTTTCATAAAACTGATCAATCTTGGTATCCATGTCGCGGGAACGATCCGCCAGTTTGCGACCGATGACCCCCCACTTCAGGTAAAATTGATCCAAGCCCTGGTCAAAATCACCGATAAAGCTGCACCAGCTGCGGGCTATACTACCAGAACGATCATAGGCCTTATCCACGGATGAATCAACAATCACCCCGGTGCGACAGGTAAAAGCCATCAGGTAATGCGTGACCGGCTGGTAGATTAGGGCATAAATACTTAGCCAGGAAGGCGGTTTCCAGTCAAACCAACGACGGTAGGCTCCGGGTATGTAGATAATCAAAGCCAGTGCAGCAACAATAATCATCGCCTCAAGAGGATGCCATTCGAAGAAGTTAAAATGGTAGAGATGATCCATGGCATATCCTTCATATTTAAGCATTTCAGCCGCCGGGACAATAATGCGCTCCAGGATCAGGTTTGGAAAGAGACCGATCGCGACGATGATCAACGCAAAACTACTTAAAACCGCAATCGTTGAAGGCGTAAGCTGATAGTCACGATCGAGCTTTTCCGGTACCGGGCCTAGAAAGACCCCTCTGAAAAGTTTAATGAAATAACAGATCGTGAGGGCGCTGGTAAGGGTAAATATTTTTTCTGCTATTTCAAGGCTGATCAAATCATTATATTTTATAGCAACCAACAGCGCATCGTGAACCAGAGTTTTACTGGGATAACCGTTGAATCCAGGCACACCGGCGATGCCAAAGGCTGCCACCAGAAAAGTTACAGCAACCAGGGGCATTTTTTTTAGCATGCCGCCGAGTCGTGAGAGTTCCAGTTCATGCGTGTAAATGTAAATAGTACCAACCATCATAAAAAGACCGGCTTTGAAAAAAGCATGATTAATAATATGGTACACCGCTCCGGCAAAACCCATTGCCCCACCAACACCCATAAACATAGCAGCACCAATGCCGGTTGCTATATAGCCGATCTGGCTAACACTGCTGTAGGCCAGGATCCGCTTCATGTTCCCCTGCAGCAGAGCCATAACCGCTCCGGCAAGCATGGTAACGATACCGATCCACATCAGGGCGTTCCCCATCGCAAAAAGATAATTAAGATCTTTCGTACCGCTTTCAGTGGGAGAAGAGAATAATATTAATGACACTCTTAAGATACCGTAAGCTCCGGTTTTGATCATAATACCGGAAAGCAGGGCACTGGCCGGTGAAGGAGCAACAGGGTGAGCCAGGGGTAACCAGATATGCAGAGGAACCAGACCGGCTTTAATCCCGAAACCGACCAGGAAAAGGATATAGATCAACGTTCGATTAGCCGTTAGCTGATCAAGCACCGGAACGATAGCAACCGATCCGGTGGCAGAATAGAGCAGCATAATAGCAAAGAGCAGCGCCAAACCACCGGCAATTCCCAGGTAGAGATAAAGAATTCCGGCTTTCATTGACTCCAGATTTTGCTCATGTATTACCAGAATAAATGAACTTAGAGTCATCAACTCGAAAAATAAAAAGAGGGTAAAAAAATCGCCGGCCAGGACAACCCCGAGGGTGGCACCAAGGGTAAAAATCAACACGCTATAAAAGCGGCGGCGGTTGTGTTCTAAATCCATGTAGGTAAAAGAAAAGATGGTTGCCAGAGACCAGACCAGGGTGATCAGAAAGGCAAAGATCCACCCGATTAAATCAACTTTAAAATAAAGCCCAAGCTGCATAAAATCAAGCAGGTCAAAGCTGACTGTGCCGTTTAAAACCATAGGCAAAAGAGCAGTAACCCCGGTCAGTGAGAACAGTGAAATGATCAGGGCAAGTGCTTTTCGTGCGTTTTCCCAGCTGTCCTTTAAGAAATAAAGACCTACTCCGGTCAGCAAAGGTACCAGCGTCACCCAAAGGACTGTGGAGGAATAGTAAACCTGGTAAACCTTAGGCAGATGTTCCGGAGCAGCGGCAAACAATTATAATCCCCCTCCTCCCAGCAGATAAACTGCAGTGAGGCGTGAGAGGCTAAAAGCAATATTATTAGGGGTGAGCCCGAAAAAGATCGTACACAATGCCAGAATAACGATTGCCGATAACATCAACGGGGTTGCTTCCTCGATCTTTACCGGAGGTAGATCGTGTTCATCCCCGTGATGATCCGCTTGAAGAGAGTCGGGCAATTCAAAGAAAGCCGGGATAATAATCGGCAGGTAATAAAGAGCATTAAGCAGGCTGCTGATTAAAAGGACCAACACAAAACCGGGCGCCTCGGCATCAAGAGCTCCAAGGGCCAGAGTCCACTTGCTAAGAAAACCGTTTAAGGGTGGAATACCGATCATCGCCAGGGCAGCCAGTGCGAAACAGCCCATTGTTACAGGCATCTGGCGCCCGAGCCCTTTAAAATCAGCGATGTTGCGTTTGCCTGTTTTCCAGATAATGGCACCAGCAGCAAGGAAGAGGGCGCTTTTCATGAATGCGTGGCTGAAAATATGAAATATCGCCCCGGTGATCGCATTGTTATTTAATATGCTTAAACCCAGAAGGACATAACCCAATTGGCTGATACTGGAGTAAGCTAAACGCCTCTTGATGTCTGTCTGGGTCAGAGCTACGGCTGAACCGAGCAGGATAGTGATCACAGCCAAAGCGGCAAGAATATCGTTCCAATTACTGGTTTGAAGCAGCTGATAAGAATAAACAAAGAATACAACCCTGACCAAACCATATGCGCCAGTTTTCAGCATGATCCCCGAAAGCAGGGCACTGGCCGGAGAAGGAGCAACGGGATGGGCATCAGGCAACCAGACATGCAGGGGAAACATACCGGCTTTCATACCAAAGCCGATCAGAAAACAGATAAAGGCGATTAGGCCAAGGGTGGACCTTTCCTGAATAATCGGCCCTACTCCGAGAGATACGGTCCCACCGAGTTCAAAAATGATAATGATGCCAAAAAAGAGAGCCAGACCGCCGATAATGGTCATCACCAGGTATTTATAGCCGGCCTTGAGCGCTTCCTCGGTTTGTTCATGGATGACCAGGATATAGGCAATGATCGACATCAGCTCAAAGAAGACAAAGAGGCTGAAAAGATCGCCGGCAAAAAAGATCCCCTGGCAACTGCCTAAAGTAAAGATCAATACCGGGTAATAACGACCGCCGGCATGTTCCCTGGCCATATAGCGAAGCGAATAAAGTGTTGCCAAAAGCCAGACAAAGGAAGAGAGAGCAGCCAGTGAAAAGCTTAACAGATCAAGACGGATCGAAATTTCTAAATTGGGTAAGATTTCAAAGAGAGAGAGCTGCACTATCCCCCCGTCTTTAATGAAAGGATAGAGCGTAAGTGACAAAATAAAAGTGACTGCCGCAGTTGCTACCGATAAACCGTTACGCAACTGATCAGATATGCGGCAGCTGTACATGATAACCGGAGTCATGATGATTGGAGCCAGGACAATAATGATCTGGATCGCTACCACGGTTTTTTCAGCCAATAAAACCACCCCCGCCTGTTTACGTTATTTTTTATTATAGGTTTGTTAATTTAATAATTCAACCATTGCCAGATCAGCTTAGAATCAGAAGAAAACGGTCACAGCCTCTTCGAGCAGTAGAGTCAGCGGACGGGAAAAGATTCCCGTAATCACAACAAAAATCATGCCAATTACCAGCGCTGACTGTAAAACCTTGGGTACCTCTTTAACCTGGCAGGCGAAATCATCCTGGCTCATAAAAGCATTGATCACGATTGGCATATAATAGATAGCATTTAATAGGCTACTCAGCAAAATAACCAACACAAAAAGCGATCGCCCGATCTCGAGGGCTCCCAAAGCCAGGTACCATTTACTGATCAAGCCACCTGTTCCCGGAATGCCGATCATCGAGGCGCTGCCAACCGTAAAGGCAACCAAAACCAGGGGCATAACCCGGCCGATGCCGTTCATGTCACTGATCCTGCGCACACCGGTAGCGTAAATAATAGCACCAGCAGCCATAAAGAGCATCGCTTTAGTAATGGCATGTACAGCTATGTGATAAAGCCCGCCAACCAGGGCCAGACGCTGATCGAGACCAATGCCCATGAAAATGAAGGCTATTTGTCCGATGCTGGAATAAGCGAGCATTTTTTTCAGATCTGTTTGTAACATGGCATAGACAGAACCAAACATCACCCCAAAAGCGGCAAGCCAGAGCACAATTTCGCTTAAGGGAAGACTGTCAAGCAGAGAACGGGGAAATACCCTGTAAAAAATGACAAAGAGACTGAACGCATAGATTTTGATCACCAAACCCGATAGCATGGCACTTGAAGGGGATGGAGCCGAGGCATGAGCATCTGGCAACCATACATGTAAAGGAAAAAGCGCCGCCTTGGTGCCAAAAGCAACAATGAAGAGGGCCGCGGCGGTAAAAACATTAAGCGGGTAATTGATGACCGCAGCTGTGAGTTCCTGCTGGAGGAATCCGAAGTTTAGCTGGCCGGTTACCATATAAAGCAGGGCCACCCCAAGCAAAAAACAGCCGGTTCCCATCGCGCTCAAGATTAGATATTTAAAACCGGCCTCCAGACACTCACGGTCTTCCTTCACTGTAATGATCGCGCAGGAGGTAATGGCGCAGATCTCCATGAAGACAAAAAGGTTAAAAAGATCATTGGTCATCGTTATCGCCGCCATCGAAGCAACCAGAAGTAAATAAAGGGCATAATACCAGCCGATCACTGTCCGGCGCAGTTCATGTTGTAGATCTTCGATGGCAAAAAGAAAGATCCACAAACTAATCGCAACTACGACCAGAAGCATAAAAACCCGCAGCGGATCTGCCACATATTCAATGCCCCACGGAGGAGGCCAGTTGCCCATCTGGTAAAAATAAGGTCCATCACGACGCACTTTAATTAACAGAAATACAGCCATGACCACAGAAAGCAACAGGGAGAGCAGAACCAGGTAACCGCTCGCTTTTTCATGACGGCGGTAAATAAGTGGCGCCAGAAAAGCGCCAATTAGTGGAGTTATAACAATTAAAACCGGTAATTGATCTGCTAAAACCACTACTCATCGCCCCTGAGTTCACAAATTTCATCGTAATCAACAGTACCGTAAGCCCGGTGAATCTTTACGATCAGGCTAAGCGCATAAGCTGTAACACTAACTGCTACGACAATACCGGTCAGGATCAAAGCCCCGGGTAAGGGATTAATATAAAGGGCTTCCGGATCGCTCCCGATGATCGGTGGCCTGCCGCCCTGCACATAACCGATCGCCACAAAAAGCAGGAAAACAGAGGTATCCATGATATTCATGGCGATAACCTTCTTGATCATATTGGCATGGGTCAACATCGTATGTGTACCAATGACAAAGAGGATAATGGCCACAAAATAATAATAATTATGTATCAGTCCGCCTAATATCTCCAACAACCTGCTCCTTCTCGATGATGTTATAAAAAAGGGTGGTTATCGTGCTGGCAACTTTGATGCCTATAAACACGGTAATGATCCAGATCGCCCCGGCGCTGAAAAACTCGCCCGCCTCTCCTAAGGGAAAACCAGCTGCCCGGTTGGCAAAATAGTTTCCACCTAAGAAGATAGCCGCCAGGCCGGTTAAGGCAAAGCCGAGAGCACCACCGCTTTCCAGGAGTGAAGCTGTCTGGTGTGATATTTGTTTGGCTCCGGCTTCCAGGTTAAAAGAGATTGCTACCAAAACCAGGCTGGAACCGAATATCGCCCCTCCCGAAAAACCGCCACCCGGTGAAAGGTGCCCATTAACGATCACATAAATGCCATAAAGTTGAATAAAAGGAGCAACCAGCCTGGCTGTTATCCGAACAATCTGATCATCGATATTAACCCTGCTCCCTTCTTGTTCAGTGCGATTTCAGGGTGGCAATTACCGCTGCAATAGCAGCAAACAGAACCGTTGCCTCGCCAAGTGTATCAAAAGCGCGATAATCGGTGATGATACTGCTGACAATATTCAGCGCTCCTGTCTCAGCCACTCCTGATTCAAGATAACGTTTTGGCACTTCGTTAAAAGCCGGACTGTCTGGTGAGCCAAAAAGTGGCATTTCAGCAACGGTAAAGCTAAAAAGATAAATAATCAGACCTAACAGATAGAACGTAAGGATGCTTCGTAGTTCAACACCGAGAATGAAGCGCAGAAAAAGGGCCAGAAAAACCAGAAAGACAAAAGGAATATATGACATCAGCAGGCTCCCCCCTCAAAGAGCTTCATTCAACCCTCTTAGTTTTACTAATTGCGGCAATCATTAAAAGCGCAGCGACACCGGTGCCCAAAGCTGCTTCAACCATGGCAACATCAGGGGCGCTTAGCTGCTGCCAGATTATCGCCATGATCAGGCCAAAAGCCGAAAAAAGAATCACGGCGCTTAACAAATCACGGATATAGGCTACACCGATCGCACAGATGATCAGAAATACAAGCAGCAGGATGTTCAGCAACTCAGTCATCGCCTGGCCTCCTGCTTAAAACCGGGGTTATCCCCGTTTTATAGGCCGCCCGGGCAATAACATGAGCAGCTGTGGGGTTGGTAATCAAAATAAAGAGGGCAAGCAGGATTAACCTGATCCCGATCGTGGCTGTACTTTGCAAAGCCAGGGAAAGTAAAATTAATCCCGCCCCTAAGGTATCACATTTGGTGGTGGCATGCAGCCGGTTAAAGACATCTGGCAGGCGAAGTAGCCCCACGGTACCGACGAAGAGAAAAAAGAGACCGCCGCATAGTGAAAGAAGCGCCAAAAAACCAAGCACCTGTTCGATAAGCGCATTCATCAGTCGAGAGCCCCTTTCTCCAGATATTTAGCCACGCCGATCGTCGTAATAAAGCTCATCAGGGCGTAGACCATTGCGATGTCTAAAAAGTATTGATGCCCATATACCTTAGCAATCAGGGTAATAATCACGAGGGTTTTAGTGCCGATGATATTAATTGCAGTAACCCTGTCCTGTGCTGTTGGGCCAAGCAAAGCTCTTACCAGTGATAGAAAGATCATCAGCATGACCAGGATTGCTCCAATCTCGTAAGAAAAACTAAGTATCTGAGCTAAATCCACCGCTAGGCTTCCTCCATTTCTCTGATTTTCTTAATCAGAGGCCAGTTTCGCAAACCCTCACCGCTTTTAAAAGTTAAAGCATGCACCAGGAACTTATTGTCTTCTGCCATGATGGTCAAAGTTCCGGGGGTCAGGGTAATTGAATTGGCAAGCAGCACCCGATCGGTAATTTTTTCAATATCGACTTCAAGTTCAACCAGGTTAGGTTCAATTGGCATTTTGGGATTTAAAACTATTGCCGCCACCTGAAAGTTAGCCACCACAATATCACTAATCAGTTTTAATGCGTAACCGGCAAACCAGAAAAGAGTTTTAAAACGGATCGGCACCCTTTCTTCAGACTTAATTAAAAGGTTCCGGTTAAACCAGACCACAAAAGCAGCTGCTGCAAGACCAAACAGCAGCTGAGGCCACTTCAGGCTGCCGCTGACAGCAACCCAAAAGATAAACATCACCATCGTCATACCGATATAGTCTGGAAGCCGGCCTCGCATAGATTCACCACCGGTAAGAAAAATCAATTTCTGTCGTGACTTACAGATACTCCAGCAAATAGATAGGTTAACATATCAATAATTAGAACAGGGCTTAGTTGCCCTGTTCTAGTTATTGATCACGCAGATTCAGCCACTTTGGCAGCAGCAGTTGCCATGGCATCTGCTGCAGAAGGGATTGCGTCTCGCCGGTGAATTGTGCCCGGCTTGCATTTCGGCACACATTCACCACAGTCGTTACATTTTTCTAAATCAATTACTGCTAAATTATCAACCATCTCAATTGCTTCCTGAGGGCAGGCTTTAATACATGCTTTACAGGCTATGCAGCCAACCTCGCATGATGCGGCAACCGATTTGCCTCGCTCATGAGAGTTACATAAAACCAGGTGCCCTTCCTTGCTCTTGGACAACATCTGGATAATGGCACGGGGACAGGCTGAGGCACAGAGTCCACAACCGGTACACTGATCATAATCCACAACCGGCAACCCGTGCTCACCCATTTTAATCGCATCAAAAAGGCAGGCACGGACACAGTTGCCAAGACCCAGGCAACCGTAGGAGCAAGACTTGAAGCCCCCGACAAAGTCTGATGCCACCTGACAATCCTGAACACCATCGTAGATATAACGATCATAAGCCCTGTAGCAATCTCCAATACAAAAAACGGTAGCCACTGGTTGGCGTGCATCCCCGGCTTCCTGGCCAAGCAGCTGCGCTATCGCCTGGGCAGTTTCAGTACCGCCCGGTATACAGCCGTTTGTTTTTGTTTCTCCGGCAGCTACGGCTTCGGCAAAATTTGAACAACCGGCATAACCGCAGGCTCCACAGTTAACTCCGGGCAGCGTCTCTTTTATAGTTTCAACCAGCGGATCGGTTTGAACAGCAAAGAACTGCGCCGCTATAGCTAATAAAAGCCCGAAAATCAAACCGATTAGACCGAGTGCGGCGATCGCATAGATAATAAGCACGATTCACTTCACCTCGCAAGTTATAGTTCAGCCATAAAATCCAGTAAAACTTTTCATCCTGATCCTGCTGGATGAAAACACAGTTTAAAGGGAGATCATACCCTTAAAACCAAGGAATGCCATCGACAAAATACCTGCTGTGATCAATGTCACCGCGGAACCACGCAAAACATCGGGCATTGTTGCCAGTTCCAACCTTTCCCTGATACCGGCCATGATCACCAGGGCCATTGAAAAACCGATTGATGCACCGACGGCAAAGACAACCGCTTCAATCAGTGAAAATTCCTGGCGCACAGCGAGCAGAGCAACAGCCAGCACCGCACAGTTGGTGGTGATCAGCGGTAAAAATATCCCCAGCCCCAGGTACAATGTTGGACTGATTTTACGCAGTACGATTTCCACCAATTGGACCAATGAAGCGACAATCAAAATAAATGCAACAATCTGCAGGTAAGCAAGGTCAAACGGCACCAGAACGAAGGTGTAGACCAACCAAGTGACAAGCGTGGCCATGGCCATCACAAAGATCACCGCCATACCCATGCCAATCGCTGTTTCCATCTTCCGGGAAACCCCGAGAAAGGGGCAAATCCCAAAAAATCGCTGTAAAACAAAGTTATCTATAAAAATGTAGATAAAAAATATTGAAAGTAGTTTTTCCATACTATCCTCCTGCCCAGGTTGATGATAAACAACAGCGTTTTAAGCTGCCAACCTACTTAATATTAAAACGCTTAAAGACTGCATTGACCCCGGCCAATAAAAGACCCAGGGCAATAAAGGCTCCGGAAGGCTGTGCAAAAAGGGTCATCGGTTCAAAATTTGCACCAAAAAGATGAATAACAGTATCCGGATCCGGACCCAGAATAGTGCCCTGACCAATGATCTCCCGCACCGAGGAAAGCAGTAGCAAGGCCAAAGTAAAACCAATACCGCTGCCAACACCATCCAGCACTGAACGAAGCGGATTATTTTTACTGGCAAAAGCCTCAGCCCGGCCCAGGATAATGCAGTTAACCACGATCAGGGGTACAAAAACACCAAGCGCTTCGTACAGCACGGGCTGAAATGCCTTTAATAACATCTCGATGATCGTCACAAAAGTGGCAATCACGACAATAAAGCAGGGTATGCGCACCTGTGGTGGGATGAAATTCCTGAGTAGTGAAATGACCAGGTTGGAGGCGATTAAAACAGCTGTCGCTGCCAAACCCATTCCAACACCATTGACGATAAACGCAGTGACACCAAGCACCGGGCACATGCCCAGCATTGTCACCAAAACAGGGTTCTCCTTGAGAATGCCCTTGGTAAATTCCTGCAAATAAGAAGGATTAGCTTTCAACTTTTATTCACCTCCGCCATTAGCTTCCAAAGCAGCGGCCAGAGCTGCCTGCACCGCTTCAACAATGCCTTTGGCGCTCAGGGTGGCTCCGGTTTTTGTATCTACATCAAAACTCTGCTCGGCAATAATTAGCTCCGGTATAAGCGGATAGGACTCGATAAAATAAGTCGGAGTCTCATCGTGATCCAAAACATCAATCCTGGTAACCACACCACCGGAAACTTCAACCTCTACAAGAATCGGTCCGGAGAGACCGGGAGCAGAACCCTGGTATATGCCATCAGGCACGGCTGTTATATCAACTGCTCCGGTCTCGTGACCAAGAAAGCTTTCGGCAACGACACTGACCACCCTGCGGATTGAAGTAATCATGGCAGAGGTGCTGATTGTCGCCCCGGTAACGATATCCACATCTTCACCTGGTAGCAGCGGATCTTTAAGGCTCTTGCCAATAAATTGCTCCTGAAAATCAGCAGTAGTGATCACATCACCAATTCCGGGTGTTTCTGTGTGCGAAATAATAAGCATACCGACCACTTTTCCTTCACCATCAAGTGCCAGGTTGTAGGTAATGGTTCCATCGTAACCCTGCTGTTCAATCGTCGCCATCACACCGATCAGACGATCTGAGCTATCAAAGATTAGATCGAAATAATCATCTTCGAGTCGCTGGTTTTCAAAGCTGACAACCTCCGGGAAGTAAAGCTCCAGAGCTTCACGGTATTCCGCCTCCTGCCGATCGGCAATAATCGGAGCCGTTATATTATTGACCCCGGTCAAGAGAGCAGCGGAAACCAAACCGACAATGGTCAGCGTGATAGAAAGTTTCAAGATCTCACGCACTCTTCTTCACCCCCCCAAATTGCTGTGGAATAGTAAAGTTATCGATAATTGGGGTAAGCCCATTCATGATTAGGATGGCAAAGGTAACTCCTTCGGGCATGGAGCCCCAAAGCCTGATCAGCATCGTTATCAGGCCGCAGCCGATGCCGAAGATTAGCTTACCGGTTGTAGTAACCGGAGTTGTAACCATATCCGTCGCCATATAAATTGCACCGATCATTACCCCTCCGGCTAAAACGTGGAACAGGCCGGTTCCGAATGAACCTCCGTAGAAACCACCACCAAAAAGTAAGCCAAAGAGAAAAACCGTCCCGATAAAGCCACCCGGAATACGCCAATCAATGTGGCCTTTATAATAGAGCCAAGCGCCACCAAGCAACAGGGCAAGGGCCGAAGTTTCTCCCAGGCAGCCGGGTATAGTGCCGATAAAATAATTAGCATAGCTATAAGAAAGGGCCTCCTGCTGACCGGCAAGCGCTGTCGCCATCGTAACAGCAGAGATGTCAGTTGTAAAAGCAAACGGCTGTGGTTGAGGCCAGATTGGACCAACCATCCGGGTGCCCCAGGACATCACAACAATGGCACGGCCGACCAGGGCCGGGTTAAAGATATTATAACCGATACCGCCGTACACTTGCTTACCAATAATGATCGATGAAGCAGCGCCGATGACCACCAGCCACCAAGGAGGAGCGGGCGGCAGAACCATGGCGAATAATAATCCGGTAACGGCAGCGCTTCCATCGCTGAAAAGATCACGTTTGCGTAGCCATAACGCTTCCACGACCATGGCTGTAACCACAGAAATTAGCATGGTCAGCAATGCTTTATAGCCAAACAACAGAACTGCCATCAGGGCTGCCGGGAAAAGAGCAATCAAGACATCAGTCATGACGCTTTGTACAGAATCAATGGTTCGGATGTGCGGCGACGAAGAAACAACCAGTTTTTTATCCATTTCGATCACTTCCCTCCTTCGCGAAAATTGCTATTTCTTTTTCGCTTTCATAATTTCCGCCTTGGCAATCCTGATTAATTGGGTCAGCGGTATTTTCGAAGGGCAGGAGTAAGAGCAGCAACCGCATTCAAAGCAATCGAGAGCATGCAGCTTCTCCGCCCTTGAATATAGTGTATGTTCTGCAGCCTGCGCGATCATAGTCGGCATCAATGTTACCGGACAGGCTTCAACACACTTGGCGCAGCGGATACAGGGGGCTCTTTCGGCAAGATAAACATCTTCATCGGTCAGGGCCAGGATTCCTGAAGTACCTTTAATAATTGGAAGATTTGCATTGGGTTGTGCCAGCCCCATCATCGGACCGCCGACGATTAACTTAAGTGTATTATCCTTTAAACCCCCGCAGTGATCGATAACTTCACTGACCAGTGTTCCAATCCTAACCAACAGGTTAGCCGGCCGGTTAATGCCCGAACCGGTTACAGTGACAACCCGCTCGATTAAAGGTTTGCCTTCTTTAATCGCCTTACTGACGGCAACAGCAGTCCCCACATTGTGATTAACAATGCCGACATCGAGGGGCAGCCCGCCTGACGGAACTTTGCGTCCGGTAGTCACCTGGATGAGCATTTTTTCTGCACCCTGTGGATATTTGGTATGCAGTTTGGCAACGCTGATATTCTCATCTTCAGCGGTTACCTGCTCCAGCACCCGGATCGCGTCGCTTTTATTATCCTCAATCCCGATCACTGCCTTTTCAGCACCCAAAGCCTTGATCATCGCTTTTAAACCGAAGACTATCTCTTCCGGTTTTTCGAGCATCACGCGGTGATCAGCAGACAGGTACGGTTCACATTCTGCACCATTGATGACAACGATATCAATCTTTTTTTCAGGAGGAGGAGAAAGCTTAACATGGGCCGGGAAAGTTGCACCACCGAGGCCGACAATTCCTGCTTCCCGAACCAGTTTGCGAATATCCTCGGCAGAAAGATCATCTAAATTTCCGGCTGGTTTAATCTGCTCATCCCATTTTTCCTCACCATCGGATTCTATGGTAATGGACTGAACCGGGCGACCCAGGGGATGGTTGTAAGGCCCGATTTCTTTGATCGTCCCTGAAACTGAGGCATGGATCGGAGCAGAAACAAAACCGCTGCTGTCGGCAATCTTTTGGCCCATTTTCACCTGGGCCCCGACTTCTATTCCTTCCAGTGGCTCACAGGGTGCGCCAATATGTTGTTGCAGGGGAATCACCACCGTGAGGGGGGCTTTCATCGGGGTAACTGCCATAGTCGCTGTTACCTCTTTATGGTAGTCCGGATGAACGCCTCCTTTGAAAACCGTAATGTTCATCTTGCCTGTTCACCCTTTCCTTATACTGATGTTTAGTAGCAAAAATCTGTATTTTTTTCAGCCGTTTACCGAACGGATTGTAACTGCATGAACCGTAAGAACATCACAACAAATGCCTGTAAAACTTCGTGACTTACTCTTAAAGTCCTGCAAAAAATGATAATTAATGATAACCCACGACTCAAACCTGCTCCGATTCCACATTAATTAAGTAGTACGCCCGGATATCACTGACCGTATAAAGTGAGCCGGTAACCAGAATGGCATCTTCTGGTTCAGCCAGTTCAAATGCTTTGTCGAGAGCCTCCTGATGATCTTTTATGACATAATAGTCTTTCACTAATTTAAAATGGTTTAGAGCAAAATCAGCAATAGTTTGCGGGTCCGCTGCCCGCGGTAGCAGAGGACGGGTAAAAACAACCAAGTCTGACAGGGGCAAAATAAATTTAAGCATAGCTGCCGTGTCTTTATCAGCGAGCATCCCGATTACTAAAACCAGGCGCTTATATTTAAAATAAAGGGGCACTGCTTCAGCCAGTTTCTCCATTGCCGCCGGATTATGGGCGCCGTCCAATATAACGAGCGGTTCTTTTTGTAGCAGCTCAAGGCGTCCCGGCCAGGATGTTTCAGCCAACCCCTTCAAAATCGCTGCACGACTGACGGTAAAACCATAATTTTCGAGCAGCTCAACAGCGGCAAGCGCCGTTGCCGCATTAAGTAGCTGGTATTTACCACGCAGAGCTATAAATAGATCACAGTGCTCTTGATTAAAACCGTGGTAATTAAAAAACTGACCGTCTTCGGTAATTTGCTTAATAATCGAAACCGGGCGCTGATCAATCGGTTGTTCAGTAGCTTCACGCGGGGGGTAAACCCGATAATACAGACAATCAAGATCTTGACAGCGCTTTATAAAAACACAAAGCGCCCTTTGATCTTCAGCAGCAGTAATGAGTGGTTTTCCCTGTTTGATAATACCGGCTTTCTCAAAGGCAATCTCTTCAATGGTGTTGCCTAAGACATCTGTATGTTCGAGACTGATGTTGGTGATAATGCTGATCAGGGGAGTGACAATATTGGTGGCATCAAGACGTCCGCCAAGACCTACTTCCATGACCACCAGGTCCACACCACTGGCGGCAAAAAAAGCCAGGGCCAGCACCGTGACCACTTCAAACTCGGTAGGGTGACCCAGCTCCGGATCATTCTGCAGCTGCTCAACAATGGGTTTTATCCGGTCTACCAGTCTGACCAACTCGCCGTGTTCGATATCGGTGTTATTTACTGCCATCCGGTTGGTAAAGGAGAGCAGGTATGGTGAGGTATAAAGACCGACTGTGTAGCCGGCTGCCCGCAGGATTGAAGCTAGCATTGCTGCTGTTGAGCCTTTTCCGTTGGTGCCCGCGACATGGACAAAACGAATGCCATGATGAGGGTTGCCGAGCAGCTCAAGCATTGCTGTAACCCTTTCTAAACCTGGTTTAATCCCGAAACGCCCCAGACCGTGGATCCACTCCAGGGCCTTATTGTAAGCTTTTTCCTGCTGCAACTTTTACTTCAGCTCCCGGATCCTCTGTTCAATCATAGTTAAACGAGCAGTCTGCTCTTCACGACGTGCTGCTTCCTTGGCTATAACTTCCGGTGGTGCCTTTTTGACAAAACCTTCACTTTTTAACTTACCATCAGTTTTTTTCTTTTCCACTTGCAGTTGAGTCAGCTCCTTCTCCAGACGCCCAATCTCCGCTTCAACATCAATAACCCCCTCAAGCGGTAGAAACAGCTCCAGATCGTCAGCGATGATCGCCGTCAGCGATTGCTCAGGCTTAACGGCAGAGGGTTCAATGGTCAGCGGATCAGCGAAAGCCAATTTAGCAAGCTGGTGGCTCTCTTCCTGCAGGCATCTTGCTGTTTCTCCACCAGCACGGATGATAATGGCCGTTTTTTTACCGGGGGGCATCTGAACCTGGCTGCGCAAATTCCTGATCGCCCGTGCCACCTCCTGCACCAGCAGCATTTCCGCTGTTTCCTGAGGAAAAACGTGTTTTTCAACTGACTCCGGCCAGGTAGCCACAACAAGTGCTTCTTCCCGGCGGTGGGGGAGTTGCTGCCATATTTCCTCGGAAATAAATGGCATAAAGGGATGCAGCAGCCTCATCATCCCGTCTAATAGATAAGCCAGGACAGCAAGGGTCCGATTACGGTCTGCTCCGGCATCAGGGTCATCTTTGCGGTAGAGGAAATATTTACTCAGTTCAACATACCAGTCACAAAAATCATTCCAGATAAATTCATAAATCAGACGGGCAGCCTCACCAAGTTCGTATGTTTCAAGCAGACCAGTGGTCTGCCGGACAGTCTCGTTATAGCGGTGCAAAATCCAGCGATCAATACGGTTTAAGAGGGGTAGCATCACCACAGGATCATAAGGGATGAAATCAACAGTTCCATCTTCCTGATCGCTGAGGTTCATCAGAACAAAACGCGAAGCATTCCAGATTTTATTAGCAAAGTTTCTGCCTGCCTCAACACTCTCCTGGCGAAAACGCTGGTCATTACCGGGAGCCTGGCCGGTAACCAGGGTAAAACGCAGTGTATCAGCGCCGTAGTTTTCGATTATTTCGAGCGGATCGATCCCGTTGCCCAATGACTTGCTCATTTTGCGTCCCAGGGGATCGCGGACAAGTCCGGTTATATAGACGGTATGAAAAGGAACTTTTCCCATGAATTCAAGGCTCATAAACATCATCCGGGCCACCCAGAAGAAGATGATGTCGTAAGCGGTTACCAAAACGCTGGTCGGGTAGAAATGCTCAAGATCAGCTGTTTTTTCCGGCCAGCCCAATGTAGAAAAGGGCCAAAGCGCCGAGCTGAACCAGGTATCTAGCACATCGGGGTCCTGTTCCAGTTTCCCACCACAGGCTGGGCAGTTCTGTGGCTCTTCATAATCAACTACCAGTTCCCCGCAAGCACAATACCAGGCCGGTATCCGGTGGCCCCACCACAGCTGGCGCGATATGCACCAGTCACGGATACTCTCCAGCCAGTTCTGATAGATGCGGGTAAAACGGGGCGGCACAAACCGGGTGCTGCCATCTTCAACAGCGGCAAGAGCCGGCTCAGCCAGCGGCTTCATTCTGACAAACCACTGCCTTGATATAAGCGGTTCCACCACGGTGCTGCAGCGTTGGCAGTGACCCAAAGAGTGTTCGTGTTCCCTGATCGCCTCAATCAGGCCAAGTGCTTCGAGATCGGTAAGCACTTTTTTGCGACACTCAAAGCGGTCCAGCCCGGCATAAGGCCCAGCGGCAGCTGTCATTTTAGCATCTTCATCGATAATTTTAATCAGCTCCAGGTTATGGCGCTGACCAATGGCAAAGTCGTTGAGATCATGGCCGGGAGTAACTTTGACCGCGCCACTGCCGAAGGAGGGATCCACATAGTCATCGGCCACTATGGGAATCGGTCGGTTTAGTAAAGGCAGAATAACCTTTTTGCCGACCAGCCTCTGGTAACGGCTATCTTCGGGATGAACCGCTACCGCTGTATCACCGAGCATCGTTTCCGGACGGGTGGTGGCAACAGTAATCGACCCACTGCCGTCTTCCAAGGGATAGCGGATATGGGTAAGCGTTGAAGCTTCATCATCGTGTTCAACTTCGATATCGGAAAGGGCGGTGTGACAGCGCGGGCACCAGTTGATCAGGTAATCGCCACGGTAAATCAACCCTTTGCGGTATAGATCGACAAAAACCCTGCGCACTGCCATGGAACAACCCTCGTCCATGGTAAACCTTTCCCGCGACCAATCGCAGGACACCCCAAGGCGGTAAAGCTGTTTAGTAATCCGGGCATGGTAGGTATCTTTCCATTCCCAGACCTTTTCCAGAAAGCCGTCACGGCCAAGATCTTCTTTATCAATACCCTCTTCGGCCAGGTGTTTCTCTACAACATTCTGAGTGGCAATTCCAGCATGATCACAGCCGGGCAACCAGAGCGTATCAAAACCCTGCATCCTCTTCCAACGGATTAAAATATCCTGAATTGTATTATTCAGGGCATGCCCCATATGCAAAGAGCCTGTAACATTCGGAGGGGGGATTACTATGGTATAAGGGGTGCGTGAATCATCACGCGCGGCCTTGAAGTATTCCTGATCCAGCCAAAACCGGTACCTGGCAGTTTCCACTGCCGCCGGATCATAAACAGGGGGAAGCTTTGGTTCAGACATCAGGTCACCTCGGATCGTGATTAAGGTAGAGAAAACCTTCATCATATTATTACTTCCCCGAGGCAAAGTCAATGCTGACAGCAGCAATTGCCGGCGTTGGTGGTGAGAGACGAAGAATTGGCAGTTCATAAATGATAAGCGCTAAAGGCCAGTGAAGGGCAGCAAAGGGAGCTGCCGATCAGGGGGAACGGAGCAGGGTAAAAACCTTACTTTTGTAAGCTTCGACACCAGGCTGGTCGAAGGGGTTTACACCAAGCAGATGGCCGCTAACGCCACAGGCTATTTCAAAAAAATAAACCAGCATGCCATAACTGAAAGGATTGATTTCGCTAACCGTGATTTTTAAGCTAGGTACTTCTCCCTCGTAATGGGCAAGCATCGTCCCCTGACAAGCTTTATCATTGATGCTGTGTATCGATTGCCCGGTCAGGTAGTCAAGTCCGTCAGCGTTGCCTTCCATGGCCATCACCGTAAGCTCCGATCTGGATTTTTGCACCCAAAGCGTAGTCATAAAGAAATTGCGCAGCCCTTCCTGGATGTACTGCCCCAGGGAATGTAAATCAGTAGTAAAGCTCACCCCGGCAGGAAACAAACCTTTTAGCTCCTTGCCTTCACTTTCCCCAAAAAGCTGCTTCCACCATTCTATAAACTGGGTCAAAGAAGGTTCGTAAGCCGCCAGTATTTCCATTGTTTTCCCTTTACGATACAGAGCATTTCTGATTACTGCGTACAGGTAGGCATCATTTTCCACGAGTCTTTCCCGACCATAGAGCAAGTAAGCCTTTGTCGCGCCATCCATAACCTGCTGCAAATCAATACCGGCCACCGCCAGTGGTAAGAGCCCCACGGGGGTTAACACTGAGTAACGACCGCCAATATTATCCGGCACGCTAAAAGTCGTGAACCCCTCCTCAAGGGCCATCTCCAGCAGCGCGCCCCGGTGCCGGTCTGTGGTTACAATAATTCTTTTTTTCACGCCTGCTTTCCCGTAGCGTTGTTCAAGCATGGCGCGCAAAGATCTAAAAGCCAGGGCCGGCTCTAAGGTCGTCCCCGATTTGGAAATTACATTGATATAGATCTCCTGCTTCTGCTCCAGTAAGCGAAGCAGATCATCAAGGTAGGTGGAACTGATCCCCGTTCCGGCAAAGTAGATTTCCGGCCCCCCTCTTTCAGCCGGAGAAAGCTGATTATAGAAGGCAGGGCGAAGCAGTTCAATCGCCGAACGCGCTCCAAGATACGACCCGCCGATCCCGATCACCACAAACGCATCAGCAATTTCGCGGATCAGCTGAGCTGTCTCTGAAAGCCGCTTAAATTCAGGGCGATCATACTGCTCAGGCCAATCAACCCAACCGGTATAGGCGTTTCCCGGGCCCTCATTATGGTGCAGGTATCGATGAGCTTGCTTTATCTCCGGCAAAAAATGCTCCAGTTCTTCTTCGCCGATCCAGCTTTTGGCCAGCTCGTAGTTAAAAATAATTTTGTTTTTCATGATCTGCTCCTTCAGCTTATGAACAGGCTCCTGGTCAGCCCTTTACTATTTCTCCATAAAGGGCGTTGATAAACTGCCGGATATTTACCCTGGTTTTTGAATCTTTATCGGTCGTGTTCTCCAGCTCTTTCATCTTCAGGCGCAGTTCATTGAAGTCAAAAAATTTTGATCCGTAACGCTCAAATATCGGGTTATTGTAATCTTCCAGACCGAGCGCAGCTACATGCTCCATAGCATGCTTTACTGCCCGGCGCACCCGTTGCTCGATCGCCCGGACATCACTTTTTTTCTCTTCGTCACGTAAATAAGTATCGTGGATCGCCTGGTATAAGTCTTTTAAGTGCCTATATTCGCCAAGGTACTTTTCAATGTCGGGAACACCAGATAGAAATAGGACGATCTGAATCAGATCATGGCTGCCCGGTTCACCAATCAAACCAAGATCGGCGAGCAGCTCTCGTGTTCTATCCCTGATTACATCACGGCCAAGAGGCTTTGCTTCAACCGGCCTGTGATCGCGTTTCAGACTGCCAATCCGGTCAAGAGCGTTCAGTGAATTGCGCATCTGCTCGAAAGATAGCTCCATTTTCAGACGATCGGTGACATTTCTGATCACGGAGATAACCTCAACTTTATTGACCGGCTTGTTGATATAGAATTCTATTCCAGCTGCGTAAGCTTGGGCAACTATCTCTTTTTTTTCAACCTGAGAGATCATCACAATTTTTCCCTTGTAATCCCTGGCTCGTAACTGTTCTACAATTTCGACCCCATCTTTGCCGGGCATCAGCAGGTCTACCAGCAGCACATCAGGCTGGTGATAGGCTACTGTACCGACAGCATTTCCATGACCGTCCGGCAATTCACCAATCACTTCTCCTAAATTCTCATCCTCAATAATCTGAGCCAGGATCTTACGGCAGGCCAAATCATCATCAATAATGAAGAATGTAAACTCCATCTCTTAACCTCCGGCAATACTGCGTACGGGGATCATTATAACAAAACACTTTTCAGCTTCACCCGGTATTAGAAAAACCCTGCCCCCGAAATTTTCGACCAACCCTTTTACGTAAGCCAACCCGATACCGGTTGAAGGAACGCCATCGGCGTTAAACTTGGTTGTGAATCCTGGCTCAAAAATAAACCGGCGATTAATACCCCTGATCGGTTCACCACTGTCACAGACCGAAACTCTTAAAATAGGTCCCCTCTTTTTAGCCTTGAGATCGATATAACCATCGGCTTCGATCGCTTCAACAGCATTGGAAACAAGGTTGTTGAGGATCGCCAGCAGGGGATAAATCTGGCTGACCATCAGATCGGCTTCGAGAATCAGGTTGATTTGCACTCTTTTCCCTAAGCTCTGGGCGTAACTGCGGTTGGTCTTTACGACCAGGTCAAAGACTTCTGCCAGTTTCATAAACGGCCTGTCTTTACGTATCTCAATTACTTCACCGATCCCGGCCAGGATCCTGACCGTATCCTTTTTTACTTCATGGACCTCTTCAGCCACTTCCATGGCGGCAATTTCCAGGGATCGATCGGAGAGTTTCATCTCCTTAAGCTTTTTATGCAAATTATAACTCTTAGCCATAATATTTTCTATATTTTCCATCGATTTTTGCATATAAAAAAGCTCATCGTAGAGTTCGGAGGCAATAAGCAACATGTTTTCATCGGTAATGCGCTGTTGTTCGTCGAGAACCACTGCCTTCTGAAATTGACTGAGGCTGAAGAGACTGGTAACCAGAAATACCTGGATTGCCGATAATAGAGGAAGCAGGATTAAACTGCCGCCCATAAATACAGGCTCAGGATAAATTCTGATCAAAGCCTCACCAAGATTGGCGATTGTAACCGCGAGAACCAGGTAGAGGAAAAAAGGTAATGAAGAGAGTCGATCTCTTTCCCTGATTCTGCCGGGTAACAAAAAAATGGCCAGCAACAGAAAACTAAAGGCGCCGGAAAAATAGTAAGGTAGGTAAAATGAACTTTTCTCTGGAGACAGGAAAAAGAAATGATCAACAACCAGACGCAGCATAATCGTGGACAAACCGACCAGCAATGCAGCAGGTATGACCAGAAGTTGGTTAAGGCTTAATGCGGCATAAACGAAGATAATCAGACCAACGGAGAACCGAAAAGACCCAACATCGCTGACGAAAAACAGCTCGCTGGCGATAACAGTAACCACTACTATGAGGAAGACTCTTTTACCTTGAGGTTTGAGCAGCGTCTCTGCAAAGCTGCTCCGGACCCTCCTCATAGAGGCGATAGCCCAGATCAAATGCTTCCTGATTGAGCTCACCACTTCCCTTAGGTGCCATGTTATAAACGCTTTCTCTGAAAATATTTCGATCAACGAGGCCGGTCGCCGCATTAATCACCCCAAGCGCCAGCATGTTGGCGACCACTTCACGTTTCAGAATTTCTTTAGCCATCCTGGTAATCGGCAGTGATTTAATCTGCAGCTCTTCCTTAAAGGGGCCACTGACAAATGTGGAATCAGTAATGATCACGCATCCCGGCTCTACTTTGGGCAGGTACTTATTATAAGAGGCCTGGTTCATGCACAACAGGACTGTTGGCCTGGTTACCTTTGGATATTCTATCGTATCAACATCGATAATCACGCCGGACATGCTGGCCCCACCCCGGGCCTCAGGTCCGTAGGACTGGGTTTGCACCACATTCTTATTGTCATTTACCGCCGCGGCAGCCAGAACAATCGAGGCTAAAATCAACCCCTGCCCACCGGCTCCGGTTAGTAAAATTTCCTGCCTTTTAGCCATCATCTGCCACCCGCCTTAGCCTTGATCTTTTTTGATCATGCGGTGATACTCTGAGGAAAACTCCGGGGCATCGTTCGAGAACAGCACCCCGTTAAGAGTTTTGCCTTCCAGATCCGCTTCATCCATTTCAGCCGCTCGCTCAACAGCTACACTGCTCTCCTTCATTCCTTTTAGCATCTCAACCGCGCCACCAAGTTTATTCCTCCGGCCATAAGCAATCGGGCAGGGTGAAAGAGCTTCAACCACGGAAAAACCTTTATGTTTGGCAGCCCGCGTGATCAGCTGTTCGAGCTGCCGCGGCTGGGCAGCGTTACCCCTGGCTCCGAAAGTCGCCCCGGCGCCTTTGGCTAATTCAAGCAGATCAAAAGCTCTCTCCAGAGTCCCTCCTGGAGCAGTTGTGGCTTTCATGCCGGTCGGAGTCAGCGGTGAGTGTTGACCGCCGGTCATCCCATAGATGTGGTTGTTAACAACAATGGCATTCAGATCAATGTTTCTTCTGGCCGAATGAATAAAGTGGTTGCCACCGATCGCGCTGCAATCTCCGTCACCCATGATCACGAACAGGGTCAGTTCCGGCCTGGCCATTTTTAGGCCTGTAGCAAAGGCAAGCGCCCGGCCATGGGTGGTATGCAGCGTATTGAAGTTAAGGTACCCGGCAGCCCTTGAAGAGCAACCGATGCCTGATACTATTACCACTTCGCGCTGATCATAGCCGGCTCTTTCAATAGCCCTTACCAGCGCAGCGGTGACGATGCCGTTGCCACATCCCGGACACCAGATGTGCGGTAATTTCTTAGTGCGCAAAAAATCCTGGGTCAGCTGCACTAGGACAGCCACCTCCCGATTAATTCAGATATTTGATCCGGAGTGATCATCTCTCCGTCGTAGCGGTTCAACGGTACTACCTTAGCCTGACCACAAACGTAACGCTCAACTTCGCCCACAAGCTGTCCCATATTCATTTCGGGCACAATAATCACATCGGCCTGCTTGGCCAGGGCTTCTATTTCCCGGGCCGGGAAAGGCCAGATTGTTTGCAAGCTTAAGAGGCCAACCGGCAGACGATCCTGCCAGTAAGCTTTTTTGACCACAGAACGGGCTGAGCGGACAGTGCACCCATAAGCAACAATTGCCACTCGCGGTTCTTTGTGGCCAATGTAGTTGGTCAAGACGATCTCGTCACGATATTTTTCCAGTTTAGCATGAAGGCGATCAAGCGCCCTTTCAACATGGGGTGGATCGCCGGTCGGAAAACCATACTGATCGTGAAAAAGACCGGTGACATGATAGTAATGGCCAAAACCAAACGGTACTAGAGGGGTCAGCCCTTTTTCGTCGTACGGTTTCCAGTCTGAAGGAATCTGGTCGCTTGATTTTTCAACCAGCAGCTTCCCTGCTTCCGGAATAAAGACCTTCTCCCGCATGTGGCCAATTACTTCGTCGAGCAGCATGATCACCGGCTGTCTCAACTTTTGACTTAAGTTGACGGCGGCAATGGTCAGATAATATGTTTCATAAACAGAGGAAGGCGAGAAAACAATAATCGGATGGTCTCCATGGGTTCCCCAACGGGCTTGCATCACATCACCCTGAGCCGGGGCAGTGGGGACCCCGGTGCTGGGGCCCATGCGTTGAACATTAACTACCACACAGGGAATTTCGGCCATAATCGCATAGCCGAGATTTTCCTGCTTCAGGGAAAAACCGGGGCCACTGGTGGCAGTCAGCGTCCGCATCCCGCCAATCGAGGCGCCGATCACAGCCGCCATGCTGGCAATCTCATCTTCCATCTGGATAAAGACCCCACCAATTTCAGGTAACTTGGCGGCCATTATTTCAGCCACTTCAGTTGACGGGGTAATCGGGTATCCGGCATAAAAACGTACACCGGCACTAATCGCCCCCATGGCACAGGCTTCGTTACCCTGCATCAAAACCGGCTTAGTTTCCGCCATGCACCGCTGCCCCCTTTTTGACTACAACAAGTGCAAAATCAGGGCAGAAAAGCTCGCATACTGTACACGCAGTACACTGATCGCTATGTTTCTCTGCTTTACCGGCATCATTAATAAAAAGAGCTTCCCTGGGACAGAAAGCTACACAGATACCGCAGCCTTTACACCACTCCTGATTAATGGTCAGGACTGCGGTTATTTCGTCATTTACGGTCCGGATCAAAATATCAGATTCCCTCCCTCAAGCTATTAAACCACTGTTTATGATTCTAATCAACAGCCGACAGAAAGTGACAATAAGCTACCAGATTTTTAAGTATGATCATAATAATTATCGATTTTATCATTTCTATAATCAAAAACTACCCAATAATTGGGGTTTCATGATTACAGAAATTCCTTTTTTACCATCCATTTTTACTAGAAAGGGCTGCTCACTTTTTAGATGAAAAGTATAATTCTTTTCTTCATCCCGATCCTGAATCTTGATCCAGTCCCAATCGATGAAATCAGTTTTTGAATGATAATTAATATTAAAATAGCCGATATTCAAAGCAACTAGGTTATGGAAAAAATGGGTGCCTTGCGAAGGTTCAATATCGAAATCCTTAATACCAGCTTCCACAATGACCTGGGCCTGTGCAATTTGTCCCCAGCTGACCGGAACACCCAAGCTACGATCGCGTGACCCCCAACGCCCGGGACCAATCAGGATATAACGTCTATTTTCATTTTTTAGTTTTTGATTGAAATACTCAATCTCCTGCTGAATCTTTATGGTTTCGGTTTTATTAAAGTTTTCAGGATTGACCACTACCAGGTCATAAAGGTTGTCGAATACACCATGTCCCATGCCTTCATTAGTGAAAAGGATAAGATCTTCAGCCCTAAGTGCATCGAGATCTGTGTTTAGCTCTCCGGTATTAACCGTAAGCGGACGAACCTGCAAAAAATAAAAGGCAGGCGTTTCACCAAGATCTCGATCACTGGTAAGATCAACTGCAAATTCGATCTCAACAGGCACTCCAAAGGCAACTTCTGAGATACCAAGGATTTCAACCAATAGCTTTGCCAGGGGGAATGTTTCATATTGCAAAATGTTGGCAAAATTAACTACACGTGGTCCCCCATTACCAAGTCCGCTTTCGATTCGATGATTTGCCGCATCCCAGACAGAAGCCAGATGTTTCAAATTTTTGTGTTCTTCAACTGTTTCAATTGACAGTATCGCTAAGGTTGTTAGTTCACCTTTATCGTTATCGGCACTGCCTTTTTGCATATCCAAAGCAAATATTTCTGTTTGCGTGTACCGTACTTGATCTTCAACCGAAAAGAAGTTCATCTCAGGATAAAGAGGACAAAACCGGTGGGTTCTACCGCCTTCAACGATGGAATGGCCTAAGCCGGCAACAAGCATCGCCACGCCATCGTGGTGTTTGAGATAAGAAGTGGGATAAAAATTATAAGATTGAGCAACCCCTGAAAGGTGCGGGTAATAAAAGCCTGCCGTTTCCCTCCCTACTACTTCCTGAATAACAACCGCCATTTTTTCTTCTTCCAATCGATACCGAAGGCTTTCAATATAGCTCTTAGCGTCCTGCAAATATACTGATGCATAGACCAACTTGATCGCACGCGTTAGCTGTTCAAGACGGACTGACAAATGTTTAGCATTATTGGGCAGCATGTAGGTTTCATAAATCCCGGCAAAAGGCTGAGACTGCGAATCTTCGAGTAGTCCGGAGGATCTGACTGCCAAGGGTTTGGTAATAACCTGTAGCAGTTCTGTAAGCTTTTCTGTCAATTCAGGGGTAAGTATTCCTTTAATGAATTGTTCCTTAATTACCTGATCGTTTTCGCAGGGCATTAATTTGCGAAGTTTGTTGACTTCAATAAAGGAATCATACTCATCTGTGCCGATAATAAAGGTCCGAGGAATTTTTATAACGGTGTCTTCGTCTTCCCGTTCCGCATTAATAATTGAAAATAAACTATTAAAAAAAGCGATTCCCCGACCCTTACCCCCAAGCGAACCCTCAGTTAACTTAATAATCTGATCCTCAGTAGCCAGAGAATCTTTCTCAAAAGCGATTACCTTCCCCTTTCGCCGCTCATGTCTAGTCTGGTTAAAGACATTAACCAGGAATTGCCGATGTTGATCGGTGTCGGCAAAATCAGTGTTTTTTACCGGTCGAATCCTCCTCGCGACCTGAATTTCACCATGAGCAATCAGCCAGGCTGAAAAATGATTCTTCTTACTGTGGTAAAGTAAGGTTTCCTTTGGAACGTGCATGATTTTCTTTTCCAGATCTGCCAGGGAGGTTGCCCGATCAATCTCTTCACCATCGGCATTTCGAAATATGAAATCGCCAAATCCTAAATTGTTACAAATAAAACTCTTCAGTTCGTGCAAAAGATTTGGAGAATATTTGCAGATATAACTAGCTTGCAAAGACTCTGCCACTTTTCTATTGGCCAGGTCAGAGGATTGTAAAAGAACTGGGATCTCCCATTTATCCTTCTGTACTGTCTTGATTAGCTGAATTCCTGCTCCCCTGTTTAGTTTGCCATCTTTATCAAAGCTGATATCAGAGATCAAACATAGAATAAATTCTTTATATTGATCATAAAGAGCTATCGCTTCCTCATAATTTCTGGCATAGAGGACTTTCGGTCTGGCTCGCATCCGGTAATACTTTTGGGCATCATTTAATTCCTCTGAAATCAGCCTTTGGGTCTGTAGCATAATCTCCTTGTAAAGGACCGGCAGATAAAGGGAATAAAAATCAACTGAGTCTTCCACCAGCAGGATCACTCTGACCAGACCGTTGCGAGTATCATATTCGACATTCAGTTTATCCTCAATGTATTTAATCATAGCCAGAATCAGTTTGGAATCGCCATTCCATAGAAAAACATTATCGAAATATGACATTTCATCCTTTTTGCTCGCTACAATACTTAGATCGGCTTTATTAGTCAGTAAAAGCAGGATCGGAATGTCGCTATACTGTTCTTTGATCTTGCGACCAAGTTCAAAAGCAGTCAAACCGGCAATGCGCATGGTGGTAATGATCAGATCGTAACGCTGCTCTTTTAATTTATCCAGAGCTTCTTCAGCGGTTGGTACATTGGTGATCCGCGGTATAGTAGTCAGTTTTAATTCATGATATTCGCCAACCAACTGCTGGCTTAACCGTGATTCCTGCTCGAAGGTATAGGCATCATAGAGGGTGGAGATCAGCAAAATTTCCCGAACTCTGAATTGCATCAGATCGTGGAAATTGTCTTCACCAAATTTAAATTTTGTGTAGTAATAATTTAAACGTTCTAAATCCATTTTGCACCACCGGAAAACAGCTTTCCCAACTGCTTTAGACTAACATAATAACGAACAGAAGGTCAAACCTTGAGGCCTGAAAAAATATTGTTAACCAGGAATAAGAAGGCAAAGAGCGCTCTCTGATTAGAAAGAGCGCCCAGCCTGTTTCCTATACAGTAATCAGCTTAAACAATTCCCTGGTCAATCATCGCATCCGCTACTTTAACAAAACCGGCGATGTTTGCTCCCTTGACATAATCGACATAGCCGTCATCCTGCTTACCATATTTAACACATTGTTCATGGATATTGATCATAATTGAATGTAGTTTCTGATCAACTTCTTCTCTTGACCAGGCCAGACGCATATTATTCTGCGTCATCTCCAGGCCGGAAGTTGATACCCCGCCTGCATTGGCTGCTTTACCCGGGGCATACAGAATCTTCGCTTTCTGGAATACTTCAACGCCGGCTGGTGTCGTTGGCATGTTGGCTCCTTCGCCAATAGCAATACATCCATTTTTAATTAGCATCTTGGCATCTTTTTCATCAATTTCGTTCTGTGTCGCACAGGGAAAAGCGATATCACATTTAACCGACCATGGTTTTTGATCCTCGTAATATTCGCAGGCAAATTCATCAACTAGTTCTTTAACCCGCCCGCGCTTGACGTTTTTGAGTCTTAGAACACTTTCAAGGTCTTTTGTTTGCAGACCTTGCTCCGCCCGAATATAGCCATTTGAATCTGAACAGGTAACTACTTTAGCTCCCATTTCAAGCAGTTTCTCAATGGTATACTGGGCTACATTACCAGCCCCCGAAACAGCACAAATTTTGTTGTGTAAAGAGTCACCTTTAGTCTTCAACATCTCTTCTACAAAATAGACACAACCGTATCCTGTTGCTTCAGGCCGGATCAGGCTACCACCCCAGTTAAGGCCTTTACCGGTTAAAACACCCGTAAACTCATTGCTTAGCCTTTTATACTGTCCAAACATGTAACCAATTTCACGCCCGCCAACCCCAATATCGCCAGCCGGTACATCAGTATTCGGACCAATGTGCCTACTCAGTTCTGTCATGAAACTCTGGCAGAATTTCATGATCTCATTGTCTGATTTGCCCTTTGGATCAAAATCAGAACCGCCTTTACCACCGCCCATCGGCAGGGTTGTCAAGGCGTTTTTAAAAACCTGCTCAAAGGCTAAAAATTTGAGTATGCTTAAATTAACGCTGGGATGAAAGCGAAGACCACCTTTATAGGGCCCAATGGCGCTGTTCCATTGAATGCGGTAACCACGGTTAACTTGCACATCTCCTTTATCGTCAAGCCAGGGCACCCTAAATATTACGATCCTTTCTGGTTCTACCAAACGTTCCAATATTTTTGCCTTCAGGTATTTAGGGTTTTCTTCAATATAGGGATAAATCGTTTCAACAACTTCTTCTACTGCCTGATGAAATTCAACTTCACCAGGATTTTTAGTAACAACAGTATTCATAAACTCTTTGATTTTCGTGGACATAATAATCCTCCTGCATTAAGGTTTTCTAGTTTTATAAAACATTACCTAATCTTACTTTTTTAATCCCCAGCTTTATGCTTAAACTAGCCTTGGAACACACCTCCCTGGTTGGCTACTATTAATTTCCGATAAATAATTTTAAATAATTAGTACAAACCATTAATCTTCTAACGATAACAGCTGACTTATTCTTTCGACAACCTGATTTTTTGTTATTGGTTCCAGGTTGGCACCGAGGGCCTTCGCCAAATCAATCAGCAAAGCTGAATTGCTTTTCCCCGCAAGCGGCGCATAGGCCAGCCTCAGTTCACAAAGTCTTCTTTCACTGTTAACTACTGTTCCGGTTGTTTCAAAATAACCAGCCAACGGCAAAACCAGATCGGCTTTTTGCAGTTTGGATTGATTATACGCAGCCATTGCCACAATAAAACTATCCGGAGCTGCAAGATCAATAAGTGCTGCCGGATCATCGCCGATCAGCAGCAAACCTTTCATCTGCTTCAACAGTTCTGTCACCACCTGATCACTATTGCAGCCAAGGGATAAGGCTTTTCCATCCACCAATCCTTTGGCAAAACCCATTTCAATCAGGCCTGCAGTATTACCGCCTCTGTAAAGAGCAAGAATGCTGGGATTAAGATCGTTTCCGGCTTGACGGTAAAGCTCCGCTAAGAGGTCATATGTTTCTCTGTCGGTTGTATCACCATTAATAATTACTACGGGCTTGCTAGATTTTAGAAATAGCTCGGCTATCTGAACCAAAACAGACGGATTATCAGAAAGATCCTGGGGTAAAGATGCTAAAGCTTCAGTTAACTCAGAATCACTGAGTGAGAGATGTTTTTCTTTACCACTCTGATAGTACAGCAGCGTATTTAATATTGACTTAAGTTTCCCTGGATTGCAAAGAACAGAAACATCTGCATCTTTAACTAAGCGATTTGCGGCAGTCCCGATAAAAACAAGTTTTGCCTCTTGCGCTAAGGCCTTGCGTATCTTTTGAGCAACAATCGGATAATCTTCGGGCAGGTCGGCATCAACAACAAGGATAAAATCACTTTCTGCAATCTCTTTGTAAAACAGTGGTTTCCCAATAATGCTTGCCGTGGCAGGAGTTAACCCGGTTGAATAGATCCGATCTGAGCCAAGAACGTCAACAGCTAGTTGCTGCGTCAGAATCATCTCTTCATTGCTAAGCGATGAAGTGATGATAACGGCAATGCTACCAGGCCCAGATTCTTTTTTGACCCGCACTAATCCGGTAGCTGCCCTTTCTAATGCTTCAGGCCAATTAATTTCCAGCTTTTTTTGTCCGTCAAAATTGATGAATGGTTTCAGGATCCGATCAGTATCTTGTGCAAAAAGCGGCTCATATCGACCCCTAATGCACAAATTGCCATCATTCAGATCCTGACGTAAAGGTGAATTAATTTCTATTACCCTGTTTGCTACTACACTCAGCTCGACGCGACAACCGATCCCACAACGCGTACAGGTACTCTCAACAACCCGATCGGGGAACCAGGGACCGGGTTTAAAGAAATAGCCTTTTGCGGTAAGAGCTCCGGTAGGACAAACTGATATACATTGGCCACAGGATTCACAAGTGGTCTCATTAAGGGGCAGCTGTAAAGTTGGGCTTATAATCGTATCATAACCGCGATTGACCAGGCAGAGTGCGTTTGCCCCCTGAACCTCATGGCAAATACGTACACAATTAGCACAAAGTACACACTTGTTGGGATCTTGCACAATAAAGAGATGATCATTTCTGATGGGATATCTTTTCTTTTCTGTTCCCAAACGTTCGTTATCGAGTTTAAAGTCAGTAGCCAATTGGCGTAGGGAGCAATCGAAAACATTCTGACAACCGCAGGAAAGGCAGCGTTTTGTTTCTTTGACAACGTCTTCTTCACTCAGCCCCTGATTATATTCCACAAAACTTTTCTTGCGCACTTCCGGGGCCAGATGGTGCACCGGCAAACGTACTTCTTTCGGATATTCGGAAAAATCTTCAGGATCAAGCAGGTCAAGCCGGCCCATCGAGCAATTATAGCTTTCCGACTCAGATTCAACCGTCAGCCCCTGAAGATATCGGTTGATGGCCAATGCCACATTCCTTGCTGCCCCAACGGCTTCAACAACTGTTGCAGGCCCCGTAACCGCATCACCGGCGGCAAATACTTTATCGATAGAAGTTTGACCGGTATCAGAGCAGGCGGCCATCGTTTTTCCTTTTAGCTCAATGCTGCATGCACAGGTACTTTCCTGATCCAGCGTCTGTCCGATTGCCATAATCACATTATCTACTTCAAGCATAAACTCTGATCCTTCAACTACCAAGGGACGACAACGACCACTTTCATCGGGTTCACCCAACTTCATCTGCACACATCCCACGCCCTTAACACAGTCGGTGCCCAAAACCGAAACCGGGTTGGTCAGGTAATCAAATTTTATTCCTTCTTCTTCCGCTTCTTCAATTTCTATAAGAGCTGCCGGCATTTCATTGCGGCTGCGTCTATAGATTAAATGCACTTCTTCTGACCCCAGGCGAAGAGCTGTCCTGGCAGCATCCATTGCCGTATTACCACCACCGATAACCGCCACTTTTTTGCCCAAGACCGGAGGGGTACCTTCGGCCACGCTGCGTAATAAATCAATCCCTTTGAGGATACCAGGTCGATCTTCTCCTTCGAGACCCATTCCCTGGGCTGACTGACAGCCCAAACCAAGAAAGACGGCGTCATATTGATCAGTTAGATCTTCAATGGTAAAATCTTTCCCAAGAACTTCACCTAAGCGGACCTCCCGGCAGAGTCCGGCTATCAGATTAATCTCCCGGTCAAGCAGCGCTTTTGGCAGGCGGTATTCAGGAATACCATAGCGCAACATCCCGCCAAGCTTTGGACCACGATCAAATAAGGTCACCCGGTGACCTTTCAAAGCAAGGTAGTATGCAACAGTTAAGCCAGCTGGTCCACCACCAACCACCGCTACTGTTTTACCACTGTCAGCTATTGCCTTCGTTTTGTAGGAATCGATCATCTCCAGGTCATAATCTCCGGCAAACCTTTTCAGGTCGCAGATATTAACCGGATCGTCAACCATATTTCTTCTGCACTGATCTTCGCAAAACCGCGGGCAAACACGACCGCAGATTGAAGGTAAAGGCATCTTTTCTTTGATCAGCTCAGCTGCCTTTTTATATTCTTTCCTGTCAAGCAAGGCAATATAACCCTGGATATCGATATGGGCAGGACAGGCCTCTTGACAGGGAGCAATACAATCACCGCAGTGTTCTGAAAGTAACAATTCCAGAGCAGTTTTACGCAGTTTATACAATGATTCATTATCAGTTACTACAGCCATCCCTTCTGCCACCACGGTTCCGCAAGCAGCAACCGGTCCTCTTGGCCCACCTGTTTCGATAAAACAGAGACGGCAAGAACCAAAAGGTTTGATCCGCGGATCATAACAAAGGTGAGGAATGTCAATACCATTTTGCAAGGCTGTTTCAAGCAGGTTGTTGCCTTTTTCAGCCATTATTTTATTTCCGTTAATCGTGATCTCTACCTTGGACATATTTAATCCTCCATGTCAATAATCAGGAAGCAATGATCTGCTTGCGTTTAGACAAGCTGCTTCGGTTTCGAACTCACTGTTACAGCATCAAATTTACAGCTGTTGATGCAAAGACCGCAACTGATACAGATTGACTGATCAATAACATGCGCTTCTTTTTTCATACCGGATATAGCATCAACCGGACAGTTCCTGGCGCATAGAGTACAACCGGTACAGGCCTCCGGATCGATTTCATAGGTAATTAGAGCCTTACATTTTTTGGCCGGGCAGTACTTTTCCTTAACATGGGCATCGTATTCATTTCGAAAATATTTTATAGTGGTCAGAACCGGGTTTGGTGCTGTCTGACCAAGACCACAAAGAGAGCCGGCTTTAATCTTTTCAGCCAGTTCGATCAGCAAATCGACATCTTCCTCCCGCCCCTCGCCTTGGGTGATTCGTTCTAAGATCTTCAGCATCTGATGCGTACCGGCCCGACAGAAAGTGCACTTGCCACATGATTCTTCTCTGGTAAACGAGAGGAAATAGCGGGCAACGTCAACCATGCAGGTTTCTTCATCCATTACCAGTAATCCACCTGAGCCCATGATCGCTCCTATCTTTTTTAGCGATTCGTAATCAACAGGAGTATCGCCCAGCTCAGCAGGAATACAACCTCCAGAAGGGCCACCGGTCTGGATTGCTTTAAATGGTTTCCCAGTTGAAATCCCTCCGCCAATATCAAATACTATTTCATTGATGGTTGTACCCATCGGAATCTCAATTAGACCACCCCGCCTGATTTTGCCAGCCAGGGCAAAAACCTTGGTCCCTTTGCTCTCTTCGGTCCCGAGCTGATTGTAGGCCGAAGCCCCCAGATGCAGAATGCGGGGCACATTGGCAAATGTTTCGACATTATTGATCGATGTGGGACAACCAAAAAGACCTTTTTGGGCCGGAAATGGCGGACGAAAGCGAGGCATACCTCTTTTCCCTTCAATTGACATTAAAAGAGCTGTTTCCTCACCGCATACAAAAGCTCCGGCGCCTTCCCGGATAAATAATTCAAAACTAAAGTTGGAACCGAGAATGTTCTTACCAAGTAACCCTTTTCCTTCAGCCTGCTTGATTGCAATCTTTAAGCGGCGAATGGCCAGTGGATATTCGGCCCTGATATATACATAGCCGATCGACGCACCAATGGCGTATCCGGCAATTAGCATTCCCTCCAACACGCTATGTGTATCACCTTCTAGAACACTGCGATCCATAAATGCACCCGGATCACCTTCGTCTGCATTGCAAACAATGTACTTTTGGGCCCCATCGGCTTGACGGGTCAGGCCCCATTTCAGATGCGTTGGAAAACCTGCGCCACCTCTGCCTCTTAACCCGGATTGCTTTATTTCTTCAATCACTGATTCCGGAGTCATTTGCTCCAGGGCTCTTCTTAAACCTTTGTAACCATCGGCATCAATGTAACTTTGAATTTCTTCAGGATCGATATGACCACAATTTTTAAGCAAAATACGGTGCTGTTTCTCTAAAAATGTCTGATCATCGGTTTCAGCACTTCGACCAAGAACTAGCAAATTTCTTACCGGTTTGCCTTTTTCGATATGCTCATCAACAATATGCAAACTGTCCTCCGGCTCTAAATTACCATAAAGATAACTTTGGCCGTCAGCTTCAATAACCTCAACCAGCGGTTCATTGTAGCACATCCCGATACAACCGGTTCGTTCCACTTCAATCCCGCTTTCTTGCAGGCGATCTTTTAAAATTTGATAAACTTTTGCTGCTCCGCCGGCAATCCCACAGGTTGCGAGACCAACTTTTACCCGATACTGTTTATCATGCACTTTCATTGTCCCCCTTTGAAGCAGAGTGCTCAGGGTTTTTTCGCCGCACATCCTTGATTATTTTTCGAACTTTCTCGGGAGAAAGCTTTCCATAAGTTTCCTCGTCAATGGTCAGTACCGGTGCCAGACTGCAGCAACCGAGGCAGGCTACCTTTTCCATCGTAAACATACCGTCATCGCTGGTTTTTCCCGGACCGGCTTTCGTTTCGAACTGAATTGACTCAGTAATTCGTTCCGCACCGGCCAAGTGGCAGGCTGTTCCATGGCAAACCTGAATGAGATGCTCTCCAGTCGGTTCCATCCTGAACTGGGCATAAAATGTAACGATACTGTAAAGTTCATTGACTGGAATACCAGAAAATTCTCCGGCCCTTCGCAGCAGTTCCGGTGAAATATAGCCGAAAACATTCTGAATCTCCTGCAGAATCGGTATTGCCGCCCCCTTGCTTTCAATATGCTTGTCAACAATTTCTTTAACGGCAAAAACCGGGTGGTCTTGCGCCAACGTTCTTAAATCAGCGGCTGTAGCTTGTTTCATAGAAAATTTCTCCTTGTTTCAATCTTAGATTCAAAATCAGCACACAACTGATCAACATTGCTTTAATGGCGGAATACCATTTTGATCCCAGCCACGCAAAAGGTAGTAATCACTCAGCAACAGATCAAGTTCTTCTTTGGTAATTAGGTTTTTTTGCTCGTTGATTGGCTCCTGCAGCAAGCGTTTTGGCAAACAATCATCGCTTCTCGTTGCCCCTTCGCGAATGTTGAACAGGCGGGTTAAGTTCTGAACCCGGGCAGCGATACTGTGCAAATCAGCTGCACTGTAGCGTATACCGGTCAACAGGTACAGTAGTTCGATCAGCTCTTCCCAATGGATCAGGTCGCGGTAAAAACGGCAGAAAATCAGGCAGTCATAGATATTGAGGCGATCTTCAAAATCGATAAACATCCTGGCCTTACCTTTAATTTGTGCCGGGTCGATCATTCCGCTTAATTCGGGTTTGTAAAAGGTCGCCCGTAAATGGCAGGCCCCGCGGTCTGAAGTAGCGTAAGCAAGACCCATCCCTTTTAAGACCCGGGGATCATAACCGGCCGGCTCAAGCCCTTTAACGTGGATCGCAAAGTCTTCCATCCCCAGGGCTTTGGCCGCCTCCCTGATCCCGTCTGCAAAGATTACACCTTCGCCTTTGCCTTCTACCACCCGCTCTAAAAACTCGGCGATTGAGTCGGCATCACCGTAGCGGGGCGCCTGTTTAAGTTTGCCCCGCAAACCGGCCTCGATGGCAAAAGCGGCCAGGTTGCCGGCACTAATTGTATCAATCCCCCAGCGATCACAAAGATCATTCAAATAGAGGATCTCTTCCATCTCCGGCAGACAGCAGAGCCCACCAAAAGCATAAATGGTTTCAAACTCAGGTCCTTCAACGGTCAGACCCCGGTGCCGACCCTTTTCAACAGTCGTCAGCTTGCCGCAGGCAAAAAAACAGCGGTAGCAACCACGGGATTTCACAGTCATTTCATTTTGCATATAGTCAGCGCTGATTTTTTCCCAACCTTCAAGAGTTCCTGATGACCAATAACGAGTCGGAAAACAACCGGCATTGTTGGTAACCGCCACCAAGGCCGGCGTGCCTTTTTCTTTATAAAGACGAGCTTCCGGTGAGTCTTTAAAGCGCTGAAAAAAGTTGCGGCTCCAGTTATTAAGCCCTTCCTCGTCTGCGGGCGCAGCCTTGGCGTTGCCACTGAAAACAATACCTTTAAGATTTTTTGAACCCATTACCGCCCCTAAGCCGGTTCTTCCGGCGCTGCGCCAGCGGTTATTCTTGATACAAGCGAAAGCAAGTTTTCTTTCTCCAGCCGGTCCGATCACCAGTGCCTGTGAACCTTTGACTCCGATCGCTTTGACAATTTCTTCTTCTGCTGCATAAGTCTCCTTGCCCCAGATGTCGCCGGCATCATAAAAGTTAACCGCTTCTTCCGAAATCGACAGGTAACAGGGTTTCTTTGCCGCCCCGCTAATGACGATTGCATCGTACCCCGTTCTTTTCATCACCGGTGGCAGGTGCCCTCCGCTGTATGACTCAGAGTAGAGTCCTGTAGCCGGCGATTTGCTGAAAACTCCGAAACGGGAAGCAGCAGCCAGGGGGCTGTCAGTAGCCGGGCCGGTAGTAAAAATCAGCAGGTTCTCAGCCGCAAGAGGATCCACCCCGGGCGGAAGCATTTTCAGCAGCAGGTAACTGCCCAGGCCTTTGCCGCCAAGGTAATTAAGAAATAGTTCCTCATCCAGCTTTCTTTCGCTGATATCGGACTGATCAAGGTCAATGATTAAAAGCTTGCCGAAATTAGAATTCAATTAGCGGCTGCCTCCTTCTTCTGCAGCAATAGCTTCTTCAAGAATGTCCAGGCCTCTGTTTAGCTGTTCGGTGGGAATATTGACCGGCATCAGCAGGCGGATCACGTTGCTGAATATCCCGGCAGTAATGATGATCAGGCCGTTTTCGTGGCAGCGCTTAATGATCGCCTTTGCCCGGTCCGGATCGGGGGCCTTTGTTCCACGGTCTTTAACCAGCTCCAATGCCCGCATGGCGCCTAAGCCCCGGTGTTCACCGATGATCGAGTATTTCTCTGCCATCTGGTCCAGGCGATCTGCTGTAAGTCGTCCAGTTTTTTCAGCCTGATCAGCTAGTTTTTCCTTTTCGGCAATTTCAAGAACGGCCAAAGCAGCAGCACACCCAACGGGGTTTCCGCCATAAGTCCCGCCGATTTCGCCCGGACCGGCTGCATCCATCACCTCTGCTCTACCGGTTAAAGCGCTGATCGGCACTCCACCGGCCAAAGATTTAGCCATGGTAATCAGGTCGGGCTCAATGCCGTAGTGGAAGCTGGCCAGCGGTTTTCCTGTACGATAAAAACCGGACTGGATCTCGTCAATAATCAGCAGCACATCGTTCTTGCGGCAGATTTCGTGCAACACCTTAAAGTAATCATCAGGCGGCACGATGAAACCACCCTCTCCCTGAACCGGCTCGGCGATTACTGCCGCCACGTTATCGGCTGTACATTCAACCGCAAAAAACTGCTCAAGATAACGGGCACACTGTAAATCGCAGGAAGGATAGGTCAATCCAAAACGGCAGCGGTAACAATAGGCTGCCGGGATCTTGTAAACGTCGGGAGCAAACGGTCCGAAACCGTATTTATAGGGCTTTACCTTTGAAGTAAGGGTCATGGCCATCAGGGTCCGACCGTGAAAAGCACACTCCAGAGAGACCATTGCTGTTTTCTTGGTATAGCGACGGGCCAGTTTTACGGCATTTTCCACCGCTTCAGCCCCACTGTTGAAGAGGGCTGTTTTTTTGGCAAAGCTGCCCGGAACCATTTTATTCAAGCCGGCAGCCAGCCTGACATAGGGCTCATACATCGTCACCATAAAGCAGGTGTGCAGGAACTGATCAGCCTGCTTTTTGATTGCATCAACCACTACCGGGTGATTATGGCCAAAATTGGTAACACCGATACCAGTTGTAAAATCTAGATACTCGTTGCCGTCAACGTCTTTAATCACAGCTCCCTCGGCCGTTTCTACAAAGACGGGCAGCACATAGGATATGCCGCGGGCAACGTGCTCGTCGCGCATTTTAAGCAGCTCCTGAGACTTAGGCCCCGGTCCGTAGGGGGCACCTTTACCGCCACTATTACTCATTTTTTATCCCCTTTCTCGATCCTTCTATTACTCATCATATCTATTGCAATAGTGATGCCATTCACAAAAACCGAACAGTTTTTTTTAGGCAGGATAAAAAACTCATATATTTCGGGATATCTGTACGCAACTAATAAGGCCTGGAGGGGTAGAAGCGGGCGAAGAGCAAAAAAATAATGCATTGCTGCATTATTAATGCACCCTTGCATTATGTTTTCCTACACAGTTTATAGTTCGCTTAACTCAGCTTGTGCTTATGAATTTTGCGGACGACTGTTGATTGATCAACCTGCAGCGCTACAGCAATCTCGTAGGTTGTCCGGTAACGTTGCATTGCTTTCGTCAGGAGTTCTTTTTCCAGCGTTTCCAGCGCCTCTTTAAGCGGAGGCAGATCGCCTTTTGCTGCTTGCAAAAAGCTTTCTTTTTTAGATTCACCCAGCAAATAGCCGGGCAGGCTCTGTGGTGTGATCTCTTCAACCTCCGCTACAATGATCATTCTTTCGATCAGGTTTTCCAGCTCCCGCACATTACCGGGCCATTGATATGCCTCAAACATGGTCAGCGCTTCTGCGGAAAAACTTTTTTGTTTCTGGTAGCGGCGGTTTAGCTTTTCTAAAAATGCTGCGGTTAGTTTTCTGATATCTTCCCGGCGTTCCCGTAAGGGAGGAACCAGGAGCGGGATCACATCGAGGCGAAAATAGAGATCTTCCCGAAACTTTCCTTCCTCAACCAGAGTGGCAATATCCCTGTTGGTGGCAGCTATGAAGCGCAAATTAAGTATTATTTCCCTGGTACTGCCGATCCTGCTGATCACCCCTTCCTGAATTACATGCAACAGTTTCACCTGCAGGTTAAGCGGCAGGTCGGCTATTTCGTCAAGAAAAAGTGTTCCTTTGTTGGCCAGTTCAAGCTTGCCGATTTTGCCCTCCTTTAACGCTCCGGTAAAGGCCCCGCCGGCATAGCCAAAGAGCTCACTTTCCAACAGGTTTTCCGGAATAGCCCCACAATTAACCACGGTAAAAGGTTTAGCCGATCGGGGACTGCAGCTGTGGATAAAGCGGGCGATCATTCCCTTGCCGACCCCCGATTCACCGGTCAGTAAAACCGTTGAGTCGACGGCTGCAATTTTTTGCGCCATCCTGACTAGATCGACCATCGCCGGACTCTCAGCTATCAAATCACTGCTACCCAGGTAACCCTGGCGCAGTTCAACCAACTCCTGCTGGTATCTATTTTTAAGCAGCTCGGTCTCTTCCAGCTTCTGTTTCAGGTTGTTCAGTTTTGTAATATCGCGGGTATTGACCACAACCCGAAAGATCGAACCGTCGTCATTGAAAGCCGGAGTGCCCGTAGCCAGCAGCTTACGGCCGTCACGACGGGACTGAATAACTGTCTGCACCTCTTTTTTATCCAAAACCAGCCTGGTTACAGAAGGGTAAAATACTTTTTTCTTTTCGAGCTCATCAACGGTCTTGCCCAACACTGCATCTAGTTCTACCCCGAAATTATCTTCAAATTGCCGGCTGGCTCGCAGTACCCTTCCCTCCCGATCGGCAATCAGAATCTCATCTGAGGAAAAAGCAATTACGGCGTCAAGCTCTTTCTCCAGTTCCTGTGCAGAAACAGCCAGCTTGAGGGCCAGCAGTGAGCCAGTTATAACCCCTTCGAGTTTCCCCTGCTTCGATTTAACCGCAATAACCGGCTGCTGCTGCAAAACAGCCAGCACACCACTTAGATCGGTGTCAGGCGAGATTTCCGGACAGGGATCAAGCAGCAACTCGCCGGCTTTCTTGGACACCGGACTCGTGCCCCCTCTTTCCAGAGTAACTAGTGAGTGAGTCGTGATCAGACCCAGGTATTTTTTTCGCTCAAATACAGCCAGAACCTGTCCTGCGGACTGAAGTATTTTTTCAACTACTGCCGAGCAGGGCATTTCAGAGTCAATGCTTGCGTATTCTTTAAGCATCAGTTCTTTTGCTGCAGGCATAGAAAACTACTCCTATCGGGCAAAAAATCCCCTGTAATAAAAAAACAACCTGTTTGTAATATTTCTGTAACATAAGGGCTTTATAATCAGATCGAGTTGACCCCCTCTTTTTATATATATTTGTTAGGCGCAGTTTAACACGAACTGCGCCTTTTTCCTTTTCAGCGCTAATTATTGATCATTGTCAACCTGATGATCTGTTACTTGGGTTGACAATTAGCGAAACCCTTTGTATGATTCTATCAAATTCTGAAATAAGGTGAAAGTTTGAATCATAACGGCAGCAGGGTTTTAGAAATTTTAAAAGCAAACCTCGGAAAAACAATCTCCGGCGAGACGATCAGTAGTGTGCTCGAGATCAGCCGTTCTGCGGTATGGAAGCAGGTAAAGGCATTGAGGGAAAAGGGTTACCGGATTAGTGCCCGTTCCCGCTCCGGATACTGCCTGGAAGAAGAACCGGAGCTTCTCGATCAAAATGCCTTAGCTGAAATGGCCATTATTTACCGGGAATCGGTGGAATCAACAAACCTGGTTGCCCACCGCCTGGCTGAAGAGGGAGCTCCCGGTTTTACCACCATCATTGCCGAACGGCAGCTCTCAGGGAGAGGACGTCTTGGGCGCAGTTGGTTTTCACCGGCGGGTAGCGGTCTCTGGTTTTCAGTCATCTTCAGGCCCACGGCGCTAACGCCTGCAGCAGCTAGGCCGGTGACTCTGGTTACCGCCGCAGTTCTAGCCGACTATCTTTCCGGTACATTTAAGCTACCGGTTCAGATCAAGTGGCCCAACGACTTACAGGTTGGCGGTAAAAAAATTGCCGGAATCCTGACCGAGGTCAAAGGCGATTTGGACCGTATAGATTACCTGATTATCGGCATTGGTCTTAATGTAAATCAAAAAACAGAGGATTTATCAACTGAAATCGCCACCGTTGCAACATCTCTGGCCATGGAGACCGGGATAAAGATCAAGCGGACAGAACTATTGATCAACCTGCGTCATGCATTGATCAGGGCCTATAAATTATTCGAAGAAGAGGGTTTTACCTCATTTCGCCAGATCTGGATCAAAAATAACATCACCCTCGGGCAGCAGGTTAATATCAGCTGGCCCGGTGGCTCTTTAACCGGACTAGCTACTGAACTGACTAACGATGGCCAGCTGGCTATTAAAGATGACTACGGCCAAATCCGCCTGGTCAGTTACGGCGAGGTAAGCTAATTGACTAATTCCCTTCCTGCCACTGCCCACCTGACCCTGAGCGCATTTTTTGTCGCGCTGATCGCCGTCCTAGCCCAAATTGCTGTCCCGCTGCCTTTTAGCCCGGTACCCTTTACCGGCCAGGTAATTGGCGTTTTCCTTACGGGGATCATGCTCCCAAAAAGGGCTGCGCTGCTCACGATTCTGACCTACCTGCTGATTGGCGCGGCCGGCATGCCGGTTTTCTCACTGGCCAGGGGAGGCCTTTATATGCTAACCGGACCAAGTGGTGGCTACCTTTTTGGCTTTATTCCTGCTGTGCTGGTTCTATCTTTACTGCTCAAGGATCAGGCACAACCTTCTCTCCCAAAGCTAATCGCAGCAATGCTCCCGGCACTTGGACTAATTTACCTGGTAGGCTCTTTACAGCTTGGCCTTTTAATGCAATTAAGCATTAAACAGTCTCTGCTGGTCGGAGTAGCACCCTTTATTGTATTTGACCTGGCCAAAGTTTTGATCACTGCTTTGCTCAGCAGACAGATTAAAAAAAGCCTGCATGCCGGCAGGCTCGATCAGATCTTACATCAGTAGTGCTTTAGCTATCTTCCTGCGCCAGTAGTGCTGCACCCAGGGCACCGGCAATCTGCGGCACTGAAGGAACAATAATCCTGATTTTCAGCTTTTCATTGAGAGCCGCCACCACAGCACTGTTGAGGGACACCCCACCGGTCATCATTACTTTCTCCTCCAAACCAACCCGGTTCACCAAACCCGCTGTGCGGTCAGCAATCGAGAGGTGTAAACCCCGGGCAATTTCTTCACGAGGCAAGCCCTGGGCAATCAGCGATACGACTTCCGATTCGGCGAATACGGTACACATGCTGCTGATTGATACGGCATTCAAGGCCCGGTTACTAATTAATGCCAACTGGTCGAGTTCCACCTCCAGGGCCTGCGCCATCACTTCCAGGAATCGCCCTGTGCCGGCTGAACATTTGTCATTCATGGCAAAATCGATTACCCGTCCGTACTCAGCCAGCCGGATCACCTTACTATCCTGACCCCCGATATCGATCACCGTTCTTACAGCCGGGTCCCAATAGTAAGCGCCACGTGCGTGGCAGGTAATTTCTGTGATTCTTTGATCTGCAAAATCAATGCTGATTCGTCCGTAACCGGTGGCCACTACTTTGTTAAGATCAGAAATCCGGAGCGCAGCTTTATGCAGTGCCTCTTCCATAGCCAGTTCTGCAGCTTTCTTACTATTGGACCCGGTTGGCCGAATCACATAGCTAAGGACTCGCTCTTTATCCATGATCACAACTTCTGCTGTCAGGGATCCTATGTCAATTCCTGCTGTGGGCATCTTTCACCTCCGGTCATAAATTGATGATCCGAATCAGCCAGACCATTCTAAAGCAACAGGGAACGAATCTCCTGCCACAGTTGATCGCGGCCCGCCGCTGTCTGCGTCGAAAAGGGCAACAGCCGATCATCTTCGAACAACCCAAGCCCGCTGCGGATTACCTTAAGCTGTTGCAAAAGAGCACTGCGGGAAAGCTTGTCGGATTTGGTTGCTACAGTGATCGTCGGGATAGTGTGCGCACGCAACCACTGTGACATCAGCTGATCATCAGCTGTCGGTTCGTGACGACAATCAATCAGATGCAGGCATCCGCGTAGCGAACTGCGCTTGGCCAGGTAATCCTCAATGATCGGCGCCCAACGATCGCGTTCATTTTTCGACACCTTAGCATATCCATATCCTGGTAGATCAACAAAGCAGAAAGAATCATTGAGCAGATAGAAATACAGGCCCCTGGTTTTTCCCGGTGTCGAACTGATCCGGGCCAGGTTTTTACGGCCGATCAGGCTGTTCAACAAAGAAGATTTTCCCACGTTTGAACGCCCGATAAAAGAAACCTCGGGCAGATTCCACTCCGGAAAATCCTTAAGATTATAGGCTGCTGCTTTCAGCTCTGCTTTGATAATCTTCAACATTAACCACCGAACCTTTCACTCATTAAGGCCGGATACAAAATAGAGAGTCAAGATTACTTCTGTTCTGTGCCGCAAAAAAACCTGGCATCAGTGCTGAAAAGCCGAATCCTCTTTTGTTTCCGGTAGGCCAAGATTATTCTCTTTAATCTTCTTACGTGTACGCTCTTCCCCTGCCTGCAAAGGCGGTTCGGAAAGCGCCATGTTGAGGACTTCATCCATATGCTCCACAAATTTTACCTCTACCTTACGCCGCACATTCTGGGGAAGATCACTTAAGTCGCGACGGTTCTCAGCCGGTAAAAGGATATTGCGAATGCCAGCCCTATGGGCAGCCAGCATCTTCTCTTTTACCCCGCCGATCGGTAAAACCCTACCCCGCAGGGTAATTTCTCCGGTCATTGTTACATCCTTGCGGATTGGCTTCTTAGTTAAGGCTGATGCCAGTGCCGTGGCAATAGCAATCCCGGCCGAAGGACCATCTTTCGGGATCGCTCCTTCCGGTACGTGAATATGGATATCAATTTCTTCATAAAAGTTTTCATCGAGCCCGAGCGACTGTGCTCGTGAGCGAATATAGCTGATTGCCGCCTTGGCCGATTCCTGCATTACCTCGCCAAGCTGACCGGTCAGGGTCATTTTTCCCTTCCCTTTCATCAGGGTGACCTCAATCGAAAGCAGATCGCCTCCCGCTTCTGTCCAGGCCAAACCGGTTGCCACACCGATTTCATCTTCTTTTTCAGCTGCACCATAACGATAGCGTGGTATACCTAAGTATTTCTGCAGGTTTTGTTTTGTTAACCGGATATGTTTTCCGCGATCTTTAACCACTTCACGCGCTACTTTCCGGCAGATGGCAGAAATGCTTCTTTCCAGGTTACGCACTCCCGCTTCCCTGGTATATTCGCGAATAATCCTGCGGATTGTTCCTTCGGAGATTTCTAAGTTCTTTTCAGTCAGTCCGTGCTCTCCAAGCTGCTTCGGAACCAAATACTGGCGAGCTATTTCAACCTTATCTTCTTCAGTGTAACCGGGAATATGGATCAGCTCCATCCGGTCGAGCAGCGGCTGTGGTATATTGTATGATGTATTACCGGTTGTGATAAACATCACCTGTGACAGGTCAAAGGGCAATTCGATATAATGATCGCTGAAGGAATTATTTTGCTCAGGATCAAGAACCTCCAGCAGGGCTGAAGATGGATCGCCCCTGAAATCAGTCGACATTTTATCGATCTCATCCATCAAAAACACCGGATTATTGGATTTAGCCTGGCGCATGCCCTGGATAATCCTTCCTGGCAGAGCACCGATATAGGTTCGCCGGTGGCCCCTCACTTCTGCTTCGTCCCGCACCCCGCCGAGCGAAATCCGTACAAATTTTCGCTCAAGCGCCCGGGCCACTGATTTCGCCAGAGAGGTTTTACCAACACCCGGCGGGCCAATCAAACACAAAATAGGCCCTTTTAACTTTTCGGCCAGCTGGCGAACGGCCAGATACTCGACTATCCGTTCTTTAACTTTTTGCAAGCCGTAATGGTCCTCATCAAGAATCTGCTCAGCCACGTCAAGATCGAGGCGATCGGCTGTTTCAAGCGACCAGGGCAGCTCCAACAACCAGTCCAGGTACGTGCGGATAACGATCCCCTCCGCCGCAGCAGGGGGCATTTTTTCCAGCCGCTCGACCTCTTTTAGCGCCTTCTCTTCTACTTCTTCCGGCAGTTTAGCTTCGGCTATTTTCTCGCGGTACTCTTCAGCCTCAGCCATTCGTTCATCTTTTTCGCCAAGTTCTTTCTGAATCGCTTTCATTTGCTCCCGCAGGTAATATTCTTTCTGAGTTTTTTCCATTTGCTTGCGCACCCGCAGGTTGATCTTTCTTTCAATTTCTAAGATTTCCATTTCACGCCCCAGTATGGAGTGTAGTTTTTCGAGCCGCTCTTTCAGATCCAGAGCCTCCAGCATCTCCTGCTTCTGCTGAATTTTCATGCTTAAGTGCGAGGCGATCACATCGGCAAACCGGCCTGGCTCCTCCATGTCGGCGACTGTTGAAAGGGTTTCCGGCGGCACTTTTCTACTGATCTTAATATATTGTTCAAACTGGTAGAGCACTGTGCGCATCAGCGCCTCAATTTCGGTATTCTTACTTAAAGGGTCTTCGATTAGCTCCAGACCGGCTTCGAGGATCTGCTCCTCTGGATAAAGCTCCAGGATTTTTGCCCGATTCAAACCTTCAACCAAAACCCTGATCGTTCCTCCGGGCAACTTAATCATCTGTTTGATATTGGCAACTGTTCCGACATTGAATAAATCTTCCTTAATCGGATCGTCAGTTTTTGCATCCTTCTGGGCGATCAAAAGGATGCGGTTGTCTTTCATCATTGCTTTCTCCAGGGCAGTAATCGAACGTTCCCTGCCCACATCCAGATGTAATACCATATTGGGAAATACCAGGACACCCCTTAAGGGGAGTACCGGTAATTTTTCTCGTTCAGTCATCAGTAGACCACCTTTCTAAATAATAAAACGGGAAGCTTAATATAATATTATTCGCTTCCCGTTAATTTTATCCTTCGATCTAAACTGCTGTGCCTACCGCTTACTAACTTACAGCGATCAGGCTGTTTCCTCTTTCTTTTTGCGTTTATCCCGGGTAGCCAGCATCGGCGACTCCTTGTTGATTACACTTTCGCGGGTAATTACACAGCGCTCGATATCATCGCGTGAAGGCAACTCGAACATTACATCGAGCAGGGTCTCCTCGAGGATCGCCCTTAAACCTCGCGCACCAGTATGGCGTTTCAGCGCTTCTGCAGCAATCGCCTGCAAACAGTTTTCCTTAAACTCAAGTGTAACCCCGTCCAGCTCGAAGATCTTCTGGTATTGTTTAACCAGGGCGTTGCGCGGCTCTTTTAAGATCCGCACAAAAGCTTCTTCGTCAAGCTGGTCAAGAGTAGCAATAACCGGGATTCGACCGACAAACTCAGGGATCAAACCGAACTTAAGGAGATCCTGCGGCAGGACCTGCTTCAGGATTACTCCCAGGTTGCCATCATCGCGTGAAATCACTTCAGCTCCAAAGCCAATCCCCTTGTTGCCGATCCGGTCCTGAATAATTTTTTCCAAACCGTCAAAGGCACCGCCACAGATAAAAAGAATATCCGTGGTATCAATTTGCATGAATTCCTGGTGGGGATGTTTCCGTCCACCCTGGGGTGGAACGCTGGCTACGGTTCCCTCGAGTATTTTTAGCAGTGCCTGCTGAACACCTTCACCAGAGACATCACGAGTAATTGAAGGGTTATCGGTTTTACGGGCTATCTTGTCAATCTCGTCAATGTAGACAATCCCTTTTTCCGCCTTTTCCAAATCATAATCGGCTGCCTGGATTAGCTTCAGCAGAATATTCTCCACATCTTCGCCAACATAACCCGCTTCGGTTAGTGATGTGGCATCGGCAATGGCAAAAGGCACGTTAAGAATGCGGGCCAAGGTCTGAGCCAGCAGGGTTTTCCCGACGCCGGTCGGTCCGACCAAGACAATGTTGCTCTTCTGCAGTTCAACATCGTCTACTTTCTGACTGGCGTTAACCCGCTTGTAATGGTTGTAGACTGCTACCGAAAGGCTTTTCTTAGCCTCATCCTGGCCGATTACATATTGATCGAGGACTGCTTTGATATCCTGAGGTTTGGGGAGCTCAAGGCGCCCCAATTCAGGTTCATCGCCGATCTCCTCTTCGATGATCTCATTACACAGCTCAATACACTCGTCGCAGATATAAACCCCGGGACCAGCCACCAGTTTGCGGACCTGTTCCTGGTTTTTACCACAAAACGAACACTTTAGCTGTCCTTTTTCGTCGTTAAATTTAAACATCCGGAGCTTTCACCTCGTCTCCGCTATTATGTTCTTTGAGTCAGGATCTCGTCGATCAGTCCGTACTTCCTGGCATCCTCAGCCGACATGAAAAAATCCCGATCCGTGTCTTTGGTAATAGTTTCAACCGGCTGACCTGTTTTATCGGACAGGATTTTATTTAGCTTTTCCCTGATTAATAATATTTCCCGGGCATGGATCTCAATATCAACTGCCTGGCCCTGGGCACCGCCTGCCGGCTGGTGCAGCATAATCCTTGAGTTGGGCAGCGAGAACCGTTTGCCCTTATCACCAGCTGAGAGCAAAACTGCTCCGAAACTGGCCGCCAGGCCAACGCAGATCGTCGAGATCGCCGGTTTTACATAATGCATTGTATCGTAGATGGCCATCCCGGCATGAACCGAGCCACCTGGCGAATTGATATAAAGGTTAATATCTTTTTTCGGATCTTCTGACTCTAAAAAGAGCATCTGGGCCACAATCAGGTTGGCCACATAATCATCAATCGCGCTGCCCAGAAAAATAATCCTGTCTTTGAGCAAACGCGAATAAATATCGTAGGCTCTTTCGCCACGACTAGTTTGTTCAACAACCATCGGCACTAAAATACTCATTAGGCAGACCTCCTTTTATTGATCACACTAGATCATCCTGATCATATTTTGGCAACAAACAAATCCAAAATGATTATCTTTTACACCTTTATTATACTACTCTTTGCTTTCCTGTGCAGAGGCATCAGCGGTTTCGATCTTTTTAGCCTTTTTAACTGCAGGCTTCTTGATCTGATCGCTGCTCTTAGCTTTTTTTTCAGGATCTTTGGCTTTTTCTTTCTGCGCTTTGACCATCTTAATTTTGGCCTCTGAGACAATTAAGTCAATTACTTTGCGGATCCTGATTTCTTCTTTCATAACCGGAACACGACCCTGTTTTTCCAGCAGATCCCTGATTCTATCCGGATCATCATTGTAGGTTGTAGCAATTTCTTCTATTTTTTCCTTAAGTTCGCTATCATCTGCGGTGATTCCTTCTTTTTTAGCAATAGCATCAAGCACCAGATTAGCCTTAGCCCGTTTTATGGCTTCCTCCCGCCGCTCCTCGCGGATCTCATCTTTGTTCTTACCTGAAAGCTCTAGAAACTGATCCAGCCCCATACCCTGGTATCGAAGATAATTTTCCAAGTCACCGACCATCCTGTCAATCTGACGGTCAACTAAAATTTTTGGTGGCTCAACTTTGGCCAATGCAGAAACTTTTTCGATCAGATCTTCTTCGAGCTTCGCCTTTAATCGATCTTCAGCATTTTTCAGCAATTTTTCCTTTAAATCCGCCTTCATCTCGTCCAGGTTCTCAAATTCGCTGACCTCTTTGGCAAACAGATCATCAAGTTCAGGCAGCTGCTTCTCTTTTATCTGTTTAACTACCACCTTAAATACCGCCTCTTTACCGGCGATATCCTCTTTGCGATAATTCTCAGGGAAGGTTACTTTAATCTCCTTCTCTTCATCCTGGGCTGCGCCGATCAACTGATCTTCAAAGCCGGGTATAAAGGAGCGGGATCCAATTTCAAGCGAGTAATCTTCGGCTTCGCCGCCTTCAAACAGTACCCCGTCAACGTAGCCCTTGAAATCGATCTGCACCAGATCTCCTTCTTTAACTGGCCCTGCTTCGCGTGGAACGAGCCTGGCATTCTGCTCGCGCAGCATGAAGAGGTGATGGTCGATCTGGATATCATCAACCTCTGCTATTTCCTGATCAACCTCCAAGCCACGGTATTCACCCAGTTCTACCGGTGGCAGCACCTCAATGATTGCATTAAAGATCAGCGGTTTGCTCTCTTCAATTTGAATCAGGTCAAATTCCGGGTTGTTGATCGGATCAAGATCCGCTTCTTCCAGCGCCGCTTCATAAGCATCGGGGACCAGCAGTTCAAGGGCATCCTCATGCAAAATTTCAGAGCCGAAGCGGGACTCGAGAATCCGGCGGGGCACTTTTCCCTTTCGAAACCCCGGCAGATTGATTTTTTTTACCACCTGCCGGTAGGCCTTAGCCAGGGCAGTATCAACATCAGGAGCGGCAACTTCTATCTCCAGTTTGACCCGGTTACCTTCCATTTTTTCAACTTTTTTTAGCATTTTTTTCTCTCCTTACGCTCCGAACCAGCTTTTTCGGCTGTGGATATAAATGATCAGCATCTCAATAATAAAAACGCCTTCTAGTCAGGCGTTACAAAGCAAGTATATACTATCACAGAAAAAATGGAGAGACAACCGGCAAAGAAAAAGTCTATCCTTAAATAATGCTGGAGGTAAAGAACAAAATATTTTCTCAATAATTGCGATAAATCTTGATTATTATCTCAAAATAGTATACAATAACTGAACAGCGAATGATGCCTCATTCATTTTACGGGGAGGGTTGTTGTGGCTAAGCGGAAAGGCGAAAAATACCAGGTACTCTTAGACGCAGCAGTAAGATCTTTCGCCCAGACCGGCTACCACCGGACCCGCGTTGCCGATATTGCCCGCGAGGCAGGCGTTGCCGACGGCACAGTCTATATCTACTTCGAAAACAAAGAAGATATTTTGATCTCCCTCTTTCAGGATTTAATGAAGCGTTTCGTCGAAGATTTAAACAGCGAGCTGGCCCTCTGTCAGGATGCCAATGAAAAACTCTACCGGATCATCTCTTACCACCTGACCACATTGGCCAACCGGCCTGACCAGGCCAGGGTTACTCAGATTGAGTTAAGGCAGATTGACAAAACTATTAACCAGGGGATCTCCAAGCCGTTGAAAATTTATTTTCAATTAATTGAGGAGGTGGTTGCGGAAGGGAAAGAGCAGGGCCTTTACAGGAGAAACATCGATCCGAAAACAGCCCGTAAGGTGGTTTTTGGCGCCATCGATGAGGTAGTTACCTGCTGGGTTATGTCCGGTAAACCATATGATTTGACAGCATTAAGTGAACCGGTCTACAACCTGCTTTCTGAGGGCCTGCACTAGCATTAGCAATCTTTTATTGTAATGTGAACCGGAAATCGAACTAGACGAAACAAGGAGGTATTTAGATGGCCTTGAAAGAAATCCGAAAGGCAGCCGTACTCGGTGCCGGAGTAATGGGGGCGACGATCGCCGCCCATTTGGCCAATGTGGGCATCCCCACCTATCTGCTCGATATCGTACCCCGTGAGCTGACACCGGAAGAAGAAAAAAAAGGTTTAACTTTAGAAAGCCCGGAAGTTCGCAACCGACTCTCCAACACGGGAAAACAAGACCTGCTTAAGAACAGTCAAAAGCCGCTCTACCGCGACTCGAATATTGACCTGGTCACCCCCGGCAACTTTGAGGACGATATGGCAAAGCTCAAAGATGTCGATTGGATTATTGAAGTTATTGTCGAAAATATGGATATTAAGAAAAAGGTTTTCAAGCAGGTTGAAGCTAACTGGACCCCCGGAACAATAGTATCCTCGAACACTTCCGGCCTTTCAATCAACGAGATGGTCAGTGATAATTCAGCGGAGTTCCGCAAGCATTTTCTGGGAACCCACTTCTTCAACCCGCCCCGCTGGATGAAACTCTTAGAAATCATCCCCTGTAAAGAAACAACGGATGAGGTGCTCACCTACATGCACCGCTTCTGTGAGAAAGTGCTTGGCAAGGGTGTAGTATATGCCAAGGATACTCCCAACTTTATCGCCAACCGCATCGGCACCTACGCCATGGCTTACACGATGAAATTGATGGAAAAAGAAAAATTGACTATCGAGGAAGTTGACGTCATCACCGGCCCGCCGATGGGGCACCCGAAGAGCGCTTCTTTCCGCACCCTGGACATGGTCGGGCTCGATACCTTCTGTCATGTTGCCCGGACTGTGTATGACAAGTCCAATGATCCGGCAGAGAAAGAAGTTTTCGACCTGCCGCCATTCCTGCAAAAAATGCTCGACAAAAAACTGCTCGGCGATAAAACCAAGCAGGGTTTCTACAAGAAAGTTAAGGACGAAAGTGGCAAACAGATCCTGACTCTTGACTACAACACCATGGAATACCGGCCGCAGGAAAAAGCACGCTTTGACATTATCGGCAAAACCAAGAATGCTGAGTTAGCTGAAGGCTTTAAGATGCTGATCGAAGCCGATGAAAAAGCCGGCCACTTTGCCTGGGAGCTAACCAAGAGCTTCCTCGTCTATAGTGCTGCAATGATTCCTGAAATTGCTGACGACATCTTCAATGTCGACCGGGCGATGCGCTGGGGATTCAACTGGAAGCTCGGCCCCTTTGAAAGCTGGGACGCTGTAGGCGTAAAAGAGAGTGTTGAGAAGATGAAAGCCGAAGGGCTGAAGATCCCGGCCAAAGTGGAAGAGATGCTGGCCAAGGGCTTTGAGAGTTTTTACAAGGAAGATGAAAAAGGAGCTCTCTTATACTACGACTTCGTGTCCAAAAACTACAAGCCGGTACCGGTCAGCGCCGAAATCATCAGCTTGCCGGCCCTTAAAAAGCAAGGCAAACTGTTGCTCGGCAATGACGATGGCAGCCTGATTGATATGGGCGACGGGGTTTGCTGCCTTGAGATGCACAGCCCCCGTCAGGCAGTCAGCCCGATGTTTGTAGAAATTATTTATCAGGCCATCGAAGAGGCCGAAAAGAACTTTGTCGGGATGGTAATCGGTAACCAGGCCGGCAACTTCTGCGTCGGCGCCAATGTTGCCCTGATCATGATGGCTGCCCAGGGCGGCGAGTTCGAAATGATCAACAACGCCGTCAAAGCAGGGCAGGATGCCCTGATGAAGGTTAAATATTCCCGTATTCCTGTAGTTGGCGCCCCCTTCCAGATGACTCTGGGCGGCGGAATGGAAATCGTTCTGCACTGCGACCGGATCCAGGCTGCCGGTGATACTTTCATGGGCCAGGTTGAAATGGGTGTTGGCCTGATTCCAGGTTGGGGCGGCAATAAGGAACTGCTGATTCGCTTCACCGAAGGCCTGCGCGACGATACCAAGGTAGATCTGCTGCCTTATGTTCAAAAGGCATTCGAAGCAATTGCCATGGCTACCGTTTCATCAAGCGCCAGACATGCCCAGGAACTGGGCTTTCTGCGTAAAACCGATAAGGTAACCGTAAACCTTGATTACCTGCTCCATGACGCCAAACAAACCGTGCTGGCCATGGTTATGGAAGGCTACGAGCCCCCACAGCCAAAACCAATCAAGGTGATTGGTGAATACGGCCTCGCTGCTTTTAAAGCCGGAGTTCAAAATATGGTTTGGGGCGGCTACATCAGCGAGCATGACATGAAGATCGCCAACGAGGTCGCTTTTGTTCTCTGTGGCGGCAATGTGAAACCCGATACGCTTGTCAGCGAGCAGTACCTGCTCGACATCGAGAGAGAAGCTTTCCTGCGCCTGTGCCATGAAGAAAAAACTCACGAGCGCATTACCGCTATTCTCACTACCGGCAAGCCTTTGCGGAATTAAAGGAGGAGGTAACCAGTATGAAAGAAGCTGTTATAGTATCCAGTGTGCGAACAGCAATCGGCCGGGCTCCCCGGGGCAAACTTAAAAAAACCCGCCCCGAGTACATGGGCTCGGTAGCTGTCAAAGAGGCAGTTTCCCGGGTTAAAGGCCTGGACTTGGCTGAAATCGAGGATGTCATTCTCGGCTGCTCTTTTCCGGAAGCCGAGCAGGGCATGAACTTAGGGAGGATCGTAGCGCTACAGGCCGGGCTGCCGGACAGCGTTCCGGGTCAGACCGTTAACCGTTTTTGCTCCTCCGGCTTGCAGGCTATCGCCCTTGCCTCTGAGCGAATCATGTGCGGCTTTGCCGAAGTGATGATCGGCGGCGGGGTGGAAAGCATGAGTATTGTGCCGATGGGCGGTAATAAACTGGCCCCCAGCCCGGAACTGGTTGACACGCTGATCGAAACCTACACTCCAATGGGGCTCACCGCTGAAAACGTTGCCCAAAGGTTTAATGTTACCCGCGAACAGCAGGACCAGTTTGGCTTTGAGAGCCACGCAAAGGCGACTGTGGCTATCAAGGAAGGCAAATTCAAAGAAGAAATTGTCCCATTAAAAGTGGTCGATCGATTTGTCGGACCGGACAACAAGGTTATCGAAAAAGAATTTATTTTTGACACCGACGAAGGAGTCCGTCCTGAAACAACTGTAGAAGCGCTCTCCAAATTACGTCCTGCCTTTCATGTGAAAGGCAGCGTTACTGCCGGTAACTCCTCGCAGACCAGCGACGGTGCAGCTGCATCAGTAATTATGTCCGCTGAGAAAGCGGCCAGGCTTGGTTTGAAGCCACTGGCGGTTTTTCGAGGCTTTGCCGTCGCCGGTTGCCCACCCGATATTATGGGGGTTGGCCCGGCTTATGCCATCCCCAAGTTAATGAAGTTAACCGGGATGAAGATTGAGGATATTGACCTCTTTGAATTAAATGAGGCTTTCGCCTCCCAGGCGCTTTACTGCGTTCGTGAACTGAACATTGACCCGGCTAAGGTCAATGTCAACGGTGGCGCCATAGCCCTGGGCCACCCACTGGGCTGCACCGGAGCAAAACTGACCGCTACCCTGTTGCACGAAATGAAACGCCGTGGTTCCAAATTCGGTGTTGTTTCGATGTGTATCGGTGGCGGCATGGGCGCTGCCGGGCTGTTTGAACTAGCCTAAGACCAGAGCGAAAGAATAAACTCGCAAGCGATGCCAAAAAGACGGCTCGAATGTCCCGAAGCATCGCGAGAGCCGCGGGGTAGATGATTGAACAGTCCCCTGTGGTTTTGCGAGAGCATAAACATAGAGCCTTCCTTTAGCATACCGCAGTCTATATGGTATGATTGAAGCGAGGGCTCTTTGCATTCAAATATAGAAATGCAAAAACTGGAGGAGTTGATCACAGATGGAAAGCTATGCTTCAGCTGAAGAGCTGCAGCAAAGAATTGATAAACTGCAGGCTGCCATGCAGCAAAATTCACTGGCCGGAGCCCTGATTATCCAGCGGGCCGACCTCTTTTACTTCAGCGGCACCGGTCAAAACGGACACCTCTTCGTACCGGCCTCAGGCGAACCAACCCTGCTGGTGAAAAAAACACTTAGCCGGGCCAGGTCAGAGAGTGCTCTGAAAAAGATTATCGCCTACAACGGCACAGAGCAACTTAAAGAAGTAGTAGCCAGCCAGATTCCGGAACAATCTGTGATCGGGGTCGAAGCAGATGTTTTACCGGCAGCTCTCTATTTGCGTTATAAAAAAATCTTTGCCGGCTACCACCTTATAGATTTGTCAGGAATAATCCGCGAGATTCGCGCTGTCAAATCAGCCTATGAAATTAACCTGATGCGGCAGGCTGCGGCAGTTGGGAAACTGGTCTTCGATTATGCCCGAGAGATTATCAAGCCAGGTATGAGCGAGGTTGAACTGGCCGGACAACTTGAGCTGCAAGCCCGCCGCCATGGCCATCAGGGCGCCGTACGGATGAGAGGGTTCAACCAGGAACTCTATTTTGGTCACGTGCTGAGCGGGAGCAACGCCGCAGCGGCCAGTTTTTTTGACGGCCCCACTGGCGGCTCAGGCCTTAATCCTTCTTACCCTCAGGGCGCCGGAACCAAAAAGATCGGTAATAATGAGCCGATCCTCGTTGATTTTGTTACGGTGATTGGTGGCTACATGGTCGATCAAACCCGAATCTTCTGCCTCGGCAGCCCCGCCACAAAGCTGCTGGAGGCCTATGCCTTAGCGGTAGAAATTAAGAAAACCCTGACCGAAAAGGGTAAAGCGGGTGTTTGTGGCAGCGCTCTATATGATCTGGCCTTTGCAATGGCTGAGCAGGCGGGGTTGGATCAGCATTTCATGGGCTGCCCGGATCCGGTCAGTTTTGTGGGGCACGGTGTAGGCATAGAGCTTGATGAGCTGCCGGTCATTGCCCGTGGCTTTCAAATAGAGCTCCAAAAAGGGATGGTTTTTGCCCTGGAGCCAAAATTTATTTTTCCTGGAGCGGGTACCGTCGGGATTGAAGACACCTTTGTCGTCGGGGCTGACAACCTTGAACAGCTGACTGACTGCAGTGACCATTTGCAGATCCTTTAGACAGCCTAAATAAAGAGAGCGATTATTACCTATCGCTCTCCGCTTAAACTTATTTAATGATCAGCCTGCCGTGCTTTTTTCCGTGGAAGCCGAACCAGCTTCCTGTTTATTACTATCAGCCACCGCTGCTGCAACCAGCCAGCAAAAATAACGATAGAATCATGGTCACAATGATCACGAGGGAAATACGCACCGTTAAACACCTCCTACAGTTATTTATTTTATTAATATCATTATTTTCCCTTATTAGCAAATCAAACTTGGAAGATGACAATAATCATCAATTATGTTTTTGCATTATGTCAACCATATAGAAAACCAAAATATTTATTCCCTTGTAAAATAAGCTTTTTCAAAAGCAAATACCTGTTCTACTAACAGAATCCACAGGGTTATCCACAGGCTGAGTCCTTATTTGTCTAGTTTGTCATCCCGAATTCACAAAATATGCCGATGGTGACCATAATATAATCTTCTTTTCTTAGATCTAAAGTGGCATAATAATTGACGCTACCACTTTTAGTCCTACACAAAAAGCTGTCTGTGAGAAAAAAAGTCGACAAAAAAGAGGGATAACGAATTCCTTAGCGAATAAAGGATTTGTTGAAAATAACCACTATATTTTTGAAGGAGGTAACAGCATGGAGGTTAAAGTAAACGACGATTGCAGTGCATGTGGTATTTGTGAAGACATCTGCCCGGAGGTATTTGAACTGGGCGATGAGAAAGCTGAAGTAAAAGAAAATCCGGTTCCCGCAGAGCATGAAGAAAAAGTCCGTGAAGCAGCCGAGGAATGTCCGACAGAATCAATCGAAATCAGCTAGCTAGACTTATCTCTTCAAAACCAGAATTATGGGGCCTGTCAACAGACGGGTCCTTTTACTTTTATAGTTTATGCCCGAGAGCCCGAAGGTGAATTTGCTGCAGGAGTTCCCGGATCTCCACAGAATTATTTTGTTGGAACGCTGAAGACTGACCTGACATATTAGAAAAGGAAGTTGTTAAACTTGCCCGTAGAAAAACTGCTCGATGCAATCGAAATCATTGGCAATAAAGGTGGCGCAGTAGAACCAATCCTCAGTTTAGCCTATCACTCAGACAAAGTGAAACCGGGCGCCTTATTTGTCTGCATCAGGGGCTATCAAACCGATGGTCACCTCTTTTTAGAAAAAGCAATTCAAAAAGGGGCCGTTGCCGCTATCGTTGAATCCTTTCAAGAGCAGATTCCTGTGCCGCAATACCTGGTCAGAGACAGTCGCCTGGCACTGGCTGCTCTGGCTGACAGCTATTACAGTCATCCCTCACGTCAGATTCAGCTCACCGGAGTAACGGCTACTAATGGAAAAACAAGCACCACCTATATGATTAATAAGATCTTTGAAGAGCATGGGCTACATACAGGCCTAATCGGTACGGTTATCGTTAAGACAGGCAACCGGATCAGAGCAGCTGAGTTAACTACTCCTGAATCGCTCGATCTTCAGGGCTATTTCAACGAAATGGTTGAAGAAAAGGTCAGCCACGCCGTAATGGAGGTATCTTCTTCCGGCCTGGAACTTAACCGAGTGGCCAGTGTGGATTTTAATACGGTCGTAATCAACAACATCAGCCGAGAGCATATTGACCTGCACGGATCATTCGAGGCCTATTATAAAGCTAAGAGCCGTTTGGTCCGCGAAGCAAGACCGGATCAGTGGGCAGTGCTTAACATGGACTGCCCCTATACGGCAGCCCTTAAAAGTGAAACAGGTGCCAAAGTATTTACCTACGGGCTGAAAAATGATTCTGCAGATTGCCTCGTCTGCAACTTAGATTTGAAGAGCGGGCGGGCTCGCTTTAGCGTTGAACTGACCCCGGCAGCGCCGGAAAAAGTACTGGCCACCCAACCACGCACATTTCAAATTGAGCTTTCCGTCCTTGGACTGCATAGCGTCTATAACGCCATGGCCGCTACACTTGTGGCCCTCGTTCACGATATTCCGGCCGCCACCATTCAAAAGGCGCTGTACAGCTTCAGGGGAGTGGAAAGACGCTTTGAGCTAATCTTTGAAGATAACTTTAAGGTAATTGACGATCACTTTGCCAACAGCGGCAATATCGATGTTACCCTGGAAACTCTACAGATGATGGATTATAAAAAGTTGCACCTGGTCTACGCCATCAGGGGCAGCCGTGGGGTAACCGTTAACCGTGAAAATGCCGAGGCAATCGTCAGGTGGGCGGACAAGCTGGGGCTTGACCAGGTCATCGCTACCACCAGTACCGATTATGTGGGACCAAAAGATACCGTTACCAATGAGGAGCTGCAGGTATACAAAAACGTGCTGCATGATAGCGGCCTGCAGACAGATATTTATCCCACGCTGGAAGAAGCGATCAGCCGGGGGATTTCCGCAGCCGGAACTGATGATCTGGTACTTCTGGCCGGCTGCCAGGGTATGGATTACGGTGCCAAAGTCTGCTTAAAGCAGATCCATAAGCTGCGGCCAGATCTGCCGGCAGAAAAGATCTTCTTCGCCCTGCAGAACAGGGTGGCCGGAATCTAATCTACCGCGCTTCCTTTATTTCCACCCCGCCCATGATCGCACGGGCCTGGACCCGGACCAATTTTTCTGTTCCGGCGGCCAGGTTTGTTTCAAAACGGCGGCCTCCGACAATGCCTCCATCTTCCTGACCTAAAAAAGTAACTCCGCCCAAAATAGCCGACCCCTCACCGGTAATCGGCATCCCCGGTGGCACTTTTACTTCAATTCCGCCCATGATTGCCGTCAGGTCAATTACGGTTTCCCCCTCAGCAATTACTGCTGCTGTAAGGTCAATCTCGATCCCACCCATCAGGGCAAAATAGCTACCACTCTCCAGTTTCCAGGGTTGGCTGCCGCCAACCTTGCTGCCGCTCATGATCGATACCCGGCCTGCGCCACCGCTGGTAACCGAACGTCCCCGCAGGAGGCTGAAACCGATCAAAATCAGAATAAGCGGCCACACCATGTTCCAGAAAATGGCAGTATCAAAGTCGAACAGCCCAAGATTCCGTCCCAAATAAACAGCACCGAAGGCAATGACAATCAGGGAGGTGATAAACTGCCCCCAGGAAAAATAAGCTTTACTGCCCTCAACCCCTGAAGAAGAACCAAAAGATAAGAACAGCCAGTTCAAACCAAGGATCAGCGGAATAACCGGCCAGTACTGGAGAAGATCTCTGATATTGATCTGGACTCCAATATTTAAGTTATTCAGTAACAATAATACCCCTGCTACTAAGATCACCAGGCCGAAAACCAGTCTGCCATTGATAAAACGCATTTTCAACACTCCCTCTGTCTCTGTCTCTTATTGCCGGCAACTATTCTTTAGTTCTTCCTGTCGGTCATCTTTCCTGCTTTTTTACTGCGGGCCTGTTTTTAGATTCAAGCCCTGAAAACAGGGCTTTAGCGCAGCTTAACAGCGTTGACTTTTTATTTGGGGCATGCTAAAATTAACAACGCCACGTAAGATGGTGGGTGTAGCTCAGTTGGTTAGAGCGCCAGGTTGTGGCCCTGGAGGTCGTGGGTTCGAACCCCATCACTCACCCCAATTGTTTATCAAGACTAGATTTTAAGGTTTATTGCTGGGGCGTGGCCAAGCGGCAAGGCACGGGTCTTTGGAATCCGCATTCGTAGGTTCGAATCCTACCGCCCCAGCCATTTTTATGCCTCTAAACTGGTTTGATCCAGTATTAATTACTGTGCCATCTCTAGTAATTCAGTGAACCGCAGTTCAATTAAATCGCCAACCGTTACGCCGAGTTCTGCAGCCCGCCCACCTTTTAGCTCTATAGCATACTGCGCCGGGACGCCGCTCTGGTAAACTAATAGTTCATGGTCGGGAATGCCGGGCAATGGCAGATCCATTTCATGAATGGCAACAACCTGTCCGTCAGGGTCCAAAAAAAGCAGGTCAATAGGTACCAGGCAATTCTTCATCCAGAAACCAAGTTCAGTCGGGTATGGAGGTTGGTCGGGAAAAACAAAGAGCATCCCACCGTCTGCAGCAATCCTATCTCTGCCCATCAGTCCTGCAGCCCGCTGATCTGGAGAAAGGGCCAGCTCCAGCTTAAATAATACGCCATTAATCTGCACCTCCTCAACCGGCAAACGGTTGGATGAATCAGCGCCGCGGTTGCAACCACTGGCAATGATTAAGATAAGTATCATCAATAAAAGCAGATAGATCCTCTTAACAGCGTTGTTATTGGTCATAGACGTTAACACCACAGCCTTCCTATCCAGAATATATCTTTTTGCTTCTAAAAAATTATGTATTGCTCCGGTTGACATTACTACCGCTGCTGATAGAATAAATAGGGTGTTGATTCCTAAAAACGAAAGGGCAGAAAAAGCAAATGAAACTTAAAACTATATTTACAACCGGGTTTTTAACCATTCTGCCGCTGGCGGTTACCATCTATGTTTTCTACTTTATTTTTAATTTTCTCGATAACCTGGTCGGCGGCCTGATCGAGTCAGTTTTCAATTTCCGGATACCCGGCATCGGCTTCGCATCAGGGCTATTACTAATTCTGCTGATCGGCTTTATAGCCTCCAATATTATTGGTAACCGGCTGATTAATTTTTTCGATCAAATCTTCCGGCGCGTTCCGATTACCCGTGGCATTTATACCAGCGCCAAGCAAATCATAGATGCTTTTACGCTGCAGGGTAAAAACGCGTTTCAAAAAGTAGTACTGCTTGAATATCCGCGCAAGGGGCTCTATGCAATTGGTTTCGTCACCGGACAGTCCCGGGGCGAAATCCAGGATAGAACGGCTGAAGAAACACTCAACGTGTTCGTCCCCACAACCCCAAACCCGACATCCGGCATGCTGATCCTGGCGCCGAAACATGAAGTGACTGAGCTGAAAATGACCGTGGAAGAAGGCCTGAAAGTGATTATATCCGGCGGCCTTTTCTCCCCGGGCGACGATAATGAAAAAGAAACCAATACCCTGCCTGAGGCCCCAGGCTGACCTGAAGCAAAGACTCTACTTTCCTTCCGCCCAGCCAAGCGAACGCTTGACTGCAGCGCTCCAACCGGCATATAGTTTTTGCCGCTGCTCAGTGCTCATCTGCGGTTCAAAATAGTTGCTTCCCTGCCATTTTTCCCTTAGTTCATTTAAGTCCTGCCACAGACCACAAGCCAGGCCGGCCAGGTAAGCAGCACCCAGAGCAGTGGTGTCAAATGTTGCTGAACGGCGAACCGGTGTCGATGTTATGTCGGCCTGAAACTGCAACAACAGGTCCATTACACTGGCCCCTCCATCAACTCGCAGCTCCTTAACCGGCAGCTCGGCATCTTTGTGCATTACGTCGAGGACATCGCGGGTCTGGTAAGCCATTGCTTCAATCACTGCCCTGCCGATATGGGCCCTAGTGGTGCCTCCGGTAATACCGATCATTAAGCCGCGGGCGTAAGGATCCCAGTGCGGAGCACCAAGCCCGGCAAAAGCCGGCACCAGGTAAACACCGCCGTTGTCTTCAACCTGGGCAGCCAACTCTTCGAGCTCTGCTGCTTTTCCGATCAGGCCCAGGCCATCGCGTAACCACTGGACTGCAGCGCCGGTAATAAAAATACTGCCTTCCAGAGCATATTCCACCCTGCCCTCAAGACCCCAGGCAATGGTTGTCAGCAGTCCGTGCTTCGATCTAACTGCTTTCTCACCTGTATTCATTAGCAAAAAGCAGCCGGTGCCATAAGTATTTTTTGTCATGCCCGGCTCGTAACAAGCCTGCCCAAAAAGCGCTGCCTGCTGATCACCGGCAATACCACCGATCGGAATCCTGATGCCGGAAAAGAGTTCCGGAACAGTTTCGCCATAAATCATACTGTTGGGCATTGCTCGTGGCAGGGATTCCTGCGGAACAGCAAAAAGCTGCAATAAAGCCTTATCCCATACAAGCTCATGAATATTAAAAAGTAAAGTGCGTGAAGCATTGCTGTAATCGGTGGCGAAAACCTGTCCTCCGGTCAGACGGAATAGCAGGTAACTGTCAATCGTTCCACAGCATAATCTGCCCTCTGTCGCCGCTTCGCTGACAGCGCTGATGTTGTCCATGGCCCAGCGAATTTTCGAACCGGAAAAATAAGGATCGAGGAGCAATCCCGTTTTCTGGCGAACCTCTTCTTCGTAACCCTCTTCTTTCAAACGCCGGCACAAATCGGCTGTGCGGCGGCACTGCCAGACAATCGCTTTGGTCAGAGGGATACCGCTATTTTTATCCCAGAACACAACTGTTTCTCGTTGGTTTGTAATGCCTATTGCTGCCACATCGCCAGCTCCTGCACCGGCCTGCACCAAAACTTCCGATGCCGATAACAGTACATTTTTCCAGATCTCTTCAGCATCATGCTCCACCCATCCGGGCTGTGGATAATACTGCTTATGTTCCCGGTTTATTCGGGCCACTGAAACGCCTTCTTTATCCCACAGAATTGCGGTGGTCCCGGTTGTGCCCTGATCGATAGAGAGAATAAACTTTTTAATCTTAAACCCTCCTCCGGATAAGAAAAATATCAACTGGTGATTGTTTAAGTGACCGCAAAAACCAGAATATTGCCTCTGGAGCTGCGTTTCAATTTACCTTCATACTCAAGATAATGAACATGAGCCAACGCTTCTCCGGTGGCAAACCATTTCTGCATCAACGGGAAGTCATCCCAGCTATCGGCAACAAGATCCCAGGTCATGCCGGCAGCTATCTCGTAGGCGCTACCCTGCCCTATCTCCCTGATAATCTGCAGTACTTCAGCCAAGCGCTGATGGTGATGTTCTTTAAGCTGTTCTATTCTCTGGCGGCAATTTTTGATCAGGCTGCGATGGCCCGGCAAAACCAGACTTATATCCATTTTATAAACACGATCCAGACTACTGAAATATTCGCCAAGGGGATTACTGGCTTCAAGCCAGGTTGAGATATTGGGCGTTATGTCACCTAAAATGTGGTCTCCGGAAAAGAAAAGCTGGTAGTGCGTTTCGAACAGGCAAGTATGCCCACGGGTGTGCCCCGGGGTTCTGATACATTGCAAATCGTAGTTGCCATAGGAAAGCAGATCGCCATCTTCAACCATCGTAAAGTTAACCGGACCCCGTGGACTATAGCGTTGACCCGGATGTGAATCGATAGCCTGATCCACAAGACCTTCGGGAAAACCATGTTTACCGGCCAGGGAACCAACCAGCTGCCAAAGATCGGTGCGCTGTAAAATTTCTGCATCTGGTTCGTTAAAATAGATGACTGCACCGGGGGCAGAAAACTCTTCAACCAAGCCTACATGATCGGCATGCAGGTGAGTTACAAAAAAATCCGTTTGCTCCATATTCAGATCAAGCTGGCGGAAAGCGTCGCTTAAAGCCGCTTTGCACTCATCGCGGTTCATCCCGGTATCAATCACCAGATTATGTTTTTCGTGTTTAATGATGTATGAATTAGTAGCCTTTAAAGGGTTGCGGGGCAGAGGTATTTCAGCTCGGAACAGATCATCCCTGATCTGTTCAATTACCGTTTCCGGCATTAAGTCACATCCTTTATTGCTGATAAAATGATACACCACTTGATACACGGTGTAGTTCTATTTTTAGTTCGCCTGATTGCCGGTTTGCCTTTTAAATTCTTTTTTTATTTTAGCCTGCAGCCCCGGGTCTTTGATTGCTTTTAAACCGGTGATGGCCATGGCCTGACCAACAGTCAGCATAACTTCATAGGCTTCATCTGTATTGCACAGCGCTGTAAATTCATGTGTATGGCCGGGCACCCACTGATCCGTTATGGCAACCAACGGATGGATCGCTGGCGTCACCAAACTGACATTACCCATATCAATTGAGCCTCGGCCTTCCTGGTGCGGTGAGTCAACGGCATAACCGGATTCCTTCAGGCTTTCAGCGAATAAATCGGCCATAACCCTGTTGCTGATCATTGCGTCATAGGGATAACCTGATTCAACTAATTCTAAAGTAGTGCCTGTTATCGTGGCGGCGCCGCGAGCGCAGGCGATCACCTTTTCTACTACTTCATTGAGATAACCACTGTCGCGTGATCTGATGATAAAATCAGCTGCAGCGCGGTCCGGGACAACGTTCGGCGCCAGGCCTCCTTCGGAAATAATACCATGGACGCGGGCATCGTCCTTAATGTGTTGACGCAAAGCATTGATTCCATTAAAGGTTTGAATCACTGCATCCAGGGCATTTTGTCCTTCCCATGGTTCACTGGAAGCATGAGCGCTACGTCCATGGAAGATAAAGCGAAAATCACGACAGGCTAAAGATTCAACATGAAAGTTGTTTGAACAACCGGGATGGAACATCATTGCCGCATCAATATCATCGAAAACTCCTGCCCGCACCAGGTCAACTTTCCCGCCGTGATCCTCTTCATCAGGAGTACCGATAATCGAGACCCGCCCGGGTTGATCTTTTATGGCCGCAGCCAGGGCAACCCCGGCGGCAACTCCGGCTACCGCAATCAGGTTATGCCCACAGCCGTGACCAATATCGGGCAGTGCGTCGTATTCAGAGCAAAATCCTACATGGTAGCCTGCATCTCCATAACTGGCCATAAAAGCGGTTTTCAGACCACCCAAACCGCGCCAAACTTTGAATCCCTTTTCTTCCAGGTAACCGGTGATCAGCTCGGCGGCAAAAAACTCCTGTCCACCCAGCTCCGGCCTGCTGTGAATGGCCCTTGCAATCTCCACCAGTTTGTTTTTTTCCTCTTCAACCTTCTGTTGAAGAGCAGCATAATCCGTCATCATGGTCCATCACCGTCTCTTTATATTTTTATCTCTCTATAGACCTTACCACAGGGATTGCCGGCAGTAACCCAGGCCCTGAATGAACCGGGCTCGAAAATTGCCGAAAAGATAGTTCCTTCGTTACCCTTTTGTTCAGAAGCATGCTTGCAAATTGATAAAGGCCTATTATCGTGATCACTTAAATAGCTGAACAGTATCTCCAACTTCTCGACCCGCTCATTTATTCGTTCCAGTTCGGTCAATCTCCTGTAACGGGCCAGTGAATGATCAGACCCTCTTACCGCCAGGTTTTGCAACCGTGGACTGAGGTAATGATTGGTGTGATAAATCATATTCGCGCCCGGCAGATAATCGGCCTCGGTGGCAGTAGTTTCAAGGTTACCGAGTCTGCCCCCGGCCTGAACCAACAAGTGGTTATAGCCACCGGCCCTGTTTTTTGGAGTTGCCTTGTTGATTGCCTCTTCCAGCGTTGCCGCTTCCAAAACGGCACGCGCAGCAAACATACGCGGCACCCCGACCCGGCAATCAGTTGCACTAACCGAATTTACTCCCTGGGCCAGGCCAGCTTCATTCATTCCTACTGCAGCAAGAAAAGGAGCTGCGGTAATGCTTAAGAAAGCCGGTTGCTGTTCCGGCTGCCCATAGATAGCAATTACCGTAGCGGAATCTTCAGCATACCAATCCTCATTATGACCTAACCATGATTTTCCGGCAACCACCAGCCCAATAGAAGTGCAGGCTGCCGGCGGCTTCAAATCGAGTGCTTCTTCCAGGGCATTGAGGAAAAATAGATCGCCAAAACTTTGGCCGGAGCCATCGGCCATCCCCTGTAGCTCTTCTATCAGGTGCGGAAACCGATCTTGAGTCGCTTCCAGGCAACCATCCGGCGCCTCCCACTTTCCGTTCCACCCTTCCTCCCGGGGAAGAATCTGCCGATAGTTACTGATCGCCTTCTCAATTAAGTTTTTTGCAGCTTTACCTACGGTTAAACCAAGATCATAGTTGCTGCCCCTGGCTTTAATGATCAGGATCTCTTTCAACTTTTTTACTCCCACCAGCTAGATTATTATTCTTCGTCCATTAAAAGGCAGTAATTGCGCTCAAGAATCTGCTGCGGCTCCAACCTGTAGCCTTCACCTTCATGATCATCATAAATATACCTACGCCCTTCCTCTTCCAGGACAACCTGAAAACGATCCTGGTAACTGACCAGGCATTCGTAACTGCCGTCACGATCAACAGGAACCTTGGTCAAAGGTGCTGCTCCTTCTACTTTGGGGAACCTTTTTAATGCAACCAGCGCCGGATCCGGAGGCTGGTACCCTTCAAAGGTGACCCTACCCCTGACTATCCCAGCCTGGTCGAGGGCATAAACCCTGTTCCCACGATCCCCTCTACGCAGTTTAAGCACCCATTCAGCTGACTTATAACGCCTGCCCCCGGAAGCTGCAGCGCCATAAACAAGGTAGTTACCAGACGGCAACTTGATCAGAAAATCACCCTTTCGGCCTGTGACTACTTCCCCGACAAAAGCTTCAATCAACAGATCTCCCACCGGGTCATGTTCGCCACGAAAAACCCTGATTAGTGCACCGTTCAGAGGCTCACCGTTGAGCGAATCATAGATAAAACCTCTAAAATCGATAAAATGGGACTGCTTCAGCTCTATTGCCACCGGGTTTACACCTACGGGCTTGCAAAAAGTTGTTTCAAAAGGCTGATATTTTTCCAGCAGATCGTACAGGGGAAACTGTCCCCGGACAGTAAGCGCTGATCCGGGAGCGCAATTTATGGAAAAAGAGCCACCCTTACCGCTTAGAGCGGCACCAGTCATGCTAAAGGGCTGTCCGCGGTAATCCTGCCTGCTACCAGCTTCATCCTGATAACCGGCACAAACTAAGTACGATGAAGTCGGCTCTGCATTGGTAATCTTGCCTCTAATCTCCACAGCAGGGATTGACTCAACCTGAAAAACAAACTTTTTCAGGGGAAATGCACTACGATTATTATCGTCGATTAATAAAAGCGGCACCAGCCAGCGCATCCGGACTGAGTCGCCCAGATCCTCCGTGCAAAAAGCCCATCCCTCTTCCATATTCAGTTCGATCGGTGGTTGCAGGAGGTACGGCAGTTTAAATTTACGCATTGCCTCAAGGGGCGACAACCATTGTTCGGCCTCTTCACCGCAGAGTAGGCATTCACTCTCCCCGGTCTCGGCGGCAGTCAGGGTCAGCTTCTGCGGTACCATTCCCGGCGGCAGAAGATGAGTCAGGTGCAAAAAGGTTGACTTGACCGCCCACTCGCTGACATTGCGGGCATCAGGCGCCACCCGATAATAATCACCCCAGCTAAAGATATCCTCACCATAAGGAGTAATAACCTCAATATTCCGGCAGCGATAATAGTACTTCGAAGCCTCCAGCTTATGAACAGCAGCTTCTCCGCGCTGCCAGCGATCTTCAGGGATCTCAACGGTAAGGGTTTGCAGAGGCACTGCTCCGGCAAGGCTTACAGGCAAGGCAGCATCTGTATACTTCTTTGCCACGGGCACAAAAGCCGGATCTCCCAGTAAAATCTGCTGGTGGATGGCGTTGGCTGTCCCCCAGCGATACTTACGGTAGGCCTCGGGATCTTTCTGGAGCAGAGTTGCTGCGTAGAGGCTGATCACATGGCGGATCTCGCGTACAGCCTCACCTACGCTTAAGCCTTTTAAAAGCAGCGCCTCCATAAATACACTATAGGTGGAAGTGGTGTACTGCAAATCTTCAATCGTAGCACCGCCAACAAAACAGGTTGCCCCTTTTTCGACGAAAGAAATCCCGATAATCTGGCGTGAGTCAACGGCAACTCCTTTCCAGGTTAACCCTTCATCGGTTGAATACCAGTGGGGAACCAGGCCCACCGTGGAACAGGCCGAAGCGTAAGCCACCAGCGGCGGCAGCAGCGGCAAATCTTCTCTGTTTAGGGTTCTGCCGTGAGTGTGTAACCCTTCCGGCCCGCCGTGTCCGGTATAGAGAAAGAAATCGGCATCTTTAAGCGCCGCAGCTACCTCCTGATAACCGGCATTACAATCCCGAAGCTGATTGATAGCAAAACCGGCGTCTTCCAACAATGGCACCAGCTGTGTATCAATCAGCGCATCGTCGGTGGAAAAGATGATTCCCGTTTCAACATGCGGAGTGGCAACGATCAATAGATCCTGACCGCCGCGCTGTAAAAACTCCTGCACCGCAGTGTACCTTTTGGTACTGAGGATCTGGGTCGAAAGCCCGCCGCAGGTATTTTGCATCAGGCGCCCTTCGGCCAGGTCAAAGAAGAGATCATCATTTAAGCGCAGGTGGATATCTCTGACCATCTCTTCGGTAACTGCACCGATCATTTTCTTCTCCTCATAGAAAAAAGGCACCGCTGCCGGAGAAGCGAGGACCACCTGAAAGTGTGGTTTAAGGCCGGTCAGGCTCACCATTTGATGCAAACGGTCTTCGATTAAATGAGGATCCGGCTTTTCACTCTGAACATCAAAGGGAAACACCGGACGGTAGGAGGCAAGGGTCAGCAGGTGGAGGCTTAAGCCGCGAACCCAAAGCTGACGCAAAGCATCACCCCTAAATGTATCATGCGTCAAATCAGCAGAGTTATAGACAACCAGGTAGTCTGCAGAGAGGCCGGTAGATTTAAGAAACTGAAGCAGCTGATAGTCATCCTCAATGGTTTGTAAGTTTTTCCTTGTAGCATCGATGCCTACAGCAGAAATCGATTGTTTCGATCCGATCCAAACCAGGGGCAGTTCAGGGTAGTTAAGAGATTCCGCTTGAGATACTGCTGTCAACGCTGAAAAATAGTAACCAAGACGAACCGCCAGCATCGCCGCTTTAAGGCAATCAGCCGGAGAATCGGCTGCAGCAGAACAGATTCCTGCCGGCATCCCAAAAGCGGTAACGTATAAATCAATATTTCGGCTGCCGGAAAGGGGGTCTGCCTTAAGCTTTAGCCCTGCAGTGACAGCTAGCTGGTCGACAGCTTCGCTCCCGGTCAGGTTAAAGCAGCAAAGATCTAGCCGGCCGGCCATTAGGGAAAGCGCTTCTTTCTCCACTGTTACCCTTTCAGGATCAAGAAAAAAGATATCCCGCTTGTCGTCGGTTAAGATAGCAGCTGCCAGCTCGAGGCTTTGCAGCCAGTTCCGGACAGAAAGCAAGTATAGTTCAGTCATCATAGTTTTAACTCTTTCTTAGATATAGTGGCAAGCGCCAAAATGCCCAGGTGCCACTTCTCTGTAGACTGGTTCTTCTTCGCGACAACGCTTTTGTACTTCCGGGCAGCGGGGGTGAAAACGGCATCCGGTGGGAATATTTACCGGATCGGGGGTTTCTCCCTGGAGCAGTATTTTGTCGCTAAGTGACACCCGTTTAGGCACCGGTATTACCGAGACCAGGGCCCGGGTATAGGGATGTAACGGCCGGCGAATAATAGCATCGGCGGAGCCGAGCTCCACGATTTTCCCTAAGTACATAATCGCAATCCGGTCCGAAACCAGCCAGGCCAGGGATAAATCGTGCGTAATAAAAAGATAACTGATTCCTTTCTGATCACGCAAGTCGACCATCAGCTTCAGGATACCGGCCCGGATCGAAAGGTCCAGCATCGATACCGGTTCATCGGCCATGATAAAATCAGGCTTTAAAACAAGAA
>Ga0194127_10000137_pt1 | contig 110573 bp, 107 predicted proteins | sample TA2KigC100mmetaG_FD_148624 | JGI IMG/M metagenome (GOLD analysis project Ga0194127, IMG submission 148624) | Freshwater microbial communities from Lake Tanganyika, Tanzania - TA2015036 Kigoma Deep Cast 100m | ecosystem: Environmental > Aquatic > Freshwater > Lake | place: Tanzania: Lake...
TATACCACCGAAATGCTGTCGATGAATATTTCCGGCGGCGACCTGACATCGATGGGTATTATGATCCGTGAAAGCCCAACCAAGGCCAGTGTCGGCGGTATTGCTATCGAGACTTTGCCGAGCGATTACCAGATTCACAGTTTTTTTGATATCTTCACGGAACTGAGTGTCGATGGCGGCCAGACCTGGTATCCGTCAACCAGCAGCGCAGGCCATGTCGAGGCGCAGACTGTCGCGCCGCCCCATCCATTCCCAACGCCTAATCTGCCGCCATCATGCGGCCGGTATGTTGATCATGGTTCGCTGTTTTCATTGTATGCCTCAGGTGTCGTTCTCAAAAATGCGGTATTGCGCAACTTCACATCATCCTTCCCGCTTCCGCCGCCGGGCGGCAACGATACCCATACCTTCAATGCGACAGTGGATATGATGATGTCAATGGATGGCGGACTGACATTTACGCCAATCACGGCTCCGGCCAACGTCACTGTTTATACAGCATGGAACCGGACGGACGGAACCGCAACATATTACAATACGGAAATGCTGGCGCTTAATATCAGCGGAGGCAATTTACCGCTGGGTTTCCGGATTCGTGAAAGCCCGACGAGAGCCTCGCTGGGACGAACCAGCCAGCACGGGACAACCGGCGGCAAATATGATACCGAAAGCTTTTTTGATATTTACACGGAAATCAGCCTCGATGGCGGATTTAGTTGGCAGCCTACAGTGCTCGGTCCGGCAACCGTTAACCTCATGGGAGAACCTCTCAATATCATCTGTCCGCCTGACATCACGGTGAATACAACAGACCCCGGCGGAGCAGTGGTCAACTATGTGGTAACCGTCACCGGAGGCTGTCCGCCGATAATGATTAACTGTAATCCGCCCAGCGGCAGCGTATTTCCGGTCGGCACGACGACGGTCAAATGTGTTGCCACGGATATTTGCGACCAGGTTGCCGTATGCAGCTTCAGGGTTACCGTTAACCGGGCGCAGACGCCGCATTTCTTCACAACCAACCTGCTGCCGCCGCTTAACGGCATGTATAATACGGATCTCGGCCAGGGGTTTGCACTTTACCCGATGGGCGTTATCATCCGAAACTGGAGCAACCATTTCTTCTCTTCGTCGATTGTGCCTCCGCCGCCGGGCGGCCTGCCGGTCGTGCACAATTTTAATTCTCAGGCGGAATTCGAAATTACATTCGACGGCGGAATGACTTTCCAGCCGGTAACAGCCAATGTAACCAATACGATTCAGATGTCCTATTCCAGCAGCAGCGGAGGGGAAGATATCTACCGGATTGAGGTGATGCAGATGAACGTCTCAGGTGGCGGATTGCCGGCGGGTGTGATGGTTCGCGAAAGCCCCACCTTAATGTCCACTGGTCAGGCTCGCATTAGGCCGGTTGTCGGCGGTTATCAAATCAGCAGCTTCTTCGATATTTTCACGGAAGTCAGTCTTGATGGCGGAATGAGTTGGTTCTCTTCGGCCTCGTCGGGATATGTGGAACTTCATCTTGACCCGGCGGCGGTTTCGCCGATGTTTGCCCCATCCACAAAGCTGCCGAGTCCGGTCAGTCAGGATGTTTCGACTAATCCTATATGGCAGTCCTACGCCTCCGGGATTATTCTCAAAGATGTGCAATGCAAACGGTTCAGTGATTGGATAAATCCGCCTGCCCTGGGTGCGACGGTAATCCATTCATACGATGCACAGGTGGATTATCTTTTCTCGACCGATGGCGGCCTGAAATTCTCTCCGGGCCGAACCCCGGCGATTCTGACGGTCAAGACGTATCATTCCCGGGATTTCAATGGGCGTGCTACGTACGAGACCGAATTGCTGGCGATGAATATTTCCGGCGGTGACCTGCCGGCGGGTGTGATGGTGCGCGAAAGTCCGACGCGCATCAGTGAAGGCAGCATCAAGATTCATGCTTTCGGAGACGGCTACAGGATTCGAAGCTTCTTTGACATCTTTACGGAAATCACTTTTGATGGCGGTCAGACCTGGCAGCCGGCCGGCCAAGCGGGCCATGTTGAAGCACGGGCGGTTGCGCCGTCCAATCCATTCCCGACACCAAATCTGCAGCCGGCAACCGGACAGTATGTGCATGATGAAGAGTGGTTTGCGTATTATGCAATAGGTGTCGTCCTCAAAGACGTGGTGATCAGCAGGTTTACACAGAGCATCCCGCCCCCGCCGCCTGGCTTCACGGCCACGCACACCTGTGATACAATGGTGGACATGATGATTTCAACGGACGGCGGAGCGACGTTTAATCCGGTCGTCACCAGCGCCACGATCACCTTCCAGATGACCGGCCGGCTTGGCGGAGACGGCGTGACGGAATATTACGACACCGAGATGCTCCAGCTTAATATCAACGGCGGCGGCTTGCCGCCGTTTATCAGGCTTCGCGAAAGCCCGACGAGAGCCTCGCTGGGACGAACGAGTGAACGCAGTTTACTCAGCGGCAATTACAATATTGAGAGCTTCTTTGACGTTTTCACAGAACTGAGTGTCGATGGCGGAATGAGTTGGCAGCCTTCGATAGCAGGTTCGACGACTATTTACCTCGTCCCGAAACCGTGCAACCGATGCAGCGATTTTGACCAGAGCGGGATAACGGATCTGTCCGACCTTGCGGAATTTGCATTAAACTGGCTGTGGGCCGGCTCAGTTGGCGACAGATTTAATGTGGCGGACTTGGATTGTGACGGGTATGTAAAATTGTCGGATTTCGCGCTGTTTGCCCAAAATTGGCTGGACTCTTGTTCTTAGAGCATGATGTATAAGGAGTTACACAACCTCTGATAAAGAGGTTCTTATTATAAGAAACCGCCGCCGGGCATCACGCCTGGCGGCGGTTTTGTTTTCGTCGCGGCTTTAGCGAAGACGAATTTACCTGGTTTTAAACCCTGCTCCGTGGACGGCAAATTTGCCATCCAGACCCTTGCGGACAGGGCACCGCCTGTGGTACAATAGGCCGCGATACGGAATAAGACAAAACTCGGAATCAATACTTTTACGAAAGGATGAAACAATGAAGAAACTGGCAATAGGGATGCTGATGATAAGTTTGTTGATTTTATGCGGCTGCGAAAATGCGCAACTGGTCAGTTGCCAAAAGGAAAACACCGCCCTGAAAGCACAAGTGGACAAGGCCCAGGCGGATATCGCCGCGGCCAATGAAAAACTCGCCCAGGCGGAAACCAAAATGGCCGAATCCAAAGCCAAAGAACAGGAAACACAGACCAAGGCGCTGGAAGCCATCCGCACAATGCTCGAAAAACAGGAAGTCAAAAACAAGGAAAAAGACGACCGCATCAAACAGCTTGATGCCCAGGTCAAGGAACTCAAGGCTGCCGCTGAAAAACAAAAATAAGCCCGATGCAGCAGGACTTAATCGTCCGATAGAGCCATAAGATGCATTGAAACGGCGCCGCACCCGCGACGCCGTTTTTTCTTTGCCATCCATCATTTCCGTTTAGCGATGGCTACGCGGTCATTTCGAGATGAATCTTTTTCAATGCGAATATCCGCGAACAATCCTGTCGCTTCAAGAAGACTCTGGATCGCCTCGCCCTGCGCATAGCCGATTTCCAGCATCATCGCACCGTCGGCCTTGAGAAAATCGCCAACCCCATCGGCTATCCGCCGATAAATATCCAGCCCGTTTGTGCCGCCATACAAAGCGCGTCGCGGTTCGTAATCCCGGACATTTTTATCCAACTTCGCAAACTCCGCGTCGCTGACATAAGGCGGATTTGACATAATTAAATCGAATTTCGCCGCGTCCAGCCCCGCGATAATCGGGTCGAATAAATCCCCGCACAGCAGCCGAACCCGCTCGGTCAGTTTCAGCAACGACAGGTTTTGAGCCGCCGTCGCCAATGCCTTATCACAAATATCCGTGGCAATAATGGAGCAGTCTTTGCAGTTTTTCGCCACAGCCGCCGCGATACATCCGCTGCCCGTGCACAAATCCAATACCTCCTGTGCGCCGGGACGTTTACGCAAAAACTCAACCGCCCGCTCCACCAGCAATTCCGTTTCCGGCCGGGGTATCAGGCAATCCCGCGTGATTTTCAGCGGCAGCGAATAAAACTCGCACTGCCCCACCAGATACGCCACCGGTTCATGCTCACCGCAGCGTTTGACTAAGGCGCGAAGCGTCTCTAATTTAGCCGGCTCCACCTGCCGGTCGAATAGCGTATAAAGCTCTATCCGCGATAACCCCAGTACATGCGTCAGCAGCAGTTCCGCCGACAGTCGAGGGGCCTCAATGCCCTTCTGCGTCAGAAATTCCGTAATCCAGTTCAGCAGTTTTTGTATTGTCCATCGTTCCATTAAAATCCTTTGGATAATTTCAGCCATTATAAAAGCCGCCACGCCGGCGGCAATAAATTTCCCGCAGGACTATTGAAAACCACGCCGATTATGATATTTTGTTGAGAAAATAACAAGCCCGGAGCGTCGGCGACGGCATAAATCAAAATCATAAGGAACGCCTATGCGAGTCAAACCGCGAAGCAGCGAATACCAGATGAAACCAATGGAATTTCCGCCCTGTACGAAAATTCAGCAGCACACCATCGAAATCATCCCCCGCTATGTCGAAACAGACCAGGCCGGCGTTGTGCATCATACCGTCTATCCCGCCTGGTTCGAAATGGGCCGGACTGAACTCCTCCGCGTCAATGGCCTGGCATACAGCGATCTCGAAAAAGCAGGCGTTTTCTTTGTCGTCGCCGAATTGACGTGCAAATACCGCCGACCCGCCTTTTATGACGAAAAGCTTGAACTGACCACCACCTGCACCAATATCACCAGCGCCCGCGTCGAACATACCTACGTCCTCAAACGCAAATCCACCGGCGTCATTCTCGCCGAAGGTACCTCCATTCTGGCCTGCGTCGATACCGACGGCAAAGTCCGCAGAATGCCCCACTTTATGTACCCCGAAGATATGCCATAACGAAAAAACAAGGAAAAATTTAAGACAAAAACAAAATCCGTCTTATAATATATTCAATTTTGATAAAAAGCGGCATATTTTAAGAAAACAAACGAAAATACTTAACATTTCCTTGATATACGCTTGAAGCAAAACCCCAATTTTGATATACTCACCTTTAATAAAGAACAGATGATTTGGCACTTATTTCGTCTGGGGGGAAAAATGGAATCTCGCAGAACACATTATTACGAAGCAGTGGAAGCGGGCCGTGGTCCGCCGGCAATCTAAAAAAAACATTTCTTAACGTCCGCTATTATCAGACCGTTATAATAAAAACTGTATCGTGGAGGTTTTTATGCCAGCCAAAAATGTGCATTGCAGCCGAAGCCTCAAAAGTCCGCCGGGGAATTTCAAAAACGGACACGATCCGCCGAAAGCCCAAAAAGAACTTTTTTCCTCAGTAGGTTCTTGCAGGGCCTTTTTTATTTTTTATAGTTTGAGTAGAGACCGTTTTCCGTGTTTGACAACGAAATCTTTTTAAGGAAAACAATATGGGGCCGCGACAGTTCAAAACCTGCGTGTACTCTGCAAAACCGTCCGATGACCTGACGGGTCCTGGTCCGCCGCTGGCGGGAAAAAAACCTTCTCCACTAAAAGTTAAAACGATATCATCATTTCATCCGCTCTTCCGCGTCGCATTTTCACCGTATGAAAAATGCGGCGATTTATTTTCACGGCGCATAAAAAAGCCGACCTCCTTCTCAGGCAAGTCGGCTTTCACAATGGAAAGCATCTCTTTTTAGAAACGGTTAATACCAAAAATCTCTCGGTACAGTTCTGTCATATTCCTGCGATGGCCGGTCCTGCGGATAATTCCGCGGTCCATCATAACGCGGACCATACTCCGGCCGCATCCGCGGAGCAAAACGACCGTTCATCGGCCTCCTATCATGCCGTCCGGGTCCATCGTTAAACATCGGAGCCAAACCCCGAGGTCTTTCATTGCCATCCTGCCGACGCGGCATCATCCTGCCGTATCCCATCGGTTCGCGGGGCGCAAAACGTTGCGGCCCATATTCATCAAACCTCATCGGACGCTGCGGCTCAAATCGACGCATCGCACGCGGGCCTTCGAATTCGCCGGCCCCAGGCATCCCGCCGCGAAAGCGAAATTGTTCCGGCCGGCCCTCAGTATCACCCGACCTGAAATTATCCCGCTGCCGATTATAACCGCGCTGGCGGCCAAAGTCAGGCCGGTCTCCCGGCGCGCCAAAATCCTGACCTCGCGGACCGTCCAAACGTCTGCCGCGTTCGCCGAAATTCTCATCGCCGCGACCTCGCCGCGCCATCATGTTCTGCCCAATGCGTCCGCGAATTTGTTCACGCATCCGGTCTGCATTGTCGAGCAACTGTCCCATCTTCTTAGCGTCCTGCGCCTGATAAGCTCCCTTAATCTTGCCCAGCCATTTCTCAATCTGCGGCATAGCGGGCATTTCTTTTTGCCTGGCTTCAATGCCCTTTATCAATTGATCCATCTTTTCCCCGTCACGCTGTTCATAGGCCGCGCGAAAATCATTCAGCCAGCGGCCAAATTGTACGGTCGGAGCCTTGGCTTCCTTTTCGGCTGCCGGAGTTTCTTTGCCCCATGTCCCCGGTGCTGCAAACACCCACACCGCCGCGGCGGTTGCGATTGCAATAATAATCATCTTCTTGAACATATTGATTTCCTTTCTGAAAATACACCATGTTAAGGTTTATAGTCCGTGTCGTTACGCGCTGCTGTCCATTACAAATCCGGCCGGATTTACAGAATTACAGACGGACAGCCGGGCAGGTTTATTGCGAAAAAAAATACCGGCGTGAAACAAATAGCGATTTTTCCGGGGGTTTTTAACGAAAATGGGCTAAAAAACAATCGCCGCGTAACCCACCGATTCACTGCTGGATTGGTGATAATGCGATTGCATTACCTCGGCGCTGTTGGTATGCGCCAGCAAAATCCCTTTTTTGCTCCCGGCTACCTCAGCCGCCGCGACCGCCGCCGCCGCCGCCGCAGGCCCGCACGCGTTTTCATTACGCAACGACGATTCAGCCAGATGCTCCGCGTCCATCTTCAACGCGCTTTCGATAAATTTCATATCATTGACCTCGTGCGCCCATGCAATGCCCTCCGCCCCGGACCCCTGCGGATAAAATCCATAACGCGGGCCATAATGCGTTAAATCCGTCGAGGCGATGCACACGGCATTCACGCACGAATCCTTCAGCAGCGCGCCGACCTTCCGCCCGAACACGCATTCATAACGCTCCGGCCCCGGCGGCATGATTACCGCGACTAATTTTGCACTCGGAAACAAATACTGGATAAACGGAATCTGCACCTCAATGCTGTGTTCATAACGATGCGCCTCTGCGTTGGGTTTGGCCCCCAGTTGAATCAATTCCTGCGTCAGCGGCTCATCAATTAAAATCCGTCCCAGCGGCGTTTCCCACGCGCCGCCCGGATAAATCACCGGACAGGTTTCATAACAGCGATGCGATGCGCCGAAAACAATAAAGGTATCGACGGCCTTATTGACTTGTTTGACCGCTGCGAAAACCAGCGCCGCAGCCTTGCCGGAAAACAGCCACCCCGCGTGCGGCACAATGCCCGCGACAATTCTCGCCGGCAGCTCCGTCTTAATCAGGTCTGCGGGCAGGCACTCGACAATCTCGTCCAGACATTCCTGCTGCGAACCGCCGTAAAATTGTCCCGCCACTGTTGGTTTGCGAATCATCATCGAATTTCCCTTGAAAGCCGCCTTGATTACCGATATATTCGGTACGTACATTCTATCTATTTATGCGAGGAAAAACAATGGCCGGCAAAAATTCCCCCGTGGCGGTTCTGATGGGTTCCGACAGCGACCTGCCCGTAATGCAGAGTTGCGTGGATCAGCTCAAATACTTCGGCATCGACCCGATTGTGAGGGTATTGTCCGCTCACCGAACACCCACGCAGGCGGTGGAGTTCGCCCAGAAAGCAAAAGCTGACGGCATCCAGGTTATCATCGCCGCCGCCGGCATGGCCGCCCATCTGGCAGGCGCCATGGCCGCACATACAACGCTGCCCATCATCGGCGTCCCGCTTCAGGCCGCCGAAGGCCCCAGCGGACTTGACGCCCTGCTCAGCACCGTCCAGATGCCGCCCGGAATGCCCGTTGGTACAATGGCCATCGGTAAGGCCGGCGCAAAAAACGCTGCCGTTTTCGCCGTGCAGATTCTCGCCCTCGCGGATAAATCCCTGGCCGACAAACTCGTCAAATTTCGCGCCGAACAAACCCAAAAAGTCCTCCAGAAAGACGCGGAGTTAAATAAATAAAATGTCGCCTAATGATACCAATCCCGATGCCGAAGCCGTGCTGACGGAATTATATCGCCGTCTCTCGCCCGGCGAAAAGCTGCTGCGGGTTTTTGAGGCGTATCAGACCGGCAAATCACTTGCTTTGGCGGGGCTGGCTATGCGTCACCCACAGGCCTCCACGGAACAATTGGAAATATTGTGGAAACGGCAGCATCTTGGCGCCGCTCTGTTTACAGAAGTCTATGGAAAACAAGCCGCAGACAAACTCCCCCGGTGAATTAAAAGCTCTGGCGGATTTTTTGGCCATTCTTGATGAGCTTGGGATTGTTTATGCGCTGGGCGGCTCTATGGCCTGTTCGGTCTATGGAAAAGTCCGATTCACCGAAGATGCCGATGTCACCGTGGAACCTTTTTCGTCTGTTGCGGATGCACTGGTAAAAAAGCTTTCTTCCAATTTTTATGTCAGTCCACAGGCTGTCCGGCAGGCGTTAATTCAGCGCGGCAGTTTCAATGTTATTCATATTGCCGCGGCGTTTAAAATAGACGCATTTATCCGCAATGAAACGCCGTTTCAGAAACAGCTTCTGCAGCGGCGCAGACAAGTCGTCATCCCGGCATTACCCGACGCCAAAGTCTGGGCTGTCAGCCCGGAAGATATTTTACTGTTGAAGCTGGACTGGTATAAACAGGGCGGCTGTACCTCTGAAAAACAGTGGAATGATATTCTCGGATTGATTGGGATACAAAGAAATCTGCTGGATCAAAAAAAATTACTATGTTGGGCCGACGAATTGGGAGTCCGGGAACTGCTGGAACAAGCCCTCCGGAAAGACGCGGAGTTAAATAAATAATTTTGCAGTTAAAACCTTCGCGCAAACAAAAAGGCCGACTTATGCACATCGGCCTTTTTTCAAATCTAAAAACATTTTTTAATTGGATGGCACGGCGGTGTCCGGCTCCGCCTGTTTGACCTCAGGCATATTCTGTGCCGTCGCCGTCAAAATCAGAAAAATCACGCTGTCCTTATTTTGCGTTGCCCCCGCAATCGTCGGCTCTCCCGATGCCAGAGAAAGCACGCCTTCCCAGTTATATCCATATCGACTTGGTGGTGTTTCGTCATTGGGATCATAATGTTCGACATCCGGCGTCACTCCGGATTCATTGTATTCGTATTCAACCCGAATAGAACAATCAGGCTGAAAGGAGGTTAACGCACGCAGGCTTTTCCCGAAATCGTAGGCCGAATGTTGAATACTGGTACTTGTCACAGGAACATTGTTCGACATTGCCACAATCTTCTTGATGTGTTTGTAATAGCTGGTTTTTTGTTCCTTAGCCGTCGCCCCGCTCCGCTGTCGTACGGCTACTTTCATGCCGGAAATGACCTGGGCGCCTTCGTCGCTCACAAGGCATGCTCCCAGTTTGGCGACGGTAATGCCGTCTGACCCCTGCCCAATCGGACTTATCCCTATCTCGGCCATCGCCGACGTGGGTACCTCCACCACAAACGCCTCCACCAGAATTTGGACATTGGCATACGGGTCCGGCGGCGGCGCCGACTTTTCCTCCGCCCAAGCAACCCCGGCACAACAGACACAAATCAAAATTCCCGCCCAAACAACTCCGCTTTTGTTAGTACGTACAGACATAACCTCTCCTTTCAAAAAAACCTTCATTTCCCTTTTAGACGCAGAATACTGAACTTCGTTTCGGAAAAAAAGAAGAAAATGGCGAAGATATATGGGTGCTGACCACAAAAAAAAACGGCGGTTGAGTCACTCACCGCCGTTTTCAGAGTAAAACTTTTTGTCGCTTCTTTTATTCTACATTCAGGACGGAATTAAATTCCCCAAACGGATTCATTTCAGTTATTTCATTATACGGATCCTGCTGCCATTGGCCGTCAACAACCAGCCGATAGCGATATATGCCTGTGTTCAGCGGCAGTTTGATTTGCCAGTTGCCGCCGTCGCCGATTTTTTCCAGCGGCGCCGCTTCGGGTTTCCAGCCGTTGAAATCCCCGGCGATCTGAACCGTCTGCGCCCGCGGGTACAGCGCGGAAAAGATAACGATGCCTTTGTCCTGACGAACGCCGTAAAAATCAGCCAGCTTTTGCTCGAGCGTCGTTTTTGTTTTGTCCGGCTCGATAGACGTCTGCGGCTGCTGAATTGAAGACAACAGTTCATCGGCGCTGGCGCTGATGGCCTGCAGTCGGGTCTGCAGCGTATTGACCATCTCCGCCCTGTGCACCTGCGTATCCGTGCCGACAAGCTCGTCGGTCAGGGCCAGAAAATCCTTAAACCCCTTGCTGGCCGGATCGTATTCGCTGATGGGCTGCCCCAGACTGGCCGCCTCCTTCAATTTCGTGTTGAAGTTGACAACCGTCTTAAACATCCGCTCGGCGAAATGCTTGCGAAGTTCCCCCAGAATCTCCCGCGCCATCTTTGTGCGAATATCATACATACTCGCCAGAATCATCACGTTGGCGCGCTCCGGACACTGCTGCGACAGCGCGTTGAGCGTTTCAAGCTGCTTGCTCAGGCCGTGCAGCGAAAAATATCCCATCTCTACCGGCACAATCACATCGTTAGCCGCTCGAAGAGCGTTAAATGTCAGCAGTCCCACCGACGGCGGACAGTCGATCACCACGTAATCAAACTCGTTGCGAAGTTGAAGCAGAACATCGCGCAGGCAATTTTCCCGCTCCGCCAGTCCCGTCGTCTGCGTCTCAAACGTCGCAAGGTCAATCGTTGACGGCGCCAGCTCAAACCGCTCCGAAATCTTCCACAAAATTTCACTCACCCGCAGCGGTTCGCCGCGGGCCTGACCGATGAGCACATCGAACATACTTTGTTCAATCTGCTCTTCCGGCACCGCAAGACCCACTGCGCAGTGAGATTGCGGGTCCACGTCCACCAGTAATGTTCGTTGGCCGCGATGCGCCATCGCGCTGGCCAGATTAATAGCGATGGTCGTCTTCCCTACGCCGCCTTTTTGATTGATGACAGCTATGGTTCTCATAGGCTTTTCCCTCGGCCCCCCCGAGTTCATCCATGAATTCTGATAATATACCTGTTATTTTATATGCGATTAAACCTTTTTCAAGCAACTTTCTCTATTTGTTTGCGTCCTATTCACTCTTTTTTCCTGATTTTCAGTACTATTACACTACTTCCTGTCGAATTCATCGGCAAAAAATTCGCAATTTCTTCAATTTTTATCGGACAAATCGTCAAAAAAAGATATTTTCAGTCCCATTAACGAATTCCACCGAAAAATTCGCCCTTTTCAGCCTATTCTGCCGATATAAAGGAATAGATTTATTAACAGAATATTGTGGTATAAATAAACAAATAACGACGATTTGCCATCAAAAATCATTGGCGGGAATAGCGATATGACAGAAGAACAGATTGCACAATGGATGCGGCAAAAAGTAAAACGTGACGGCTTCGTGAATGCGACTACTTTGGCCGAAAGCTTCCTCTCGGCTCACCATATAACAGACGCTCTTGATCCGGTATTCTCAAGAACACTCGACGCAGGCTTCAAGGTCGCCGAGGAAATCCGCGACAGAAAACTCCACGCACTGGCCTGTTAAGGGGCGACATAAATCAGATAAATGCCGCCGAGCAGTACAAGCACGCCGCAGATTTTTTTCAAAATCACGGCGCCTTTGGATTTCTCGTTCCAATTCATATAGCGCTGCACTAATTCCGTACACGTTCCCGCCAATATGATTATCGAGCAATGCCCGACGCCATACGCCATCAGCAGAAAAATCCCATATAGCAGATTGGTCGAAGCAAGTTTGAAAGTCACTGCCAGCATCGGCGCCATATAGGCGAAGGTGCAGGGACCTAATGCAATGCCGAATACCAGCCCCAGAATCAGCGCGGCCAGAAGACCTTTGCGTTTCATTCCCACCTGTCCCGGCCCGGACCACGGCGCCCCAATAACGCCCAACAGATGTAGTCCGACTACAAAGAAAATCAAGGCGACAAAATAGTTGCCGTATTTGCCGACGTTGCCCATCATTCTGCCCGCCGCCGCGGTGATCGCCCCAATCGCCGCGATGGTTATCAAAATCCCGACGGCAAACAATGTCGAAATCCAGAATGCCCGCCTCGTCGATATCCGTCCCTGTTCGTCAATAAAGCCGACAATCAGGGGAATACTTGCCAGATGACACGGACTGAGAATAATGCTCAATATCCCCCAGACAAACGACGCCAATAAAGCAATAAACCACGCTCCCTCCACCGCGCGGGTAAGCTGTGTAAACAATTCCTGCATTTATTGAATCCCCAGCTCTTTCCACTTAGCGAGAATATCCTCTTTCGGGAAAAATCCCTCGTGCCGAAACAGTTCTTTGCCATCCTTGTCAAAGAATATCTGCGTGGGAATAACTGAAATGCCGTACTTTTCCCCGACGCTCGGGTCCTGCCGCACATCGCTGAATGCCACCGTAAATTGTGCGGAATAGTTTTCCGCAAGCTCTTTCAGTACCGGCACCATCATTTTGCACGGCACACACTCACGCGACCCCAGCTCCAGCAGCGCGGGATTGCCCTTGCCGACAGCCGACGCGGGGGCGAATTTTTCGATCATCCGCTCTTGGCGAATGTTCTGCAGCACCATCGCCGCCGCAATTCCTGCCAGCACCGCTGCAAGAATCAAACCGTTTCTGAATTTTTGTGTCATTGTTTTTTATTCCCTATTTATAGCATTTTCACCGCGGAATTATATACCTTATTGGCAATCTACCTGTCGAGTTTGTTTTTGAAATCTCAAATCTGAAATTTCAAATCATGTTCTTGATTTCCTCGACGCTTGGTACTTTGCCCGACACCTTCACCTGTCCATCCACCACCAGCGCCGGCGTCACCATCACGCCAAACTTCATAATATCGTTAATCTGCGTCACTTTTTCAATTTCATACGCGATGCCCAGTCCTTTGGCCGCCTGCTCGGCGCACGCCGCCAACTGCTTGCACTTCGGACATCCCGTTCCCAATATCTGAATCTTTTTCATCGTTTCAGCCTTTATTCTGCAAGCCGGTTCTGTACGTATTTCATCACCGCCCCTGTCGCCCGGCGGATTTCATCCGTCTCCGGCAGCCGGCTGATCATTTGCTCAAGAAATCGCCGCTCGACAATCCGCCGCAGCGACGCATCGAAATAAATATCGTACACCCACCCGACCTGCAGCAGTATAAAATCATTCATCGTCCGCAGCGCCTCGTAGCCGATCAGTCTGCCCTGCTCCACCGCCTCCAGAACTTCCCGCGAGCAATACGGCTCATTGGGAAACTCTATCTCTAATTGAAACGTGCACGGATTCTCATAGTACCGCCGCAGATTTTCGATGGCTAAATAATAAATGTCAATTTTGTCCGCGTCGCGAATGACTTTAGCAAACAGCGCCGTCTTCTCGTCCAGCCCCTCCGGCAGCAGTTTCTTATTATGATATTCCACCGCCCGCTCAATCCAGTTCCGCTCCTGTGCCGGCAATTCCTCCAGAACCCCTTCTTCCCGCAAAACACGCAGCGCAATAGTCGCATGATTTTCGCTGGTGGGATCCTTATAGGTGCGATACTTCTTAAACTGCTCAAATCGTCCGACATCATGCAGCAGCGCAACCGTCTCCGCGATACGCGCATCATTGGCGTCTAATTTCAGCGCCGCCGCCAGCAACCGCATCTCCTCGCAGACACGGTGCGTATGACATTCTTTGAGCCGGAGGTTTTCATTCAAAAATTCGTCCCCGTCCCGGCTGAAAAACGGCTGAATATAATCCCCAAACCACCGCACAAGCTGTTCAAATTGTTCCGATTTCATAGGCAAACTCAATCTCCGAGTACTATTCCCAAAATTGTAACCGGCGGAGAATAGCTGGATTCGAAAAAATTGCAATTACTTCTTTTCAGCCGCCGCCGGGTCGCTTTTTTGCGTATCTTCTTCCTGCCTCGCCTTGGCTAATGCAGACGCGAATAATCCTGCCGGAACCGCGATAATGCCCAGCCCCGCCATCAGCACAAAAAACGTAAATATCCTGCCGCCTGCTGTGATTGGATAGATATCTCCGTAGCCGACCGTCGTCAATGTGGACAATGACCACCACAAACTGTGAAACACGGATTTGAACTTGTCCGGCTGGGCGGCATGCTCAAAAAAATAAATCCCCACCGCCGACAAATACATCACTAACATTGCCGAACAGAAAAACAGCACAAGCTCTTCCCGGATCATCACCATCGCTCGCCCAAACCGGTTAATTGCTCGGCGAAAATGCGGCAGCTTGAAAATACGAAACAATCGTAACAGCCGGAAAATACGGATCGCCCGCAAATCAATCCCCGTCCCAAGGTAAAACGGCAGAAAAGAAAGTAAATCCAAAACGCCGAAAAAACTGAATATAAACGCTGCTCTTCGAGGGGAGACATAAACCCGCAGTGCGTACTCCGCCGTAAAAATCAAAACCGTCACAACATCGGCAGCATATAAAATGTGTCTCGTCCGTGTCGATAAGCCCGGCAGCGTCTCAATCGAAAACAATATCGCCGACAGCAAAATAAGCCCGTGAATGACAAGCGTGAACACCCGGCTCGCCTTCTTTTCCGTCCCATTGACAATAGCATTCAGCAATGTCTTGTCCATTGGTCACTCCGATTCTATACTGCCGCAATTATCTTCAATAAAAAATTTTCCGTATTCTAACACATTTACCCCGCTTTTCTCAATTTACATTTTATAATTTACAATTTACAATCCCCGGGAAAGAATTGTTTCGGAAAGGAGACTTCGTTATGCCGACTGTAAAAGACATTGTCGTACGCAAACCCACCGCCGCGGAAACTCAGGCGTGTGAAGACTGGCCCATCTGGACGCACGGCACGGACAAATTCGACTGGGAATACAACGAAATCGAAAAATGCCTCATCCTCGAAGGCCGGGTCACCGTCTATGACCGCCCCCCCACCGGAAAATCCGTCAGCTTCGGCCCCGGCGATTACGTCATCTTCCCCGTCGGCCTCAAGTGCGTCTGGCACATCACACAGGCCGTCCGGAAGCATTACGATTTCGAATAACCCTCATATAAGGACACGAAAATGAAACGCTTCACCATAAAATGGACGCTGCCCGTCCTACTGACAGGCATTCTTGTACTCGCCGTTTATGTCTGTGCCGCCCAGGACAGCAACTCCGTTCAAACACAATCAACACCGGCCCAATGCAGCGAAATCGCAAAAGAATCCCCTGCCGTACCGCCAACTTCGCCCCCAACTAACGCCGAGCCTGAAAACATTACTTACGAAAAATCCGTCGTGATGCTTCAGGTCGTCCAGCAAAGATGGGACTACAAAACACCATGGAAACAGGACCAGATGGGCCGCGGCGTCGGAACAGGATTTATCATCGACGGAAAACGCATCCTGACAAATGCACATAACGTCAGTAATATAAAGTACTTAGAAGTCAAAAAACAAAACATCGCCCAGCGATACCCCGCTAAAGTCGTTCAGGTCGGCCACGATTGCGACTTGGCGATCGTGGATGTCGAAGACCCCTCTTTCTATGACGATATGCTCCCGCTTCAATTCGGCGACATCCCGGCGGTCAATTCCGCCGTCACCACCTGCGGATTCCCTGTAGGTGGAATGCAAGTCTCTATTACAAAAGGAGTTGTATCGCGTATCGAAGTCGGAAACTATAGCCATACCCAGGCCGATATGCATCTGCTGGTACAGACCGACGCTGCCATCAACCCCGGCAATTCCGGCGGACCTGTCATGCAGAACGGCAAAGTCGTCGGCGTCGCCTTTCAGGGACTTAAGGCCGCAGAAAACATCGGATATATGATCCCGACAACTATTATCCGCCATTTTTTAAGTGACGTAGAAGATGGAACTTATGACGGATTTCCATCTACCGCTGTTGCTGTTTTTGAAGGACTGCATAATCCGGCTTATAAGGCTTACCTGCAACTGCCGGAAAACGCCGAAGGTATTGTAATTTTGTTTGTGCAGCAAAACAGCACGGCACAAGACATCTTCAAGCCCGGTGATGTCTTTACCAAAATCGGCGATTTCAACATTGATAACGATGGTATGATCAAAATTCACGACCTGTCGCTGGACTGGTCCGAAGCCCTCGAACAAAAACAGGTCGGCGAATCCATCGACATCACGTTTTACCGCGACGGCAAATCGCAGAAGGCCCAACTGAAAGCCGCGCTGAATCTGCCCGCCCTGCCCTGGACCCTCCAGTTCGACAAACAGCCGGAATACTATGTCTATGCGGGACTGACCTTCACCCCCCTGTCGCGGAATTATCTCCAGACCTTCGGACGCAACTGGGTGACCGATATGCCGTTTATGCTGCGATACCTCTTTTATAACTCCCTCCAGATTACGACCGACCCAAACATCAAAGAATACGTCGTCCTCTCGGAAATCCTCCCCCACGAAATCAACGCCTATTGCACCGGCTTTCTCAGCCAGGCCGTCGAACAAATCAACGGCGTGCGAATTTATTCCCTGAAGGATGTCGTCACCGAACTGCAAAAAGACCCGCCCGGCGGATTTCATCAAATCCAGTTTATGGGCGACGATGTGCCGATGATTCTCGACGCTGCTCAGTGCCGCGCAAAACAGAAAGACATCCTCGCAAAATACGAAGTCCCCACCGAAGCGTTTATTAAGGAGTAAGTTATGAAACTCATTCAAATACTCGTTATCATCGCCGGCCTCACAATGTGTACGTCTTGCTCCCCCGCCGTCAAAAAATCCACGCTGTCGGAAATCTCGGAGCAAATGAAAAACAGCCTTGTCAATTTACGCATCTCCGTCGAGGGCTATGAATCCCTTCAGCCCTGGAAGCAGCAGGACGTCGCACAGAAAACCGGCTACGGCTGCGCCGTCGGACCCTATTTAATCCTGACCACCGCCGACAATGCCGCAAACGCAACTGTAATCCAGGCAAGACGTTACGCCAAAAACGAATTTATCCCCGCCACAATCAAAGCGGTGGATTACGAATGTAATTTGTGCCTCCTCGAGCTGGACAAAAACGCCGCCGGACAGCCATTTCAGCCCATTACGTTCACCGAGGAATACCAGCCCGAAAATGAACTCTTTATCTATTGGCTTTCCACCGGCGGACACCTGACAACGGCAAGAGGCATTCTCGACCGCGCACAATGCGAGTCAAACCCCATTTCCTTCAACAGAACCCTCTATTACATTCTCACAAATCCCTCCCGCACCGCATCACAGGCCAACATCGTTTTCGATGGCCGTAAAGCCGTTGGGATCGTCAGTTGGGCAGGCGCTTCCGAAGTGGGAGTCGTCCCCTCCGAATCCATAAATCGTTTTATGAAAGCGGCGCAAAAACCTCAATATAAAGGGTTTGGAGCCGTTGGATTCGATGTTTACGCCCTGCTCGACCCCGCCGTTCGAAAGTTTCTCAAAATGCCGGAAGATATTCAGCACGGCGTCTATGTCAGCCAAGTCTTTACCCTCGGCACAGGCAGTACGGAACTCAAAACGGGCGACGTGATTCTTGCCATCGACGGGAAAACGCTTAATCCCTACGGCAGGTATCTGCACGAAAGATACGACCGCCTCACCTTCGATTACTTAATTGCAACACGCACGCCGGGAGAAAAAATCCCATTCGAAATTTTCCGCGATGGAGAGAAAATTACTCTCGATGTCGAAGTTAAAAACTTCTCCGCCGCAGATATGCTCGTGCCTCACTACGAATATGATAAGCAGCCGGAATATATGGTCTTAGGCGGCTATGTATTCCAGAAACTCACAAGAGATTACTTCTTGCTCTGGGGCGACAACTGGCCGGGCAAAGCTTCACCCCACTTATATCAGTATTATTTGAATAAAGCCTTCAATCCGACGGAAGACCGCAAAGATATTGTAATTCTGAGTTATGTGTTACCCGCCCCGCTTAATCTCGGATATCAGGAACAGGGACGACTTGTCGTAAGTACTTGGAATGGAATGAAGATAAGAAAATTCAGCGACATCAAAAAAGCAAGAACGCTTAATCCGAATTCGCCGTTTGACATCGTGGAATTTGAACTCGATAGCCCAAAAATTGTCATCCCAAGACAAATGGCCGCTTTGTATGACCCGCAAATCGCTAAAATTTACGGCATACAAAAAATGGAAAACATAAATTAATTGTTATTTATTTAACATAACAAAAATTATTTAGAAGCCAGTGTTTCACGTGAAACACTGGCTTCTGTTTTCTTACGAAATTGCTTTCCCACTTATGGTGCATAATTTTACAATTTTTTTTAACTGCGGCTTGTAAGGCCAGAATAACTTATCCCAGCCCAAGGGGCTGTGTAGAAATCGACCATCACAAAATCTTCTCGCCATGAAAGAGTAGAATAATAAAATCGAGCAGAGCGACCTCTTGGCCGGTATTATGTGTCATCTTCACACATCATTCTTTTTCCCGTTATCTCCGTGTTTCACGTGAAACATTTAAATTTGCTATGGCTTTTTTATGTTTTATCTGTTAAAAACCCGAATAGAAATTATAGAGAACTCATTTTGGAGAAAAACAAGATGGATAAAAAAGCTAAAAAACCACACCTCGGCAGGGGACTTGAGGCATTACTTGGGTCGATGTCTTTCCAGCAGGGAGAGGCAGTACAGACGCCTGCACATGAAGAACTCGCCGCGAAAAGTCCGAGTTTTCCGCCGGACAAGGAACTGGAAAGAGGAAAAACTGAGCTTTCAATTGATCAGATTGTCCCAAATCCATATCAGCCAAGAACCACTTGGAACGAACAAGGCTTAAGTGAATTAGCCGAATCCATTCGCAGTAACGGCATCCTGCAGCCGATTATCGTTCGTCCGGCAGGGGGGCAGTATGAAATTATTGCCGGAGAAAGAAGACTTCGCGCTGCGAAAATCGCTGGATTATCGGTCGTTCCGGTGATAACGCGAAAAGCGACAGACCAGCAGATGCTTGAGCTGGCATTGGTGGAAAATATTCACAGGGCGGACTTGAATCCTATCGAACGTGCCGCCGCATACCAGGCATATATCTCCGCCTTTAACCTCAACCAGACCGAGGCCGCACAACGCCTTGGAGAAGACAGGTCTGTCGTGGCTAACTTCTTGCGAATACTGGAGTTGCCGCAGGAAATAAAAGACATGCTTATCGATGGCAGCCTGAGTATGGGCCACGCAAGGGCGATCCTGGCTCTGCCTACAGATCAGTTACGCAAGACGCTGGCAAATAAATCTATGGCAGGGCGGCTCAGTGTCAGAGAAGTGGAACGATTCGTACAAAAATACCTTTCGGACAGCAAGAAGACAAATAACGAGAAAAAGCAAAAGGCGGCCCACATTATCGACTTAGAGAATCGATTACAGCAGCTTCTCGGCACCAAAGTCCGTATCGAAGGCGGCCGGCGGGCGCACAAGGGAAGAATTGTCATCGAATACTATTCCCTTGATGATTTCGAACGGCTCACCGAAAAAATCGGCCTCCGCGGAAAAGAAACCATATAAATGAATGTGAATACATTCACTAATAAACTGTACAACGTGCGGAGAGCCGCACACGAAAAATCTCAAAATCATTAAGAACGAACCGGTATTTAAGGATGAACCATGAACAAAACCTCACAGGATTTTCTCAAAGCGCTTCTCGAAGCACCCAGCCCCTCCGGCTACGAACAGCCCGCCGCCAAACTCTGGCGCGACTACGTAAAAAAAGATGTCGATGAACTTATCGCCGACGTTCACGGCAACACCATCGCTGTATTGAACCCAAAAGCGCAATTTAAATTTATGCTTGCCGGCCACATCGACGAAATCGGCCTGATGATTACACATATCGACGATAAAGGTTATATTTATACCGCTCAGATTGGCGGAATGGACCCGGCCCTCCTGGTTGGTCAGCGAGTCTCGATTATCACCGACAAAGGTCTCGTTCTCGGCGTCATCGGACGCAAAGCCATTCACCAGATGCAGGCCGATGAACGCAAGAAGGGCGTCGAGATGGACAATATCTGGATTGACATCGGCGCCGCAAATAAAAAAGAAGCCCAAAAACGCGTTCAAATCGGCGACCCCATCATCATTGACGTGCAGTGCAGAATCCTGCACGACGACAAAATGGTCTCCCGCGCCACTGACGACAAAGCAGGGGCCTTCGTCGTCGCCGAAACAATGAAAGCGCTGGCCAAAAAGAAATTAAATATCTGCGTCATCGGCGTCGCCACCGTACAGGAAGAGGTAGGTCTGCGCGGTGCAATCACCTCCGCCTATCACGTCCATCCTGCCGCCGGCATCGCCGTCGATGTCACCTTCGCCAGCGACCACCCCGACACCGACCCCAAAAAAACCGGCGAAGTCAAGCTCGGCAAAGGCCCTGTGCTGCATCGCGGGCCGAATATCAATCCCATAATGGAACGTGAACTCCTCAAAATCGCCAAAGCAAAAAAAATACCGCATCAGCTCACCGCCGAGCCGCGCCCCACGGGCACCGATGCAAACGCCATTCAGATTTGTCGCGGCGGGGCGGCCGCGGGCCTCATCAGCATCCCCAATCGCTATATGCACACGCCCGTGGAAGTCATCTCGCTCAAAGATATGGATAACTGTGTCAAACTGCTGACCGAATTTCTCGCCGCTCACCCCGATAAACGCGATTACCGCCTATAGAAGTGAAAAGGAGTAAATAAAGGCGTTAAAAATTTGAAAGGCAGTACTGAAATGGTCAAGGGAAGGGGTCTCATATTTTTAGCCGGCATGGCATTCTCCGTGGTTATATTTATTCTTTTAGGAGTATTTGGCATTATACCGCCAGCCGCCGCAACGATTCTGGTAAAGAAGTGGAATATTTTGGAATCTGACCCATGTACCTTGCTCATCAGGTGCGGCGATTCGAGCGAAATTTCAGTTGGCATAGAACGTGACCACAACGGGCTTTCCCGTATCGGCGTAGTCGTAGAGCGAAAAAGTTCTCCCGGTTCCGCCCCCCTGGCGTTTACATATTTGCCAAAAGGAAATTATAGTAAACCGGCAACGATGTACGGATGCGCCGACAATACTATGGTATGGAGGGATTGGAATGCGGATGGCATCTTTGACCAGTTGTTGGATTATCAACATAAGCTGATGGAGATTCGCATTGATAATAATAAATGGGTAGAAGGCAAGGGGATTGATGAAGTATCCACCCTTGGCGGCTTTTTTATATTTGATGCTAATATTGGTAAATGGCAGAGTGCGAACAAGATTGTCAGTGAATGAAATAAAGAAATGAAATAAATTTACCAAGTGGGGTTATTTACTGTAATAAAACAAGGCGATGGAAACTGTCATTAGAAATGCGGCCAGAATTCGGCTGACCAGGACACTTCTCGTGATTTTCGCCTCTAATCCCTCAAAACCTAAATGAGCAATGACATAGCCCAGCACGATGGATATCACTCCTCTCGTGGATTGGAGGATATTCCCGAAAACAACGCCGATTAATGCAAAACAGGAAAAAAGAAAAATCATGGCTATCAGCCACGAAAAAGCAAAGGGCAGTGAATACAGCCACGTATCCCTGGTGGTATTGTGCGGTTTTGCAAAAAGGAATATTACTCCGGCGAAACCACATAGAATATAACACAGAGCCGCGCTGAAAACCGCCCCATGAAAAATGCCCAGGTGCTTAAAATGATCGACCAATATTTTAATATTAATGTCTGAAATGCAATACGAAAAACAGGCGAGTACAATCAGGATAAGACTTGATCGGTGCAGTTTCTTTCCGGAAGTTGAAAGCAGGAACACCGAACACGAACACAGCACAACAGCGACCCATTGTGCAAGACTGAGGTGCTGATGCAGAAAAATGAAACTGATCAACGCCAGAATAATGACTTTTATGCCCAATAGCGGCGACACCCTCGACGCCTCAGACTTTATTAACGCCGAAAACAGAAAGATTTGCCCTAAAAGATAGAAACCCGTACACCCCAAAAGGCTTGGCAGATAGCCCGGCAATTCGGGCATATTTTGGGGCAAAAGAAAGAAAACCAAAGGAACGGAAATAATTCCCATAATGATATGGGAAAGGGCAAGCAGTGTCCCGATATCATTCCTGTGCCGTTCAACAAAAAGCCGGGTGCACAAATAAGAAATGGATTGGAATAAGGCGGCCAAGATACCAAACAAAATGCCTGCAGACATAAACGTTCCTGTTTGAGTAAATGAATTCTAAAAACAGCGAGGCGAAAAAACCGCGGTTCAAAAAAAAGCTTGCCGTCTAATCCCGCAGCGTAATATTAAGAAACAGCGGGCTGCGATTCGGCACCGGCGCCGGCGTTCATTTTCGCGTACTCTTCCACAATGTCCGCCAGACGATGCAAAACCGTTCGGCCGTCAATGCTCACTTCCAATCCGAGAAATTCCAGCCCAAGATAAAGCTTCCCCTCCGCGTCTTCCCGGCGAAGATGAATAATCTGGGCCTCCACAAGAATCGGCTTTTGATAAAACATCGGCGTGAACTGAAGGCCTACAAGCTGATTGGGGCCGAAACAGTCCGCCAGAGATAACCCCACCACAACCTGGGCGCCGGTGGCCGAAAGGTTCGTTAATTGCCCCTGCCAGTAGCTCTCCACGGGAACGTGAGTGGTATTGTCCGCGTACCCCCGATGCCAGAACAGAACATGAATGTTCAAATTCGGCGGAACCGGCTGACGGTCATAACTGCGCCGAGGCATCTTTTCCATTACTTCCGGTATTTCGAGCAGAATACGACCCCCGTGAGTTGTAATTGCGGATTCGAACCCCATGATAACGCTGTCAAAAATGTACTTCTCGTGATTGATTTGAAAAGAAATCCCCACCGGCTGATGAATCTGAAGTTTTTCAAAATGAACGCTGGAGCCGACGGGCGTTTGAATCACTATCCCGCTTTCGGCAAGTTCGCACAAAATCATATCGTTCCGAACCCATTTCCCTCCGGCCATATGGCACATCCGGGCGATCGCGTGGTTAAATATCGCGCCGGAGAGGGCGGCCAGAACCTTTTCGTCCTTAAGAACCTCTGTCTGATTTATGGAAAGATGCTCCACACTATCCTTTCAACAGTTAAGATAAGAATGGCCTTTCTGCTTGAGCCGCTTACATTATCTCATCGGCAAATTCATAGTAAAGCTTGAGTTGTGAAATTTTCTCCGAAAGCATTAAAAAAACAGGATTTTCTATCTCCATAAAAAACCAAAATCCATCTCCTTCGCAGAGATAATGCCGTAATTAACATGATGAACACAGGACCGGCCGGGCGGCGATGCCCGCTATTTCAGCCTAAAAACTCAACTTTAACTAAAGAGACGTTGCAAAAATATCCTTTAACGGTATGATTCGCCTATGGAAAAAGCATGGCTCAGTAAACAATCATTTTTGGAAATCACTTTGCTGGCGACGGTGGTCGCAGGAATATTTTTTGCTAAACTAATTGTAGATTTCAAGAGTCGTATTTTACTGTCGCCCCCAATTACATTGTCCGGCTCAGGACTGACCGTACACCTTCCCCTGCAAAACAATTGGCGGACATTGAAAGAATGGCAGTATGAGCAGGGCAACAGTTTCGTATTGCCGGCCCGCCTGGTTGAACGCTCTGGACCCGTAATGGATGTCTATTGGAAATATGACCTCAATACAACCGCCGCCGACAGCCGCCAGGCGCTGGAGGAAACCGTCAGCCATGCGGGGGGAAAATTGGTTGATATCGCACAAACAACTGCCGCCTGTCCAATGGAATACGGCAGAGTCAGTATGCCGCAAAACAGAATCGAATTATATGTCGGGGCGGCTCGGCTGGATTTCGGCAGAGTATTAATTTTACAGGTGCAGTCAAGCCCGGAAGATACGTCCTCGGCTAAAGCAATCTTCCTCACGCTGGCAAACAGCGTGCGTTATGAAAAACCGGCCGAGCTGACGCGAGGAGAAGAACTCCTCCAGAAACTTCGACAGTTCGAGACGTCTGTGCTTTTCGCCGATATCCCGCGACAAAATTTATTGGCGCGCGATGCCGCCGGCGGCGCACGCGGATATGAAACCGCACAGTTCTCCGTGGATACGCGAGGATGCGTGCAGATTGACAAAACAACAGCCTTTCGCGCCGGTGCCATGATACGCCGAAAACAACATCTCCTTGAAAGCGCCCATCCGTTCGAAACCTTCGATTGGCGGTGTCAGAGCGACGATGCTTCGAACCGTCCCGGCATCTTTTCCCTGCGCCTCAAAGACGACGGCGCCCTCAACACCGAAGACCCCGCGGGACGAACGCAAACCTGCCGTCCCGGCCCCGTCATTGTCAGCCAGATACTTCTCGACGTCCTCGTCCGCTTTTTCCTCGAAGCCGAACAGCAAAAAATAGTCCTCGATATCCTCTGCGACGATGGACGCATCATCCCCGCTGTGATTTCCTCTATCCCACTGGAGCACCCAGGCCAAAGCCAAGGCGCAGGAAATGGCCTTCGCCGTCCGCGTCGAATCGCTCAACGGCGCGACAACGGAATTTTATTTCGACGCCGACAAAAAGTCCCTCGGCAAACTGACGCGCGAAGTCAATCGCCAAACGCTCCTCTGGGAACGGGCCGACCAAAAGGATATCGAAAAATACTTCAATACACACCCGGCCCCTAAAGGCCCTATAGCGGAAACAAAAACAGAAAACCGCGTTTTATCGCACGAAGGAAACATACGATTATGACCGAACAGATTTGGGATTGCGTTATTGTCGGCGCCGGCCCCGCGGGACTCGGCGCAGCCCTCTACGCCGCAAGAGACCGCTTTAAAACCGTCCTCCTCGAAAAATTTGCGCCCGGCGGGCAAATCAACACCACCGATCGCATCGAAAACTACCCCGGCTACGCCAATATCAGCGGCCCCGACCTCACCGAAAAAATGCTCGCTCAGGCAACCGCTTTCGGCGCTGAACTGCGCAGCGGCGCCGAAGTTACCGCACTGGCCCGCCGACCCGACGGCTTAATCGAAATTGCCTGCGGCAAAGATAAATTTACAGCGCGCGTCGTCGTCCTTGCACCCGGAAGCTCCTATCGACATCTCGACGTCAGCGGCGAAGAAGAATTTCACAACGCCGGCGCCGGCGTCAGCTACTGCGGAACCTGCGACGCCCCGTTCTTCAAAGGCAAAACCGTCATCGCCGTCGGCGGCGGCAACACCTCCGTCGAAGATACGCTCCACCTCTGCAAATTCGCCGCCAAAGTCATCATGGTTCATCGCCGACAGGAATTTCGCGCCACCAAAGTTCTCGTCGAAGAACTCATGGCCAAAGTCAATGAGCCGAATTCCAACCTGACGCTCAAACTCGACAGCGTCCTGGCCGAGATCAAAGGCGCGGGCAAAGTCGAAAAAGCCGTCATTAAGAATCTCAAAACGCAGGCGCAGGAAGAAATCGGCTGCGACGGCGTATTCATCTTCATCGGCATGGTCCCCAACACCGCATTCCTCAAAGGCTTCGTCGAATTAACCGACGCCGGGTTCATCCGCTGCGAACCGGCGTACCTGCGAACCAAAATCCCCGGGGTATTTGCCGCCGGCGACTGCCGCACCGGCGCCGCCATGCAGCTCGTCACCGCCGTCGCTGACGGCGTCAACGCCGCAATGTGGATGAAGCAATACCTCCGCGACCCCGCCTGGTGGAATTCCAAACCCGAATAACCTCGCCCCTGGTGTAATCCAGCGTTATTTACCCAACACCCCCGGCAGGGTTTCCACGAACGCCCGAATCTCATCCCGCACCCGCCGATAACAATTCAACGCCTCCTGTTCGGTCTTCGCTTCCTTCGCCAGTCTCGGCGGGTCGTCAAAACCAATGTGAGTCACTTTCGCCTTCCCGCCAAATATCGGGCAGCTTTCATGCGCGTTATCACACACCGTAATCACATAATCAAACGCGACATCCTTCAGTTCATCCGCGTGTTTCGACCGCTGACCCGAAATATCCACCCCCGCCTCGGCCATCGCCTTGACTGCCAGCGGATTAATCCCATGTACCTCAATCCCGGCCGAGTACGGCTCAATACAATCGCTCTTCAAATGCCGTGTCCACCCCTCGGCCATCTGGCTCCGGCACGAATTGCCCGTACACAAAAATAAAATTTTCAGCTTCTTTCTATTCACAATTCACTCTCAACTATTCACTATTAAAACATCGCCCCGTAAATCATTCCCGAAATCGTTGCCATCACCACCACCAGCGAACAATAGACAACTGTTTTCTGCATACCCATAATCGAGCGAATCACCAGCATACTGGGCAGGCTTAATGCCGGGCCTGCCAACAACAAAGCCAGTGCAGGGCCTTTACCCATCCCCGACCCGATCAGTCCCTGCAAAATCGGAATTTCCGTCAGCGTTGCGAAATACATAAATGCCCCAACCAGTGCCGACAGAAAATTCGCCCGTACCGAATTGCCGCCAACCGCCCATTCCACCCATTCATTCGGTATCATCCCTTCATGGCCGGGCCGACCTAATAATAATCCTGAAACTAAAATCCCCGCCAATAGTAACGGTAAAATCTGCACGGCAAAATCCCATGTCGCGTTAAGCCATTCGACCCGCTCGGTTCCATTAAACCACCGCCAGACCATCCACATAAACCCGGCGCCAAATACCGCAACAATGAACCACTTATTGTGAAAGATGGTTTCGTACGCCGGATTTTTCTTCACTTGCTCAACCGACTGTAAAACCTCGGGGTCGATTTTATGTTCGTTGCCCGCACTGTCCAGCACCACAACCCCCTGTGTATTCTGTGAAACAATCTTCCCTTCCAGCTTATACGTCGTCAATCCCCCCGGGCAGCACAAAAACACCGCCCTCGCATCGCCGCTCCGCGCCCAGTTGGCAAAAACCAGTATCCCAACCATCGACGCAAAAAACATCGCATTTTTCCACAACGGCCGGCCCGGTTCTTCCTGCGGCAATTGCATTGCGGCCGTGGCTTTCGCGACTTCCTCCTTACGATAAATGAGGTGCATCAGGGCGCCAATAATAATACTGAATAGAACCGCCCCAACAGCCCTTGCTATTCCAATTTCCAGCCCCAGTACACGCGCCGTCAGAATAATCGCCAGCACATTAATCGCCGGCCCCGAATATAAAAACGCGCACGCCGGCCCAAGTCCCGCACCCATCCGCCAGATACCCGCAAACAGCGGCAGCACCGTACACGAACACACCGCCAGTACAGAACCTGAAATTGATGCCACGCCATAAGCCAGTATCTTATTCGCCGCCGGCCCCAGGTATTTCATCACAGACGCCTTGCTCACAAAACACGCAATCGCCCCGGCGATAAAAAACGCCGGCACAAGACACAGCAGAACGTGTTCCCGCGCATAAGACCGCAGCAGGGACAGCACCTCAAACACGGCGTTGTCAAAACGCACTTTTCCCACCGGCAGATAAAAACACCCCAGAAATACTGCTGCAATCAAAAGAAACTTTTTCAGCTTGTCATGCATTGTTCAGCCTATTCACTTTTCACATCATTTTCAATATCCTCTGTTCCTGTATCGCCTTTTCCTTCAGGCAATCCGTCAGGCAATCCACAAACCGCAGCACACACGGCGTACGCACCTTGTAAATCACCTGCAGGCCTTTTTTTTGAGACTCCAGCACGCCCGCCGAGACCATAATTGACAAATGTTTGGACACATTGGAACGTTCCGAGCCGACCGCCTTTGCAATGTCGCAGACACACTGCGGCCCGCCGCGCAGATAATCCAGCACCGCCATCCGCAACGGGTGCGCAATCGCCCTGGCGATCTCCGCCTGCTTTTCATAGACCATTATTTTTTTCATATCACTTTACTCTTTATTATATGATTATATTATCACATAGTAATATATAGCATCAACACAAATTTTCAAAAATTATTCTCTTCTCGCCCTGAAAGGGGAGGATAATAGTCTGGTCAGGCAGCTTAAACCACTATTGGTTTGCGTAACGTCAGGCAGCACAACAAGCCCACCCAGCGCGTGTGAATAGTCTCAAATAATTTCGGGTCCGCCAGACTAACCATCGACTCAGGATTGTAAAACGGCTCCTCAAACGAATGCAGCCACAGCAAAAACATCCGGTAGCCGCCGTATTTTCTGCGGCCCTCGGCCAGGATCTCCTTCGGCATATTTTTAACCAAATCATACAGCAGCGCAGCACCCCCGGGCTTGAGTACGCGCCGAATTTCAGCCATACATTCCTTTGGCTCTTTCCAGTGATGCAGCGATGCCGAACTGATTACAATATCGAAATAATTATCTTCAAACGGTAATTGTTTAGCCCCGGCCTGCCGAACCCGAATCCCATCCGACATCCCCGCCGCGGCGATATTTTTCGCTGCTTCAACAACCATCGCCTCCGAGATATCTACACCCGTCAATTCGAGCTGGGGCGCCTGTCGATACATAGGAATTAAAAGCCGTCCCGGCCCAGTGCCGATATCAAGCAGCCGACCCGCCGAACAAAACTTCACCACATCCTCGGCAACCAAATCATAGTGCCGCAGAAAAATCGACGTGCCGCTAAGCGCGTTATAAACCTTTGCAGCGCCTGCAGGAATCCCTTCCGGATGCAGCCTCTGCATGAGCCTTCCAAACCACGACAATCTCTCCTGACCCACAAGACCTCCTGACTTATTTCATTTGCAGCACAGCCGCCCCCGGCTGTGGTATCTGTCATTCCGGGCTTGCCTGCCTTGTTGACTTGTCTCGTCGAAGTCTCGACGAAGACGGAAGCTTTAGCGAAGACAGGACCCGGAATCCAGCGCACAGGGTAAATGGTTCACACTATATACTTACCAACGCTTATTTACTTTCTTGTCGGGTGCCCTGCTTGCTCAAGAGCAAGCAGGTTTTCGCCATGCCGTTTATTTCGCCTGCTGCTCTACGCCCCCGCCGGCATGCGAACCCGCCGTCGCATGGATGAGGACCTTATGCCCCAGCATTCTGCCCAGCGGCGTATGATACCATAGCCACTTGACAAATCCGCTGGCCGCGAACCCGCCGAAAATAATCACCGTTGCCATCTCCAGGCCGCACAGCCCAACCATGCCTACCAATAACGCCGTCCATATCAAATGCGTAAGCGGTTTCCTGCCTCGCAGATATTGATTGACCACGTGCGGATACCGAATCCGGCTGACCATCAGCCCCGCCAGCCACAGCGTCACGAACGGCATCGTATAAATCACCACAAATCGCCCAAACGCAAATAGCATTGTCGGTGCCGCCGGGTCTTTCACCAGATGACGATACAGCAATACCATACTCGCCAGCATCCCCGCCGCCGCGGGCGTCGGAAGACCCGAAAAACTCATGTGCGCCGTCTCATCTTCGACGTTTTCCACGTTAAACCGCGCCAGCCGAACCACTGCGCAGCACATATACACCGCCGCCGACAGCCATATCAGCCGCTCCACAAAATCCCCCAGCAGCGCGGTTGACGGCAACAAAATAAACGGCATCGAATTCATCAGCAGCTTCAGACTCAAAAATGCCGGCGCAACGCCGAAACTGATAACATCGCACAGGCTGTCAAGCTGCCCGCCGAAACTCGACGTTGAATGGCTCATTCGCGCAAGCCGCCCGTCCAGCATATCCGCAACCATCGCCGCGAAAATCATATATGCCGCCGTCGTAAAACGCTCCGACCCTTTGGCCGCAAGACCGATCGCCGCGAAACCGCACACGCCGTTAATCAGCGTCACCAGCGACGGCAATAGCGTGATATACTGAAGTCGTCTGCGCCTTACACGCCGAAAGAAAAACCGCCGCATTTTAAATGTCTCATTTCCATTCATTTGTATTTTACCAGTGTTGTTAATCCTGCTCTGACTTTATCGCCGATTTTAACCCGGCACAGAATATCATCCCGCACCGGCACATACAACTCCGTCCGCGAACCGAATTTCAGCATCCCGAACCGCTGCCCCGCCGCCAGCGTATCCCCGGTTTTTGCCGCACATACTATGCGCCGCGCAATCGCCCCGGAAATCTGCCGCACCATCAGTTCGTCTTTCGGCTCATCCGTCCGCGTCATCCGCACGGCGTTGGATTCATTGACCCGGCCGCTCTGCGGACTCATCGCATTCTTGAATTGCCCCGGCTTATACGTAATTGCGCCGACTTTGGCCGCGCACGGCGCCCGGTTGATATGCACATTAAAAATACTCAGGAAAATCCCGATGCGCATCGCCCGGCCCGCGAACGCCGGGTCATTTTCCACAATCTCAATATCCGTCACCGTTCCATCCGCCGGCGACAACAGCGCCTTCGGGTCGTCGGGAATCCGCCGCTGCGGGTCGCGGAAAAACGACAGCGCCCACGCCAGCACAATAAATAATATCACTTCCGGAAGCCAAATACAGATAAAAGTTGCTGCGGGCTTCTGCCATACGCCCGGCCCAAAACCATACCGCGCAATCAGCCAATATCCGGCCATCACCGCCGCAAGTGCCGCCGGTATCACCGCAACCTGCGGCAAACCGTATTTCGTCAATGGAATTCGCATAAGACTGCCATTATACCCGAATTTCCGCGCCCCTCAAGCATTCATTCCATGCCCTGCCTGCACCTTGTTTTTGAACCGCGTGCAGGCAAACATAATTTTCTTGCCTTGCGCAGCAGGGAAGATTATATCAGGAACCACGGGAGACAACCGAATGAGCGATATTTATATGAGCGTCAAAAAAATCCAGGAAGCCGGCTACAAACCGGCCCTCGTTGGACTTGCGCATAATAAAAAACAATCGCCGGAGAAAATGTCCCTCGTCGCCGAAAAACTCGCCGACAAAGACGGCGGGCATAATAAATTTCTCGAAAGCCTTGTCGTTTGGCTTGATGTCCGCGCCCCGCGCTACTTCTGGCAGGAAGCGGATACTTTCCGTTTGTCCACAAAACAGTCGGAAAGCACCATGCATACACTGACAGGAGAATTACTGACGATTGACATCAGCGACGGTAAATCCGCCGCACGGTTTTTGGAGGAAAATTTTGAGCCGGAAAGCTGCACAGCCCAAACACTGCGATGGATTTACGACGCCGCGAAAGCCGGCGATCTCGTCGCCGTCAAAAAACGCCTGCCCGAAGGATTTCTCCAGGCGCGAATGTGGTGCATGAATTATAAAACCCTGCGAAACATCATCTTGCAGCGGCGGACGCATCGTCTTCCCCACTGGAAAGAATTCATCCGCCAGACGCTCGAACAGGTTGAACACCCCGAATTGCTGCCGGAATTGTCATTGCGAATGGCCAGGCTGGAAAACTCGGCTCCGATTTGAACGTATTGCATAAATGGATGAATTTTGAGAAAGGATTGCGAACATGTGCGAATCAGACTGTGCGATACAAGTCTTTTTAGGGAAATGGCTTCCGTTGGAATACCTGATTCCGGTTCTGGTGGCTCTGCTGCTTGGCGGACTGATCGGAATTGAACGCGAAATTCATCAAAAACCGGCCGGACTGCGAACAAATATGCTGATTTGCATGGGGGCGGCGATATTCACCCTTATCGGCAAACATATCAGTATAAGTCCTGATGCCGAATCACGTGTAATTCAGGGGGTTGTGACCGGAGTTGGCTTCCTCGGAGCCGGGGTTTTAATGCACGAGCGGGGCAGCGTCCACGGCCTGACCACGGCGGCGACGGTATGGTTAGTGACAGCAATCGGAATTGCCTGTGGAGCAAGGCTTTACGGCATAGCTATCACGGCTGTTATACCCGCAATAATCATCCTGATGGCCCTCCATCCATTTGAGCAAAAGTTGAGAAAAAATAACCATTTATGTATGAATAACTCAAGCCAAGACAAAGATTTATAAAAAAAATTTAAAATAACACTTGAACTGTAATAGCACATTAGCGTATTATACAGTGAGCAAAGAACATTACCCTCCTTCGTCTAAAGCCAGGTTCTTAACCTGGACCTGCAAAGCGGTGGTTCCCTCCTTACCACCGCTTTCTCTTTTTTAAAATCATCCCTAAAAGTCTATAGGTAAAAATACTGATAAAATTGTCGTAATAACCGCGTTTTTCATGGACTGCATTTGTAAGTTCAAGGACTACTTTTGTAAGAAAAGAGAGGGTTCCGCCTCAAAGCGGCACAGAGAACGCAGAGAGATTTAGACGGGATATTTGTTACCATGAAAAACACGAAGCACGCAAAGAAGAATTTTTTGCCGCAGAGCCGCACAGAGGACACAGAGATAAAAAAGGCACAAGGCAGAAGGGGAAAGAGGCGGCCGGGCTTTCCGGTAGTTTCCCCGTAAAATCAATTATTTTCTTTTCTTCCAGCCATTAAACAATCTGCAAAAAATTTCCAGATGCTATTTATAGTCTGTCGATTTATGGACTTCATTCTCTAAGATCACATTCCAAGAAATCAGGAGACAATTATGGATAATATCTGCGCCAGGATGGGTCAGGCTATCCGCAAAATCAGAGAGAAAAAGGGATTGAGCCAGGAAAAGCTGGCGGACATGGCGGATTTACACCGCACTTACATTGGCCAAGTCGAACGGGGAGAGAAAAATCTGACACTCCGCAGTCTTGAACGCATCGCCAAAGCCCTCGGCGTCAACATAAAGGATTTGCTGTGACCGACACACTGCTCAAAACAAAGTTCGCCAAACCTTTCCTAAAATGGGCCGGCGGAAAAGGGCAATTAGTCGATGAAATCGATTCTCGCCTGCCGCAGGAATTAAAAGAAGGCAAAATTAAAACCTATATTGAGCCGTTTATCGGGGGCGGGGCCATTTTCTTTCATATTGCGCAGGAATATCCGGACATAGACAACTATGTTTTAATCGATGTAAATAAAGACCTCGTAAATTGCTACAAAGCAATTCAGACCAACTTAGAACAGGTTATCAGCGAGTTAAAATTGTTCGAAGACCTGTATTTTTCGATCCCAACTGATGAAAAGAGGCAAGCATTATTCCTGAAAATCCGGAAATCGTTTAATCACGAAAAGGATAATTCCTATTCTTCGCAAACAGCGGCAAAACTGATCTTTTTGAACAAAACGTGTTTCAATGGTCTCTACCGTGTCAATCAAAGCGGCCTGTTTAATGTGCCTTTCGGAAAATATGGCAAGCCCAACATTTGCCCGGAAGACAATCTGAGAAAAGCTTCTGACCTTTTACAGAAAGCGACCATTCTTTGCGGCGATTTTTTCTGCTGCAGGGAATACGTCGATAAAAACAGCTTTATTTACTTTGACCCGCCTTATCGGCCTATCTCAAAAACGGCCAGCTTTACATCATACGCAAAAGGTGATTTTTCGGAAGAAGACCAAATACGTCTTGCCGGATTTTGTAAATGGCTATCGAAAAGAAATGTGAAATTTCTTTTAAGCAATTCCGACCCGAAAAATGAAAATCCTAAAGATTCTTTTTTTGAAACCCATTATCCGAAATCAGAGGGCTTCATTATCGACCGAGTAAAAGCGAGTCGAGCGATAAACTGCAAAGGCGATAAAAGAGGGCAAATTAACGAATTGATAATTACAAATTATTCTTAAAGAAGGAGCAAATATGGCACACGATGATTCTTGGGCAAAAATTTTCAAAGACAACAAAATCCAATCTCATGACTTTGACAAAAAGCCATATTATTTAACTGCCGAAAAAATCAAACGATCCTGTCAAGATTTTCAAAACACAGGTGAAAAAGAAGTGCGTATTCTATGTAAGCAGGACACGAGAGATAGTCGCCCCAAGTGTTTTGTCGAGAACAATCTATTTCTTCTTCCTGTAAAGAACGGCGAATATGTAATTGTGAAGGGCGAAGGTTATGTGGATATCCCCGAAATAAAAACAACACAGCAGGTATATCTTTCGAAATTAGATTTTTCTTTGGATACTTCTAAGATTGGCGATTCCGAAATGCAACATTTAGATTTCGCTTATGCATCAAGCTTAATAAGAACGTTTATGAATGATGATAGTTTAGTGCTTACAATAAGAGGAAGAAAATATACGCCAGAATTCACTTTTAATATAGGTCAACATTTTATCAAAGTTCTTAGTGTTCAAACAGAAGTAGATGCCGGCTATGAAGGCAGAGACAAAGTTGTTTTGATAGAAGCAAAACGGCATAGTGCCACAGATGTTATAATTCGGCAATTGTATTTCCCATACAAACAATGGCAGGCCCACACCAAGAAAGAAGTTTACCCCCTCTTTTTCCAGAAAGAAGGAGATACTTATTCTATCTGGCAGTTTAAATTCAATAATCCCTCCGATTACAACAGTATAAAATTAGTTCGATCTGGGAAATACAGAATATCCACAAAATGAATAACACCTCCGATAATTTTATAGCAGAATCAACGACCGTGTGGTCGTTTCCGGTGCGGGGGACGTGGGCGACGCACAATAACAAGTACCGGGGGAATTTTGCGCCGCAGTTGGCACGCAACGTCATCGAGACGTATTCCGAGCCGGGGGAAGTTGTGCTGGACCCGATGGCCGGGGGCGGGACGACACTGATAGAGGCGAAACTATTGGGCCGGAGGTTTATCGGCTGCGATATAAATCCAAACGCAGTCAAACTCTGTGAAGAAGCGGTGAAGTTTGACATAGAAGAACACAAGAACGCAAGAACACAAGAACCCAGGAAGTCGAATAACTATAAACTACTGTGTGCTGATGCGCGGGATTTGTCGTTTTTGAAGAACGCGAGCGTGGATTTGATTTTGACGCATCCGCCGTACCTGAATATCATCCGCTACAGCGACGGCATCGCGGGCGATTTATCATCCGTTTCGTCGGTGAAGAAATTCTGCGGCGAGATGCGCATCGTCGCGGGCGAACTGCTGCGGGTACTCAAGCCCGGCCGGTACTGCGCGATTCTGATGGGCGACACCCGGCGGGGCAGGCATTTTGTACCGCTGGCGTATCGCGTGATGGATACATTTCTTGACGCGGGGTTTATCCTCAAGGAAGACATCATCAAGGTGCAGCATAATTGCTCGGCCACAAGCCGGTGGGTCGGCAAGGCGAAGAAGGCGGGGTTTTACCTGATTATGCATGAGCATCTGTTTGTGTTTCGCAAAGCCGACAGAGATGAAGATTTAAGCCGGGTCAAAGAATCGTGCAGGTGATTGACGATAGGAACCACAGCCCTTCGGCAAGCTCAGGATAAAATTTCACAGATGGGAAGATAAATCCGAAGCAAATTCATATCGTCCGGCCCCCGGCAGTCAAAAGCCGTTAGGCGTCAGGGCGACATCTTTATTTTCATTCTGCGGACTTGGGGGCACAGTTTCCATAGAACCCGTATAAATCCATCGTCGTACTATATCTGTAAGCCCGGAAGGGAAACTACCCAAGATAATCCATCTTGAAAGGGCACGACAATGACCTGGTTTGAGACGGAAGAATTAGCGAGATACGTCTTTGGGCTGGAAAATGCCCTCGACGATTGGGAATACGATAATCCGCGGATGCGGGCGGAACTGGTTGAGCTGGATAAGGTCGAAGAGAAAATCCAGACCGCATTGCGAGGCCGCGACGAGAATAAAGTGTACCGTGTTCTGGCCGACGATGTTTTAACGCGTATTCGCAATTGCCGGCGGGAAATCGAGGAACGCCTGATGGCCTGACCATATTTGACGCGGCGGAATTTTCTTTGGTTCACGTCTCGTTTTCTGGTACAGTTTTCCCAAACAAAAATTATGGAGTTATTCTATGCTTATTGAGACGTTTGTGTTGGGTGATTTTCAGGCCAATTGCTATTGCGTCCGGGCCGACGCGGCACAGGAAGATTGCATTCTCATCGACCCGGGCCAGTCGCCTTTTTCGATGATTCAAAGCCTGCAAAACAACGGCCTTAAGCCCACCGCGATTATTCTGACCCACGGCCACATTGACCACATCGGCGGCGTGGAAATGGTGCGCGAACAATGGCCCCAGATACAAGTTTATATCCACAAGGCCGATGCGGCGATGCTGACCGACCCGGATGAAAATCTGTCGATGCTGGCAGGGACGGTTTTTCAGGCTCGCCCGGCGGAAAAAATTCTGGACGGCCAAACCCAAATCGAGGTCGCGGGATTACAATTTAAGATTCTTTATACACCAGGCCATACGCTCGGCGGGATATGTTTATATAATGCGGACGAGGGTGTCGTATTTGCCGGCGATACGCTGTTTGCCGGCTCTATCGGCAGAAGTGATTTTCCCGGCGGCGATTATGAACAGCTTATCCAGGGCATCAAAACAAAACTGCTGACGCTGCCCGATACCACGAAAGTTTATCCCGGCCACGGCCCGGCCACAACCATCCGAAACGAAAAACGCCATAATCCGTTTTTATCCTGAAGTTTTCGCATGAAGCAGAAGCCCGGAGCGCAAACGACGGGATTTTCCCTGGGATTCTAAGCAGATAAATCGGCTCGCTTGCGATTGCCGCTTCTGTTTTATATTTGCTTGCGATAAATTTTGGCGCCGACGGCGTTGAGCTTTTCCTCGATTTTTTCATACCCGCGGTCGATATGATACACGCGGTTGATGATAGTTTTGCCGTGCGCGGCCATCCCCGCCAGAACCAGCGCCGCCGAGGCCCGCAAATCCGACGCCATCACCGGCGCTGCGACGAGTTTATCCGTGCCGGGAATGAAAACGCTCGGTCCTTCTTTGCGGAGACCGGCGCCCATACGATTTAATTCCGCGACGTGCATAAAGCGGTCGGGATAGATTTTTTCCGTGATGACGCTGTTGCCGTTGGCTAAGGCCAGCAATGTCATAAACTGGGCCTGCAGGTCGGTCGGAAATCCCGGGTAAGGCTGCGTGGTAATGTCAGCGGGGCGAATGGGGCCGCTGCGGTTGACGAAGCAGCCGTCAGGCGTTTCTTCCACATCGACGCCGATATGATTCAGGCGATCTGTTATGGCGACCATATCATTCAAACTGCAATGACGAACATACAGACTTCCTCCGGTGATGGCGGCGGCGACCATAAACGTACCGGCCTCGATGCGGTCGCCGATGACTTTGTAGCGAATGGGTTTCAGTTCTTTTACGCCTTCGATGGTCAGCCGGGGCGAGCCGATGCCTTTGATTTTTGCGCCCATCGCGTTAAGAAAATTGGCTAAGTCGGCGACTTCCGGCTCGCAGGCGGCGGATTCGATGACGGTTGTTCCTTTGGCTAAGCAGGCCGCCATCATCACGTTATCCGTGCCAAGTACAGTGGAGCCGAAAGGTCCGCCGAGGAAGATTTGTTTTCCGCGCAAGCCGCCGGGCGGGACGGTCGCGACGATGTAGCCGTTTTCGAGGTGAATCTGCGCGCCGAGTTCTTTTAAGCCGCGCAGGTGAATATCCACAGGTCGGTCGCCGATGGCGCAGCCGCCGGGCATCGAGACTTTGACCTGACCGCAGCGCGCCAGCAGGGGGCCTAAGATACAGATACTGGCCCGCATTTTTCGCACAAGGTCGTATTCGCCGACGGGATTTTCGATTTTCGTCGCGTCGATAGCCAAATTGCCGCCGCTGCGTTGGGTCGGCACGCCGAGACTTTGGAGGATTGTTTCAAAACCGGCGATATCGGCCAGGTTCGGGGCGTTTTCAATGATTGTTTGGCCGCCGGCCAGAAGGGCCCCGGCCATAATCGGCAATGTCGCGTTTTTAGACCCCGCCACATCGATTGTGCCGGACAGCCGAACGGGGCCGTCAATTTCAAAAGTATCCATAATTTTGTTTTCCTTTGCAAAACCAGCGTCAATCTACTATAAAAAATCGGCATATTCAAGGAATTTGAATGACCTATAACAGCGGGAAATAGAGATTTTTGTGAACATTTTGGCGCAGTACATACAAACGATTCAAATAACGGACTTGTTGACGATGCTGGTTTTTGTGGTGGGCGTCGGTTTGCTGATTGTCTGGCAGGTTCGAGAGCCGCTGCTCAGCGCACTGGATCGCTGTCCTGTCCGGCGAAATCGCCTGCCGCTTTTTTTCCCGTTTCTTCAATTGTTTGTCTGGGTGGCCGCGATGTGGCTGCTCGGCGAAATTCTCAAGAAAACGCTCGCATCCCGCCCGGAAAGTACAATGCAGTTTGCTCAAAATCTGGTCGTGGCGGCGCTGGAAGTTGTAATGTCGGCATTTTTTGTGCTGACCGCCCGGTTCGCGTTTGTCCGCGGGCTTAAGGGATTCGGCCTGCGATTCCGAACGATTGGCAAAGATATATTTTGGGCGGCGGTCAATCTGGTTGCGGCATACCCGGCCATTCTATTGCTCCTATGGCTGACAATCCAGGCAGGACGGCTGTTCGTCGGGCCGGACTTTGAACTGCAAAAACATCAAACTCTTGTCGAATTGCAAAATGCCGCGACGGCAATAAAGATTTTTCTCATAATCGCAACATTGTTCATTGTGCCGGTGTTTGAGGAACTGCTTTTTCGGGGACTTTTACAATCTACGCTTACGGCGTATCTCGCCCGCCCCTGGGCTTCTATTGCACTGACTTCGATGGCATTTGCCGCGATGCATCCCGGAACACATTTTTTCGGAATCTTCGCGTTGTCGTGTTGTCTGGGCTACGCGTATGAAAAAAGCGGTTCCATCCTGCGCCCGATATTTATTCACGTTTTATTCAACAGTGCATCCGTTCTGGCGGCCCTTTTATTTGAGGTCACGTAAATGCCTCGCAATTTTCAGGAAGAAAACAGTCGGCCCAGCGGCTTGGATTAGCGGGCTTATCGCCGGCGCAAAAAAAAAGACCCGCCGCTTTTGCAATAGGTCTTTTTCTGTTGTGTGCCCTGCCGGGCACACAATGAAAAGGGCCTGAAGATAAAATCCTCAGGCCCGATTCGTCTATGTGTTCACCCTGCAAAGCAGCTAATCACTTTTGTAACACATTCTCGGCTTCTTTTTCCAACTGCATATCCGGCCGGGACAGTTCCATAATCCGCTTCTGGGCGAATTCCGTATTGTCCTCATAACGCGATTCTTTCTGTACGGCCAGTTTGTAAATTGCCAATGCTTCTTTGCGCATCTTCAATCTCTGGTCCAGCACACGTGCCGCACGGAACCGGGCAGGGAAATTGGTTTTATCGTTCCACTGAAAACAGCGCTGATACATCACCGCCGCCAGCTCGTAATCTTTGAAGTATTCGTAAATCTGCCCGGCGCGATACGCAGCCTCGTCAATCCGTGTGCTGTTGGGATATTCCGTCATTAACTGGTTGAACAACTGCAGCGACTGGCGAAGTTTGGCTTTGTCGGTAATAATGAAATATCCGCCGGCCTCGGCATACAGGCTTCTGGCCTTTTTATACAGGTCTTCGGCGCCCGCAACGTCTTCCGTCGCGCTCATATTCTGTGTCACCCACTCGCCCGGCATCAAATACCGGTACTGGGCCATCTGCTTGAACGTGGTCAACTCATTCTGGGCCCAGCGGCGTTTGTTCTCATTGCCGGTGCTTTTGTAATAAGCCATCAATTCTTCCAGCGCCGCCAGATACCCGGTCCGCGCCTGCGCCAACCGCTCTACCACGTCCACTTCGCCGGTATCCGGAGTCAACATAACGCCTTTTTCCGCGACCTGCTGCTCCTGCGGTGTCAGCAGGAGGTGTGCGTCGTCTATTTTCGGATTAGAACATCCGGTAAAAACCAGCGCCGCAATCGTCAGCATCGCCGCTATTGTCAAATTCCTGGCCATGGCCATAACTCCTTTCCTGTCCATAAAATCCGTTTTTCAGCCGGGTTTATGTAGTCTTATTATACTGTAAGACACGTTTATCGGCAATTTCGAGCCTTTTACCACAAAAATTCCGCATAAAATGCCGCCCCCGACTGCAAAAAACAATACCACCTTCCCCAAATATGTCAAGCGGCAAATTCCCCATAGCAGGGGAGCAGGAGGGGCAAAGGGGCTTAATTTAATTTCCAGAACATCGCGTTCAGCGCAATCGCAAACCCGACCCAGGCTAAGTAAGGCCATAGCAGGATTGCCGCCGCGGGCCGGACTTTCCAGAACAGCTTTTCCGTGACGGCGATGGCGACCCAAAGCAGAATCACTTCCAGTAATGCCGCGTCAATGCGGTGCATGCCGAAAAACAGCGGTGTCCACAGGCCGTTGAGAACCAACTGCACTGCAAAAGCGACAATTGCCAAAACAACCGCCCTGTGCGAAAGCCCCTTGCTCCACACCAGCCCGCAGGCTGTACCCATCAGAATATAAAGAATAGGCCAGACCGCGCCGAATACCCACCCCGGCGGTGTGAAAACGGGCTTATTCAAAGATTGATACCAGACATTGGTGCCGCCGCTGCCGGACAGATAACCGCTGATGCCTCCGACCGCCAGACACACAATAATTGCCGTAATGATTTTCAACGCCGTCAACATACCTATATTGTAACAGCCGATGAGATATTTGTACAAGCACTTGTTTAACGATGACAATACGAAGTGTGTCAAAATATGGCGGCGGCTTAACCGGCTGAATGCGTTTTCTTCTTTTTGCTTGGCTTAAGCAGCAGGAATCCAAAATAAAGCAATAAACACGTTGCCGGTTCCGGAATCTGAAATTTCAGATTATCCAGAAGGACGGCACTGCCAAAAACAGCCAGACCGCCGGCCTTAATGTAGGCGATATCCGCAGTCGTGTGCTGAATGATAGCGTGATAGACCTCGCCGGCGTTAAGAGGCGTAAAGGAATAGACACTCTCAAGATGTCCTGTCGTATCATATACAGAAATGGAAGGATAATCAGAACCGCCATCGCTGATGATGTCAATCGAGACATAATTAGTGGGAAGTGCAAAATCGGCGCGAAGAAAATAACCGCCGGAAGTATTCTGGTTGAACCACAGCGTCGGCGACGTACGATGGTTGGCAAAAACCTTGCTGCCCGTGCTGGCCTGTGAACTGTCGGCAGCATAAACTTTTCCATCCAGGCCGGTCGCGCCGCCCCCGGAAGACAGGGTCACATAAGGAAAGGCGGTGGAAATATCAATACCCGCGGCAAAATTGTCCGGGTCCACCGTAACCAGACCGGCAGACAAAAAAAATGAAAAAGACAGAAACCCCAAAGAAAAAACCAACACCCTCATCGGGCAACTCCTAATAGAAAGACAGCGTCCTTCCTCCCAAATCCCCCAGATTTTCGAATGTATATGAATTGTACTATAAAAAGCGAAAAAAATCAAGGAAAAAGGGGGGTTTTAACGGCGTGCCGGCGCGCAGCATGTTTTTTAACTATATATTTCACAATGACTTATATTAATTCTTTAGAAATACCCGGATGCCGGTAAAAATGATCTGTGCCGCGATGGCCGACGGCACCTGCCCGCGTTTTTCCTTTGCGATAAATCCTCATCGTACTACAATTCCATCTTGAACGTTCAGAAAGGGATAAAATGACCGCAGCGCAATCGCAAAACACGATTTTTCAGCAGCCGAAACTCTGGTTTCAGGCCATCCGGCCGCCGTCATTAACCGCCGCGACGATACCCGTGCTGGCCGGCGCCGCCTGGGCTTTTCATGAAAAGACCCCGGCCGACTGGCAATGGCTGCCCCTGATTTGGCTGGCGGCAGTCAGCATTCAGGCGGCCACCAATCTGGTCAGTGAATATTATGATTACCTCAAGGGCAATATCACCCACGGTTCCACTCGGGTCATCGTTGAAGGCCTTCTTTCACCGCGTCAATTTTTAATTGGAGGACTGGTCTTGTTCGCATTTGCCGCGGCGATCGGCCTTGCCTTCATCGCGCTTCGCGGCTGGCCGATTATGGTTATCGGGCTGGTCGGAATACTGGGCGGATATTTCTATACCGCGACGCCCGTCGGCTATAAATACATCGGCCTGGGCGACATCCTTGTCTTTGTGCTGATGGGGCCGCTGATGGTCATCGGTTCTTATTTCGTTTTAACGGGAACGTACAATCACAATGTTCTGCTTGTCTCGCTGCCGATTGGCTGTCTGGTGGCGGCGATTTTGAGCGGCAACAATCTGCGCGATATGCTCCCCGACAGCCAGGCGGGCATCACCACAACCGCCGGACTGCTGGGACATCGATGGGCCAAAATTGAATACTGTGCCCTCGATATTTCCGCGTATCTGATTACCGCGGCTCTTGTCGCGGCCCGCATTTTGCCGGCGTGGTCGCTAATCACCGTGTTATCCGTTCCATTGGCGTATCAATGCGTTCGACGGGCCTTGGGCAGTGCGCCGAACAAGCCCCAACAGCTTGCCGATATCGACATCCGGACGGCAAAGCTCCATCTGGCTTTCGGCATACTGCTGATTATTTCCCTGCTGCCGGGAGCATCAGGAAAATGAACACCGAGCCAATGTTTTCCTCCATCGCACCACGCTATGATTTCTGCAATCATCTCTTCAGCTTCGGGCTGGATTTCTACTGGCGAAAAAAAACAGCAAGCCTTTGCTGTAATCAACCGATAGAAGCCGCTCTCGATATGTGCTGCGGCACGGGAGATATGGCTTTTGCGCTGGCTCGCACCGGCCAGGTCAAAACCATTACCGCCTGCGATATCAGCCTGCCGATGCTCGACTGCGCCAAATGCAAATACAAAAAAAACCAAAACCGGGGACAGTTACCTGTTTCTGTCCCCATCAACTGGCTCCATTGTCCCGCCCAAAACACGGGCCTGCCCGATGCATCATTTGACTTGATCACCTGCGCCTTCGGCCTGCGCAATATCAGTGATATCGATGGAACACTCAAAGAAATACATCGCCTGCTCAAGCCCGGCGGCAAAGTCTGCATCCTCGAATTTTTTCTGCCCCAAAACAAACTCTTGCGAAGTATCCATCAATTTTACCTGTGCCATATCATGCCGCTTGCGGCCCGCTGGATTGCCGGCACCCCCGGCCCCTGGTATTACCTGGCCCATTCCATCGAGCAATGGGAAAAAATCAACCTCCCCGAACTCCTGGCTCAGGCATCCTTCCGCGACATCACCGTCCACCCCCTGACCTTTTCCTCCGTCCGCATCACTGCCGCATGGAAAGAATAATTGTGGCATTTACGCATACCCTTATGTATAAACCATACAAGAGGTGAAAAATGAAACTCAGCAGACAAACCGTATGGATTATGAAGCGAATCCTGTTCTGGATTGTAGTCGTGCCGGTGGTTTTAGTTGTTTTCGTCTGCTCCTGTGCCGACCGGATGATATTTCACCCGCCGCGCGCAAGTTATACATTATCCGACAACATAATCATCACCCCCGTTTCTCCGAAAGAAAAAATCGCCGCGATGTATCGCCCGGCCGGGCCGGATAGCTTCGTTCTGCTCTTCAGCCACGGCAACGCCGAAGACATCGGCCAAAATGAAGACTTTTTCGAACTGGCCAACCGGCACGGTTTCGGCGTCTTTGCGTACGACTATCGCGGCTACGGCCTCAGCGATGGCCGCCCCGGCGAAAAAAATACCTATCAGGATATCGCTGCCGCGTATCGATATCTGAAGGAGACATTGCACGTCCCGCCGCAGCGAATCATTATTCTTGGCCGGTCGGTCGGCTCCGGCCCGTCGGTCTGGCTGGCGACGCAGAAGTCCGCCGCCGGCCTGATTCTCGAAAGCCCGTTTGTCTCCGCCTTTCGTGTTGTCACCAAATACAGGATTTTGCCCTTTGACCCGTATGACAACCTGTCTCGGATTAAGAATATCAAATGTCCCGTCCTGATTATTCAGGGCCGCCAGGATGAAGTTGTCGGTTTCTGGCACGGCCCCGTGCTTTATGAAGCCGCCAATGAACCCAAAATGAATTACTGGGTCGAAGACGCCGGACACAACGACCTCCTCTGGGTCGCCGGAGAAACATACTGGAAAACGCTAAAACGATTCAAAGAAATGCTCGCCGTGAACGAACCGACAGGCAAATAAAAAGGAGGCTTTTATGATAACGGAAAATATCTTAGCTAATGCAGGAACACCACTTATGTGGGCGGGCTTCATCCACCTGATTATCGGGAATCTCTTTATCGGCATTCTGGAAGGATTGCTACTGGGTTTCATATTTAGATTATCAAAATGGAAATCGATTCTCTGGATGATTGCCGCCAACTATGTCAGTTCATGGGCGGGAATGATTATAATCGGATTCGCCAAACATAATTTTGAAGATATTACAATTTATCAGGTTACATCTTACCTTTGGACGGCCTTGTTCATCGCTTATCTGGTAACCTTGCTACTCGAATGGCCTTTTATCTGGATGGCCATGAAAGATAAAACCGGTCCGTGGAAAAAAAGCATTTTTGCCACTCTGATTGTGCAAACCGTCTCTTATGCACTACTGGCAGGATGCTGGTATTATCCGGCCAGCGGTATCAGCCTTTTGCGGGATACAATATTGGTTCCGACGACAAATTTCACACAAAATAAAAACGCGGTCGTCTATTTTGTCAATTCTTCCGATGGCGACGTTTATAAAATTTGCCTGGACGGATCTTCGCTGACCAAAATTGAAACACTCAATCTTAAAACAGAATGGGCGGCGATGTCTCTGGTGGAGAATCCTCAAAATGATACATTGGATTTAGTTTGTTATTCAGAATCACGGGACCGCGATAAAGAAAAAATTATTATTTTCGAATCCCTGATTCCGGAAAATCTGGCACATCTGTATTTCCAGTCCGAACCTCAGTGGCAGTCCTATCAATACGAAACAGTGGACTTGCGGCATCCCCAGAATCGGCAGTGGCGGGCTTATACCCGATTCTGGCCGATTGAAGGACTGACTTTGGAAAACGAATCTACAAAAGAAAGCATTCATCTGGCAATGGAAACGCCATTTCTGGCTTGGTATGCGCGACAGGCAACAATTCTACCCAATGACGAAGTCGTTTTTGAGGTCGGCGGACAAATCTGTCTCTTTGACCGCCAAAGTCGAAAACTGGCTTTGCTGGCAAAAGGATACGGCCCAGTAGTACTTCTTGAAGATTCGATGAATAATCAAAAATCAGAATCACAATCGTCCGATTCTACTCAGGCCCCGAAGGGGTCGCCATAAAATATCCGGCGTTGAATCCCGAAGGGATGACATAAAATAGCCGGGGGTGTAAACCCCCGGAATAATGGTGAAATCTGTTGTTTCTTTGTGTAAAAAAAACGCCGCGTCCGAATGATCGAAACGCAGCGTTGATACTGTTAGTACAAGTGTAATTCTCAGAGTATTAGATACTCATTTTTTGTCGGCCTTGGCCGCCGATTTGCCGGCGGGCGCCTTGTCTTTTTCTTCTTTTCCGGGAATGGCAATCACATCGTCGGCGGGAGCCTTGACGGTTCCGTTCTCGAAATCCTCCGCGGTGGGACTCAGGGCCAGATTATACCACGGCGAGCCGATACTTTCATCGACCAGCTCACTCCATCGCACGAACTGTCCCGAGTAAGCGCTGATTCGCCCCATGATGCCGGCCAGCGTGGAGTCGGCAACGTTCTGTGCTTCATTGAGAGGCTTGCCCACAATGATCCCTTTGAGCAGGTCAACGTGTTCCTGGACATACTCGCCGCCGCTGTGTTCTGCAAATTCAGGAAGACGAATTTTATTTTTATAGCCATCCTTGCCCGGGCCGGTTCCCCAGGTGCTGCCTTCCGTGCCGGTGAAATATTCCGAGTTGCGGTTGTAGCAGCCGTTGACCTGGCGGCACATACTGTGGATATGCAGGTCATCGCCGTAATCAAAATCCACGCTGAAGAAATCGAACTGAGTGCCGGTCTTGCGGCGTGCGCGACCGCCAAAACCAAGAGCCGATTTTGGAAGCCTGCCGATAAACCAGTTGGCGACGTCGATATTGTGAACGTGCTGTTCGACGATATGATCGCCGGACGTCTCGGTAAAACTGACCCAGTTGCGAATCATATAATCGGCGTCGGATTCGCCTGCGTTTCGGGTCTTATACCAGAGTTTTCCGCCGCACCACCAGATTTGTCCACCCATCAATTTACCGATGGCATTGTTGGCGATGGCGTGCTGCGTCTGGAGATAAACGGCCTGATGACGCCGCTGGGTGCCGGCGACGACCGCCAGCTTTTTTTCGGCGGCCAGCTTTCCAACGGCCATAATCTTCCTCGCTCCGGGCGGGTCAACGGCGACGGGCTTTTCCATAAACACATGTTTGCCGGCCTTCACCGCCGCTTCGAAGTGAACAGGCCGAAAATTCGGGGAAGTGGCTATCAGCACAACATCCGCATCGGAGGCCATTACTTTTTTGTAAGCACTGGCGCCGCCAAAGCAGCGATCTTCCGGAACATTATGTTTTTTGGCCACGCCGACCGCATGGTCCATAAAGTAATCCGCCAGGGCAACGATTTCCGTATTCAGCTTGAGAGATTTGGCCGCCTCGAGACAGTTCTCCAATGCGCCGGTGCCGCGTCCGCCGCAGCCGACCAATCCGAGCCGAATGGTTTCTGAACCGGCGGCAAACACACTGCTGGATTTGGCCAGCAGAGACGATATCGATAACGCGGCAGCTCCTTTCACAAAGCTTCTTCGTGAGACTGGAACGGTAGTTTTATTGAGCATCGACAATCCCTTTCTTGAAAATGGAACTTGTTATGGTTTCAAATATTCATTTTTTACATCTCACGGAGCATTAACATCCGTGAGGCTTTTTTTGCCGCATTAAAAAGCGTCACATTCACGATAGGCTTTCAGCAAAGCGATCTCGCCTTCTTTGCCGCGAATGCTTGTGCCATGTTCCATACACAGCACACCTTTGTAGCTTTTTTCGTACAGATGTTTGAAGATATTGCGATAATTAATCTCGCCGGTTCCGGGTTCATTGCGCCCGGGGTTGTCGCCGACGTGAAAACTGGCGATTTCTGACCAGGCAAGGTCAATATTGGGAATCAGATTGCCCTCGGTAATCTGCTGATGGTAAAGGTCGCTGACAATTTTACAGCAGGGGTGATTCACGGCCCGGCAGATTTGATACGATTGCGCGATGGTCGTCAAAAACAGGCCGGGGTGATTGTGTTTATTCAGCGGTTCCAGAACAATAATCAATCCGGAGGACTCGCACAGCTCGGCGATGTATTTGAGGTTTTCAATCACGTTAGCGGCCTGGTAATCCCACTCCATCCGCTGATTGTAACGGCCGGGAACTAAAAGCGCCCATTTGGCTTGCGTGCGTTTGGCGGTTTCGATGCCCTCTTTGACGCGGCCCTTCAGTTCCTCGCGAATAGCCGGGTCAGACAAAACCAGACTTTCCTTGCTGAAATCGGCATACAGTACGAACGGGCCAAGCTCCATAGAGCGCTCCTGCAGGGCCTTGGCGATCTTTTCCTGTACATTCTTCGGTTTACCCATCAGGCCATTGTCAAAAATCGCGCCAAATCCCTGGTCGTGTATAAATTTTATCACATCGATGGGATCCTCTCCGGCGTGATGCTTAAACTGGTCTAAGCTCGGGGCATACCTGAGTTTAAAAGGATTTCTTGCGCCCGGTTCGGCCTCGGCGGCAAAAGAGGGAAGATTCGCTGAAAGCACCGCTCCAAAAGCCAGGCTGCTTGCCATAAAACCGCGTCGATTCATAACAGGACCTCCGCTAAATTTTTTCAATTGAAGAACCGACCTTAACACGGCCGGACTGATTATTCAATACAAAATACTTCTTTTAATTCTCTGGACTTCGGGCTGTTGTCGGGGTTGGAGGGCATAATATCTTTCATATACGCCCACCACTTTTTACATATCGGCGTACTGGCGATTGCATTCCACCGGACTTCGTTTTCAATCTCCACATACCCGAATAATTGGCTGGTCTCTTGATCCAGAAATATCGAATAATGATGTACCCCGTGATCTTTAAGAACTTTCTGTAATTCAGTCCAGATAGGCCTGTGCCGCTTCTCATACTCGGCATGCTGATCCGGATTAACCTGCATCAAAAATGCCTTGCGAATCATTAAGTCTTCCTTATTTAATCGGTGCACTCTGTGAAATCTGTGGTTTCATTTTTGGTTGCTCCTGCGGAAACGGTGACACGCCCGTCAGTTTTGCGATTTTTTTGGGGATGTCCGTATTGTCCATTACGCCGGCAAATTCCTCCGCCCCCGGCCCGTATGCGAACAGCGCCACATCCGCGCCCGTATGGCTTTTGAAATTCCAGTCCGCGGCGACTTTAGAAGCGTTGTTTTTATCTTCCGGCAAAAGCAGTCCGCCCGTCTCATGGTCGGCCGTCACAATCACCAGCGTACTCCGATCCATCCGGGCAAACTCTATCGCCTCCCTGACGGCCATATCAAACAACAGCGTCTGGCGAATACTGTTATCGGTGTCGTTGGCATGCCCCGCCCAGTCAATCTGGCTGCCTTCCACCATCAGAAAAAATTTCGGCTCCGGCACAAACCAGTCCTTATTTTTAGCGCTTAGCAAGGCGATGGCCTTTTGCGTCATCTCCGCCAGTGATGGCTCCGGCGCAAATGTCGTCATCCCGTTGTCAGCAAACAATCCCAGCACCGGCCCGGATGTCAGCTTCATCATCTCTTCCCGACTCTGCACAATATAATACCCCGCCCGCTGCGCCGCTATTAACAGGTTGCTCCCATGGCTGCCCGCCGACAGCCAGAATTTTCGTCCGCCGCCGAATAAAACATCCACCCGGTTATTAAACATCTGCTCGGCAATCTCTTCTTCGCTGCCGCGCGACGAAACATGCGATGCGAATCCCGCCGGCGTGGCGTGCGTAATGGAAGAGGTCGCCGCCAGGCCCGTTCGCCAGCCTTTTTTCGACAGGACTTCCAGAATCGACGCGTAAGTTTTGTTATCCGTACCGATGCCGATGGTGCCGTTTTTGGTTTTGACGCCGCAGGCCATCGCCGTCACCGCCGCCGCCGAATCCGTCACCGCGTGGTTGGCTGCGAATGTCCGCACTAATCCCGCAATCGGCAGTCTCTCCATCCAGAGTTTCCCGCCCTGTCCGACGACCTTTTGCCGGGCCAGCGCGATTTCATTGGTCCCCATACCATCGCCGATACAGAAAATCACGTTCCGAACATCCTGTCCCGAAACTCGCCCCGCGGTCCAGTTGGCCGGCGCGGCCTTATAAAAAGAAATCTCCTTTGCGTCTCCCTGTGCCGGCGGATACACAAACGTCTGTTCCGACACCGCGACCGCAAATGAAAAAACCAAAACCGTAAAATAAAACCATAGCCGAGCCGAATTCTTCATTTTTAACTTTTTCCTTTTCCCTTTTTACTTTCCTTTTGCATACCAGTCCGGGTCCTGCGCCAGTTTTTCCCGGGCCTCGGCGGTCATCATCTCAAACGCCGGATGATTGCTTTCCCACGCCCGCTCGGCAAACGGCGTCGTTCGCATCTTCTCAACCTCCACCGTTGCGTCGCGAAAGTAAGACCCGTAAATATGCAGCGAATCGCTGATATCGACATAACGCCCGACAGCAACGGGCCTGCCGATTTTTGCGGCGATTTTAGCGGCCATCGTCCGCTGCAAATCCGTCAGCGCATAAACATTCATAAACCACGCCTTATACAAATCCCGGCTGCGCCAATGCGTATTCATATTCAGCACAAAACTCCCATTCGGCTGCTCCGTCAGCCGGCACCATATCCGCTGCAGGCACGGCGGGTCATCCGTCTGCGGGTCCGCCGTCGGCATCCACGTAATCGCCTGCGCCCGCCGTGTATGAGCGCATTCGGCCAGCGCGTCGATGATATATTGAATCTGGTTAACCCGGCCAAACGGCTTGGGCGTTTTGGCGTCGCGCAGATTTTCCACCGGCGTATAAGCGAACAGCCGCTCGTGATACGTATAAGTCCATTTACCCGCCGCCGGGTCAATCCAGTGGTCGTGAATCCCGCCGATGACTTCCTGCCGATAGGCTTCCAGCTCTTCCGGCCCGCCCGGAAAATTCTTGTGAATCCGCGGCTCGGCGAACGGATTTGCAACCGTAATCATCACCGTCGCGTCACGGCTCGGAGGGTCATCGGGTTTGTCATACTGCGTTTTCATCGCCAGCCCGTTGTCCCACCCGGGGGACAACCCGCGGTGATAAACAGCGAAGGCAATTCAGAAATCGGTTGTTTGGCTTTCATGTCGCTCCTGTCGTAAGGGAGGATTTTGTTCAGCGAGGAGGTTTATTTTTGAGTTTTAGATTTTCAATTTCTACAGCCCAAGTTCCTGGTCCGTGATCCCGTACTTGCTGCGCTCGTTCTCGGGCACCTTCCGCAAAAGCAGTCGGGCCCTGTCCGCGTATTCGCTGTCGGGATAATCTTTCCTCACCTGCCGGCACAGTTCAATGCCACGTTTATATGTTGTCACGTGTTTCGCCCCAGTCTTCATAAAAAGGTCTTCGGCATAAGTCACCAGCCGCTCGGCCTGGATCGCGTCTTCTTCGGATAACGTCTTATATTGGCTTTGCGGCTGACCTGTCTGCCGAACCGGCGCCCGCACTGCCGGCGTCTGCTTCTGCGTCGCCCGAGGCGGGGAATTGCTGTCGGCAGGCCGTGAGTTGCTGTCCGCAGCAGCCAAAGAATTACTGTCCGCCGGTGTCACGGGTGCGACAACAGGCGCTGTCCCTGTTTTTCCCTCGGTCACGCCGGTACTCCCGGCAGTACCCGATAAAATCCCCTCCAGAAGCATCGGCCCGATAAAGCCCGTCGCCGGGCCTGCATAACGAATCGTGCCCGTCGTGTCGGCCATCACTAAAACAGGTTTCTCCGGAGACACGGTGCCAAATTCAGAAAACGACTTGACCTCCTGGTCTGCGACAAGAACCTGTGCCCAGACCTGCGGCTGTTTGAACATCTCTTCGATCACATCCTTTTTATGGGCTGCCGAATCTAAGTTGACAGCCAGAAATTTAACACGCCCGCCGACGCCAAGCCCCGCTCGAAACAATTTGCCGAAAGCCCCTTCAGCCGTCCCTTCTAAAGGTTGATTTATCGCCCCCATCATCTCGCCTGCAAACATCGACTCCATTGGCGCCGCTGCCTGCGGGACTGGTCTGCCGTTCGGGTCCGCCTTTGCCGCCTTCGCCTCGAACTTCCGCCAGAACAGCACACATAAACCCGCGTCGCCCGGCTGATAATCCAGCGTCGTTCCATTCAGACAATGCACTTGAAGCGGCCCGAATTTTTTGCCGACAGCCTCCGCCAAAAATAAATTTAAATCAAAATCCAGTTTGCCTTTTTGAATCTGTGACGTGCCTTCCATACCCCCGCCGTGCATCATATCCGACGATTCCATCCCGCCATTAGCCCGATTACGCTGCATACGTACAGGCTTCGGTTTCGGCGGCATCATCGGCTTCTTGCCGCTCAGCAGCGACATCGCTACCTGACTGGCCCATGCGTCTCCATTTGTCGCATCCAGTTTGCACGCCTTGGCGGCATTCAAATAGGCGACTTCAATCTCATCGGCGTAATACGCCGCCCAGCTCTGCAGCAGGCAGTACTGGGATTTTTGTTTGTCATCCATTTGGGAAAAATACCGCTTCGACTCCTCCAGCGTTTTTTGCCCGCCGGCAATCATCCCGGCCGTTGGTTTTGTGTTTTTGTTGACCTCTGGCAAAATCACATCCAGCGATTGCTGAATACGCGTCGCCGTCTCGGCGACCTTTGTATCCGGCGTCTGTGGCGACTGCGAAGTTCTTGGACTCTTCGGATTTCTCGGCTCCGCCGCCCCAAAACAAGACGCCGCCAGAATACCAAGAACCAAAATCCCGCTTACTACGCAAATACGACTTTTTATAACCATAATAAGGCCTCTCAAATTTATTTTCTGTGCAAAATATCATACCACATTTACCGCCTCCTTGAAAAGCAAAACTTTACTTTTGCCGCCCGCCCCCCTCGATTACCCGCCTGCCTTCTCTCTTTTCCCTTTACTTTTTATCCTTTTCCTTTTACCTTTTTCCTTATGTTCACAGGGATTATCGAAACCGGTCTGATGTTGCTGGTTTATGAAATGTACGGCCAAGCCATTATATGCAAATCCTGAACATTCACTGCTGTGAGTTCATCCAATGGCGGTTGCGGATATTTTAATTTAATCGTCTGCTTTTTCGCCACTGACACAAACGATGAATCCCAGTTTTCTTCTGAAAAACAATCGTCTTTATCAGGGTTAAATTATTTTGGTGTCATTCTAAAAGGGAGACAATCCCATTTTGCGAGTTCTTGAATAGGGAGTCATCGCCATTTGGGGATATCGTAAATGCTGTTGAATGCAATCATAGATGTGAGATGATTTAAGTTTGTCTCCAATAACTCCTATTCGGATTTGTATCTGGGTCTGGTCATTTTCGGTTTTTGTGAGCGTAATGGTTATTTTGCGGGCCTCGTCGTCAAAGGCTGCGATGGTGCCGCTTATGGCGGTTAGTTGATGTTCTACAACCTGATAATGGTCCATCTGGCGGGTTGCCTGCAGAGAGGCTGTATATACATCATCCAGTTTATTGGGGACAATATCCAAAAAGTCTCCGCGCAGATGATTATAAGCTTTCTCTCCAGTCAGGACGATCATCTCTGTACAGCCTGTCAAAAATACCAGTGAGACCGATAAAAGAGTCAAAATCAAGAGGCGGGCTAAAAGAATATATACAGGTTCTTTATCAGGATTGGGTATGCAATCCTTGTGTTCGGCGGAATAGACTTTTTGCGAAGGCGCCATAAGACTTTCCCGGGATTAAACATCGTTTCGTTGCTCTTTTTTTCGCGGCAACCTGTCTATTCGGCTTTTTGGATTTTTAATCCCCAAATTTTTTGATAGTTTTATTAAAAATAAAATCATTTCTAAATCGCTCTATTATATCTGCATACAATTGTCCTCGCTAAAAATTAAACTGTTGGTAGTAGTCTTTTGGGTGTCATTTCAATCATGGCTGACGAGCGGCAATCACCGACAAGCGGGAAGTGGATGAGTGATTTAGAGCCTCTAACAAAATGAATTGTCGCACCGAAAGCGAGCGATTTTGTGGCCGGCAAGGCAGACGGGGCAAAATTGCCGCAGGCGTAGCGGAATACTACGTCGAGGACGATTTTGGCCCGGCCAACGCCGCCGGACGCAAAATAAGCCGATTGAATGCAAAGGCATTTTGTTAGATGCTCTTAATACTGGGTACAAATACGCATTTCCTCCATCGAAACCCGCTCGTCGTCAATTTTATTTTTACCTTGCACTTTTCCCGTTTTACTTTTACTCTTTTCCTTGAAAATATGTATGTTTACAGGGATTATCGAAACAGTCGGCAAAATCGTATCCGCATCCCCAAAACCCGGCGGGATGACGCTGACCGTACAGCTCGGCCCGGCCGCCGAAGGCGTCAAAGCCGGCGACAGTATTGCCGTCAATGGCGTATGCCTGACGGTCGTCGAATTGGCCGGCTCATCCGCACGGTTTGACGTTAGCGCCGAAAGCCTCTCGAAAACCACCCTCAAAAACTGCCGTCCAGGCCAGGTGGTTAATATCGAACGGGCCATGTCTGCCAACGCACGCTTCGGCGGACACGTCGTACAGGGCCATATCGACGGCGTCGGCAAAATCACCGCCATCCGCAAGCAGGGCGACTTCGCCGTCTTTGCGATCGAACTGCCGGCACAGGTACTCGATGAAATTGTCGTCAAAGGCTCCGTCGCGCTCGACGGCATCAGCCTGACCGTCGCCTCTATCACCGGCAACGCCTTCACCGTTGCCCTGATTCCCGAAACATTGTCCCGCACCACATGGAAACAATCCAGAATCGGCGACGCCGTCAATATTGAAACCGACATCCTCCTCAAAGCCGTGCAAAAACAACACTCTAAAATCCAGCCGGATAAAACAAGTCTGACTGAAGAAAAACTGAGAGACATGGGCTTCTAAATTTATAAGTGCTAAAAATCGTCAAATAACAACCCCGGAGCGTCAGCGACAGGACAGAAAAAGAAACAGTAGCACGGAGCGCAAATGACGGGATAAAAAGCAAGTTTTTAAAAAATGAAATCGAAATTTTAGAGGAGACCTGATATTCTCTTCGGGATTATCATCCAATGCGGCGAATTGCGTTTCTTTTTCTTATCGTGTTAAGTTTTATTCTGGCTTTCAGCCTCCAGGGCGTCCGCGGCATCTGGCAGCCCGACGAAAGTTACTATGTCGGTGTCGCCGTACAAATGAATCACGAGAATCAATGTCTTATCCCAAAACTGAACGAAGAAGTGTTCCTGGATAAACCGGCCATGCTTTATTGGGGAATCGTCGGCGGTATCAAACTCTTCGGCCAAAGTGAATTTGCCGTCCGCATTTTTTCAGGCCTGTGTTTTGCCCTGACCGTCCTGACGGTTTTTGAACTCGGCCGGTCGCTTTCCAGTCGATTTTCTGAAGGTTTCTGGGCGGCAATCATTTACGCCACGATGATTATTCCATTCTTCGCCGCTGATTTCGTCACCCCCGATACGCCGCTGACTTTGTTCACCACGCTGGCCATGCTGGCTTTCTGGCGCAGCCTCCGCCCCGATGCAAAATATCCAAACCTCTGGAAAATGATTTTATGTCTGGCCGTCGGCCTCGGTTTTCTCACCAAAGGTCCGGCCGCCATTATCCCCTGCGGTGCGATGTTTATTTTTCTTCTGATAAGCGGCAAATTATTTCGATACTTCTGGACGCCCTGGGCCGTCGCTGGCTTTATCCTGTTTTTGATAACCGGCTTAGGCTGGTACACCTATATCTCATTGAAATTGCCCGGCGCCGCAGCCTATTTCTTTGATAGTATGATTTGGGGCAGGCTCGTCTCCGACAAATACCAGCGAAACCCCGGCTTGGGCGGAGGAATTATTTATCTGCCCATTCTATTGCTGGGAACATTACCCTGGAGCGTCTTGTGGTATGACTCCCAAAGAGGACTCCGCGGATATTTCTCCACGACCGCATGGAAAGAATTACCGAAAGACCCTGCTCGCCTCTTGCTGGCCTGCTGGATAATCATTCCGATGGCGGTATTATGCCTGGCCAGTTCCAAACTCGGCCTGTATGCGATGCCGATTTTTCCCGCCCTTGCCCTGGCCACGGCGAAATTACTGCCCGAAACCATACCCTCCGGCAGTACGGAACAATTATTCTCCCGTGTCGCGATGAAACGCATTTCTTTCCTCCTGCTGTGGACGGGATTGCTTTTGGTCTCCCGCCTGATTTTCGCGGCGGTTCCCTCGGCAAATGACTGTCGTGCCTTATGGAAAGAACTGACGCCGTATCTGCCGAAAGGAGACTACGAAATTGCCGCCGTGGACGAACGGGTGGATGGACTTTCGTTCTACGGCGCGATGGAAGTGGAAAACGTCACCCGTCGTACAAAACCCTATCCGACCTATACGTCGATGGAATCCGTGGAAGCCGAATCTGAAGATATGCTGGTGGATAAATTCCCCCATCTCTTCATCATTCAGGGCCAAAAACATCTGCCCGCACTCGAGAAAGCGCTGTCAAAACCGAACTGGTCCATCCGCCGCGTCGAACTGCAATACGACCGCTGGCTTCTGATTTGCAGTCCCCTTGCCCCTTAAGTCCGCAGGGGGACTCTTAGATTACCGGGAATAGCCATTCAATGTCATTCCGGCGAAGGGCCTGCCCCGACGAAAGCACGGGGCTGGAATCCGCCCTTAGGGATAGCTGTCTCACTTTCCAGCGATTGGCGGGGAATCGTGGAAATCGTCTTCTCGGACCCCGAAGGGGTCAAATATAATAGCCGGGGGTGGCAACCTCCGGAAAGGATGAACGCTTTTCTTCTTTTAGACCCGAAGGGGCGACACAATTTTAAGCCTTTCAATAAAGTATCCCTTTTGCCTTTTTCCTTGTATTTTTACCCTTTTCCTTTTACCCTTTTCCTTGCGAAAATGATTTTTCCGCAACTACGAACTATAATGACTGACACCAACAACACATTTGAGCCGGTCATCGGCATCACCATGGGAGACCCCGGCGGCATCGGCCCCGAAGTCGTCGTCAAGGCCCTCGCCGACCCGCTGCTGCGCCGCCAGGCAAAGTATATTATCTTCGGTCTCGACGAACAGCTTGAATACGCCGCCGACCTGGCCGAAATGGAACCGTACTGGCTGCGCTGGCCCCACGAAAAAATCGGACGCGACCTGCCGCGACAGGTTGTGGTCGCCGACTATGACGAATACGCCGTTCCCGCCGGGCTGCATCAGCCGTGCCTGACCGGCGGACAGGCCTCGCTGCAATTCTGCATCGACGCCATCGACGCCGCCAGAGCCGGCATCCTCGATGCCGTCGTCACCGCCCCCATCAGCAAAGAAAGCTGGCATCTGGTCGGCGCCGCATGGCCCGGCCACACCGAACTCATCGCCGACCGCTGCCGCTGCCCGCGCAAAGTGATGATGTTCGTCGCCGGCCCGCTCAAAATGGCCCTGGCCACCATTCACGAAGCCCTGTTTGAAGTGCGTCACAAATTCACCATCGGACGTGTCTTTGAGCCGATTGATTTGCTTAACGATGCGCTGAAAACATACTTCGGCGTCGCGCACCCCAAAATCGCCGTCTGCGGTCTCAACCCCCACGCCGGAGAGTCTGGCCAATTCGGAGACGAAGAACTGCGCATCATCAGCCCCGCCATTTTGCTGGCGCAGGAAGCGGGCATCGACTGCTGCGGCCCGTTTCCCGCCGATACATTATTTCTAAAAGCTGCGCAGGCACAAAGTCCATGGGATGGCGTCGTCGCAATGTATCACGACCAGGGCCTCATTCCCGTTAAACTCCTGGCCTTCGACAAAGCCGTCAACGTCACTATCGGAATCCCCATCATCCGCACCTCGCCCGCGCACGGCACCGCTTTCGACATCGCCGGCAAAGGCATGGCCAACGAAAACAGTATGAAAGAAGCCATCCGCGTCGCCATCCAGATGATACGGACAAAAAAACAAAACCTGTTGAAAGGTCAAAACAGTGCAGACCAAACAGGACATTGAAAGGTTTCTCGCCGGTGTCGGCGCCGCTCCCAACCGCAGGCTGGGACAGAACTTCCTCATCGACCTCAACCTCCTGCAATTGCTGGTCAATGAAGCGCATATCCGCCATCAGGACGTCGTTTTTGAAGTCGGCACAGGCACCGGCTCAATGACCGAGGAATTGACCCAGCGGGCCGGACGGGTCATCACCGTCGAATACGACAGAGCTTTGGCAAAAGCCGCCGGCACACAACTCAAAAAATTTCCCAACGTCACGCTGTTTCACATGGATGTCCTTGAAAACAAAAACGCCATCCACGCCGAAATACTGGATGCCCTACGCAAGGCACGCGAGGAATTAGGCGGACGGCTGCTGCTGGTGGCCAATCTGCCCTATAACGTCGGCTCGTCGGTTATGGCCAATTTAATCACCGGCCCCGTCACTGCCGACGCCATGTGTGTCACCGTCCAGAAAGAAGTCGCCTTGCGTATGGCCGCGGTACCCAATAGCGACGATTACGGCACACTCAGCATCCTGATGGCCGCTACCGGCGCGGCGCATGTTTTCCGCAAACTCCCGCCGTCCGTCTTCTGGCCGCGACCGCAGGTGGATTCGGCCATGGTCGGCTTCACACGTGACCCGCAGAAAGTCGCGCAGATTCACGATATGGAAATCTTCCGCGAAGTGATTACGTTGTTTATGTGCCATCGCCGCAAAATGCTCAAGGCCTGCGTCAAATTCGCCGACGGCCAACTGGCCCATGTCCACGGCTGGGCGGAAATTTTTACCGAGGCCTTCGTCGAGCCGCACCACAGGCCCGAAGAACTCTCCGCCGCAGACTACATCAACATCGCAAACCTCTGCCGTCAGCAAATACAAAAATAACGCCGCCCAATGGAGGGTGTAATAGAAACAGGAGCCGAGCGTCCGAAACCGCCGAATGGAGGTTACGATAATCACATAATCTTGTAGCGTGGGCGCTTGGCATGCCAATTTTCTATTTTTCAGCCCGTCAGGGCGGTATAATGTAGCCACGGGCGTTAGCCCGTGGTTAAAGAATCAATAAACATTATTCGAGCCTCCGCAGGAGGCGGTATAAACAAGCGAAGGTATGGATTCGACAATTTCAACAGTTCAAAATTGTCTAAAGACGGTCTCTTTTCCGCCGGGCGCCAAAATCCTCGTCGCCGTCTCCGGCGGCGCCGATTCCGTCGCCATGCTCCACATCCTCCACCGGGACTTAAATGGGGACGACACGCCCACAGCAGCGGCAAGCGCAAGCGAGCCGATTTCCCAATCAAAAAGCGAAAAGCGAAAAGCGAAAATTCTCTGCGCCCACATCAACCACCAGCTCCGCGATAAAGAATCCGATAAAGACGAAACCTTTACCGCCGAACTCTGCAAAAAATTGAACATCCCTTTTTTCGCCGAACGCATCGACGTCAAAGCGTATGCGGCACAAAAAAAACTCTCCATCGAAACCGCCGCCCGGCAATTACGCATCGACGCCCTCGTTCACATCGCCCGCCGCACCGGATGTCAAGTCATCGCCACTGCCCACCACAAAGACGACCAGGCCGAGACCATCCTTTTCCGCCTGCTGCGCGGCACAGCTTTTGCCGGCCTTGCCGCTATCCGCCCCGTAATCGAACGCGACGGCCTCCAATGGATTCGTCCAATGCTACATCTCCGCCGCACGGATATCGAATCCTACTGCCGACAAAACAACCTCTCCTGGCGCCAAGACGCCAGCAATCTCCAAACCCATTTCCGCCGCAACTGGATTCGCCATCGCCTCCTCCCTCTGATGCAGCAGGGCGGCGAAAATGATTTGACCGAAAAACTCGCCGCCCTCGCCCAATCCGCCTTATCATTCCAGCGATACGTCGAATCCGCCGCCGTCAAAATTTTTCAACCATCAAGCATCAATCATCAATCGTCAATTTTTCTCTCCGCTGCTGCCATTAAACAATCCGGCCCATTCGTCGCCGGCGAAATCCTCCGCGCTGTATTAAATCATCTTCACTGCGGTCTCCGCGATATCTCCTTGTCACATTATCAGCGATTTTTCCGCCTCCTCGACAAAAACCGAGCCGTCCTCGAACTCCCCGGCGGCTGCGTCATCCGCAAAAAAAACAACACCCTCGCTTTTGAAGCGGTGTCAAATGGCAGTAGGGTGTGCAGCTTTGCTGCACACGCAGATTCTCAATCGTCAATTCAACTCCCCGCCGAAGGCACAACGCAATTCGCCAATTGGCGCATCCAAACCCGCCTTATCCAAATCACACAAAACGATCTCAATGCCTTTCAAAAATTGTGGAAAACCGAATGTAGCACAGCCGCCCTCGGCTGTGACTCTCTATCTCCCGCAGCAGCGGCAAGCGCGCCGATTTCCCAATTTCCAATTTCCAATCTCCAATCTCCAATTTTCTTCCAGTGGTTTGACCTCGCACAAATTCAGGCTCCCATTATTGTTCGCTGCCGACACAAAGACGATTCCTTCATCCCCTTCGGCCGAAAAACGCCCAAAAAAATATCCCGTTTTTTGACCGATTCGCAGATCGACCCCAAACAAAGAGAATCCTGTTTCGTAATAGAAGATAAAACCGGCATCCTCTGGCTTGCTCCCGTAAGACGCGCCGCCCGCGCCGCCGTCAGAACCGACACTATCGACGTTCTGGAAATTTCATTAATGCCTAAAGATCGTGTATAAAGTTCGTGGAATTTTAAAATGCAGCACAGCCGCCCTCGGCTGTGTCTCTGTCATTCCCGAGAAGGCGGGAATCCAGTGCTGACAGGATGGGCCTTAGCCCACCGATTCCTCAGTCCCGGAGGGACGATATAAAATAGCCGGGGGCGTAAGCCCTTGGAAAAAAAGAATTGTCTTGTTTCTCAAGCCCCGAAGGGGCGACACGGCATATATAGATAACCATCAAATAAAGGATAATAAATGAACAATAAACCCAAAATCGTCATCATCGGCGGTGTCGCCGGCGGGGCCTCCGCAGCCGCACGCGCACGCCGACTCAGCGAATCCGCCGAAATCATTCTTCTCGAACGCGGCCCCCATATCTCCTTCGCAAACTGCGGCCTGCCGTACCATATCGGCGGCGTCATCAAAGAACGACAAAAGCTCCTCGTTCAGACCCCCGAGGCGATGAAAAAACGATTCAACATCGACGTCCGCGTCAACACCGAAGCCGTCAAAATCGACCTCGCCCAAAAACACGTCGTCATAAAAAACCGCGCCGATAATCGTGAATATACGGAAACGTATGATTACCTCATCCTCAGTCCCGGCGCCGAACCCATTCGCCCGCCGCTTCCCGGCGCCGACGGCCCAAACGTCTTCACACTCCGCAATATGGCCGATATGGATGCCATCATCCAATTCATCCAAACCATTAAGCCGCGGCGAGCCGTTGTTGTTGGCGGCGGCTACATCGGCCTCGAAATGGCCGAAAATCTCATCCATCGCGGCATCCCCGTCACCCTCGTCGAACTCGAAAAACAGGTGATGTCGCCCGCTGACCCCGAAATGGCGTTTCCCCTCCATCAGGAATTAAAACTGGCTGGCGTTGACCTGCGCCTCGGTGTCAGCGTCACGGCGATTCACGGCGGCGGCAATGCGTTGTCCGTCCAGCTCAGCAGCGGCGACCAAATCGCCTGCGGGCTGGCAATTCTGTCCGTCGGTGTTCGCCCAGATTCAAAACTCGCCAAAGATGCCGGCCTCAATGTCGGCCCGCGCGGTGCCATTGCCGTTAACAACTTTATGCAGACCTCCGACCCGGCCGTCTATGCTGTCGGCGATACCGTCGAAGTCGAAGATTTCATCGGTGGATTCAAAACACAAATTCCCCTCGCCGGCCCCGCAAACCGACAGGGACGCATCGCCGCCTCACACATCCTCGGCCAAAAACTCCAATATAAAAAAACACAGGGTACCGCCGTCTGCAAAGTATTCAATCAGACTATCGCCATGACGGGCCTCAACGAAAAAACACTCGTCCGGCAAAATATCCCCTATGAAAAAATCTATGTCCATCCCGCCGACCACGCATACTATTACCCCGGCGCATCACCCATCAGCCTGAAATTATTATTCGACCCTAAATCCGGCAAAATCCTCGGTGCCCAGGCCGTCGGCTCCGCGGGCGTGGATAAACGCATCGATGTTTTAGCCGTCGCCATTCGCGCCGGCATGACCGTCTATGATTTGGAAGATTTGGAATTGTGCTACGCGCCGCCGTATGGCTCCGCCAAAGACCCTGTCAATTACGCCGGCTTCGTCGCCGCTAACGTCCTTCGCGGCGACGTCAAACTCTGCCACGCCGCCGAAACAATCAATCTCAAAGAAAATCAACTCCTCCTCGATGTCCGCACGGCAGGGGAGGTCCAGGCTGGAACCATTCCCGGCGCAATCAGCATCCCCATCGATGAATTGCGAAATCGCGTCGGCGAACTGCCAAAACACAAAGAAATCCTCGCCTTCTGCCAGGTCGGTCTGCGCGGCTATCTCGCCTGCCGAATCCTGTCCCAAAACGGCTTCAACTGCCGCAATCTCTCCGGCGGATACAAAACCTGGACCGCCGTCGTGTCATGAAAATAGTTTGCCGCAGGCGAACCGATGGCTTGTAGCGCTGCCGCCCCCGGCTGTGTCTCTTTCTCAAATCTCAAATATTCTCCCCCTTTGTGTTTCTCTGTGAATCTCTGTGGCAAAATATTATCTTGCGTAATCTGTGAAATCTGTGGTTCCAATCGTCAATTCCCTACGGCTCAAACTTCGGAATCCGATGACACGACACCGCCGCCCGCTCGGGGTTCTTGTCAAAATACTTCTGATGATACTCCTCTGCCTTCCAGAATGTCTTGGCCGGCACAACCTGCGTCACAATCGGCCGTTTAAAGGCTTTCTTTTTGGTTAAATCTGCAATCACGTCTTTGGCAATCTGCATCTGGTTGGGGTCGGCATAAAATATTGCCGACCGGTACTGTGTTCCCACGTCCGGCCCCTGACGGTCGCGCGTCGTAGGGTCGTGAATCTTAAAAAAGTATTCGACCAGCTTGCGATACGAAACCGCATTCGGATCAAACTCGATATGTACCACCTCAGCGTGCATCGTATCGCCCTCGCACACGCGCTTATACGACGGCTCATTTACCTTGCCCCCCATAAACCCCACTTCCGTCTTTATCACGCCCGGCACATGCTCATAGGCATACTGAGTCCCCCAGAAGCATCCGCCCGCGAATGTCGCAAACGCCGTTTTCTTGACAGGTTCCATCTGTTTCATCTCCGCTCTGGCCGCCGTTGGAGTATTTGCCGCGGTTGCGATATCGCCCGCCAACATAAAAACCGCGCTCATAAACCACATTGTCAGTAATGCCGGCATATCCACCTCTTTTCATCCTAATTATATAGCTTCTACGCCTCCCCGTCTCGTTTTGTTTTGGACGAAAAAAAAAGCCTCGTAGGGTAGGTAGTTTCCACCCATCTTTTTAGCCCGTCAGGGCGACATAATGTAGCCACGGGCGTCAGCCCGTGGTCAAAGAATCAATAAATGTATTCCCCGCCCCCGCAGGGGGCGACATAAAACCGCCGCCACCCGCCACTCTTCTCCCTTCATTCTTGAGTTCTTAAGTTCCTGGGTTCTTGTGTTCTTTTTTCTATCAACTATTCACTTTCTTGTCATTTAATACCGTCCCACTGTTTCCTCACGCCGCCCATAATTCACAAAAAAATACCGCAGCGCGTCAATCGGGTGGTCATACACTCCATCCTTGTCCGGCGTCTCACCCCCGCACGGCGGATAATGATAACACCGCATCGCCTCAATCCGCCGCTGGCACTTCGGACTGATCACCAGCCGGCTCTTCCCGCCCCCGGCCGTGATTCTTTCAATCGGCTTTCACAGTCCCCGAAAAGAACACCGCGTCAGACGGCATCGGGTCGTTCATTTCTTTCATTGCCTTCTTCATCGCATCATTCATTTCAATTAAAATATCGGAATACTTCGGGTCTTCCGCAAGATTGCGGATTTCCCAGGGGTCATTCCGCATATCGAAAAGCTGCACTTTGCGCGCCTGCGGATAACGAATCAGTTTCCATGTTTCAGTCCTGATCATCCGCTGTTTGTCCTCAAGCGCCGCATAAATGGTTTCATGCAGTTTTTTCTTTTGGCCGGTCATCAGCGGCACAAAGCTGGGAAACTCCACGCTGGAAGGAATATCGACTCCGGCCAATTCGCACGTCGTCGCAAACAGGCTCGGCAGATAAACCATCGCATCAATCCGTCGGCCTTTGGGAATACCCGGGCCGGACAGAATCAGCGGCACACGAATGGAATGTTCATACATGCTCTGTTTGCCCAGCAGTCCATGCTGGCCGATCGCAAGGCCGTTGTCGGAAGCGAAGACAATAATCGTATTCTCCGCTTTGCCGGATTTGTTCAGCGCATCGATAATCCGTCCAATCTGACTGTCCAGGTGGGTAATAATCCCGAAATACTCCTGAAGATGGACGTGTATCGCTTCCGGCGTACGCGGATAGGGCGCCAGAAGTTCGTCGCGGGTCTTGAAATCAAACAAATCGAAAGGATGTTTCGGTACAAAATTTTTCCAGTTCGGCATTTTATCGGGCGGATATTTGTCCACATATTCCTTCGGCGATTGACGCGGATCATGCGGAGCATTAAAGGCGACATGCATAAAGAAAGGCTTGTCGTTTTTCGAGGCATGGTTCTCAAGATAATCAATCGCCGCGTCCGCCCAGCGCACACTGCTGTGAACAATCTTGCCGTCCACATTCATCCATTGCCCCTGCCATTCGGGGTCGTACGGCGTCCAGCGGTTGCCCGGCGCGGGGCGGTGATAAGCCTGTCCCTTGGAATCGGTGGAAATCAGCATCCCGCCGTCCATCATCGGCCCGATGGTCTGAAATCCCTTAGTCAGGGCCTCTTTATTGATATGCCATTTGCCGGTAACAAAAGTATCATATCCTGCGCTGCCCAGCGTCTCGCTCCACAGGGGATACAATCTCTTGTTTTTGTCCAGACAGTTGCCGCCGTTTCCGCAATCCCAAAGATGCCGTCCGGTGACCACGGTTGCCCGGCTGGCGACACAAATCGCCCCATGAAAACCGCCCTGAATAAAACAATGACTGAATACAGTGCCGCCGGCGGCCAGCTTGTCCAGATTGGGTGTCTCGACATCCAGTTCCTTCATAATATGAATCGCCCGAAAAGTCTGGTCGTCGGAAAATAAAAACAGAATATTGGGCTTCCTTTTGGTTTTATCCGCTCCAAAAGTCGTTTTCGTCAGAGAAGAGGCAGTGCCCGAAGAGCCCGATAACAGCATCACAACACCTGCCCCGGCAGAACGTAAAAATGTTCGGCGATTCATATTTAATCCTTTCACTTTTCCCGGTTCAGATGGTGTGAATCGAAAATTCCGGGCGATAGTCTTTTTTCAAAAACGCGTTCGCTTCGGGCAGATTTGAAAATTCCCTCTTTTCCGCATCCCACAACAGCTTTTGCTGCATCAGTTTTTCACGCAGCTCTACCCGCAGCGCAATGTTCCCCATCAGCACGACCTCGGTCAAGTGTCCGGCGAACTCAAAATTCGACCCGGCCGGCTTGCCGCCTTTGCAAGCCTCGATCCATTCCTCGTAATGGCCGATGGACCGCGGCAGCGTCTTTGCCGGAGGCGTGTATTCCTTCATCTTTGTTTCCGGGATAATCCGCCCATTGAGTATCTTGCCCTTGTCGCCGATATAGAGTGTCCCGCCCGTGCCCATCATCTGTCCAGGCTCCAGTTCTTCAGGACGCGGAGGCTTCAATCCGCCGTCATACCAGGTTATTGTCACCGGCGGCATCTTCCCCCGCGAGGGGAATTCGTATGTCACCATCGAAGCGACCGGATACGATTCCGTATTCACACGGGTACAGCTTGCCTGCACCGAAAGCGGATATCCCAGTTTCAGCGCCCGGAAGACCGGGTCCATCGCATGACAGCCGATATCACCCAAAGCCCCCGTGCCGAAATCCCACCAGCCCCGCCATTTGAACGGATGGTAGGCCGGGTGATACGGCCGCCGCGGTGCCGGCCCAAGCCACAAATCCCAGTCCAGATGCTCGGGCGCCGACGGCGCATCCGTCGGACGGTCAACGCCCTGCGGCCAGTACTCCCCGAATACGCCCTGCATCGGACGGTCCGTCCAGATATGCACCTGGCGGACAGGCCCAATCGCACCGTCGGAGATAAATTCCTGAATCAGCCGCGTTTGTTCGGACGCCTGTCCCTGATTGCCCATCTGGGTGGCGACTTTCATTTCGGCCGCAACCTTGCGCATCAGGCGGGTTTCCTCGACCGTATGCGTCAGCGGCTTTTGGCAGTACACGTGTTTTCCCATCTTCATCGCCGTCAGCGCGATAAGTGCGTGCGTATGGTCAGGCGTGGCGATTACGACCGCGTCGATGTCGTTCTGTTTGTCTAACATGTGGCGGAAATCACGATATCGCTTGGCCTGTGGAAACATCTCGAATGTCCGTGCGGCGTAGCGGTCGTCCACATCGCACAAGGCCGCGATATTCTGAGAACTGACGCTGAGGGTGTCCGAATGGCCTTTGCCGCCGATACCGACACAGGCGATATTCAGTTTGTCGTTGGCGGAGGGCTGGTTCGGGTCGCCCAAAACGCTCTTTGGAACGAAGGTGAAAAGCCCAACAGCGGCGGTTTGTTTGATGAGACTTCTTCTTGAAAGCGTGCCGGTTTTAAACTCAGACTGTGACATTGCATGTTTCCTGTATTGAAATGATTTCGTACTTTTCAATTCACATCCCCCGTTTAACCGCTTGGAAACCACCATCTTCTCCTCTCGGATCCAAGGATTCTACGGCAATCCGCCCAAACAGTCAAGAGCAGTTGTTTTGTATTTTTTCCTTTTATCTGCGTAAGCTGTGGTTTCTCTTTTATGACTCAATACAGTCCTGCGGTTTCCTCCTGTCGTCCATAATTCACAAAAAAGTACCTCAGCGCGTCAATCGGGTGGTCATACACCCCGTCCTTGTCCGGCGTCTCGCCCCCGCACGGCGGATAATGATAACACCGCATCGCCTCAATCAGCCGCTGGCACTTCGGACTGATCACCAGCCGGCTCTTCCCATCCCCGGCCTTCAGCGCCCGACGAATCAGCTCAAGCCCTTCCAATACCGCACTGGGCCTGTGTTTGCATCGAATCCCCATCGCCGCCAGCTCCCGCACCGCGCTGGTCCCCGTCACATCATTCCGGCACGCACCCGCTGGGTCGCAAAACGTCATTATTTCCTTTGACCCACCCCCCGGCGTCCGCCGCAGCACCTCCGCTCCGTTCTCCGCAATCATCGCCCGCGTCTTCATATACTCATCAATCACGCGCACCCCGCCCGCCGCATCTGCCTGTATCCACAAACACACAAACGGATTCGAATACCCGAAATCCATCGCCCGGTACAGCGGCAGATTCGCATCATACCCAACTTCCGCAATGTGCACCCTCGGTTCAAACTCCGCAAACACCACATTGTCCAGCTTTGGCCGCAGGCACAGCATCTCCGTCTCAAACGCCGCCCGGCTGCTCCGCCGCATCTGGTCGATCACATCGTCAATCCGCAGATGTCCCGCCGCACGCTTCGCCCGCCCGCCACAATCACCCCACAGCACACATTGCGAACAGCTTCGCTCCCCGCATCGCTCAATCGCCTCCCACACGCACCACCGAAACAGTTTCGTCACAGATGAATTCATAGCTGTAGGGTGGGTCATTGACCCACCAAAATTTTCACCATGTCCCGTCGCATCAATCAGCTTCCGCATAATCCCGTACGGCTGGTGCATCGTGCTGAACACCTCCAGTGCTCCACGAATCCGCGAGTCGCTTTTGGTAATAAACTGCGCCCCCGTCGCATACACCTCCGACCGAAACAACTCCACCTCATCGCACCGCAGCTTATGAATATGCCGCCCGCGCACACTCCGCGCCGAATGCGACAGCACCTCCACATCCGACCCGTTGACAAACCGGCACTTCCCCTCGTTGGCCTTGCCCCGCACAAACTCCGCGAATCCGCCCTCGACATAATCGCGCAAATAATCATACATTCGGCACGACTGGTCCAGCGACCCCGCCAGTATCCGCGTCTTGCACCCCGGCTTAAAAATACTGTCCAGCAATGTCGCCGCCGCCGCAAGTTTAGTCTTCCCGCCGCCCCGGCCCGCCCACACAATACAATCCGCTGTCTCATTTCGCGCCGCCGCCTCCGGCAGACCCGCAAAATCGCAACTGTACGAATGCCACAGATAATCCAGTGGCGCATCATGCCCCTCGCACACCGCGCACCCCGGCACATCAATCCCCAAAAACACCTTCACATACCGGCGCAATTGCTCCCGCGACCTCGGCCGCCGCCGTCGAATCTCCTCCAGAACAGAATAAATTCTCGCTTTGTCATTCCCGCGCAGGCGGGAATCCAGAATACGTATGCGCATAAATGCTCCTTCCTGTAATAATCATTTTATAATCATCAATCCCCCGGCTGGGTGGTACGCTCAAGCGTATTTGTCGCGTCGAAGCGCAGCGAAGACAGAAGCTTGCCCATGAACGAAACCAAAAATCGTCAATCTGCAATTCCTCTCCACTCGCCTTTTCCCCCCACAAAAAAATGCAATATCTTGCTTTCTCAAAGAGTCCTGCTTGTATAGTATAGATTGTCGTTAATGAAATCTTAATATATAGGAAAGGACTGGAGATGAACAAACTCAAATTAACTGTGGCCGTGTTGATTCTATGTTCTTTTACCGCAACGCTTTACGCCGCCGATGCACAGGCCTTCTGGCCGAACTGGCGCGGCCCCGAATTTACCGGCGTCGCCCCCGGCGCAAACCCCCCGACAACCTGGAGCGAAACACAAAATATCAAATGGAAAGTCAAACTCACCGGCGACGGTTCCGACGGCAGTCCGATTGTCTGGAAAGACAAAATCTTCTTCCAGACCGCCGTCAAGACCGACCAGCCCGCAAAAGAAGCCTCAAGCGTAAGCGCGGGGATAGATCGCAGTCTCCCTGTGCCAGAAGAGCCGATTTCCCAACCCCTGATAACAGCCGCCGAAATGGCCCCGCCACCGCCCGGCGGCCAGAGGGACCGGGGTCAGCAGCGCGCCGGCGGCATGGGCATTCAGAACCCAACCAATATCTATCAATTCAACCTGGTCTGTATGGATAGGAACACAGGCAAAATCCTCTGGGAAAAAACCGCCCGCGAGGCCCTCCCTCATCAGGGTCACCACCCCGACCACGGCTTCGGTTCGTTTACGCCAGTAACCGATGGTAAATTCGTCTGGGCTCAGTTCGGCTCACAGGGTATGTATTGCTTTGACTTCGACGGCAAACTGGTCTGGAAGAAAGACCTCGTCCAGATGAAAACCCGCTTCGGCGAAGCCGGCTCGCTGGCAATCGCAGGCGACGCCGTCATCGTTGTCACAGACAATGAAAACGAATCCTTTATCTGGGCCTTCAATAAAACCACCGGCGAAACAATCTGGAAAAAACAGCGAGATGAACAAACAACACACGCCACTCCCCTGGTCCTGACTGTCAACGGCAAGATGCAAATCATCGTCAGCGCCACCAATAAGATTCGCTCGTATGACGCCAAAACAGGCGAGACAATCTGGGAATGCGGCGGCATGACGCAAAATGTCATCCCTACACCGGTTGCCGATTCCGAAATGGTCTTCTGCGCCAGCGGCTTTCGCGGCAGCAGCTTAATGGCCATCAAACTCGGCCGCACCGGGGACCTGACCGACACCGACGCTGTCGCATGGCAGGTCAAGGAAGCCGCGCCCTATGTCCCGTCGCCGATTCTGTATGACGGCAAGCTCTATGTCTTCTCGGTCAACGACGCGATCCTGTCCTGCTACGACGCCAAAACCGGTAAAGCGTTTTATGCCAAACAGAAACTCGACGAGATGAAAAAAATCTATGCCGCACCCGTCGGCGCCAACGGCAATGTCTATTATGTCGGACGCAACGGAGTGACGTATGTCCTGAAAAACACTGACAAATACGAAGTCGTCTCCATCAACAAACTCGACGACGGTCTTGACAGTACACCTGCCGTTGTGGATAACGAAATTATCCTCAAAGGCAAACAATACATGTACTGCATCGCCGAAAAAAAACAATAGCGTGGAGCGCAAGCGACACGATTTTTTTATGTAGCACAGCCGCCCCCGGCTGTGAAATTTCAGACTTGGTGCCATGCCCACGCTTGCGTGGGCATGTTTTTTTGTAGCATAGCCGCCCCCGGCTGTTTTTATTTTTCAATCATCAATCGCCTGCCCTCCCGCCATAAACTCCAATATCTTCTCCGCCTGCTCATCGCTTATCTCAACGGTCGGAGCCGCAATCGTCTTGTCTTCCCCATCCTGTACCGACAACTTCAAAATATCTAAACACGCCTTCCGCCCCGTCTCTCCATCGGACTCCGCCAGCTTCGCCAGCTTTTCCGCCGCCGCGGGCGCCGATTGTGCCAAACGTATCTGACTGTTCTGCCGCGACGACTCTATCCGCGCATTCATCTCATCCACAAACAGCATCTCGCCCAGCCATCGCCGGTAATCACTTCGGCGAATCTTATGCCGTTCCAGTAAGTCGAACACCGAATAGTTCCCGCCTGTAAAATCCGCCAAAAACAATTTCTGCTTCGGACTCAACTTCTTTTCCTTCATAACTTCTCCTTCCCTTGTCATTCCCATTTTTTTCTGTCATTCCCGCGACCTGTCCCGCCATAGCCTTGGCGACGGCGGATGCCTTTTTCCTTTTCTGCGTTCTCTTTTACCTCTGTGTTTCTCTGTGAACCTCCGTGGCAAAATTTATTCTGTATAATCTGTGAAAGCTGTGGCTCCAAATCGTCAATTAATTCCTCTTGCCCCAGCCCAAGACATTTCGTACAATAACGATTATCTAAAATCCGTCTTGTAAGGAGACTCGTATGGCTGACAAACTGCCCTCTGCACGGTTTCGCCGGCAATTGAAGGAACAATTGCCCCTCCTCCAGTCCGAAGGCTTGATTTCACCCCAGCAAACCCAGGCCCTCTCCGACCGCTACCGACTCACCGCCCTCGGCTCCGAAGCCACCAATACGCTACTCATGACCATTTATACCATCGGTTCGGTGCTCATCGGCATCGGCGTCATCAGCTTCGTCGCCGCGCACTGGAACGACATCGGCCGCGACACAAAAATCATCATGCTCGTTTCCGCCATGCTCGCCGCCCACATTGCCGGCTTCTGTCTCTGGCGGCTTCATGGCGGGTATCCCAAACTCGGCCACACGCTCGTCCTTTTGGGCACGCTCATCTTCGGTGCCAACATCGGCCTTATCGCCCAGATCTTCCACATCTCCGGCAATCCCGAAAATGCCTTTATGGCATGGTCGCTCGGCGCCGTTGTTATCGCCTATGCTCTACGCAGCGTCCCCAACGCCGTACTCGCCGTCGTTCTTGCCATCATCGCCGTGTTTGCCGGCGCATCACATTCGCCGCACTATACGCATGCGTGGTTCCCGCTGGCCGCGATAATTCTTTTCGTCCCCTTTATCTATTACACAAAATCCCGCTGGACGCTGTGCTCAGCCTTACTCCTCCTGACACTGGCGCTTCCCTATACCTTCGCGCGAAAAGGCGGCGGCGAATTCAGCACTGTCTCCGGTGCCTCTCTTGCCGGCGTTCTGTTCTTTGCATGGGGCACACTCAGCCGGCAAAAGGAACGCTGGTCTTTCATCTCGCCCCCGGCATGGACGTTTGGCGTCATCGCCGCATCTTTCGCTTTATACTTATGTTCATTCTTCGATTTTTGCAGAAATCTTCTGCCTCACTGGCAAATGTCTCCATTCACCTCTTTCTCAACATTTTCCGTAGTCGCCGTGATACTTCTGATTGCCGCCGCGGCCCTCTGGCTGTTTTCACTTACCAAAACCGGCACGATCATCGTATTTCTTCTGCAGGCTGCGACGGCGTTGACACTCATTCTTGCCGCCGCGCTGCCGTGGTTTGTTCAGCCCTATACCATAGCGTTTTCAGCCAATCTGCTTTTAATTCTGCTGATTATCCTGCTGTTTTGTGCGGCGTTTGCCTGTGAAGACCGCCGCGTCTTCTGGGCCGCCGTCCTCCTGGCCGCGCTGCTCATCCTCGGCCGGACAATCGAATACGAAACCGAACTGCTCATCAAAGCCGTCATCTTTACCGCCTGCGGCGTCGGCATCATCGTCGCCGGCGTTCTCTTCGAACGCTTCCTCAAATCAAGGAGGGCTGTCTAATGACTAAAACAAAAACCACATTCCTGTTTCTCGCCGCCGTCATCGTGCAGTTGGCCATCCTCGCGCTCGTCCCGGCCAAACAAATTTATGCCCGCGCGACCGGCCGGCTCATTACGCTCAAAGTCGTCCCTGTGGACCCCTACAACATCCTCAGCGGACACTACATGACCCTCGGCTACAAAATTGCCCAAATGCCCTCTGACCCGCGGCAGCTTGATGGAAGACAAATCCCCGTCTATGTCGTCTTGAAAGAAGACCCCAACAAACTCTGGGTCGTCGATTCAGTCAATAAGCAGAAGCCGTCGTCCATCCCGCCCGATAAATTACTCATTCGGGGCCGAACCTCTTACCGTGGAATCGAATACGGCATCGAAGCCTTTTTCGTCCCCGAGGATAAACGCGAAAAAATCGCCGCCGACTTCCGCGCCAACCAGAACAATGCCCGCGCCGAGATCAAAGTGGACCGCTTCGGCAATCCCGCCCTGATAAAACTCCTCCTCGGCGACAACACTTACGAATATTAAAAAGCGGAACAAATAATTAGGGTGGGCCTATAGCCCACCCTTTTCCCTAATCTGCGTAATCTGTGAAATCTGTGGTTCCTTTTTTATGTACTCGCCTTAACCTCCGTCACAATTTTCCGCGTCTCCGCCGATTGTCCCGCCTGCGCATCCTTAAACGCTGCCGCCTGCGACGGACAATTTTCCTTGAACAACTCATTACCCTCTATGATTTCCTTTAAGGCTTTGGATTTCTCCCGCGCCTGCTTCAAAAACTGCGTCGCTCGAATCCCATATACCCCGCCCAACAATCCCGCCAGCCCGATTCCCAGCTCCATCGCGAATCCCGCCAGCCCGATGCCCAGCTCCATCGCGCCGTCGGCCATCTCCCACATCCCCGGCCGCTCCATACTCTGCTGATACGCCGTCGCCGCAATCGCCGTCTCTGTCGCAAATCCTTCCGATGGGTGCCATGGCCACGCTTGTGTGGCCATGCTGGAATCTCTCGGCATCCCGTAATCCGCCACAAACGCCCGGCTTTGCTGGCTCGCCAATCCCGTCAATCCCTGCAACTGAGGCGACGTCTCTTCCGCCTTTGCCTGTGCCGCCGCCAGCTCCGTCACCCGCCAGTGCAGGTATGCATTCTGTTTCTGCTCTTCCTTTGCCGCAAACCGAAACCCCTCGCACCCGCTCAGCACCACACACACCGCTAACACAACCACACACAATACCTTCTTCATAAAACTCCTTCCTTTCTTTGAATTAAAAATAATAAAAATGGTTTTGTACAAATTCCGCGATACAACCCCGTCGTCTCCAATTGTATCTCTTTCTCTAATCTCAAATTTTTTCAAGCTTCTCCTTAATCATCAATTAACAATCAGCAATTTACAATAAAAACACCCTATTAACTTGTCAAAGAATCCCCCGATGATGTCGCAAGCCGTCCCCCCGAAAGAACCTTTAGCCCTGAGCCTGCCGAAGGGGAACATGAGGGAGCTGTTTAATCAGCTATACGCCCTTGGCGGATTCCTTAGTTTTGCCTTTTAACTTTTGAATTTTGATTTTCTATCGTCCTCAGCCTGTACTCCTGTGCCGTTGTCCGTTCCTGCAATTGCTCCATCTTCTCGCAGAATTTCTCCTGTGCCGCCAAAAGCTGCTTCACATCCCGTCCGAGTAAATCCAATTGCCGCTGCAAATTCACCCAGCTTCCCACAATCAGCCCCGCCAGCATCAGCAGTTGCACCAGCGCCGACACATTCATCCGTTTATCAAATTGCCATCGATTCATTTGCATCTCCAATCTTCAATCGAAAATCGACAATCGTCAATTCTCACTCCCTCACCAATCGCACGCTCCCGCCGAGAATCACTTTTTCCGCCGCGCCGTCGTGTTCCACATCCAGCGTAATCCTCGCCTGGCCGCGAGCCTCTTTATAAAGACCCATATAATAATCCCGCTTCTGCGCATAGGTCTTTTTCTCGTCTTCCGTTCCGCCCAGCGTCCCAAACACCATCGCCAGCACGCGATACGCGCTGAGCAAATGCAGCGGCGTCGCATCGCAAATATCCTCCACGCCGTAAGTCGTCTCCGCCATACCCGGCCGCAGCCCAAACCACCCGGCGATTTCAACCAGTGCCTCCGCCGCCTGCGGCGCAAACGTCACAATGCGATAAATCAGCCCGGACGCCGTTCCCACTGCAATCGGCGCCTGCTCGGCATCGCTGCGAACGACGGAAATCGTAAGCTGCGTCGCCGAATCGACGGAGACAATCTCATAAGTCGCGTTAATCGTTCCGTCTAAACTCTGCAGAAAAATCACGCCCCCGGCCGTCGCGCCTTTATTGATAAAATCGCCGCCCGCCGCGCTGAAACTCGTGCCGCTGACAACCCCATTCGTTCCCTTGCCAAGAACCTGCCCGCCAAAAATCACCTCCGCAAACAGCCCCGGCTCAAACTTCACCAAATCCGCATCTCTCGAAAACAATTTTTTCGAAAACAATTCCATAATCATTCTCCTTATTTTGTCATTCCGGATTTAATCCGGAATCCAGCTTGTAGGTTGGTGGTTTCCACCCACCTTTTTAGCCCTTTAGGGCGACATAATATAGCCACGGGCGTCAGCCCGTGGTTAAAGAACAGTAGATACATTCAAGCCCCCGCAGGGGGCGGTATATTCTTCCAACTTTTTTTATCTCTGTGTAATCTGTGAAATCTGTGGTTTTTCAGTACCATAGAAAAAGGTAGGGTGGGCTTTAGCCCACCGCCACCTAAAACTAAGAACTATCCTTTGTTCAGCCCCTTGATCAATCCATGGGCGGCTTCGTTTTTCAGCTCCAGCGTGTATTCGCCGATCAGTTCGCCGCACTCATAATCGCCCGCCGACGCCAGCGGCTTAAAGTGAAAACTCCGACCCGCCAGCGGCAATACGCCGATGCGCGAAGAATCCAGCAGCAAAACCATATCCTGCGGAATCCACCGTGTGGCGATGATGCGGCACACGCCGAAATCGGACTGGTACAGACTTACCATATCGCGGTACGTGGTGTCGTCGGCGCCATAGCTGCGCGAACCGGACAAAAAGGCGTTGATTTTGCGCTTTTGATAACCGTTGACGACAATCAGGTCGATATGGCTGTTGCTGTTCTCCCAGATTTTTCGCAGCACGTAATTGATTTTGGTCTCATCAAGGTCCGCGCCCGTCGGAAAACCCGACTGCCCGACAGAAAACGCATGTGTTGCAAGATGCGGAATAATCCCCTTCATTGTCCGACGCACCGCGTCGCTGCCCTGTGGATTGGCAGTCGGCTGACCGCCGTTGATGACCGTGTTTTCCAGGTCGCGCAGCATCTCTCGCAGCCGTTCCTGTTTCTGGTAATCTAGTTCATCCGCAAGCCCAAGCTGATTGGCCGCAAGGTCCGTCCCGCTGACTTCGACCGCCGCAGTGAAAATCTGTGTGTAGTTGCTTTTCCGGCTCCGGGTGGTGAACCGCACGGCCGGCTTGTCCGCTCCTTCGAGAGCGGCGTTGCCCAGAATGTTGACGGTCTGCAAATCAACCAGTGCCTGCGGGGTCGTACCCGCGTACCCCCGAACGACCGTCAGCGTATTACCGCTGACATTCGTCACCAGCATCAATTCACGCGACCCCTCGACCTGAATCTGGTCGCCGATACGAAACCGGCTGCCGTATGCAACGTCAAACTGCGTGTCCGTCGTGGGATTGACAATAGAATCATCGTCAATACTGTCTTTGTTCGGCAGCAGTTCGTCCTCCAGCCACTGGTGATACGTGCTGTGGGCCGCCCGCATCGGGTCGCCCAGCGCATCCAGCAGCGGCGTTTCATATGGCGAAATAATCCCAATCAAATCCGATACATCTTCCGCCAGTTCCGGAAGATTCACGCCCGCCGAATATGTCGCTTTTCCTGTAAATGCCATAAATAATTTCTCCTTCCTTAATTTTGATTTTTAACTTTTGCCTTTTGATTTTCGATTTCATCGACGCAAAAATGGCATTGTCATAGTTTGCTTTACTGCTTTTAATGTAGTCTGCGTCTTGCCTTCATATACTCCATCAGTTCCGTTCTGCCGGCCGTTTGCGCCGCCTTGCTTGCGGCATTCTTCAGGCCTTGCCGTGTCGCGGCTGATTTGTCTTTCATCCCGCGCGTACGCGAAAAAGCGGTTGTGTCGGTCAGCGTCTCGAACAAGTACGGCTTGTCCCGCCGCAACTGCTCGATGACTTTATCCGTATCGGCCTTTTCATCGCCTGCCAGCCTGTCTTTGACAACCAGCAGAGCCGTGTCTGCATCCGCGGCCCCGGCCGCAAGAAGTTTCTCTTTGAGCGTTTGCTCTTTTTGTGTCTGCGAAAGCCGCTGCTCCAGGTGCGTCTTCTGCGTTTCCATTTCCCCCAGTTTTCGCTGTGCCTCCGCAAGCTCCTTTTCTGCCGCCTGTGCCCGTTTGCGGTACCGAATCGCTTCCGCCACCGGCACAAATTTCTCCTCGCCCATACTCGTGTCCTCCGACACACTCTCGACCTTCAGGTCAACTTCTGTCATAATCATTTCTCCTTTCTGAATCTTTTTTGAGTAAACTTTATCTTTTATTGACACGATAAGTGCCATGCCCACGCTTACGTGGACATGTTTTTTGGGTAGGGTGGGCCGTGCCCACACGGACAATTTTAACGTTGTTTTCTTGTAGGCTGGGTGGTTTTTCTTTTGTCATTCCGGCGAAAGCCGGAATCCAGTTACGTAGAATGTTTCCGTCTGTTCTTTGGAATTTTGGTAATTAGAATTTGTTTGGGATTTTGGGCTTCGAATTTCGGATTTAACTTTCCTTTATCTGTGTAATCTGCGAAATCTGTGGTTCCTCAGTTTTGCCTTTTTCCTTTTACCTTTTTACTTGACATCGTATCCCAGCTCTTTCAGAACCTTGTCGCTCGTTACGCCCAGCTCCAATTTGAGTTTCGCCTGCTGAAGTTTTTCCGACTCATCCTCCGGCAGCGGATTTGGAAAAACAATATCCACTTCCCGCTCTTCGGGGCTTGTTGCATAAATCCCCGCCCGATCAAGAATCTCCAGAATCATCCGCCCGATACATTTAACCCCTTGGCTGTAGCAGAATTGCTTCCGCGCCGTCTTGGTCAGCATCCCCATAAACGTCATCTTCAATGCCATCCCGCTGGTCAGGTTGCCAAGTTTGTTTTTCAGCACGCCCGCCACCACCGGCGTTACGCCGCTGATTTTGTCCATCGCCTCACGAATCTCGCTGATATGCTCACTCTCGCTCGGCGAGGCGCCGTCGCCGCCGAACTCCTCAATCGTTGCGTCCAGATTGTCCGTGCACCACATCCGCCCCGGCGCCACGGGCTTATCCTGCAACCCTTCCAGCCCCTTAAGAAGATACATCTTAAATGATTGAAACGTCAACCGGCTGGCCCGGTCGGAAAGCCGTGTGTTCAGCTCATCCTGCAATCCCAGAAGCTGCTCCACGTCGCTCAACCCCTCGTAAAAATAAGGCTGAGCCAGATTTTGAATATGAACGACCGGCACAAAACCGAATGGGTTGACCGATTGCGACACCAACTCAAAATTCTCATACCGCTGCCACGCCGTCGCCCCGATAACCTCCGTCACCGCCGTCGTCTTGCGTCGCACGGAAATTCCTTTGTTGCGAACCAGCCGCATCACAAAATTATCTTGCCGGCTGATTTCATTCTGGGCCTGATGGAAATGCTGAATGTAATACTGAATCCGGCGATAATCATTTTCATCCAGGACCGGCAGTGCCCGCGGAGCTTCTATCAGTTCCAAATCGATAGTCGCTGCCTGATGCAGGGTGTACTGAAATGAATCAGAAGTGAGACGAGAGGTGCCGGCCGGTGTCTGACCGGCAAAGCGGGATAGAATAGCTTGACTTGGCCTGACTAAGCAATCCACAAAACCATAGACGCTCCCGAGCACCGCCATATCCTGGTAAAAGCCGTATCCGCCGTTGGCATCGACCACAGCTTTTAATATCTGTTCGATTTCTCTGCGCCGCTGCGCATCCGACGACCGGCTGACTAATTTAACGCCCTTGCCGAATAAAAAATCCACCATCACGTTAATCCGCCAGGTGATGTCGTTTTCAATCACCACTTCCTTGCGCCGGATATCGCTCAGCTTTTCACCCGTCTCTAAGCCGCCGTCCGCCGAATAGACGACCCCCGTGATCCGCGAAGGCAGACCGACTTCCTGTGCCTGCATATAGGTTCGTGCCGACTCGGAAAGTTTTGCCGTTCCCCCGACGGGCGCAGTCGGATTCTGGTAATATTCCCATAGCCGCAGAAAATGAGCATGATTCTCCGGCCATCGTTCATCAATCAGCCACCTGACAAAATCCTCTTTCAGTTGACCGTCGCCGAAAATTTGAAAATCAAACGCCATCTGAAATCTCCTTCCTTAATTCAATTTTGTCACTTCAGTTTTCGATACCTTCACATACCCCATCGACTTGCACGGCCGTGTCGGAAAAACCGAAATATTTAAGGGCAAAAAAGACGTAAGTCCTGTATTTACAAGGAGAAAAAATTTTTCATTTTTCCTCAATGCAGCAAAATAGTGCTATTGTAAATGTTCCGATGTGGAGATGACGGATGCGGATTCCCGAAAACACGCCCGGCAGTTCTAAATATAAGATGAGAATAGAGATAAAGAAAACAGCTAAACCAAAAATATATTGATGGCATTCAAGTAATAGAAGCAAAAATCAGACGTTGCGTACATTTTTCTGGTTTCGCGGTTTTTAGATAACCCAATATATAACAATTGGTTATGGATAAAAAGATGAAAAAATAATCGCAGAAACCCAAAATTTCAGCAGGCTCGAATGGCCGCCCCCCCCCTTGGTTCACCCTATGGCCGGATAATATAATGGCCCCATCAATGGGGCACGAGGAATTAACACGGTTTTGGAGGATGGAGATGTGTCTGTTTTTTTCTGACCCCGAAGGGGTCAAATATAATAGCCGGGCGTAGAAACGCCCGGAAAGAATCTAAAAGCCCCCTTTTTCAACGAAAAAAAGGGCTTTCTCCGTGTTTTTCGCGGCTTAATGGCTCATTTGTTGTTTTGGACGCACAAAGTCTTGTATAATTACAAAAAACCCTTGCAAAACTTTACTGAAAGGGTATACTCTTCCCTTCTCAATAACTACTAATCTGGAGATAAAAGCAATGAAGAAAGATATTCATCCGAAATATCAGGTAGTAAAGGTTCGCTGTGGTTGCGGCAATACCTTTGAAACCCGCAGTACGGCCAAAGAAATTCATGCCGAAATCTGCTCGATGTGCCATCCGTTTTACACCGGCAAGCAGAAATTCGTCGATACCGCCGGACGCATCGAACGGTTCCAGAAGAAATTCGGCCAGGGCCAGGATTACTTCAAAGCCAAAGAGGAAAAGCCCGGAAAGAAAAAATAGCTCCCATCTTGGTACAAGACATTGCGCTGTCGAACGTAATTTACAAATTACGAGTTGGCAGCGCAATTTTTTTACGGTCAACGGCCGTCGGTATGCCGCACAATAAATAAGGAAACCTCTAAAAATCGCTAAAATACAAGCCCGGAGCGTCAGCGACAGGGCAAAAAACGAGTTGTTAGAGGTTCCCATAACGCGCACCTCAAACGAGGATTTTTGGATGGAACAAGTCAACCAGGCACTGATAGCAAAATTGGAACAGCTCAACATCCGGTATGTGGAGATTGAGAATAAAATCTCGCAGCCGGATATTGCTTCCACTCCCGCCAAATTTGTCCCGCTGACAAAAGAGCAGGGCAAGCTGCGTCCGATGGTGGAGAAATACCGCCGACTCAGGGAGACGCTTCGTCAGGCCGCTGATTCCAAGGCGATGGCTCAGGACACTGCCGCCGACCCGGAGTTTCAGGAGATGGCGCGTCAGGAAGCCAGCCTGCTGACCGCGCAGGCCGACAAGCTTCTTGAGGAAATCAAGGACACCCTTGTTATGGCCGACGACCCCGGCCGACGACGATGCGATTGATTCGGTAATTCTGGAAATTCGCGCCGGCACCGGCGGCGAGGAAGCCGCACTCTTTGCCAAGGATTTGCACAATATGTACACTCGCTACGCCGACAAAATGGGCTGGAAGGTCGAAACGATGGATTTTTCAACGACCGACCGCGGCGGCTTTCGCGAAATGATTTTGACCGTCAGCGGTCCGGGCGTCTGGACGCATCTGGGATATGAAGGCGGCGGACATCGCGTCCAGCGCATCCCCGAAACCGAATCGCAGGGTCGCGTGCATACCTCCGCCGCGACTGTCGCCGTGCTGCCCGAGCCGGAGGAAGTGGATATGGACATCAAGCCCGAAGACGTGATTGAGCATGTCAGTTGTGCCGGCGGCCCCGGAGGACAGAATGTCAACAAGGTCGCCTCCGCCATCAAGCTCGAACATATACCCACCGGCATTACCATCAGTATGCGGGACGAACGCAGCCAGCACAAAAACCGCGCCAAGGCCTGGCGTATTTTACGCGGACGCATCTTCGAGTATTATCAGAAAAAGGCCGTCGCCGACCGCTCCCAGCAGCGCAAAACCATGATCGGTTCCGGCGACCGCTCCGAACGTATTCGAACCTACAATTTTCCCCAGAATCGCCTGACGGATCATCGCATTAATTTGTCGCTCTATAGCCTCGATAAGATTATGATGGGAGAACTCGATGACGTAATTGCGGCGCTGAAAGATTACGACAAACATCTGCGATTGCAGAATCTGACCCTGTAAAAGTTTGCAGTTCAACAAACTAAGAACTTAGAACTAAAAACTATTTATGATTATTCTCGTCACCGGCATGGTCGGCATCGACAAAAAGCAGTACCTTACGGAGGTCTGCGAGCTGGCGCGTCGGCAGGGCAAGGACGTCCTGCTTTGCAATGTCGGCGACCGAATGTACGACGAAGCGCCGGATATCACCCCGGGACACATTCTCGACATCTCACTTCAACGACTCCATTCGCTGCGCCGCAGCATCTTTAAGGACATTATCGCCAAAGCGCAAACGCATGAACATATTATCGTCAACACCCACGCGACCTTCCGCTGGCGTCATGGCCTTTTTCCCGCCTTCGACTTTTACCAGATTCGTCAGTTGAATCCGGATTTCTTCGTCTGCATGATAGACAGCATCGAGCCGCTGCATGTCCGCCTCACCGCCGAACATCACATTCGCCATTCGCTCAAAGACCTCATGGTCTGGCGCGAGGAAGAAGTGCTCGCCACCGAAATGATGCAGAAGGGCACCAACGAAGATGCGCCGTTCTATTCTCTGTCGCGGGGCATGGGGCAGGGGACCGCGGAAATGTTTTACCGTCTTGCCTTTGAGCCGTGGCGAAAAAAAGTGTATCTCAGCTTCCCGATGACTCACGTTGCCGGCTTGACCGATGTGCTGGCGGAAATCAAACGTTTCCGTGAGACAATGAAAGAGTTATTTGTCTGCTTCGACCCCGGCGATCTCGAAGAAGCCTACCTGCCCTACTACGCCGAACAGGCCGCCAAAGAAGGGAAAAAGGGTATTGAGCTGGAAGTCCTCGGACAAAAATTCTGCCTTGAAGTCGGCGAAATTAAACAAATTCAGCGGGATATCAACAGCCAGATTTACGCCCGCGATTTCGCACTCATCGACCAGGCTGATCGGATTATCAGCTATATTCCCGAACTGCCCGACGGGATGCCGGCGATATCCAGCGGCGTGGAACGCGAACTGCAGCACGCCCATGAGGCAAGCCGGGAGGTGTATATCATCTGGAAACCCCGCAAAGAGCCGTCGGTATTTGTCACACAGACAGCGACAAAGGTTTTTGGCTCAACGGAAGAACTGTTACGGCATTTTTCAAAAGAATAAATAAAAGTGGGTCAATGACTCACCCTGCGAAATTGGATTTCTGTGTTTACAGAATTATTCAGGAGAGTTTTATGCGATTGACATTATCACTATTGGCGGCGATAACTTTAGTTGGCTCTATCGTGTACGCCGGGGACATTTCTGACGAGCAGGCACGACAGGCGATGAAAACCATCTCGCCTCATCCGCGTTTGCTGTGGCTTGCGGGGGCGGAAAAAGAAATGAAAGCCCGCGTCGAATCCGACCCGATTGTCAAAGCTCTCTATGACGATATTCGCAGCCAGGCCGATCTGATGCTGACTGCCGAACCGATCGAACATGTCAAAATTGGAAAACGGCTTTTAGACAAGTCCCGCCTGTGTTTAAAACGTGTGGCTTATTTATCCTTCATGTACCGGATGACGGGACAGAAGCAATACTTGGACCGGGCCGAGAAGGAAATGCTGACGGCGGCGGGATTTTCTGACTGGAATCCGTCGCATTACCTGGATACGGCCGAAATGACGGCGGCGCTGGCCATCGGCTACGACTGGCTGTATGCGGATTTGTCGCAGGAAACGCGGGCGAAAATCCGCAAGGCGATTGTCGAAAAAGGCATTCATCTCTCTCTGAATTCCAAAGAGAGTAGCACAACCTGGTGGATTAACGCCACAATGAACTGGAACCAGGTCTGCAATGGAGGATTGACACTGGGGGCGCTTGCGATTGCCGAAGATGAACCGGCGCTTGCTGAAACCATTATCCATCGTTCGGTCAATGGTGTACAGAAAGTCATGGATGTCTATCTGCCTAATGGAGTGTATCCGGAGGGACCGAGTTACTGGGGTTACGGCACGGTATATAACGTTCTGATGATGGCGGCGCTGGACACGGCCTTAAAAACGGATTTTGGATTGTCAGACAATCCGGGTTTTTCCAAAAGCGGTGTCTTTTATCTGCAGATGACCGGCCCGACCGGCAATTTCTTTAATTATGCCGACTGCGGCCGGCGCGACGATCTCAATGAAACGATCTTCTGGTTTGCCGCCCGTTACAATCAGCCCGAGGTGATATGGAATCAAATTCCATCTCTGGAGCGATACAAATCACAGACATCAAAAACCAGATCCGAAATAGGCGGGGCATTTTTGCCGATGCTGCTGATATGGGGCAAATCCTTTGATAAACCGCAGGCGCCAAAGACACTGTGCTGGTCCGGACAGGGAGAAAAACCCGTCGCGGTATTACGCAGCGGATGGGAGGCAGATGCGACCTACTTAGCCATGAAAGGCGGAACACCCGGTTTCAGTCACGGACATATGGATGTCGGCTCATTTGTGCTGGATGCCGCCGGTGTACGATGGGCCATGGACCTGGGAATGCAGGATTACAATCGGCTTGAACAAATGGGCGTGAAATTATTCGATAAGAAACAGGATTCGGATCGATGGAAGATTTTCCGATATACGAATTTCTGGCACAATACGCTGACGGTAAATGAAGCATTGCAGCAGGTCAACGGCGTTGCGCCGATGATTCGGTATTCCGATTCCAAACCGAATCCGGAAGCGGTATTTGATTTGAGCGATGTGTATCAGGGACAATTACGGAAGGCCATTCGCAGTGTTTCGCTGGATGGACGAAATGTAACGGTGCGGGACGATTGCAAGGCCGGCGATAAAGAGGCGGTTGTTCGCTGGAGTATGGTCACACCTGCCGAAGTGGATATTCAGTCGGCAACCAAAGCGATCCTTAAAAAGGACGGCAAGACCCTGGCATTTGAAGTGATGTGTCCAAAAGAGACGAAGATTGCAACCTGGTCCACCGAGCCGCGCAGCGACTGGGATGAGCCGAATCCGGGGACTCGGATTATTGGCTTTGAGGTCAAGCTGGCGGCAAATGAAGAAACTGATGTTACAGTAATCATGTCGCCAGGCAAGTAGGGTGTGTGGTCTCCACTCACCATTTGTATCGCAATGTCCTATTCTTTTGCGGATCCTATCGATAAAGGTGGGTCAATGATCTACCCCGCGATAGCTGTTCCTGTTTTTACTTTTACCTTGTAATTTTGCCGTTTTCCCTTTACCTTTTTATATATGATGATGCCTGTGGACAAAAAAGAATTAGCCCAATATATCGACCATTCGCTGTTAAGTCCGACCGCCACGGAAGCACAAATTCGTGTCCACTGTGCCGAGGCGGTAAAATACGGTTTCTACAGCGTCTGTATCCAGCCGCGATGGGTCGATTTAGCCGCCGACATCCTGCACGAAAGTCCCGTGAAAGTGTGCACCGTTGCCGGCTTTCCGCTCGGGGCGAATCTGGCGCGGATTAAAGCGTTTGAAGCGGATTTGGCAATCGCCTCGGGCGCAGACGAAATTGATATGGTCGCCGATTTAGCCTCGATTATCGCCGGTGATGAAAAATACCTGCTCAACGATATCCGCACCGTGCTGAGAGTATGCCAATCCATCCGCCCGTTTGTGATATTGAAAGTCATTATCGAATCGGCCGCCTTGACTGATGAGCAAATCATTTTTGCCTGCCGCACTATCGAGGAGGCCGGCGCCGATTTCATCAAGACCAGCACGGGCCTGCATCCGGCAGGCGGCGCGAAACTTGAGCACGTCCGCCTGATTGCTCAATCAGCCCCCAAATGCAAAATCAAGGCCGCCGGCGGAGTACGAACCACCGCCGACACGTTGGCGATGATTGAAGCCGGCGCCAGCCGCATCGGTGCAACCAAATCCATCGACATTATCAACGGCTTTTCACCTTCATCAACATGACAGCGCCGACGGTCAAACCTGTTTTGTGTCGTGTCCATTTCCGGGCGGTCCCCGCCGGGATTTCGCTGTCTTCCATCACAAAAATAATCGCCGGACAACCCCGCCCGGCCGTTCTCGGCGGAAATTCCTCCATACCGCGATACAGCATCTTTGCCGCCGAACCGGTCGAAAGTTTTGAATTTAGGGACAGACAGGATAAACCGTTTGAACAATTGCAATCCTTTCTCGAAAAATACAAACTCGAAAAAAGTCCCCACTCCATCCCTGACCATCCTCCTCTGCCCGGCTGGATAGGCTTCTTTTCCTATCCGCTGGCGCACTATATCGAAAAGCTGCCGCATCTCGCGACAGATGACTTGAAAATGCCCCTGATTTATCTGGCGTTCTATGACAAGACAATCGTCTATGACCACAAAACCGAACAGTATCTTTTGATCGTTCTCGAATATCCGGGCCAGCGGCAAACCGTGGATGAAAAATTCCGCCAATTACAGACCTGGCTGGACGATGCGGCCGTAGGGGCAGACCCCTGTGTCTGCCCGAATAACAATTTCAACATCGTAGGGGCAACTGGCCGCTCGCCCTTACACTTCACGGCGAATATGACCCGCGACTATTATTTCGACGCCATCAAAAAAATAAAGCGGCACATCCTTGATGGCGACGTGTATCAAATCAATTTTTCCCGACGGTTCAGTTGCAATTTTACCGCCGACCCCGTGGATTGCTTTCTCTGGCAGAATCGGCACAACCCCAGCCCGCTGTCGGCGTTTCTTTCCTGCGCGGACTGGTCCATCGTCAGCGCGTCGCCGGAATTATTTTTGCGTATCGAGGACGACGCCATTCTCACCCGGCCCATCAAAGGAACCCGGCCCAGGAAAAATGATGCGAATAGGGAAGAGTTTAATCGGCGGCAATATGAAGCGCTGCTGCGATCGGAAAAAGACACCGCCGAGCTGGTGATGATTGTTGACCTCGAGCGCAACGACCTGGCGCGGGTGTGTGTGCCCGGCACGCGACACGTATCGCGTCCGCGAACCATCGAAGCCTATCCAACGGTCTTTCACGCGGATGCCGATATCGCAGGAAGATTGCCCCGTCCGAATGACGCGGCGCTGTTTTGCGACATTTTGCGGGCCGTCTTTCCCGGCGGCTCCATCACCGGCGCGCCGAAAATCCGCGCCATGGAAATCATCGAAGAATTGGAGCCGACCGCACGCGGCGTTTATACCGGCTGCATAGGGCATATCGGAATTGATTTTAACGCCGCGCTGAATATCGCCATTCGAACCATCATCATCCACCGCCGGAAAGCATACCTGCAGACCGGCGGCGGCATCGTCGCTGATTCAGATCCGCATGCCGAATGGGAAGAAATGCTCCTTAAGGCCGATGCGCTCCTGACGGGCCTCGAGACAATCCAGTCCCGCCCAAAACATGAACAGATTATTTCCCCGGAACTGCGGGAAGTTCGACAATAAAAGCGGCTCCTTTGTCGGGGACGGATTCAATATCAATTTTACCGTCAAGCCGGTCCAGAATGCGCTGCACAATCGTCAGGCCGAGACCTTCACCCTTGACCGGCCCTGCGGGATTGAGCCGGTGGAAAATCTCGAAAATCCTTCTGTGGTGCTCCGGCGCAACACCTACCCCGTTATCACGGACAGCATAGCGAACCCTGTCATTCTGCCGCGTCGCATTGATTTCAATGACGGATTTCCGCCCGGGATGCCGGTATTTGATGGAATTATCAATCAGGTTGGAAAAAACCTGGTTAAGCTGAACCCAGTCGCCTAAACACGGCGGCAGATTGTCCGCACGGATTTCAATATCGTATTCACGCGTTTGGTACTGGACGGTTTTAAGAATCGTTGCCATCAGCCGATTCATATCAACGGGTTCAATATGCAATTGAGTTATGCCGATGCGGGCCAGACGCAGCAGGCCTTTGACCAGCGTGTCCATTTTGCCGGTACCGGCCGAAATGAAATTCAGCGATTCGGGAATGTCTTCGTCAAGAATCCGACGAACAGCGCGACTGTTGGTTTCGCTTAGCGATTCCCGACCCAGAAGCACCGTCAGTTCCCGGCAGGATTTTTGCAGCTCCCCGGCAAAGCCCTGGATATTAATCAATGGGCTGCGCAAATCGTGCGAAGCCACAAACACAATCCCTTCCAGCTCCTCATTTTTAGCCTGCAGTTCTTTCATCAGCTTTTCCCGAGCCTCCTCAGCGTAAATCCGTTCGATCAGATGCCACATCCCTTCCATCAGCAGCGTAAGCTGTTGGACGTCGGCCGGGTCGTAATCCTGCTCTTTGTTTCCGACTCCCGCTACCAGCACAATTTTAGAACGGACGATGATCGGCACGTTCATATGCCGATGAAGCGATACATGACCTTCAGGATAGCCTTTTTTTAAGGGGCTTGGCGAATCATACTCATTGGTGATGACAGGCTTGCGTTGTCGAACTGCCTCGCCCCACAGACCGGTCGACGCCACCGGATATTGGCGGGGCTTATTGCTCATCGCGCATTCGGCCATCGCGGTTTTCGACCATGCGTGCATAGTCAGAACGGTCTGTTCTTCATTCAAAAAAGCCAGGTAGCCAATTTTGCTCTTCGTTAATCGTACCGCTTCTTCCAGCGCAAAATTCGTAATTTGTTCCAGCGGGGCGTCTGTCATCTGGTTGACTTTCAGCAGCGCCTCCATACGCTCGGCATTGAGCCGCAACTGGTCTTCCGTCTGTTTTCGCTCGCAAATATCCCGGCCAAACGCATAAATATATTCGTTGCCGCCGAACTGCACAAAATTAGAACTGATTTCAACGGGGAATCTCCGTCCTTCTTTAGACTTATGGTGTGTTTCAAATCGCAAAAACTTTTTTTCTTTTACTTCGTTCCAGTATTCATCCCAGCGTTCCATCGGAAATTGGACGTCAATATCCGCTATGCCCATCGTCAATAACTCTTGGCGGCTATACCCCAGTTGCTGGCAGGCGGCGTCGTTGACATAGACAAATCGTGCATCCGGATTGACCCAGTATGCCGATTCGCCGAAATGTTCAACGGCGAATTGGAATTGCTGCAATTCCAGTTTAATTTGCTTGCGGGCGGTAATATCGGCGATAAATCCTTCCAGCGCGGCCACATTGCCGGAATTGTCAATAATACCGCACCCCTGTTCCCAGACCCATTTTTCCTGACCCTCGGCGGTGCGAATTTGATATTCCAGTTGAAAGTTTTTTCGCTGAGCAAGGGCTTTTTGAATTTCGTCCCAGACATATTGTTTATGTTCCGCGAAGATCAAGTCGTTCCAGGCAACGGTATTGTTGAGAAATTGTTCGTCGGTATAGCCGGTCAGCTCCAGACACCCCTTGCTGATAAAGTCCATCGGCCAATCGGGAGTATTCCGGCATCGATACGCAATCCCCGGCAGATTCCCCATCAGCGTCGAAAGAGTACGCTGACTTTCTGCCAGCGCTTGCTGGGCCTGTATCTGGGCGGTGATATCCAATGCCGTGAAAATAACGCCTTTGGACAGATCCTGAATGTCAATCGCCGACGAACTCAGCAGAATGTTCCGGATTTCTCCATCTTTTCGCAGCCAGTGCGTCTGAACTGCCCCGACGCCTGTCTTGCGAATTTGAGCGTATTTTTCCGAACCGACCTGGTCATAGTCTTCCTGTGTCGGGTAAATCGTCCGGCTGTTCTGCCCGATAAGCTCTTCCTGTGTATAGCCCAGCATGCCGCAAAGATGATTATTGACGTGAACAAAGGTTCGATTTACAATCAGCCCAATCCCTATTGGGGCGGCGCGGAGAATACTGCTCAATTGGGCTTCCGAACACTCCAGTGCCTCACGCGAGCGAATTCTCTCGGAAATGTCGGTGAACATCACGGTCATTTGACCGGCTGAAGTCTGGAAGGCGTAAATTTCATAGACGCCTTGACTGTGTTCGTCTTTATAATGGAAGCCGTGGATCTCCCATGGAATCCCGTTTTTGCAGATTCTGCGGTACCGCTCGGGAATGTCGGTATGTCCCAGACCCGGAAAAATCTCTTCAAGGGTTTTACCCAGGTGCGGCCGAAGTTCTATCCCCAGAATTTTTTCCGCCGCCGTATTGCCCGCCGTCAGAATCAAACGGTCGCCGCTTTCCAGCCGATACATCAGGACGCCGATAGGACAAAACTCGATGACATGGCGAAACTGTTCCTCCGTCTGCTGACGGGATTGTTCGGCCAGCGTCCGCCGACGTAATTCATCCTGCAGCTCCACGGTTCGCCGCTCCACCTGCCTCCGTAATAACAGGTTCCAGAAAATGACCGCAAAAGCCAGCGTCCCGCATCCGGCCAGCATCCACCACAGCCATTCAAAATTCGCTGCGACAGCCGGTATCACTCGGCACTCGCCTGACGCTGCGCCCGCAAAAGGGGATAACCCGAAAACCAGAATGCCAATAGCCGGCAGCGTGGTAAAAAAAGTGTGTCGCATAATTCCGCTTTGTTCCCTCACATTTTTTGTCTGATGCCCTGATGTTTCAATGTCAGAATTATACCGTTTCCGTGAACAGCCGCAACCCATAAATAACGCCGGGGAAGCCGAAGATAGAAGTGCGGAACAACGCTGGCGGGGATCAAAAAAAGGCCCGCGGCGGTTTACGCCGCAGGCGCTCCTCGATCCTCCAGTTGGATATTATAATACCCTTTCTTTGGGTCGCTGTCAATAGGTCCTGGGGAAATTTTCTCGCGTGTCTGAAAAAACGACAATCCCGATTTTGATTCTAAGCTAAAATGACCAATGGAAAATAAAGTAAAATAAACAGATAAAAAAAGCCAGACCTGCAAGATTGCAAATCTGGCTTCGGAGGAGGGTGATGAAAATTCTTTCTATTAGTTCACTTATACTCCTGTAATAAAACCCATCTCCATATAATATGACGAAAATTGTAAGGATTATGTTTACCCTTTTCCACAAAATAAACAGAATCTTTGCATTTTTTCACATCTCTTTTGTTGACAATAACTTATGTGCAATCCAAAAAAGGACGTCAGGGGCTTAATCTGACAAGCTCCTTGTGAATAATTTACAACCTCTTTTATTTCAATAAGATATGAACCAACACAAAAACTTCTCTTGCACCGGATATTTCCAGAAAATTATTTTTTTTGAGTGGAAAACGCGATTCAGGTTTTTTTAAAAGCCAAAAAAAACTTTTAAAAAAATAAACAGGGAAAAACAGAATTTATTTGACAATATACTTACTAAATATATAATTTTGTTAGATATTTATAAAACATACTTCTCGTTTATTATAATAGCTAAAATGGTATTTTTCAATAAAAAAGAAAGGGCTAAGAAGAATGGGCAAAAGAATATCATACGAAACAATCGCTCCGTATGTCGATTCCCAACAAGACCGCAAATCTTTTTTGGTCGGTCAACTCGACACGCTCAAAGTTCGTTGCCAACTCCTCTCTGGAATGGACCGCGTTTTGATGGAGTTGCTTTTGCAAGGGCAATGTAAATATGCGGATCTGGCGGTTTTAATGGGAATCAGCGAGTCCGCCCTCTCTCGGCGGGTGCAGCGATTAATCGGCATTCTTGGAGGCCGGCATTCGGTTTGTCTGCGGCATCACAGACAATTATCGCCTCTCGAATCGAAAATTGAGCGACTCGCTTTTCTCGACGGCTGGACACTCCGGCAGATTGCCGGCCATACGGGCCTGTCGCTCTACCGCGTCAGACAAATCGCCCGAAAACTCAAAAACAGGGAGGACACAGATTTAAAAAAAGCAAAACGAACCCAATTTTAAAACAGAAAAAACATTGATATCACGTCAAAAACGCGGAAATGGAGGCCGAAAAGTGAGACAAAAAAACGAAACAAACCCATTTGTGGATAACTTTCAATGTAGCACAGATGGGTGCCCTGCCCACGCTTGCGTGGGCAGGTTTTTCTCAGGTACGCAGCTTGTGGGTGCTTCTGTCATTCCTGCCAAGGTGGGAATCCAGACTATTCATTTTTTTAATCGAAAATCGTCAATCGAAAAATACAGGAGGAGTTTTTTATGAGTACGCGGAATTTTCAAATTCGAAAACATTTTCCTTTCACACACACCATCACCAAACGAATGGGGCAATTAATGAACCTCTTCGGCCTGACCCTGTTCCGGCTGGAAAAAATGTCATTTCAACATATCCTCGACATACAACTGCGCCCCGGCGACATCTGTTATATCACCGGCCCCTCCGGCGCCGGCAAAACTGTTCTGATGCGAGAAATGTACAGCGCCATCCCGAAAACGCAGCACATCCGTCTCGAAGATATTCCACTCGAAACGAATCAATCGCTCATCGACAGTATTAAAGGTCCTATATTTGAAACAGTTCGCATACTCAACCAGGCCGGCTTATCGGACGTTTTTGCCATGCTGCAAAGACCCGCCGTACTCTCTGTTGGCCAGCAGTTTCGATATCGCCTCGCTAAAGCGCTGCTCAGTGACAAGACATACATATTCGCCGATGAATTTATGACGTCCCTCGAACCACTGACCGCCTCGGTGATCTGCCGCCAATTGCGCCAAATTGCGACCAAAACCCGGCAAACGTTTATTTTTGCCGGAGTCCACGACCATTTCCTCCCCGACCTCTGGCCCGATATCATCATCGTCAAATCCTCTCTTGGCCAACCCCGCGTCATCTTCCGCGACCCAAAACGAAATACAAAATCATCCGTCATCAATCATCAATTACAGAGAAAGTTTTATGATAGCAATCAAACGAAAATGGTGTGAAAGTGGAATCCCGCATCCTGCGGCGATTGACAGATCAAACAAATACTGTTCCGTCCTCAAACATCTCTGTATCGAGCGGGGCTCAATGCAGGATTATCATCATCTGGCGCGATTTCATTATCGCTGTTCTGCTCTTGGCCCGACCGCCGGCGTCTGGGTGATTCGCAATCACAAGCCGTCCCGCTATGACAGCAATGAATTGGTTGCTGTGATTGTTTATACATACCCCGCCCCGAACCTGGCGGTGCGAAATGTCATAACGCAAAATTTCTTCGCCCGCCCCGACAAAGCCGCCGGCGTTTCGCTGTTGAATCGACACGTCCGATGCATCAGCCGCGTCATCGTTGACCCGCGATGGCGAAACTTGGGCCTCGCAAGCTGGCTTGTTCGCCAAACGATGCCGTTGCTCAACGTCGTGATGATTGAATCCATGGCCCTGATGGGACAATTTCACCCGTTTCTGGAAAAGGCCGGCCTCCGGCGTTTCATCCCGCCGCAAAATCCGAAAACCGAAAAATTGATTGCCGCGATGGAGTCGCTGAATATCAAACGTGATATCTGGTACGACCCGAAAAAAGTGCAGGCCCGAATCGCCGGGCTTTCCAGTAAAGAAACGCAATGGCTTGAACTGCGAATCAACGCCTTCCTCGGCCGATTCGGCAAACGCCGCTATCAATCTCCCGGCCTCGAACGCACCGCCTTTATCCTCGAACACCTCGCCCATCCCTGGACCTACTTCGCCTGGCTCAATCCCGACAAGTCCATTAAAAGCCTGACGTTGCCAATACAACCCTAAGAACAGGTGCCATGCCCACGCTTGCGTGGGCATGTTGGGGACTGAAATATCTTTGAGATAAAGTTAAAATTCTCGATTTTTCAGCACAAGTCTGATATTCTATCGGAAATGAGACTCAGCCGTTCAACAGTGTAATTGAGCAGGACTATGTTGTGTTATATGGGAAATCCCAGTTAATGGGTAAAGGAACTATTTCAGGAAGATGGAAATGAAAAACAAAGAAGAGATAATACTAAAACGTGAGGATCGCCTTCTAAGCAATGAAAAGTCGTGGCGACGTGCTCGCATCGGAGCAGTCTTTCTTTTTGTTATCTTTCTCATAGTTATTCTTACTCTTTATGGAGACGATCTAATATCAAAAGATGAGAAGGCCAAGACTTTTGTTGCTGTTGTAATTTCGTGTTTATTTTGGATAGTGATAATTGACTGGTTGACATTGCGTATCTGGCACATTGATTCAATAAATTTCTATCGGAAAAAGATTTCCACAAAAGATAATGTATAAAAATAACGTCATTAAAAGCCAGTAACCAGGGCCGGTGGGATTGTTGAAAAAGTGTCAGAATTATAAAATAACTGGAGAACTCATGCCCGAGTTAATTACCGGTGTCATTAAAAAAAATATCAAAGGCAATTTTGTCCTGCGCGACCCGGCACGGTCGTTTCGGCCGGGCGGGCGGGACGTGATCGTCCCGGCCGCACTGATGCGTCAGGCCGGCCTTGTGGAAGGCGCCGAGGTCTGCGGCACAACCCGCATCGACAGCAACCTTGTCCTATTGGACAAGGTCGAATCCGTCTGCGGTCTTACAGTCGAGCAATTCAAAAAGCGCACGCCCTATCAGGAGCTTACCGCCGTCTCGCCGAATCAGCGGTTCGATCTTGAAAAGTCCGGCGAGCTTTCGATGCGCATCGTTGACCTTATCGCCCCGATGGGCAAAGGCACGCGCGGCCTCATCGTTTCGCCCCCAAAGGCCGGCAAAACAATGATGCTTTCCCAAATCGCCAAAGGCATCCTTGCCGACGACCCCAAAGCTCGGGTTATCGTTCTGCTTATCGACGAACGCCCCGAAGAAGTCACCTATTTCAAACGCGGCGTCGAAGGTGCAACGGTCGTGGCGTCCTCCATCGACCAGTCCATCGAAGAGCATATCGAACTGGCCGAGATTCTTTTGGCATATATCAAAGTGCAGCTTGAATGCGGCCGGGATATTGTCGTCCTTGTCGATTCCATCACCCGCATGGGGCGTGCATTCAATCGCAAAGGTTCCGGGACGGGGCGCATTATGTCCGGCGGGCTTGAGGCCGGCGTCCTCGAAATTCCCCGCCGATTTCTCGGCATGGCCAGAAAAATCGAAAACGGCGGCTCCGTCACCATCATCGCCACCGCGCTGGTCGATACCGGCTCACGGATGGATCAGCTCATCTTTGAAGAATTCAAAGGCACCGGCAACAGCGAAATCATCCTGTCCCGCGCGCTCGCCGAGCAGCGTATTTTCCCCGCCATCGATATTCCCGCCTCCGGCACCCGGATGGACGAGGCGCTATGGGGTGCGGCCAACAGCAAAAAACTCGCCAACCTCCGCAAGGGTCTGTTCAATAAGAATCCCGCCGAATCGATCAATACGCTGATTTCCGTCCTGCGAAAATACCCCACCAATGCCGAACTGATAAAAATCATTCCCGGCTGAGCCGGCCCAGAAAAATCACAGCGGAAGACCTTCTTTGGTAGCGGGCCGGTTCTTGGCAGAATTGGGATTATTCGACATCTCAAAAAATATATTTCTTTTGAAGGCCATGAAGCCTGTCGAATGTTTAGTTCCTATAAAATATAGACTTATGACCTTGTCGGCAGACAAATTAAACCCTTATCCATATCAAAAAAAATTTTTTATTAAATACTACTTAACCCATAGGAATAGTATGACATATAGTTATTATGTTTATTTTTTTTCGACATTATATAAGACAAAACAAATCTTATATAAAGTGGTTTTTAAGGGGCCGGATGCCCCCAAAAATACGTGCAAGTTGAAAAAACATAGAAAATCAGTTTAGACAGGAAAGGAAAGAGTTATGAACACACAAGTTAGAAACTCATTGAAGACACATTTGTTAACAATTTTAGCTGTCGCCATGGTCGTTCCATGGAGTGTCGCAACAGCGGATGACCTCAACCCCCCTCTGTATCGAGGCAAACCATTGTCAGTCTTTGCCGAATGGCAATTGGTACCCGGCAGTACGATTTTGAACCTGACACAGTCCAACTGGGTCGATGACAACGACCCTTCAACAACGCTGCACCCGCTGCCCTTTTCTAATCCGGTGCAGCCTAACGCTCCCGGTCAGTATCAGTTTCAGCTTCCCAACTGGATTGACAAGGAACCCATTAAATATATGCGCGTTCAGTTGACATGGATGGGCGATCTGAATCCGCCCATCAGTCTGGCCAGTCAGGCTTTGGATGGCACCAACACAATTTGGGGCCAGACTGTCAACATCTCTCCGTTGCAAGTGGATGCGGCCCAGATTAAGGCCTATCAGTACTATGATCTGATTTTCCAGCCTAATCCGGATTTTGAACGAGTGAATGTAACATTGAATCCCAATTCGGTACTGTCGCAAGTGGTGATTGATACGGTCTCGACCGTCCCCGAACCGGCAACCATGGGTCTGCTTGGTTTAGGTGCATTGAATCTGCTTTGGAGAAAGCGGTCGGCTGCCTGATCACAAAAAAATGAAAGAATCAGAAATATTGACGATTGAAAAAATAACTAAGTATGAGGTGTCATTCTGGCGAAAGCCAGAATCCAGCTAAAATGTTTCTGGATTTCCGTCCCACGCCTTCGAGAGGACAGGCACTGCGCGGGAATGACAGACGATAGTCTTGCCTTAAAATGTTCAGTTAATGAATCAAAGAGCAATGGTTGCTTCGAATTGAGGAGAGAACGGAAATGGCTAAAACATTTTTATTTTTAGGGTCACTGCTTTTTGTCGGTATCGCCAATGCAACACTGTCGGGTCTGGCTGCCGATAGGGTGGAACCCGGTTGGCGAGGGCAGCCCAACACAACTCTTCAGGCGTGGAACTTTGATACCGCCGATAATCCGGGGCTGGTAACATTGGACCTGAATCCTTATGGCAAGCCGGCGGCGGAAGTTTTTGTGCCGGATACGGGTTTTCCGAAGGAAACCTATTGGATGGCCGCCAACGGTAACGGCCACACCGGAGTATGGCGCATTTACGGCAGCGACTATCTGCTGCTGTACATCCCGAATAATCCGCGGACAAGTCCTGATAGTTATAAGGATATCTGGCTGCAGATTATCTACTCATCGGAATCGATTGACAGAAAGCCTCAGATCCAGACGCTTCCGCAGTATGCCTCACTTGAGGTTATTCAATCCACGGTTATTGACGGTCTTTACTATCACGATGTGTTCCATATTCGCCTTGAACCGCAGCCTCCGGAGGAATGGATCGCAATCCTGCCGCGTGATTGTACTCTGTATATCGACGGTATCGTTGTTGACACAATTTGCGTTCCCGAGCCGACAACAATCGGTTTGCTTGGTTTAGGTGCGTTGAATCTGCTTCGGAGAAGGCCGTCGGCGGCAGTGTGAACCCGCCATTCGTTACAGTTTTGTTAAAGTAATGGAAATGTGTTTGGAAATGTAGAATGTGTTAAGATAAAAACAGGAAATCAATTTTTTAAGGAAAGAGAGGAAAGAATTATGAAAAATGTAATGACACTCATTTTAATGACCGTCGTGGTCATCACGGCAGGAGCAAGCGCCAACCTTCTGGTGGACCCGGGTTTTGAAACCAACCCATTGACAACTTATACCAACGTTTTGACCAATTTCCCCGGATTTGTGGGACAATGGGGCGATGAAGTCTCCACTATTGTCACTGCCGAAAACGGCATCACGCCGTTTCAGGGAGTCCGGATGCTTCGCATGGACGACGACGGCCTGACGGCGACACAGACATTTCAATCCACCGACGTAACCGCCTTTGCGGCGACCATTGATGCAGGCGGAGTCGGCATTAACGCCATTGCCCAGTACAATGCTCACCCGCATCTGTCGGCTGCTCTCAGTAATATCACCGTATTCTTTTTCAGCGCAGCCAACTGGGGCTCACAGATCGGTACGCCTTTGGTCAGCAATCTGATTCTGGATGCCTCGCCCAATACATGGCAAGCCAATCTCGTTGCAGGGATTGTCCCGGTCGGCACGCGATGGATGGTCACGCAGGTAGCCTATCAGAACGCATCGCTGCTCGGTTCCGACGGCGCTATGTACCCCGGCTATGTTGATGCGGCGGAACTTTGGGTCAAAGTCCCCGAACCGGCGACGATGGGTCTGCTTGCGCTGGGAGGATTAACACTGCTTCGGAGAAGACGCAGACAATCCGCATAAAATCAATAATACCCAAAACAGAAAAGACAAAATATAGAAAGAGAGGAAAGAACTATGAAAAAGTTTATGTTGTTCAGTTTATTGTTAGTCGCATCGAGCCTGGCTTCGGCGGTTGTGCAAAAAGAGATTTTCGGACTGGCAGGCGTTGGCGGCGGTTACAAGATTTTGCGATATGATGTGATTGCGGGCACATTTTATAACTGCGGCTCGATTATGGATCCGAAATTCAGTACGAATCTTGCGATGGACAACAACCGCCGTCTTTACTACATGCATCCTTTTGATTACAATCATATTCTCTGGCAGGCTGATCTGGACAGCGGCAACAACCTGATTAACCAGCAGGTCCATGATACATTCGCTCCAGGAATGAATATTATCGACGGCTTTACCATCGGCCCGGACCAGAACTTGTACATGACCGGCTATGGACACAGTGAAATCTATCGGTACATTATCGGATCCAACAGCGGCAACGCCGCGACCGAAGTTACACTGGTTAACGGACCGGGCCAGTCCGCTGAATTCCGTTCCGACCTGGCTTTCGATCCAATTACCGGAAACCTGGTGGGCATCGGAATCGTACCGGATGGTTCCGGCCGACGGTCGCTTTTTCAAATTGCCCCATCCATAACAAACAATGGCATCAATGACAATTACACATGGCAGTTTTTTGGCGGAAACTCCTCGCCCTGGGCAAGCATTGACTTGGGCAACCCATTCACCAATCCCGGAGGGCCGCTGGGGCCTAATCCCGACGGTGTTGCTTTTGACCCGACAAACGGCGATCTTTATCTGTCCGGAGATGGAGAAAAGTTCTCGCTCTGGAATCGCAACACCGCCACACTGACCAGCTATCTTTTGGACAGCTCCGGTACGGACACGACCATGGGCTTCGATCTGGCGTTTCAGACCGTACCCGAACCGGCAACATTGAGTCTCTTGGGCTTTGGAGTTTTGGGGTTATTGAGAAAACGCAAAACTGTCTAAAAATAAATCTGCGGAAACGACTCAGATCAAAGGGCCGCAAGCGGGTGCTTGCGGTTCTTTTTTTCTATGCCAAACAGGCTCACACGCCGGTTCGAGCCGTCCATGATACCCGTCACCGCAGGAAATCAAGTTAAATCGTACTCGATTTCCAGTTTGAGTTTATGCTGGGCCTCTTCCTGGGCCAAATGGGTGAACAACTCGCGAATGTGAGGCTCTTTAGCCGACTGCGCCAGTTGAGAATACAGACGATAAGCCTGATTTTCCTTCCTCATCGCAAAAGCCAGTAATTCCTTATAACTCATATCCGCATGCGGCTTGACCTCTTGAATCGTATTGGCAATGCCCAGGCTGCCAACCTCCTCGTCTTCGAATATAACATCCCCGTCCCGTACGCCTTCCAGACGTAGTTTATGCCGAAGCTCATCGAGGGCGAATTTAGTCAGGGCGGCCTTCACATCTTCCTTCTTCGCAATCCCTGCCAGCTTCTCGTAGAAAGATTGAGCCCGCGATTCATCCTCAATCGCGTAATTCAGAATATCACGAATCGAATTGAAGGGTGTCATATTCTGCTTTTCTTTATGCGGGAGTTTTTTCTTTTGCTTATAAGACTTTACCCCTGCCTGCCGATTTCTTCAAGTCTTTTCCGACCATTCGAAAAAATAAACAGGACAAATAAAAAAGGGGGCTTGTGGGCGAAAAAAGAGGTTTTGGCGGGCGGGGCTTTTATCTGGCTTTTTGAGGCAAAGTCGGTATAGTATCCGCGTCGTCAGTGCGTCTATCGGCGGCAAATGCAGGGATTTACACGAATGGAACAGGTTTTTTTCATAGACAAAATTATTCCCGCTGACACAGCGGCGGTGCCGATTACCGACAGTTCGTTTCTCTACGGGCTGGGGTTGTTTGAGACGATGCGCGCCGCGAGCGGCACCGTATTTCGCCTTAGCGACCATCTCGACCGGCTGTTCACCAGCGCCGCGGCATTGAGTATTCCCTGCGGGCTGACCGCCGACTTTATCGAAGACGCTGTTAAACAGGTGCTGAAAGCGAATCATCTTAAAAATGCGAGGATGCGGCTGACGCTTTCCAGCGGCCCGTTGGCGCAAACCGATATGCCTAAAGGTACGCTGCTGATTACCGCGACGGAGTTTACGCCGTACCCGAAAGAATATTACGACAGGGGCGCGAGGGTGATTTTGGCCGACTTTCGCCAGAACCCGAAGGACCCGACCTGCGGGCACAAGACGACCTGTTATGCCCCGCGCCTGATTGCGTTAAAACAGGCCCATGAAAAACTGGCGACCGAGTCTCTGTGGTTCACCACGGAAAATAATTTGGCCGAAGGCTGTGTCAGCAATGTCTTTCTCGTCAAAGACAACGTACTTTATACGCCTCGGGCTGATACGCCGGTACTGCCGGGCGTCGCCCGCAAAACCGTTCTTGAACTGGCCGAAAAACTGAAAATCAAATCCGTCGAACAGGTGCTGACGATTCACGATGTGCTTTCGGCACAGGAGATTTTTCTGACCAATGTTATAATGACCGTTCTGCCGGTAACGTCGGTCGAATCGCACACCGTTGGCGACGGCAAAGTCGGAACGACGACGAAAAAATTGATGGAAGCATACGAAGAAAAATTAAAAGGTTAAAAGGTAAATGATGAAACTCAACACGTTTTTCAAATTGTTTTTGGCGGCGCTTACAATCAGTTGCGGCGTTTTAATCTGGCAGACGGGCATTTTCTGTCGGGGGACTTGCCCTGCAGGGGAAGCGATTATTCCTCTGGCCGCGACGACGCAAGAAAAGCCCGCCGCCGTGCCGGTCGAGGCCGCCCAGCCGCAGCATCAGCAGACACAGATGGTCGCGGCGCTGCCTCCGCTGGAGTTTTCAGCCGTCAATGCCAAAGAACAAATCGTCACACTTGGACAGGTCTATGACAAGTGTGTCCGAACGGACGAGCCGGACAAATATAAATTCCAGATCGAATTTACGAGCCACGGCGCCGCGGTCAAAAAGGTCAGCCTGGGTGAATTCGCGGAGCGGGATTCCGTCGGCAAGCCGTATGTGCTTTTTGAGCCGGTTCAATTCGAGAACACATCCGGGGTTTCGCCGGCGAAGTATAATAATTTCTTTTCGCCTCTATATTCGCTGGCGAATAAAAAACTGCATCTGGAGTTAAAGAGCGGGGAAGGTCTCGCCGAAGGAAGTTTCCCTCTGGATAAACTCAACTGGCGGGTGCTTCGCGCCGACAAAGACGAAGTTGTTTTTGAAGCGGTGCTCGGCAAAGTGACGGAAGAAGCGGGCAGGAATATAATCAAAACCCCAATGGTTCGGATAGAGAAGAAATATACCGTTTCGCCGGGCAGTTATAATATGGAATGTGAGATTGCGATGGAAAATCTCACGCAGGAGCCGTTTTATGCCCAACTGGAAATCCAGGGAACCGGCAAAATTCGGCACGATGGGTTTGGCATGGAAGACCGGAATATCAAGAAGGCCTTTCTCGTCAATCAAAAAACCGTCGAGACACGGGCAATGCCGTTTTCCACCGTAAGAAGCAATGAAAAACAAAAGTGGTTTCCATCCAAAGGTATTCTGGACACCTTGAGAGGCCTCTTCGGGTCTAAGTCAAAAACTCCCGATGAGATTCTTGCCATGCCGTACGGCGGCGATTTAGAGCCTCCGTTTCTCTGGGTTGCAGCGACCAATAAATATTTTACCGCCATTGTTCATCCGGTCCGGGATGCTGCCGGCGCACAGAACATCATTTCATTCCGTTCCGCGGAATATTATGATCTTGACATTACGTCGCCGAAAGAAATTAAGGGCGCTTCCGCCAGTTATGTTCTGGGGACGGAGAAAATAGAACTGCTTCCCAAAACCGCTGAAAATAACGCATGCCGCTTTAAAATGGATGTGTATTGGGGACCCAAGGATCGCGAACTTTTTATCGAAAATGCAGAATTCAGAAGTTTGGATTACATCCAGACAATGGATTTCAATTCCTGCTGCTGTCCGCAGTGGATCATCGGCCCGCTGGCTTTTGGCCTCGTCTGGCTGATGAACGCAATGTATCACTGGATGGGCCCGCTGGGCAACTACGGCGTGGTGATTATCATCCTGGTCTTTCTGGTTCGACTGATGCTCCATCCGCTGACCAAGATGGGCCAGGTACGAATGATGAAATCCCAGAAACTGATGCCGAAATTTCAGGAGATGCAGAAACGCCTCGGCAAGGACCGGACCAAAATGGACCCGGAAATGATGGCGATGAATAAACAGATGATGCAGGCCCAGATGATGGGCATGATGCCGATGTTTATTCAGATGCCCATCTGGATTGCCGTCTGGACGGCGGTGTCGATCAATTTTGATTTGCGGGGGCAGGGTTTCCTGCCGTTCTGGATGACCGATTTATCCGCGCCGGACGCGGTGTTTCGTTTTACACCGTTTACTCTCCCATTAATCGGAGAGATCAGTTCGCTGAATCTGCTGCCGTTCCTGATGGGACTGGTGACGTATTTTCAGATGAAGCTGACGCCGACATCACAGGCAGCCCCGGCCAATCCGGAAATGGCGCAGCAGCAGAAGATGATGACGTGGATGATGGTGCTGATGTTCCCCATTATGCTGTACAACGGCCCGTCGGGTGTGAACCTGTATATTATGGCCAGTATGGCCGCAGGCGTCGTGGAACAATATGTCATCCGCAAACATCTGCGCGAAAAACAGGATCAGGAAGAAGAAACTCTTATCCCTACCACCGCCAAACTCGGCAAGGTCAAAAAGAAAAAACCGAAACCCATGTTCAGGTTTGATAAGTAAGGAAAAAGGAAAAAAATACAGATGGCCCTGTGGGCTGAAAAATTTTTCCTTTTGCCATTTATTTTTTTACCTTTACCCTTTTTATGTATTCTCTGGATGATACGATTATCGCGGTCAGCTCCCCTTCGCTGGTGCCGGGGCAAATCGGCAGGACGATTCTTCGCCTCAGCGGCCCACAGGCGTTTGAAATTTTCAATTTTCAATTTTCAATTTTCGATTGTAAAGGAAGCCGCCGGGGGTTTTCACACGAACAGGGAATATATCCATTTCAGATTACTTTACCGCGGAATATTCGAGCCGAGGGCATGGCGTATTGTTTTGTCGCGCCGAAATCTTATACCGGCCAGGATTTGGTCGAATTGCATTTATCCGCCGCCCGGCCCGTCGTCGAAATGATTTGTCAATCCCTTTTGCAAGCCGGCATGCGTCAGGCCGGCCCCGGAGAATTTACCCTGCGAGCCTATCTCAACGGCAAACTCGACCTGGCCCAGGCCGAGGCCGTCATGCACATCATTTCCGCCGGCAGCGAAAGCCAGATCGCCGCTGCCCGGCAATTGTTAAGCGGCGGGCTGGCGGGTAAAAGCGTACGGATTCGAAATGAACTGCTCGAATTGCTCTCCCTGCTCGAAGCGGAACTGGACTTCACGGAAGAGGACGTCAAATTTATCCAGCCCGCGCAGGCCGTGGAAAAAATCCGGGCGATTTCCCGACAAATACAAGATCTTTTAGATTCCGCCGTGCGATGCGAAGAATTGATGGATTTGCCGTCGGTGGGGCTGGCAGGCCTGCCCAACGCGGGCAAAAGCAGCCTGATGAATATCCTGACAACGCATCGGCGAAGTATTGTCTCGGATTTGCAGGGGACGACGCGCGATGTCCTGACCGAATTGCTCGAATTGCCATCCGGCCGGTGCGCGCTGTTCGATTGCGCCGGGCTGGGACTGGAAACGGCTGATACGCTCAACGAGTTAGCCCGGCAGGCGGCGTTTCAATCACTGCGGTCAGCCTCGGTGGTGATTTTTTGCGTCGATTTGGCCAATGACGGAAATTGGACACAGGCTCTGCATAGTTTCAAACAGCTTCAGCCGAAAACAGCTATCGGCGTCGGCACCAAACAGGACCTGCTGGATGCCCGGCAGGCCGGACAAAAACACCGACAATTGAAAAAATTGTTTGGAATGGATTTTCTTCTTACCAGCGCGGAAACCGCCGCGGGCATGGAATCGCTGAAAACAAAGCTGTCGGAGGTGTTATTATCGGCCTCGACGGGCAAAAATGAGGCCGACCCGCAAATTGCGATTAACCTGCGGCATCGGCAAAAGCTCGAGTCGGCCCTCAAGCGTCTGGCCGAGGTCGCCGAAGAAATAGTCAACGAACATCCGGAAGTCGGTGCGATGCTGCTCCGCGGCGTCTGGCGCGATATCGGGGGGCTGGAACATGAGCATGTCGATGAGCGGATTCTGGATGTGATATTTTCAAAGTTCTGTATCGGAAAATAAGTTTCCGCCGTCAGGCGGTATCCGTAAATTTGATTTTTGAATTTTAAGTTTTAATTTTTTTATGGCTTTACTCCGCGTTATCACAGGAACACGACGAAATACCAGTTTTGAACTGGACAAAAACGGCCGGGGCAGATTCCTCGGTCGTGGGGAAGGCGCGGATTTTGTTCTGGCCGACAAGTCCGTGTCGCGCCGGCACGCCGAAGTTTTTTTCCGCGATGAACAGTGGTTCATCGGCGACGCGAATTCTTCCAACGGTACATTCCTCAATGAGCAGCGGGTCACCGAGCCGCTGCCGTTGAAAAATGGCGACCAGATTCGCTGCGGTGCAACCGTACTGCTGTTTGAGGGCGACCCAACGCCGTGGATATTGGAGCCGCCCAAAGAGGAAAAGCCCGCCGCTGTCGAGCTGGAGTTCGATCCCGGCGAGACCATGGTGGCTGTGGCGTTTGACAACCTGCAGAGCAAGCAATCCCTCCAGCAGCGTCAGCGGTTTTTGCAGGCGGGGCAGGCGGCGCTGAATTTGTCGCACGGTATCAAGAACATCCTTCAGGCCGTCAGCACCGGCAGAGAAATCGTCGATTCCGCCCTCTCTCACGGCGAGCTGGATACCGCGCGCAAAGGCTGGAATATCCTCAAACGCAACCTGGAACAAATCCAGAAACTCGTCCTCGATATGCTCAAATTCAGCAGGGAACAGGATATGAAACTCCAGCCCTGTCAATTCAATCGGCTGGTGGAAAATGCCGTTCAAATTGTGATGCCGCAGGCACAATTGAGAAGTGTCGCCGTGGCACTTCAACTGGATGAACAAATCGGCCTGGTGCGGGTGGACCCCGATCGGATGCAGGACGTGATTTTAAATCTGGCGCTCAATGCCGTCGAAGCGGTCGAGCCGAGCAAGGGCCAAGTCACCATCGGCACCGAAATCGACGCGGAAAGAAATAGGCTCGTATTGCGTGTCTCCGACAACGGGCCGGGCATCGACGACCTGAGCAGCCTGTTCGAGCCGTTTCATTCCACCAAGGGCCAGATGGGCGTTGGCCTGGGGCTGGCCATCGTTCGCAAAGTCGTCGTCCAGCACAAGGGCACCGTCGATGCCCAAAGCATCCCCGGCCAGGGCTCCGTCTTCACCGTCCGCCTGCCCTATCTGCCCGTCGAAACACCGGCGGCGCTGGCATAAAACAATCTTCCCGCAAATCTCCCTGCCGCACGCGAAATCCCGGTTTTCTCTTGGACAAGCATCCCGACGGTACATACAATATCTGCTGAACCTTACACAGGAGTCCATTATGGCAAAAAGAAAAAAAGCGTCGCAGGTGTGTATCCTGACCGTCACCGGCAAGGACAAAGTGGGCATCATCGCCCGTATCGCCAACACCATGGCCAAGGCCAATATCAATATCATCGATGTCAGCCAGAAGATCATGGACGAGTATTTCGTGATGAGCCTGGCCTGCGATATCGCCGAAGCAATTATCGACCTTCCCAATATCCAGAAACAGCTTCAGAAAATCGCCAAAGACATGGATCTGAACATCACCTTCCAGCACGAAAACATCTTCAAAATGATGCACCGCGTGTAGAAGGAAAAAGGTAAAAATAAAAAGGCAAAAGAAGGAACGAATCTATGGGATGTGACAGAAAACAATCATTGTATGACTTCAAAAAGCGGCTGTATGGATTTACCTTAAAACTGATCGAGCTTTTGGATAAATTGCCGGGCGATAATGTGTCTCGGCGGATTGGCGACCAATTATTGCGAAGCGGAACCAGTATTATTGGTAATTATATTGAAGGGCAGGCGGCTTGTAGTAAAAAGGATTTTGCGAAATATCTGCATGTTTCGCTGAAATCCGCCAATGAAAGCAAACTCTGGCTGGCGATTTTGAAGGATACGAAACGTATCCCATTCGACAGGAGTAAATGGTTTTTCGGTGAATTGGAAGAATTATCAAAAATATTTGCATCCAGTATTTTAACGATGAAAAGAAAAAAGGGATAAAATTCCTTATTTTTACCTTTTTCCCTTTGCCTTTTTCCTTACGGAGTAATTATGAGTATTACAGTAGAAGAGATATTCGAGACGGTTAATATGACCCTCCGGCAGCATTTTGATATCCGCACGGTGACGCTCGGTATCAATCTGAAGGACTGCATGGACCGGGATTTGGATCATTTTTGCGGCCGGATTTTTCATCGCATCAGCGAAAAAGGCCGGCAGCTTAACGCCATCGCCGACGCGGTCGAAACCAAATATGGCATCCCGATTACCAACCGCCGCATCGCGGTCACGCCGGCATCAATTCTGCTGGAACCGCTGCCGCGAACACAGAACGCCGCCGTGCGCTTAGCCAAAACGCTCGATACCGCCGCCGCCAAAGCTGACATCGATTTCATCGGCGGCTTCGGCGCACATGTCCATAAAGGCGCCACCAGCGCCGAAGAAAATCTCATCCGTTCACTGCCGCGGGCTATTTCACAGACCAAACGTGTTTGTGCCTATTTTAACCTGGCCAGCACGAAGTCGGGAATGAATATGACGGCCATCGAACAATTCGGCCACGTCATCAAGGATTTGGCCAAACGCAGCAAGACCGGCATCGGCTGCGCCAAAGTCGCGGTCTTTGCCAACGTGCCCGAAGATAATCCCTTCATGGCGGGCGCCCATCACGGCGTCGGCGAGCCGGATTATTCGCTCAATATCGGCATCTCCGGACCCGGTGTTGTCAAAACCGTCATCGAGCAGAATCCGACCTGCGATCTGACGGAACTGTCCGAAGTCATCAAACGCACCGTGTTCAAAATCACCCGTGCCGGCGAACTCATCGGGCGCGAAGTCGCCGCGCAAATGGGAATCCCATTCGGCATCGTGGATATTTCACTGGCCGCCACCCCCGCCGCCGGCGATTCCGTCGCCGAAATTATCGAAGCAATGGGCGTGTCGCGGATGGGTCGGCCCGGCAGCACCGCCGCGTTGGCAATGCTGATTGATGCTGTTAAGAAGGGCGGTTCGATGGCCTCCGGCAATGTCGGCGGCCTTTCCGGCACATTTATCCCCGTCAGCGAAGACGCCGGGATGATTCGCGCCGTTAAAGAAGGCGCCCTGTCCCTCGACAAACTCGAAGCCCTCACCAGCGTCTGCTCCGTCGGTATGGATATGTTTGCCGTGCCGGGTAATACGCCCGCCGATATCATTAGCGCCATCATCGCCGACGAACTGGCCATCGGTGTCGCCAACAATAAAACCACCAGCGTCCGCATTATCCCCGTGCCGGGCAAACGTGCCGGGCAAATCGTGCATTTCGGCGGCCTTCTCGGCTCGGCTCCGATTATGCCCGTGCCGAAGATCGCCAGCCCCAAATTCATCGCCCGCAAAGGCCGAATGCCCGCCCCCGTCCAGGCCCTGCGAAATTAGAAATCAGGACACGGAACGCTCTTAATATGAAAACTCGAAGTCGAGCTTCGAGTTTTCATAAAGAGATGGTTCTATTTCAGCGATTGTTTTTCCAGTTCAGCCAATTCTTCGGCTGTAACGCTTTTGCTATCTAAGTTGCCGAATATCACCCGGTAATTTTCCTTCGAAATTTTCCACCGTATCAAAACTCGGCCGCTGTCGGTTACGGTAATCTTGTCACCGTAATAAACCGGCTCCTTCTTTTCCCGTACCAGCTTTTCATAAAATGCGCCGGCAAAGAAAATATCGCTTGCCTTTGCTTCAGCCAGCCTTTTTGTTTCCTTGTCGGTCTGAGTTAGAGAGCCGTATTTTTTATTCAGCAGAGAGTCGGCCTGTTTAAGGGCAATCTTTAACTCCAGGGTATCCGGATAATGCCCCTCCAGCAATACCAGCCAGACGCCTAATCCGCGAATTAAATCCTTTTCACTCAAACTAAACATTCGCATAACTAGTCCGCGTTTGTCCGGCTCGAGTTTTTTGCCGCTTAAAGCCAATGATATATCCAGCAGTTTATTTTTATCCGCAACGGTATCCACCTGCAGATCGCCATATATGACACGAAATTCATCGTCTGATATTTTCCACCTTAAAAGTTCTTTGTCACTGTCTTTTGCCGTCACCGTATCGCCGTGATATTCCACGGCACAGTCTTTTTCGACCAGCCCCTGATAAAACTGTCCGGCCGCTGTCAAAAAGGAAAGCTTTTCCATGTCCTGTGCGGCAAAAGACTTATTGCCGTATTTATCTTTGCGAATTTGCCAAAACTCCGCGTCAATAGTCATCGACGCCAGGCTGCTCGGATATTTTCCGCCGCTTTGCTCGGCGAAAAACCGCAGCCCTTCAATTAAACTTTTCTCATCGATGTCGGCCATCTTCATCTCAGTTGCCGGCTGGACCGCCGTGGGAATATTCGGCTCGAATTCGCCCGCGTCCAGCGGTGCATCCCAGACGAACTGATCCATCACGATATTGGTTTGAATCCTGCCGCCATCCGAAATCCCGTCAATTTCCATCCGTACCGGAAACTGCGTGCTGACATCAGCCCAGATTCGCCCGGTCGCGTTTTCAAACATTCCGCCGCCGACTTTGGGACTTGTCACTTCGAGACCTTCGGTTTCAACGCCGTTAATAGTTTTCCCGCTCAGCTTTTTGGGGTTTCCCTCTAAAAAAAGCTTCACGAATTCCCGCGGGTCTTTTTGCCGCTGTATCATCTGCTGCCGCTGGTCGTCGGTAAACGTCGTGCGGGATAAAACCTGGCCGTCCGACGCAACCATCACAAATTCGTTTTTATCTGCCGGGCCGTATATTTTTATCGTATTTTTCCCCTCCACATATAAATCCAGCCGGCTGCCGTACTCAGACGAATCATACACCCGGATTTCCGCGTCCGGCATTCCCGTCATTTTGACCCAAAGCCGGAATTGAACGGTTTTGGCCTGTTCGACCTTTTTCACAACTTTCGCCCACGCCGTAGATGTCATTGTTATCGGCCGGCCGAAGTAAGCGAAACCGACATAAAATCCGATGACAATCGCCGCCGCGATGGCATAGCGAAATATTCCGGCGATGATAAAGAATCGTTTTTGTCCCATTGGAAAGCGTTGATTCTGAATCTGCTGCCGTATGCGTTCAATGACCGCGGCCGTGCTTTCCGCGCCGGGCCGCAAACACAGTATTGTGTCAAAACGATTTTGGATATTTTCTTCGCTTATGTGTATCATAATTTATTCTCCTTTGTCAACAAGGCCCGCAGCCGGGCTATGGCTTTGGAGCAGAGCGACCGGATATGCGGCTCTTTCTTGCCTATCCGCCCGGCAATCCGCTCATAGGATTCCTGTTCCAGAAACCGCAGAACAAGCACTTCCCGCTCCAGAGGTTTCATTTCCGACAAAATATCAAGAAGCTGTTTGGCTTCCTCGGCCTGTATCATCTTTTCAGCCGGGCCGGGGGCTTTGTTTTCCGGCGGATCCTCGTCGCCCAAAGAGCGAAATCGGATTTTCATTTTTCTCCGATGTTCAAACGCAAGATTCATCGCTGCCCGGCACGCGTAAGCATACGAGTCTTGGGCTTTCTCAAATCCGCGGGCATTCAGCAGCCGAAGGAACAAATCCTGCAGTAAATCCGCCGCCGTTTCTTCGGACAGCGTCAGCCTTGTCAGAAGCGTATGCAGCCGCGCTCCCGAAACATCCAGAAAATCCAGCACCTTTTGTTGTTGTTCATCCACAAACGTATTCCACGCAGAACAATTTTGCCGGCAAAACGAACCTGGTTCACTATTATAGATGAAACAAAACCGCCTGCGCACCTTTTATTTTTCAAAATGTGCCGCAAAAAAACAGCTGGCAGGGCCTTTAATGCCCCCTCAGCGATGGATTGTGTCGGCAATCTGTCATCTTTTTTCGCCTCGGCTTGTTTTTCCCCGCCTGTTGCGATATAATGATTCCATGTTTACAGTTGTGGTGAAAACGGAGTTTTTCGCCGAGCATCAGCTCACGATGTCCGACGGCAGCAAAGAATCGCTGCACGGCCATCGATGGAAAGTCGCCGCCGCCGTCGCTTCCGAAACACTGGACGCGGCGGGACTGGCCTTCGATTTCAATCTGCTGCGGGAGATGCTCGATAGAATTATCAGACCTTTTGTGGGTCGCCGGCTCGAGGAACATCAGCCGTTTCAATTGGCCAACGCCTCGGCAGAAAATGTCGCTCGCCATATCTTTGAACAGTTGGCAGGGCAGATAACGCCGCCCATACAGCTTTGCTGGGTCGAAGTGACCGAAGCGGCGGGCTGTAAAGTCCGATATGAACCGTAGATTTTACTCCAGCAGCCTTTGTTCTCGTCCGAAGAATAAACATCGAACGGCAGAAATGGAAAATTGAAAATTTGAAATTGAAAATGTAAAAATATGCTTTGTCAGATTTGCAAAGACAATACGGCAACGATTCATCTGACCGAAATCGAACACGGCCGGCGCACCGAAACACATCTGTGTCAGCAGTGCGCCCAGAAGCAGGGCCTTGCCGTCCAGGCGCAGATACCGCTCAATGAATTGCTGAACAATCTGCTGGCCGCCGCCAAAAGCGTGCCCGATGCGAAGGATAAAGCCGTCGGTTTTTCCGGGCCGGATGTACCATGCCCGGCCTGCGGTATAACGCTGCGGCAATTCAGCGAAACCAGTCTGCTGGGCTGCCCCAATGATTATCAGCATTTCCATAAAGAATTGCTTCCGTTGATTGAACGCAGTCACGCCGGGCATTCGCAACACTGCGGCAAAACGCCATCGCACGCCGGCAAGCAGCAGAAAAATGAAGTGGAGCTGGCCAATCTTCGCCGCCGGTTGGAACAGGCCGTCAAGGCCGAGGATTATGAAACCGCCGCGCAATTGCGCGACCAGATACGACAATTAAATGAAACCCGCTAATCTCGCAAATCAGTCCAGTTCATGGTTCGGAGCCGAAGGCCCCGCCTGCGACATTGTTATTTCGTCGCGGGTGCGGCTGGCGCGGAATCTGGCGGGCTTTGAATTTCTGCCGTGCCTGACGCCGCAGCGAAAACAGGAAATTCTCGACAAGCTCAACACGGTGATTCTGTCGCTGGATTTGGGCGATAAGGTATTTTTTATCGATGTGGATCACGCCGCGGCGCTCGAGCGGCAGTTGCTTGCCGAACGCCATCTCATCAGCCGCCAGCACGCCGTCGGCAAAGGCCCGCGCGGCGTCGTTATTGCCGCCGGTGAAGCTTTCACCGCGATGATCAATGAAGAAGACCACCTGCGAATGCAGGTCTATGCCGCAGGGATGAATCTCGAACAGTGCTGGCAGCGCATCAGTCGCATTGACGACGAAATCGAAAAGCGGGTCGAATATGCCTTCGATTCGCAATTGGGTTATTTGACGGCCTGCCCGACTAATCTCGGCACGGGTATCCGCGTCTCGGTCATGCTTCATCTGCCGGCGCTGAAACTCACCGGCCAGATTGAAAAATTCGTCACCGCCGCCAAAGACGCCGACTTGGCCGTCCGCGGCCTCTTCGGCGAAGGCACCGACGCCATCGGCGATTTTTATCAGTTGTCCAATCAGGTCACGCTCGGCGTCCGTGAAGAACAGGTCGTCGAGGAACTGTCCAAAAATATTGTGCCGCGCATCGTCGAATATGAAAAAGCCGCGCGTCAGGCCCTGCTCGAAGAAAAAGTCCATTCTCTTGACGACAAAATTCAGCGGGCGCTGGGTGTGTTGCGAAGTGCCTGCCTGATTAGTTCGCAGGAATCGCTGTATCTTCTAAGCAGTGTGCGTCTGGGAGTTAACCTCGGCCGGGTCCCCAATGTCTCGCTGGCCACCGTCAACGAATTATTTTTAGTCACGCAGCCGGCCCACTTGCAGATCCGCGCCGGCAAAATGCTCGACGCCGACCAGCGCGACGCCCTCCGCGCCCAGGTCATCCGCCAAAAACTGGCAAATAATTAAACAACTTTATAAATTTCTGAAACAGAAGCCCGGAGCGGCAG